>Ga0302326_10025605_pt1 | contig 11959 bp, 9 predicted proteins | sample Palsa_T0_3_FD_202264 | JGI IMG/M metagenome (GOLD analysis project Ga0302326, IMG submission 202264) | Peat permafrost microbial communities from Stordalen Mire near Abisko, Sweden - Palsa_T0_3 | ecosystem: Environmental > Terrestrial > Soil > Palsa > Peat permafrost | place: Sweden: Abisko... | reverse complement strand
CTCCATCGGCTCGATGACCCCGGCGCCGCGCAACTGACCGACAGGCGGCGACGGCACAATCGAAAGATGACCGGCGAGCGCACAATTTTGCAGGGCACCACCGTCGTCGACGTCCGTGACGGCAGCGCCCGACCCGGCATGGACATCACCATTGACGGCGGCCGAATCTCCTCGATCACACCCGGCTCCGACGACCATCCCGACCGGGTCGCCGTCGTCGATGCGCGCGGAACCTATGCGGTGCCCGGGTTTTGCGACATGCACGCCCATCCGCTGGCGGGCCGCAGCGACGCCGCCCCTGCCCTGCGTTTGATGCTTGCCTGCGGCGTCACGGGATTTCGGCAGATGGGCGGTTCGCGCGCACTGCTCGATGACCGCAGCAACGGCAGGCTGGCGCTGCCGGACGACGGTCCGGCGTTGTTGTCGACACCGGGCGACGTGCTGCTGCCCTTCAACGCCGGCAGCGAAGAGGTTGCGCTGCAATCCGTTCGGCAGCAGGCAGAAGACGGCGCCGATTTCATCAAGGTCGCGATGGTGACGCCGCAGGTGTTCTATCCGCTGCAAGCCGAGGCCGCGCGACTGGGATTGAACACTGTGGGGCACCTGCCGGTCGGGATCGACGTCGAGGCCGCCTCGGACGGCAGGATGCGATCGATCGAGCACCTCGGTCCCGGTGTGGGCATCGTCGCGGCGTGCTGCGACCATCGGGACGCCATCGAGCACGCCGTGGCCGACCGACCGGCACCGAAATTTCCCACCGTGCCACGGCTGCCGTTCGCCGAGCGGCTGATGGGGATGCTGATGGCCCGGGTGATGGCCAAGATCGTGATCAATCCCGTGCTGTTGGCCAAACCCGCCGACGCCGACCTCATTGCGGACGCGGGGAATTCGTTCAACGACAGCAAAGCCCGCCAGCTGGCGCGGGTTTTCGCCGCAGACCAGACATGGCAGTGCCCGACGCTGATTCGGCTTCGCACCCAGCAGTTCTGTGATGACCCGACCTATCACCACGATCCGAACAACCGCTTCGCGTCCAGGCGGACGCTCAAGGGTTGGCGCAAGGCCGCCGACAAATACGCATCGCGTCCGGAGTCGATGCGCGCCGCCTACCGCAACATCTACGCCCGGCAGCTGCACTTGGTGCGCATCTTCGACGAAGAGGGCGTCAAGATGCTTGCCGGAAGTGATGTCGGCGGATCTGGTTGGGAGATACCCGGATTCGCGCTGCATCAAGAGTTCGACCAGTTGGCTGCGGCCGGCCTGACGCCGCTGCGGATCTTGCAGATGACCACCATCAACGCCGCCGAGTTTCTCGGCAGAACTGAGTCCATGGGGACGGTGGAAGCCGGCAAAGACGCTGACATCGTCTTGCTCAGGTCCGACCCCACCGAGGATGTGGCGCATCTGCACGACATCGCCGGGGTAGTCCGGGCCGGCCGGTACTACTCGTCGCAGACGCTCGCGTCGACGATCGAGACCATCGCCGCGACGCACTCAGCGGTCTGATGGCAGCCGGTCGGTAAACTGGCGCGACACCCAGAGCTATGGAGAAACATGAAACGCCTGGTCTTCAACGCCATTCCCTTCGCCGCTTTCGCCGTCCCGGCTGCGGCGATGATCATGGCGGCACCTTTCGCTCATGCGCAGACTGACATCGAGGATTCGTGTAAAAAATCCGGCGGTCAATACAGCCAAAGCCAGGTGAGCGCGCATTTCGGGCAAGACCCAGTGCTCCAGGAAACATGCTGCACCAACACCGCGACGTCGCAGAAATGCGTGACGTACAACAATGGTGTGCAAGGTCCCACCTACGGCGGATAAGCCGTTCGCCTAGCCTCTCCCATCATGGCCGCGACAGGCCGGCCTGCTCGACGTAAAGGGAGATTGTCCGTGGGACGAGTCGACGGCAAAGTCGCGCTGATCACCGGCGGCGCGCGCGGCATGGGCGCCGAACACGCGCGCCTGTTGCTCAGCCAGGGCGCCAAGGTGGTCATCGGAGACATACTCGACGACGAAGGCCATTCCCTCGCAAAGGAACTCGGCGACGACGCGCACTATCTGCGCCTCGATGTGACCCAGCCCGAGCAGTGGGTTTCGGCCGTCACCGAAACGGTGCGACGATTCGGCCGACTCAACGTCCTAGTGAACAACGCCGGCGTCGCGGGCCGGAAAACGATCCGCAAGTTCAAACTCGAACGCTGGCGCCACACCCTCGACGTCAACTTGACCGGCACTTTTCTGGGCACCCAAGCCGTGGTGGACGAAATGATCCGGGCCGGCGGAGGCTCGATCATCAACATCTCGTCGATCGAGGGGCTACGGGGTGCCCCGTTCGCGCACGCCTACGTCGCCTCCAAGTGGGCAGTGCGCGGACTGACCAAATCCACCGCCATCGAACTCGGGCGCTACAACATCCGTGTCAACTCGGTCCACCCCGGATTGGTACGGACACCCATGACCGCGCACTTCCCCGACGACATCGTCGCCGCACCACTGGGCCGTCCCGGCGAGCCGATCGAGGTGTCCAATCTCGTGCTCTATCTGGCCAGCGACGAATCCTCCTACTCGACGGGATCGGAGTTCGTCGTCGACGGCGGAGTCACGGCCGACACCCCAAGGAAAGATCTGACTCCTTAGCAACCGTCGGTGAGATAGTCGCCCCGGATGCGGAAACCGTCGCGGCGTGCGTGAATTGTGGCACGCCGCGACGGCGCGGTTTAGCCAAGCAAAGGGGTAATCCGTGTCCGACACGACGGCCGACGATATCTTCAAACTCGCCAAAGACGAGAACATCGAGTACGTCGATGTCCGCTTCTGCGACCTGCCGGGCACCATGCAGCACTTCACCATTCCGATTTACGTCTTCGACGAGACCGTGTTCGAGGAAGGGCTGGCCTTCGACGGCTCATCGATCCGGGGGTTCCAGTCGATTCACGAGTCCGACATGCTGCTGCTTCCTGACCCCGAAACCGCGACCATCGACCCGTTCCGTACCGCCAAAACGCTGATCGTCAACTTCTCCGTGCATGACCCGTTCACCCTCGAGTTGTACTCGCGCGACCCGCGCAACGTCGCCCGTAAAGCAGAGAACTACCTGATCAGCACGGGCATCGCGGACGCCGCGTATTTCGGGCCGGAAGCCGAGTTCTACATGTTCGACTCGGTGAGCTTCGACTCGCGCACCAATGAATCGTTCTACAAGGTGGACGCGACATCTGGTTGGTGGAACACCGGAGCAACGACCGAGTCGGACGGCAGCCCCAACCTGGGCCACAAGGTCCGCCCGAAGGGTGGATACTTCCCGGTAGCCCCCGCCGACCACTACGTCGACCTGCGCGACGTCATGCTCACCCACCTGACGAATGCCGGATTCAGCCTGGAGAAGGGCCACAGCGAGGTAGGCAGCGGCGGCCAAGCCGAGATCAACTACAAGTTCAACACGTTGCTGCACGCGGCTGACGACCACCAGATGTACAAGTACATCGTCAAGCAGACCGCCTGGGCGGCCGGCAAGAGCGTGACCTTCATGCCCAAGCCGCTGTTCGGCGACAACGGGTCCGGTATGCACTGCCACCAGTCGCTGTGGAAGGACGGTGTTCCGCTGATGTACGAACAAGGCGGATACGCCGGCCTGTCCGACCTCGCCCGCCACTACATCGGCGGCTTGCTGTACCACGCACCGTCACTGCTGGCGTTCACCAACCCCACGGTGAATTCCTATAAGCGCTTGGTTCCCGGCTACGAGGCCCCGATCAACCTGGTCTACAGCCAGCGCAACCGGTCGGCGTGCGTGCGCATCCCCATCACCGGCGACAACCCTAAGGCCAAGCGGCTAGAGTTCCGCTGTCCCGACTCCTCAGGCAACCCGTACCTCTCGTTTTCGGCCATGTTGATGGCCGGCCTGGACGGCATCCAGAACAAGATCGAGCCGCCTCCCCCGGTCGACAAGGACCTCTACGACTTGCCACCGGAGGAGGCAGCGGAAATTCCACAGGCGCCAACCCAGCTGGCCGCGGTGATCGACCGCCTGGAGGACGACCACGAATACCTCATGCAGGGAAGCGTTTTCACGCCCGACCTGATCGAGACGTGGATCAACTACAAGCGCACTTACGAGCTTGCACCGTACAACCTCCACCCGACCCCGTATGAGTTCTCGCTCTACTACGACGTCTGAGCGGTGACCAGCGGCTACCCATTCGTCCGGCTCTCGCCGACGCTGGCGACCCCCGACTCCACGGCCCGCTGACGCTCCCGGAATGCTCGAACTTTGGCCTTGTTGCCGCAGGTTCCCATCCCGCACCAATGCCGATTTTGTGCGCGCGACGAATCCACATACAGGCGGCTGCACCCCGGATGGGCGCAACCCTTGACCTTCTCGATGTCGGGTCCGGCGAGCAGGTCGAGTAGATCCGCCGCCAGACGCGCGAGCAACTGCGACGGGGTCCCCTCGCGGCGGACAGCGCCGGTTCGGTCCAACCGAGGCGTGAGTTGATCGTGGGATCCGTGCTCGTTGAGTAGCTCTACGTCAGCGGGCTTGGGTCGATGTCCTTCGAGCCGGGCGGTAACGGTCCGATAGATGGCCTCCCGCAACGCGATTGCCGCCTCGAGGTCGTCTTCCGCGATGTCGATGCCGCGGTCCAGCAAGCTCGCTTGAACAGCCCAGTCCGACAGCAGCTTCGGCTCCGTCAAGAGCTCCTCGGGCGCCGGAGTCCGTCGCCGTTTTCGAGTGCCTGCGAAATTGAGGCACTCGCGGCCGCCCACGTAGACAAAAGTCATAGTAACCACCTTGACAGGTTTCATTGCCGGGTGCAAGATGTAACCATATGAAGTGGTTACAAGGAACGGTTCGACGAGGAGTTACGAACAGAGAGACCGAATCGGACGTCTTGGTGAGCAACGAAGTTGAAGGGAAGTAGCGAAAATGGAGTTCAACCGGATCACCCATCCGCTCAGGTCAGCCAGATCTCACGTGATCGGAAAAGTTCTCGTCGGTGTCGCTGGAGCCGCCATTTCTGTAGGCCTCGCCGCGCCGGCCGAAGCCAGCCCCGTAGCCCAACAACCGACCGTCCCGGGCTTCCTGTCCGACGTACGCGCGGCGGGCATCACTGGAACGGATCCGGCGATACTGCAAGACGGCTACAGCGTCTGCAGAAGACTGTGGGTTCGGCTGATGCCGGGTACTGAGATAGCCGCAAGCGTGGTGCACGAGAATCCACAACTGACCAGCAACCAAGCGGGACAGTTCGTCCTGGCCGCGTACCACGACCTGTGCCCGGTGCCCAGCGGCACGTATGACTATTGGGCTTACAGCACCAGCTGAATCAGGGGCGACGTGTCAGGCGTCGTCCAGGTCCGACGCCCACTTTGGCGCGCGTGCATCTGGCCTGGCTGAACGCGCCGCCGCCAACGTCAACGCGCGCTCACCGTTGATCGTGGTCATCGGCGGAGGCTGGCCCTTGCGAAGTGTCGCGATCAGCTCGCGGTACGGGCCGATGAGGTACACGGTGTCGCCGGCTTTCAATTGAGCGTCGCGGCGCGGGCGCAAGCTGACCGGACCTTCCGGACCGATGATCGCGATGACACGCGTCTGGGTGGACAGATCCACCATGAGCAGCCCGTCGAGCTCGCTGCCCTCGGCTACCAGCATCGCGCCGAACATAAAGGAGCGCTGCCCGACCCAAAAAGTTCCCAGCACCTTCAGGCCCATCGCCGCGCCGATGAACCATGGGGCTGCCAGATCCACGATCGAGCGCACGTTTTCGAAACCGAACTGCTGATTCACCGCAGCCCCCAGCGCGCGGCCTTGTACGCGCATCACAATCGGCACCTCGGTGTCGGATCCCAGCATTTCCAGCAAAACGATGCCGGTCCGGATGTTCTCCATGTCGTCCTGCGTCACCACTGCCACTCCGCGGGCGCGTTGAACGCGCGCCGATTCCAGTGTCTGGCGCATCGTCGAGTCTCCGAAAATCACCGGCACATCGAGTTCGGCCGCGGCCGACAGAAAGCGGTTGTCGTCGTTGTGCTCAATGACGACGACGTCATATCCGGCAGTGGTCAGATCAGTCACGACACGGATCCCAATGGACCCCAGCCCGACGACGACGACGTGATCGCGCATATGGCGTGCCCGTCGGGCTCCGGCCAGATGGACGAAGCGGCGCGACAGCAGGATGTCCGAGAAGATCGCGATGAGGATCGAGGTAATGGTCACACCACCGAACATCAACGCGATGGCAAATACCCGCAGCCAGGGGGATTGTTGCGCGAAACCGAAATCGCCGAAGCCGACGGTGGTGATGATCTCGGCCATGAAGTACAAGGAATCGAGCCACGACATCTGCGGGTTCGAGAAGGTGAGATGCAACACGGCGCCCGCAGCGACCATGAAGACCAGCGTGAATAGCAACGACGGAAAAAATATAGGGTTCACGTCGTCGCGCATGGCGCGCGCGGCATCGATGGCGCGCCGCACCCTGGAGTTGCCAGAGCGCGTCGCTGTCGAGGGAGGCACTGCGATCCCGCGGGCTTCCATCTCGTCTTTGATGCCGATCATCGAGGTCCAGTCGCCGGCGTAAACAGGCAGGTCCCGTCCCGGACACGGCACCACCTCGCCGGGGGTGGGCGAGTTCTTGCCATGGACGACCGCCACCGGTGCCAGGTTGCCGTAGATTTCGCGCAGCGTCCCGTCCTTCGGCGCCGCGGATCCCCAGACAACAAATTCAATTCCGGCCGTACCGAATTCGTGCGCGTTACGCGACAGCACCGCCTCGACGACGGACGGCGCCGCGAGGTCGGCGACATTCAAGATCGCACCGGGGCCGCTGACGGCCTCCACCGCGTCGCGCAGCACGCTGTCTGCCAGACGCGCAACCACGCGCACATTGGGGCTGTATCGCCGTGCCAAAAGTGCGATCTCGAGATTTACCGCGTCATTGGGCCCGGCGCAGACGACGGCGCGCGCGCGATGCACCCCGGCGCCCAATAGATCGGCGGCGTTGGCGATTCGGATGATCCGGGCGCCGGCGCCCCGCAGTTCGTCCATGATCGTGTTCGCCAGCGCGTCGTCACCGCAGACGATGATTTCACGATGGAATTGAAAGCTCTCACCATCTTGCGCCGCTGCCGTTTGGTTTTTCTGCTTGCCAGCGGGGTCGGTCACGACAGTCATAACCACTCCCACCTCCGCTGACACCTGCGGTTCACATTTGATACGACTATCGGCCACAATGCCAGAAAGCGCCACCGGAGGCGCCAGGATAAGGTCAACGAACGGCGATGTGCCGCAAGCGGAGTCGCTTCGCAACACGATCGACTCGGGCCTGTCACGCGGGGGAAATAGCTGAAGCGTACAGGCCGTTGATTCACTGAGTCGCCAGGCAGGTGCCGGAGTAGTGCACCTGCCAGTGCTTGATTCCGTTCAGCCAGCCCGATCGCAACCGCTCCGGAGCGGCCACCGCGGCGAGGTCGGGTGCGACGTCGGCGATAGCGTCGAACATCACCCCGACTGTCATTCGGGCAAGGTTGGCGCCCAGGCAGTAGTGGGCGCCGGTGCCACCGAAACTCAAGTGCGGATTAGGTTCTCGCAGCACATCGAATGAGAAGGGGTTATCGAACACGTCCTCGTCGAAGTTAGCCGACCGGTAGAACAGGGCAAGTCGTTCGCCCTTTTTGATCGGGACGTCACCGAGTTGGATATCGTGCAACGCGGTCCGCTGAAACGCCGTGATCGGCGTTGCCCACCGGATGATCTCGTCTGCGGCAGTTTTTGGACGTTGCGCCTTGAACGTCTCCCACTGTTCGGGATTGTCGAGGAACGCCATCATCCCCTGCGTGATCGAGTTGCGGGTCGTCTCGTTGCCGGCGACCGTCAACGTCACCATGAACAACCCGAATTCCTCGTCGGAGAGTTTGTGGCCGTCGATGTCGGCCGTGATCAGCTGGGTGACGATGTCATCCCCTGGGTGCTCGGCTTTGTGTGCGGCGAGTTGCATGCCGTAGAACATCAATTCGCCCGCCGACGCCAGTGCCTTGGACTCGGCGAACTCGGGGTCCTCGTCGCCCACCATCTGGTTGGTCCAGTGGAAGAGCTTCGATCGATCTTCAAAGGGAACCCCGAGTAGACCGGCGATCAGTTGCAGCGGCAGTTCGCTGGCAACCTGCGCGACGAAGTCTCCAGTTCCCGCGGTGGCCGCGCCCGCGACGATGCGGCGAGCCCGCTGCGCCAGGTCGTCCCGGAGCCGATCCACCGCACGAGGCGTGAAGCCCCGCGACACGATCTTGCGCATCCGGGTGTGCTGCGGGGCGTCCATGTTGATCATCGAGAATCGGCCCGCCTCGATCTGCCCGCGTGCCGTCTCCTCGTCGACATACCGCGGGACGATGCAGTTCTCGGCGCTGGAGAACACGTCGCTGCGCCGCGACACCTCCCGAATATCGCGATGCCTGCTCACCACCCAGTACCCGCCGTCGGTGAAACCACCGACGCCAGGTGGCTGCTCGTTCCACCACACGGGCGCTGTGCGCCGCAGCTCGCGCAGTTCCTCGGTTGGCAGGCGCGCGGCGTAGACGGCTGGGTCGGTGAAGTCGAACCCTTGCGGCAGTTGCGGTTTCGCCATGATGCCTCCTCAAGTGACCCATTGATCGACGAGGTCGGCCCACCGCCGCGAGATGGTCTTCTCCATCTCGCGACGTCGTCGTTGGGCATTGTCGTCATCGGGACCGACGACACCGATCGTCAGCTTCACGACCTCGTCGAGCTGATCTCGGTCCAGTCCGAACGCCGCGAGCGAGTGGCGCTCGCTGTCGAGGTCGATATCGTCGGGCAGGTCGGAGCGGGCCAGCAATACCGCCGCGTTCTCCTCGCCGACCTCCAGCAACATGGCAACCAGGCTCGCCTTGCTGACGTTCACGGTCACACCGGTCGACGGATCGACAATTGGAGACCGTTGTCGCGCATGATAGTTCGGCATTGCTCGGGCGTGTAGTCGAAGTTCTCCAAGTCCTTGATGTAGGACGAGGGGTCGGCGAGACCTTCGACATGGGGGAAGTCCGAACCCATGATGATCTGCGAATCTCCCAGCAATTTAAGCAAGCTGGCGAGTTCGTCCTCATAGAACGGCGAGACCCAGACATGCCGTTTGAAGGTCTCCCGCGGGTCTTCCTGATAGATCTGCGGGATCTGCCCGTAGGACTTGGACAGCTTTTCGAAGAGGTGGAACACCCAGTCCGATCCGCTCTCGATGGAAGCCATCCGCAGATTGGGGAAGCGCAGGAAGAGCCCGTTGTGCAGGTGGTTGGCGAACGTGTCCTGCAGGGCATTGCCGGAGAACAGGCTCCGGAACCCGAGCAGTGCCTGGAACGACATCATGTAGTCCGATTCGCCCCAGGCCGGCATGAACTTCGAGTAGTACGTCTCACCGGAGTGGTAACAGACAGTGATGCCTGAATCGTTCGCCAACCGCCAGAATTCGTCGAACATGGGATCGCCGGGCGGCCGCATCCCGACCGCAGTCGTGATCGGCCCGGGAACCATGACGATGAAGCGTGCGTCGCGCTCGAGCGCCCATTCCAGCTCGCGGACGGCGTCATGCGGTTTGCACAGCGTGATGTAGGGGGCGCCGAATATTCGCTCCTGGTAAGCGAATCCCCAGTCCTCGTCCATCCAGCGGTTGAACGCCCGGAACGTCGCAACCGTGGCGTCCAGGTCCGGCAACAGTGCCTGTTCCATCCCAACTCCGAGAGTCGGCAACAGGATGCAGCCCGCCATGCCCTGTTCGTCCATCAGGGCCACCCTTGCTTCGCGGTCTCGGTACGCTGCCGGGATCGGCTCCAAGTCACCGAATAGTGCATTCAAATCAGCACCTCTGGGGTTACGGCCGCGGAAGTACTCGTCGAGCGCGCCGGGTTTGCCCACTGGGTCGAACGTCGGATTCGGGATGAACCTGTTGACTCTGCCGCCGACAAGGAGACGTTGTCTGCCGTCCAGCTGAGCCCACTGAATCGCCCGCTTCTTGTATTGCGGGTCGATGTGGCGGGTGAACGCGTCGAGAGCTTCGTAATAGTGGTTGTCGCAGTCGAAGAACGTGAACGGGAGCTGTGTCGTCATTGCGGCGGTTGTCCTTTCGGTGGCGACAAGAGGATTCAGTTGCGGGGTAAGCCGAGGACCATCGATGCGATGACCGTGAGCTGAATCTCGGGGGTCCCTCCGCCGATGAGTTCGGCGGGCGCGTCGAAATACGGTTGAACGACTGCGGGTTCGGACTTCTCCAACATCGCGACGCGACCGGTCTGGCCGAGCGTGGCGGTCCAGGCGCGGCGCAATAACGTGACCATCGCGTACTTGGCGATGCTCGACGTCGGGCCAGGCCCCTGCCCTTGCACCAGTCGGAGGGTCTCGCGCAGCACCAGGGCTTTGATCGCCGTGCTGTAGGCCTCGACGTCACCAAGCGCCCGCAGCGCCGCATCTTGCTCCGCGCCAACGATTTCGGCCACGTTTCGAAGCGCCTTGGTTCGGTCGATGCTGACGTAATTTCCGATCGCCGTTCGTTCGACCGCCATGGTCGATACCGCCAGGCTCCACCCCTCGTCGGGCTTACCGACGAGCATGTCGTCAGGCACGAAGACATCGGTCAGGAAGACCTCGTTGAACTCGCGGCGTCCGCTGGCCTGCTTGATCGGTGAGACCTCGATACCGGGCGACGCCATGTCGATGAGGAAGTAGCCGATACCGCGGTGCTTCTTCGCATTTGGATCGGTGCGCGCCAACAACGCTCCGAACTGAGCCTTGTCTGCCAGCGACGTCCAGATCTTGTGCCCGTTGACCAGCCATCCGCCGTCGACCTTGGCTGCGCGGGTGGACAGCGACGCCAGATCCGATCCGGCGCCAGGTTCGCTGAACAACTGGCACCATGGCGCAACGCCACGCAGAATCGGCCGGGCGAAGCGCTCGCGTTGCAGATCCGATCCGCTGTTGAGGATCGTGGGCAGAATCCATTCCGCGATGCCGAGTGATGGTCTGATCAACTCGGGACGTTTGTCGAATTCGTCGGCGATGATCACCTGCTGCACCGCCGAGGCGCCAACACCCCAAGGCGACGGGAGATTTGGCGCCACCAAACCTGCCCGCGCCAACAGGTCACGTTGCTTTCCGATGGCCAGACCGGGGGTCCTGACGTCGCCGGAATAGTGATCGTTGGACAAACTCAGGGCTTCGTCGAGTGTGGCCGCCACCTGTGCCCGGAATTCAGCTTCGACGTCACCGAGATCGATTGTGGTGGAGCGCTTCAGATGACAAGCCAGCTCCCCCGCTTCCCGAGTCCAGCGGGTCGTCGGACCACATGAGGCGGCCAGGCTGGTCGCGCGTCGCCAATAGAGGTGTGTGTCGTGCTCCCAGGTGTAGCCGATGGCACCGAACATGAGCAGCGCGTCGAGCACCAAGTCGGGCGCGGCAGCCACCGCCATCACAGCGGCCGAGGCCGCCGCCAGTCGATGCTGTTCGATGGACTCGCTTTCGGCACGGACCGCGTCCCAGGCCGACGACGCGGCCAGCTCCGAGTTCACCAGCAGCATCGCCGCCTTGTGTTGCAGCGCCTGGAAAGAGCCGACCGGTCTACCGAACTGCTCGCGGGTGCGGATGTATTCGATTGCGGCGTCAGCGCAACGCCGCACCGCCCCGGCGGCGGCACACGCCGCCAACGCCACCACGATGCACCGCGCCCGCTCGGTTGAGATCCCGGATATCTCCGCGCTGTCCGGCACGATGTGGTCAGCGAGGTGCAGCACGCCCACGTCGGTGCACAGGTCGGTGCCTTGTTGCGGTTCGACCGTCACGCCGGGGCCCGGTGAGATCACGAACCATTTCTCGCTGCCATCGTCGGTCGGAAGCAGAATATGTTGCGCTGAGCAGACTCCCAGCACCGAGCCGGTCGATCCATTGAATCGCCAGGAGTTCCCC
>Ga0302326_10025604_pt1 | contig 11959 bp, 13 predicted proteins | sample Palsa_T0_3_FD_202264 | JGI IMG/M metagenome (GOLD analysis project Ga0302326, IMG submission 202264) | Peat permafrost microbial communities from Stordalen Mire near Abisko, Sweden - Palsa_T0_3 | ecosystem: Environmental > Terrestrial > Soil > Palsa > Peat permafrost | place: Sweden: Abisko... | reverse complement strand
TCGTAATCAGCGCGCTGGTGATGTCCGCAGGGGTGTTCGCGGTGTAGAAGAAGTTGGGCGAAGCGCACGCCTGAAGAGATGCGGGAATATTCGCAATATTACTGTTGGCATAGCCGTCTTCGTCATTGGCAAAATTGGGATTTGGGTCCACGATTTGCCCATAAGGAATGTAAAGTACTGCGATCTTTATTCCGCGATTCTTGAGGGGGGTGCAAAGTGCCGCCGCGTTGAGAGTCGTCGCCGAATTGTAATACGGGCTGCAGCCAGCGTCTCCCGACCAGTTGCCGCCCGATTGGGTTTGGCAATCCTGGGAGCCGTCGGTGATCAGGAACACGTAAGGCAGAGCGTTGGATGAGCTGGCTCCGGTTCCGACCGACGTAATGAGACTGCTCATGGAGGGAAGGGCATTCTCGAAATGGGTGCCGCCGGATCCAAGATACGTATTTACGCCTGTATCCAGCAGGTTCGCGAGTTGCGCGGCCGCATAGTTGATCGTGCCGGAGCTGGTCGCTGATCCGGTGATGCTCGTGGTCACAGGAAAATAGGAATAGAGATACTGGATGAACGGATAGAGCCCAACCTGGAATTGATTGCTGACACCAGCGGCCTGCTCACTGGCGGCAGCGGTTGCCAAGAGTTCGTTGACGGCATAGCCAACGGCATCGGCGCGCAATTGGATGCAAGAGGTCGTTCCCGCAGTTGAGCAGGTTGTAACCGGCGTATTGCTCCAATTTACATTGTTTCCGTTGGTTGTGTTGGTCGTGCCGCTTGTAAAAGAGACGGGCGTCGTCCCCAGGCGCGAAATGATAAATCCCTGGCAGTACCCGCCCGAACCTGGGTTTGTGGATTTGCCTGCGGCCGGGATCGGTCCTTGCCCAGGATTTCCCGTTTGCGAGCAAGCCCCCTGCGAGCTGAAATGACAGGCGAACTGGCAGCCGGCTGGATAGCCTTGGCTACCCGTCAAGTTGTCAGGATTGACGGCTATCAGTCTTTGCTGCTCCGCCGTCGTCGACGGGAAGCTCATGGACCCGGAAACGTCGAGCATCAGGTAGAAATTGATGTAGGTGGGCATATTGAAGGTTGAGGTGGATGTGCCCGATATTGTGATGTTTTTGTAACCGATGATTCCCATGAAGTAGGTGGGAACTTGCGTCGTAAAGGATACAGTTGCAGTCGTCACCAATCCGGTCAGGGTAACGGAAACGGTTGGAGTCACAGTCGAATACGCCGCAGGCAAATTGGCACTGAAAAAATTGGCTGCGTAAGTTGAACCGCCCGACACGGTTCCGTTCTTTGTCATAGCCTGGGCGGTGTTAACGACGGTCGAGTTAGTGGAGACGGTGGCGAGGCTCGCCGCATCGGCGGCGGCCTGCAGCTTGGTGCGGATCATCGACGCGTTCGAATAATCGATGACGCAGCCGACAGCGCTGACCATCGGCAGAGCTGCAAGGGCGGAAATCACCGCGACGTTTGCGCGCCGGTCCGAGCGGAAACGCGAGATGAGCGCCCGCAGCCGGGCGAATCGGGCGGCGAAATCTTTTCCGGCGAATCTGATCATGACGCGCGCTCCAGTGGTGCGCTTCTATGCTGAATTTGCTAGGAAACTCTTACTTGGATCGTCGAAGGTGCGGCCCTTCGGCAGGCCGCCGCGAGCGGCATTAACCATTCCCTGCCGCGGTCGTCGAAAGTCGCGGCCGATCACGGCGAACGATTGCCGGAGGGAGGCGCGGGTGACGTTCTACGTGCTTGCGATCGACCAGGGCACGACATCGACCCGGGCCATTCTATTCCGGGCCGACACCTCGATCGCATCTTTCGCCCAGCGCGAATTCCCCCAGCATTTTCCCGCCGACGGCGAGGTCGAGCACGAACCGGACGACTTGTGGGCGACAACGCTGGAGACCTGCCGCAGCGCCATGCTCGAAGCCGGCGCCGGCGGCAAAGATATTGTCGCCATCGGCATCGCCAATCAGCGCGAGACCACTCTGCTATGGCATCGCGGCAGCGGACGCCCCGTTCATCGCGCCATCGTCTGGCAGGATCGGCGCACCGCGGAGCTGTGTGCGCGCCTCAAGGCCGCCGGTCACGAGGCTACGTTCGCGGCAAAGACCGGGCTTTTGCTCGATCCGTATTTCTCCGGCACCAAGCTGGCATGGCTGTTGCAGCACACAGGCGGTGGCGATCTCGCCGCGCGCGGCGAACTCGCCTTCGGCACGGTCGATACGTATCTGCTCTGGCGCCTCACCGGCGGCAAAGCGCACGCCACCGACGCAACGAATGCCTCGCGCACGCTCATGTTCGACATCCACAAAGGCCGCTGGGACGATGAGCTGTTGGCACTGCTCGGCGTGCCCAAAGCGGTGCTGCCGCAGGTGCTCGATTCCTCCGCCGCCTTCGGCGTCACCGACCCGGCGCTGTTCGGCACAGCGATCCCGATCTACGGCATCGCCGGCGACCAGCAGGCCGCCCTGATCGGGCAAGCCTGCTTCGCGCCGGGCATGGTCAAATCGACCTACGGCACCGGCTGTTTCGTGTTGCTCAATACCGACCGCACGCCGGTCGCCTCCAACAACAAACTCCTGACCACGATCGCCTATCAGCTCGACGGCGTGCGTTCTTACGCGCTTGAGGGCTCGATCTTCATCGCCGGAGCGGCGGTGCAGTGGCTGCGGGATGGCTTGCATATCGTGCAAAGCGCCGAAGAAACCGGCGTGCTCGCCGCCGCGGCCGATCCCACGCAAGAGGTCATTCTGGTTCCGGCCTTTGTCGGCCTTGGCGCGCCGTATTGGCGGCCCGAGGCGCGCGGCGCGCTGTTCGGCCTGACGCGGGCGAGCGGGCCGCGCGAGCTGGCGCAAGCCGCGCTGGAAAGCGTCTGTTTTCAGACCGTCGATCTTTTGGCCGCCATGAAAGCGGATTGGCGCGATGCCGAAAGCGCGCCGAAGATCTTGCGCGTCGATGGCGGCATGGCGGCGTCCGACTGGACCATGCAGCGGCTCGCCGATCTTGCCGGCTGCGCTGTCGACCGGCCCTATATTAAAGAGACGAGTGCGCTGGGCGCGGCTTATCTCGCCGGCCTGCGCGCCGGCTTCTTTCCGGAGCCGGATCGCTTCGCAAAGCTTCGGCAATCGGAGCGGCTTTTCGCTCCGCAGATGGATGGGACCACCCGAGAGCGAAAATTGGCGGGTTGGGCGTCCGCCGTTAGCCGTTTACTGACGTAAAACTTGCAATGTTGTATCGTGGGCTATCTGCGGCGCTTTCGCCGGCGCGGGTGTAGCTCAATGGTAGAGCAGAAGCCTTCCAAGCTTATGACGAGGGTTCGATTCCCTTCACCCGCTCCAACCTACGCTGCAAAGCAGCTACGGTTGGCAGGCCGACTGGGTCTTGCGTCGGATCGTCCCGGAGGGCATGAGACGGCCGCCTAGGAGTGTAGCTCAATGGCTAGAGCACCGGTCTCCAAAACCGGGGGTTGGGGGTTCGAGTCCCTCCACTCCTGCCACCAAACCAAGGGTTTTCGCGGTTGCTGGCAGGAACGAAATAGCCGCCCGGTCCCTTGTTGGGCCTATTCTCCCGGCCTTTCGTTCTAGAGTCGTTCGCGGCTTCGCAGTTACGGCTTGCGCCATGGCCGCCAGTGCCTCGCGGGTGATCCTCCTGGGGCAGGGGCTTGATGTACGACCGCCACATGGTCACTGGATCGTGTCCTAGACGTCTGGCCACGACATCGACCGGCACATTGCGGCGAAGCATATTCGAGCCGTGAGAGCCGCGCAGATCGTGGAAGCGCAACCCGGCAAACCCGAGCTCGTCTGCCCGTTTCACAAAGCCTCGCGTAATCGCATGCGGATCGCGGGGCTGTGCCATGTCGAACCGCTCGCCGGCAGGCGAGGGGAACATCAGCGCATTATCGGGCAGCCGGATTAGCGACAAATCAACTTCGGCGCCGTCTGCCACACCGGCCACGACCCGCTGATATTTTTCCCGCTCCGTGCACAAGAGCGCCAGCAGATCGTCGTCAATCACGATCGAGCTTGTTGCGCCTTCGGCAGCGGCGTCAGCGATCTCTTTGCCGCGAGCGCAGACCAATCGAAGGCGCAATACGATCTTTTAGAGCAGCAGCAGTATGAAGAGGCCGGAACGCTTGCCGGCGAGAACGCTCAATACAACCAAATGGCCACAAGTATTAAGGAGGCGCAGGAGAACCGCACCGTCACGCAGGCGCTCGGCCGCACGGTTGCGCTTTCGGCCACTAATGAACAAGGCCAAATCCAGACCGCCGGCTATCAGGAGCAACAGCAGAGCTATGAAACGATGGCGAACGCGGCCGGCGTGGCAGCTAATGAGGAAAAGACAGCGGCGACCGGCGCGTACATCGGCGCCGGCATTAGCGCCATTACCGGCTTTGCGACGCTTTTCACTGGCGGCAGCTCAGGCGGCAGCAGCTCGGGTGGCGGCGGCGGCGGATGATGGCCGCCCGCGCCGGGGCTTTGAGGTACAGTCGCCCTACAGCCCGGATGACGCCGTGATGTGCGCCAACTCGCTCCGGCAGGCTATTGCGGTACTGTTAGTCGGAATAATCCAAGTCTGGTTCGTCGGGGATGCGGTAGAAGCGCTGACGCTCCGGGATCAATCGACGGCGGAAGGCGCATCGTCGCCAGATACCGGCCTGATCTTTGTAGATAAATTGTCCAAAAAAATGAATTGTATGGCTGTAGTAGAGCCGCACCGACGGGTCGCCGATAACCATCTGCGATTTTTGCAAGAACATGCCAGCGTTCCACTTGAGCGTATCCCCCTCAAATTTGAGCAGAATGGCCATGCCTGGACTGAGGGTGATTTCGCCCAGCTCGCGGCGCGGCTCGACGCTCCCGTGCAAAAGAAGGCGTTGCATTTCGGGGACCACTTCAACTTTCACCATACTTCGGATGATCGTGCCTGTTGTTTCCCCGATATTGGCCAGATGAAAATTGACGCTGATCGGCTCGCCCTCCAAGACGCTCCCGATAATCGCTTCTCTCAAAATGATCCTGGGCCGGTGAGTGGAATTTCTGGCAAGCCTGATCGATTCCTGGGTGGTTTCAAACTGCCGATCGGCGACAACTTTAGCCTGTTCACGTTGCAACCTGCTTTCCGTCCACAATTTGTCGGTGGATCGTTTAAGGGTGAGAGTGAACCACGCGATAAAGCCGGTGGCGATCGCCGCGATGAGCGCCCCATATCGATCAAGATCGTGGACTACCAAACACTGGCGAAGATTATATTGTGACTGGTGCAATTCTCACCGGCTTGGCCGGGCTCACATATTTGGGCCTGTGTAGGATAGCCCAGCGATGCCCATGCGCAGATGACTGCCGCGACGCCAAGCGCGGTCAGCGCCACGATTATCTGCGAGGGTGTCAGTTTCATTCGGCCTAATCGCGATTAGCGGCCAGACTTTATTTCTTATCGACGGAAACGCCCTTCGGTCCAATGTCAATATTCAATCCCGGTTTTTGTCGGTCTTGGTAGAGCTTGTACCCCATGATTGCGACGACGACGACGAGTGCGCCGACGATGAGGTAGATGGTGTTGCTGCGACTCATGATCTGATCTCCCTAAAATCCAATTCCGTCCGGTCACATTCAGGCTGCACAGGCCACTCTAGCCTGTGAACGTGTGATTGCCTCATCGCGGGGGAGACGAAAGATGCCTTACCGATCAACGCTCACTTGTCTCACTGTCGTGCTTTTGGCGCTGCCGTCGTTGCTGGTGTCGTGCGCAACTAGCCGGCCCAGCAGTTTTGCCTGACCGATCAGGGCGACTGCTCCGCGCCCTCGAATTGGCAGTTCAATGCGTTGAGTGTGGAGCGCTGACGCGGCCACGAGACCTAGCGGCTGGACTCGGCGCGCCAGGTCGCAGTCCAATGCCGGGCATCAAGCCCCATGCCGCACGCACCGCGCTGGGCGATCGGCACCGCGCTTGCCCGGCGCGAATTATTATTCGGCTATTGCATCGAGCAGACGCATCACAGGAAGGAAATAAATCGAGACACCGATGGCGCCGGCAACCAGCCGCGCGCGTACGATCCGCCAATTCGACAACGTCGCCCCCACTACTCCATACTCACCCGGCCAGCTCATTTTTCAGGCAACGCTGACACGCGTCAAGATGGGGTAGGGGGAGATAGGCGTGGCAGGTCGGGCGCGCGGGGCGGCTGCGATGCTCGCCGCGCGGCTGACGCAGAATTCACGGTGGGACGATGCGAATTCGCTCCGCTCTTCCAAAAAGTTGGGCAATAGCCTCGCGCCTACCATCTTGCCTTCGTCTGGCGCGGGTATAACGTCACCGAGCACGATAAGTGCCGCGCAGCGGCTAAGGTCGCGTGCATTGGGGGGGACGATCATGAGACTTTCAATCTGCATCGCTATTGCGGGCGCCGCCGCCGTGACAGCGGCTGCAACGTTGTTACCGAAGGCTCGCGCCGAAACGCCCGTTGAGCGGGGCCATTATTTGGTTGTCGTTGCCGGCTGTAACGACTGCCATACGCCCGGCTTCTTCTTTGGCAAACCCGACCCCGAAAAATATCTCGGCGGATCGGATGTGGGCTTTGAAATTCCGGGCCTTGGCGTTTTTAATGGCCGCAATATCACGCCCGACAAGGAGACCGGGATCGGCGCTTGGACCGACGAAGAAATCGTGGCGGCGATTACGACGGGAAAGCGCCCCGACGGCCGCCAGTTGGCGCCGATCATGAATTACCCGGCATTCTTCAACCTGACGAAAGAAGATGCGGTGGCGATCGTCGCCTATCTGCGCAGCATTCCACCGGTCAACAATAAGGCGCCCGGGCCGTACAAGCCGGGCGAAAAGGTAACGATCTTCACCTTCAGTATCCTGCCTCCCGGGCACGAGGCCGCAGCCGCGCCCAAGTGAAAGTGACGCTGGTCAAATCCGGCAGCTTGGCGAAGTTCACCGCCATCCTTCGCGCCTCGTCCTTGGTGAGCAGGTTGCAGCCGATCGGCGGCCCGGCTCATCCTCAAAGTAGAAATAAGCGAGCGCCTGGCCGTTCTTGTCGCGCACGATGAAGCACGCCTCGTTGTGCTCATCGATCGTCCACGGTGGCGGGAAGCGGCGCGTTGTCATTGCGGCCGGCACTCGACGCTCTCCATTGACAGCACCATGCGCAGCGCAAGTGTCATATGCGCGGGATCTGCGCCGCCGGCTGCCTGCACTACCTTAAATCACGTAATCCGCTTTAGTGGATGCAGGACAGCATCCGCTAGTTTTAGCCATTCGGCCGCCATTTCGCGTTGAACGACGCGATATTCCTGATCCGGCGTTACCGGCACCCTCTTCAAGCAATGCTCGGCGTAACGCACGTAATCCTTGTGCTTGTCATGCTTCGGAATTGCCATGATCACTCCGGGGACTACATTACAATGCCAGGAAATCTGTTGCCGCCCCGCTAGGGTGAGTCTGGTCGAAATTGACCACTTTTCAAAACGGGCCACCCTCAAATTCAAAAGGGGCCACTGGGTTTTTGAGCGACATCGAAAAGGGCCAGCACCCGCCTGTGATTTCCCGGCTTTGTTCTACGTACATCCCAAAGATTATCTTCCCGGGAAGCGAAAAGCGCGCCAGCGCCGGCTCGAAATTCCCGGCAAGTACAGGAACAGGGACGCCGCTTGGGATGCTCTCCAGGACGTAATTGCAGCGCGTCACTAAAACCATCCGGCGCCGGCGCGGGGCCGGCTGCGATGTTGGCCCCGCAAAGGCTCGGCGCTACTGCGCATTTATCTTGTTCGCCATTTGTTTGAGCAATCGCCGCATAGCGGCAATTTCGGATTCAAGGCGCGTTACGCGTATCCCTAAGTCCCTAGAAGGCGGGCTAGCTACAAGATCTACTTTAGAAAAGGCGATCCCTATTTCGTCGTTGTAGCGCCATGTCACCAGTGCGCGCTCCGCTCGATTTTTTTGGGGAATGTGAAGGACGACAACATCCGGAATTTTCGCAGCGTCGGCAAAGTCGCCAAAGATGACTCGTGCGCCAATATTAGAAAGATCGCGAATCATACAATCGCGTGAGAAGCGGCCGTTATGGAAATCGATACGTCCTCTCAGGAAGCTTTTCTGACGTAAGCTTTGACGGCGTTCGATCATAGTTGTCAAAAGGGACCAACTGTCCCCTCGGTAGTGCCCTGTGGAAAAGCGGCCCCGGCTGGGCTTCAAGCAAACCGGAGCCGCTCGGGTCAGTGCGAACACCCTTATTTTTATCCCCGTCACTGTCCCGCCCGCGACCGTAGCGTCGATTGGTTAGTGGCGGTTTAAGGCGTGGCGAGATCCGCCGCGCGACGCCGTGGGTGTGGCTGTGACTGTCCTAATCCTCGATAAAACAAAAGCCCCGCACGCACACGCGGGGCTCTGTTCGACGGGGCCGAGGGGCCCGGGGGGGGTGAGGTCAGCCCCGTCTGGGCTAACAACGCCCCGCTGGTTGCCGAGGTTCCCGCGTGTCCTATTTTCTCGCTGTGCTTTCCTGTCGGCCCAATAGCTCGGGCAGCTTGGCGAAGTTGACCGCCATCCGCCGCGCCTCGTCTTTGGTGATCAGGTTCGCCGCCGCTCGCCGGCCGGGCTCATCCTCGAAATAGAAATACCGCGAGCGCTTGGCCGTTCTTGTCGCGCACGATGAAGCACACCTGATTGTGTTCCTCGATCGACCATGGCGGCGGGAAGCGGCGCGGCTTAAACTGCGGCTGTCCCTTTTGGAGATCGCGGTAATGTTCCCGTAAGATTTTCAAAATAAAAGGACAGACTGCGGGCGACTTTTGCCGGAGCACCTCGCTCATGCACTTGGTCATTAGGTTCCTCAAAGACGAGAGCGCGGCGACCGCCATCGAATATGGCCTAATCGCTGCCGGCATCTCCGTCGCGATCATCACCATCGTGAAGGGGCTCGGGAGCAAGCTCGACACGACGTTTTCCTCGATCTCGACGCAGTTGAAATAGGCCGCCAACTCAAGCGGGCCGGCACCCGACGCCTTCCAACATCAACGCTAGGCGCAGCGCTATGGCCGCATCGGCAGGATCGGCGCCGTTGGCAGCGTCGGCGAGCTGCTTCGCAACGTAACGCCAGGTCGAGCGCCCGCGCCGCTTCCGGCCTGACACTCAAGGCGCCGGGTCGGCCCGTGCTTGCCCGGCGCTCTTGGTCCCTTGTTGGTCCTTTACTCTTTACTATAGGACGGAACACGACCGAACAGGGCAGCAAGTCACCGCGCGAAAATGCCCGTAAAATCGAACGCAATCTAACCGGCATTACTGCATGAAATTGGGCTTTGCGGCCTCCAAAACCGGGGGTTGGGGTTCGAGTCCCTCCACTCCTGCCAATCCCAGGGGCCAGGAATCCGGCATCAGGTATCACGAAAAGCCGTTCCCGATCCCCTGACGCCTGATTTCTGATACCTGCCAGCTTGACGGTGCGGGCGGCCGGCAGTAGGAAGCTTGCCATCGTCAGCGGCCCGGTGAACGGACTTCCGCGACGAACATTTCCCCAAAGGGTCCGCCGTGCCGGTCTGCTCCTTAAAGGTGGGCGGGGAATGATTATTTAGACGAGCAATGGCGAAGATCAGTCCCTTCAAGTTTCTGCAAGAAGTGCGGGCCGAGGCGCAAAAAGTCACCTGGCCGACGCGCAAGGAGACCACCGTCACCACCTTGATGGTGTTCGTGATGGTCTTCGTCGCGTCTATTTTCTTCTTGCTGGCGGATCAGATCATGCGGCTCGGCGTCGGGTTTCTGCTCGGCATCAACTCTTGAGCGGCTTTATTCAACAACCAGAATTCATGATCCCGGAACTGATGACATGACCAGCCGGTGGTACGCGGTCCACGCTTACTCGAACTTCGAGAACAAGGTCGCGGATTCGATCCGTGAGCAGGCGAAGCAGCGCGGACTTGGCAGTCTGTTCGAGGAAATCCTGGTTCCCAAGGAGAAAGTCGTCGAGGTGCGGCGCGGCCGTAAAGTCGACGCCGAGCGCAAATTCTTCCCGGGCTACGTCCTGGTGAAAATGGAACTGACCGACGACGCTTACCACCTGATCAAAAACACGCCGAAAGTGACGGGCTTCCTCGGCTCCGACAACAAGCCGATGCCGCTGTCGGATGCCGAGGCGGAGCGCATCATACATCAGGTGCAGGAAGGCATCGAGCGGCCGAAGCCCTCGGTTTCCTTCGAGGTCGGCGAGCAGGTGCGGGTGTCGGACGGCCCGTTCGCCTCGTTCAACGGCACCGTCGAGGAAGTCGACGAGGGCCGTTCGCGGCTCAAAGTGGCGGTGTCGATCTTCGGCCGCGCCACGCCGGTCGAGCTGGAGTTCGGCCAGGTGGAGAAATTATAACTGCGTCATTGCCGGACTTGATCCGGCAATCCATGAAGTGGTGAGGCAGCATGATGCCCGGTCAAGCCCGGGCATGACGATGGCGAGAATGCAGTCGTGGGAGGTGAGGCGGTCGCCAGCCGTCAAAATCCGCACCACTAACGGGAGTTAGAGGATGGCAAAGAAAATCACTGGATACATCAAGCTACAGGTGCCGGCCGGCGCGGCCAATCCGTCGCCGCCGATCGGGCCGGCGCTCGGCCAGCGCGGTCTCAACATCATGGAGTTCTGCAAGGCGTTCAACGCGCAGACCCAGAAGCTTGAGAAGGGCGCGCCGATCCCCGTCACCATCACGGTTTACGCCGACCGCTCGTTTTCCTTCGAGCTGCGCACGCCGCCGGTGTCGCACTTCCTCAAGAAGGCGGCCAATCTGGAAAGCGGCTCGAAAGCGCCGGGGCGCGATATTGCCGGCTCGGTGACGAAGGCGCAGGTGCGCGAGATCGCCGAGCAGAAGATGAAGGATCTGAACTGCGACACCATCGACGCGGCCATGCGCATGGTCGAAGGTTCCGCCCGCTCCATGGGGCTGGAGGTGAAATCATGAGTCTGGGGAAACGAACGCGCGTAGCACGCGAAGGCGTCGATCGCGAAAAGCTCTATCCGCTTATCGAAGCGGTGAAGATGGTCAAGGAGCGCGCCAAGGCGAAGTTCGACGAGACCATCGAGGTGGCGATGAATCTCGGCATCGATCCGCGCCACTCCGATCAGGCGGTGCGCGGCGTCGTCACTCTGCCGAACGGCTCCGGCCGCTCGGTGCGGGTCGCCGTGTTCGCCCGTGGCGCCAAGGCCGACGAGGCCAAGGCCGCCGGAGCCGATGTCGTCGGCGCCGAGGATTTGGTGGAGAAGGTGCAGGGCGGCGCCATTGATTTCGACCGCGTCGTTGCCACGCCCGATCTGATGCCGCTGGTCGGCCGGCTCGGCAAAGTGCTCGGCCCGCGCGGGCTGATGCCAAACCCGAAAGTCGGCACCGTGACCATGGATATCGCCAATGCGGTCAGGGGCGCCAAAGGCGGTTCGGTCGAGTTCCGCGCCGAGAAGGCCGGCATCGTGCAGGCCGGGGTCGGCAAGGCCTCGTTCAGCGCCGAAAAGCTGGTCGAAAACATCCGAGCGTTCGCCGACGCGGTGCAGAAATCGCGGCCGGCCGGCGCCAAGGGTCACTTCATCAACCGCGTCGCCGTCTCCTCGACCATGGGGCCGGGCGTAAAGGTCGAGCCGGCGAGCGTGTTCGGCACTTCAGAGCAATCGCACTAACGAAAGAGGACCGCTTGCCCCTCATCCGGGCACGCGGCCTCTGACCGCGTTGGCCCTGGCCTTGTAGGCGATGCCTCCGCTTTTGTCCTTCGGCAGGCTCGTGCGCAAATCGGTTTTCAATCGCTCGAGTCGGCCGCCGGCATTTTGCGAATATGCTGCACGATGTAATTGGCGAGTGCGGTTTGCGCGGACCAGTAATCGTCGAAAGTCGCGTAGGTCACATCGACTTCGATCACGCGTGTCGCAACGTCGGCTAATCCCGCGGACCTGAAATACCCTTCCATGTTTGTCATTCGGGAATGGACGTGTCCG
>Ga0302326_10025602_pt1 | contig 11959 bp, 9 predicted proteins | sample Palsa_T0_3_FD_202264 | JGI IMG/M metagenome (GOLD analysis project Ga0302326, IMG submission 202264) | Peat permafrost microbial communities from Stordalen Mire near Abisko, Sweden - Palsa_T0_3 | ecosystem: Environmental > Terrestrial > Soil > Palsa > Peat permafrost | place: Sweden: Abisko... | reverse complement strand
TCATGTTCTCGGTCAGCGCGCCGATGATGCCGTCGCGGCCGGCATAGACGCGGCCGATCCGGTGCCGGTGCCGGCGCGCGGTCTCGATGACGCCGCAGGCCGAGGCATTGATGACGGCCGAGACGCCGCCGGACTGGGCATACAGAGCGTTGCGCGCGGGATCCCTTCTGGTCTTGGTCTTCATTCATCGGCCCTGAGTGCGCCGGTGCGGCGATGCGGCGCGAGCATACCTTGGCGGCGGCTCGGAAGTCTGCCGGGCCGGGGCCTGGTTTGACCTTCACGGCCCCGATCGGTACTGTTTCCGGGATGCGTATCGTATTAATGGGGGCCCCGGGGTCGGGAAAGGGCACCCAATCTCAACGACTGGTCGAGCGCTTCGGCATTCCCCAGATATCCACCGGCGATCTGCTGCGCAGCGCCGTGACGCGCGGCACGGAGTACGGGCGCCGCGCCAAGGCGGCGATGGACTCGGGCCAGCTGGTCGCCGACGAGATCGTGCTGGGAATCATTCGCGAACGCCTGGCCGAGCGCGATGCCCAGCGCGGATTCATCCTCGACGGCTTCCCGCGCAATCTCGCCCAGGCGCAGGCGTTGCGCACCATGCTCACGGGCATTGGCGCGCCGCTCGATGCGGTCATATTGTTCGAAGTCGACTACGCCGAGATCATCAAACGCATCTCGGGCCGGCGCAGTTGCCCGCAATGCGGCCGTGTCTTCAACCTCGCCGAGGCCGCCGGCGCCGCGCCGCGCTGCGATCACTGTGCCGAGCACCCGCCGCTGGTGCAGCGGCGCGATGACGAGGAGAGCACCGTGCGGCGGCGGCTGGAAGTGTACGAGCGCGAGACCCGCCCGCTGGCGCAGCACTACGCGGCACAGGGGCTGCTGCGCACCATCGATGCCGACGCCCCGGTGGAGGAAGTCACCGCGCGCCTGCTGGCCACGCTGTCATCCGTGCCGGACACTGCCGCCTAGCGGCCTGGACATCTATAGCGCGCCGAGCAGGCGCTCGCCGATCACCTCGCGCCGCCAGCCCGTGAGCACCGCCCCGTCGCGCGCGCCGGCCACGAGCCGCTCCATCTCGCGCCGGGTCGCCAGAATCTCCGGCGCGATGTCGAGTTCGCGTCCGATCTGCTGCGCCAGCTGCGCGAGCTTCCTGACCGCTTCGGTGGTTTCCGGGTCGGGCCGGCGGCGCTGCGGCAGCGGCGCGAGCCGTTCCGGCAGATTTGCGGCCTCGATGACGGCCAGGATCTGCGCACCGCTGTGATTGATGATGCCCTCGGGCAGCGGCGTGGCGGCCTCGAGCTGTGCCAGGTTGCGCGGCACGCGCAGCACGATCTCGCGCAGCGCCACATCGGGCAGAATCCAGTTGCGCGGCCGATCGGCGGCAATGGCGCGCTGCTCGCGCCACGCGCTCAGCGCGCACACGAGCTGCTGGCGCGCGCTGTCGAGCTCGAGGAATCCCTTGAAACGACGCCAGGCCTGTTGTGGATCGGCCTCGAACGAGCCGAGCGCGTTGAGGTCTGCCATTTCCTGCTCGAACCAGCCCCATCGCCCGAGCTGCTCGAGCCGCTGGCGCAGCCGCGCGCGCAACGGCAGCAGGTAGCGCACGTCATCGAGCGCGTAGTCCAGCTGTGCGGCGCTGAGCGGGCGGCGCGACCAATCGGTGCGCGTCTCCGACTTGTGCAGGCTCGTGGACAGCAGCCGCTGCACCAGCTCGCCGTATCCGACCTGCGCCGGCATGCCGATCAGCGCCGCGGCGACCTGGGTATCGAATAATCCCGTCACTGGCCCGGTGGCGGGCGAGAGCACTTCCAGATCCTGGCGCGCCGCATGCAGCACTTTCGGCACCTGCGCGTCCGCCATGACCGCTCGCAAGACACTGAGGTCGGGCAGCGCCAGCGTATCGATGCAGAAGGCGTGATCCTCGACACACAGCTGCAGCAGGCACAGCTGCGCGAAGTAGGTCCGCTCGCGCATGAACTCCGTATCCAGTCCGATGGCATCGGCCGCCGCCATTTGCTCGCAGACCTGCGCGAGGCCCGCGCGGTCGCTGATCATCTCCGACATGCCTGCTGTGTTCCTCGGTGAGTAGCTGCGGCCGGCATCTTACTGCCATTGACCGCGGCGCTGTTTGGCTTGCACACCGTGCCGGCGGTTGCCATGCTGCCGGCGCATGCACATTCACATTCTCGGAATATGCGGCACCTTCATGGGCGGCATCGCCGCCCTGGCGCGCGCGACCGGTCATCGCGTCACCGGCTCGGACCGCAACGTCTATCCGCCGATGAGCACGCAGCTGGCTGCGCTCGGCATCGAGCTCATCGAGGGCTACGGCATCGAGCAGCTCGAGCTCAAGCCCGACATGATCGTGATCGGCAACGTCATGTCGCGCGGCATGCCGGTGATCGAGGCCGTGCTCGAGCGTGCGCTGCCCTACACCTCGGGCCCGGAATGGCTGGCTGCGGCGGTGCTGCGCGATCGCTGGGTGCTCGCCGTGGCCGGCACCCATGGCAAGACCTCGACCAGCAGCATGCTCGCCTGGATTCTCGAGCATGCGGGCCTGGCGCCGGGTTTTCTGATCGGTGGCATGCCGGAGAATTTCGGCCTCAGCGCGCGCCTGGGCGCGGCGCCGTTCTTTGTCATCGAGGCGGACGAATACGATACGGCATTCTTCGACAAGCGCGCGAAGTTCGCGCACTACCGGCCGCGCACACTGGTGCTTAACAACCTCGAGTACGACCATGCGGACATCTATCCGGATCTGGCATCGATCGAGCGCCAGTTCCAGCACCTGCTGCGCACCGTGCCGGGCGGCGGCCGCATCGTCTGCAACGCTGCCGACGCGGCGTTGCAGCGTGTGCTGGCCGCGGGTTGCTGGACACCGGTCGAGCGGTTTGCGGGCAACGGCGGCGCCGGCGTGCAATGGAGCGTCAGGGTGCCCGCGGGTGGTGACTACTCGCGCTTTCAGGTGCTGCTCGAGGGACGCGACTGTGGCACGCTCAGCTGGAGCGGCATCGGCGCCCATAACGCCGACAATGCCCTGGCAGCGCTGGCGGCGGCGCGCCACGCCGGCGTGCCGGTCGAGCTTGGCATCGAGGCACTGGCGCACTTCCAGGGCGTCGCCCGGCGCATGCAATTGCGCGGCGAAGCCGCCGGAGTGCGCGTGTACGATGATTTCGCGCATCACCCGACCGCGATTGCGACCACGATCGACGGTCTGCGCCGCCGGGTCGGTCGCGAGCGAATCGTGGCGGTGCTCGAGCCGCGCTCACAGACCATGCGACTGGGCGTGCACCAGCAGACCCTGGCGCGAGCCCTCGACGGCGCCGATGAGGTCTGGCTGTATGCGCCGCCCTCGGTGGGCTGGGATGTGCGCGCCGCGATGGCGCCCCTGGGCGCGCGCGCCCACGTGGTGGCGGACCTGGACACGCTGCTGCTCGAGCTCTCGCGCAGCCTCAAAGGCGCCGATCACGCGCTGATCATGAGCAACGGCGGCTTCGGCGGCCTGCACACGCGCCTGCTTCAAGCCCTGGGCACGCCGCCATAGAGGCCGCATGACAGCGCAGCTGCCGCTGTTTCCGCTCAATACGGTGCTGTTTCCCGGTGGCCTGCTGCCGTTGCGCATCTTCGAGACGCGCTATGTCGACATGGTCAGGCGTTGTCTGCGCAGCGACCAGGTGTTCGGCGTGGTGCTCCTGGACGGCGGCAGCGACACCGACCGCGAAGTCGGCACCGCGCTGATCGGCACCTCGGCGCGCATCGTCGACTTTCAGCCGCTGGCCGACGGACTACTGGGACTTCTGTGCCGCGGGGAGCGACGTTTCCGCATCCTCGCACGCGACCGCCGCAGCGACGGACTCAACGGCGCCACGGTCGAATGGATCGAGGAGCTCGAGCTGGTGCCGCTGGCGGCGCAATATCAACCGCTGGTGCCACTGCTGCGCCAGGCGTTGGCGAAGCTGACCACGGTCGGGCGCTTCATCGAGCCGAATTACCAGGACGCCTCGTGGGTCAGCCACCGACTCGCGGAGCTGCTGCCGCTGGATCAGAGCCTGCAGCAGCACCTGCTCGAGATCGATGAGCCGGAGGCGCGGCTGCAGCTGCTGGCGCCGCTGATCGAAGCGCACAGCTGAGCGGCGCGCTTCAGCCGGAGCGGCTCGAGGCGTGCTCGAGCTCACCCGCGGCCGGCTCCACCCAGACCACGTCGGTCTCGAGCGTGCCATCCGAGCGCAGGGTCAGCCGGCGGTAGGCGGGTGCGCGCGCATCGAGTGCGAACTGCTCCGACAGCGGCAGGAACTGAGCGCAGGTCGAGGGCGTTGCCAGCAGGCGCACGCCGCGGCGGCGCGCATCGAAACATTGGTGCACGTGGCCCCAGCTGATGGCGCGCAGCTGCGGGTGTGCGTCCAGCACCGCGAACAGCGCCTCGGCGTTGTCGATGCCGACCGCATCGAGCCAGCGGCTGGCCATCTCGACCGGGTGATGATGCACGCAGACCATGGCGTAGCGCTCGCTGCCGGCCAGCGCCGCATCCAGCGCCCGCAATTCGCCCTCGCTGATGTGGCCGCCGGCGCGCCCCGGCGCGCAGCTGTCGACCAGGATGATGCGCCAGGCGCCCAGATCGACGTGGCCGCCGACCTGAAACGGCGGCGCCGCGAGCGCACTGCGCAGGCGCGCCGGATCGTCGTGATTGCCCGGCACGCAATACACCGGCTTGCCCAGAGTGCCGAGCGCGCGCGCGAAATGCACATAGCCCTCGGGCTCGTCGTTGACGATATCGCCGGTGCACAGCAGCGCATCCACGTTGGGCTTGCGAGCCAGCGCATGCGCGAGCACGCGCTGCAGCGAGGCAAGCGTGTTCACGCCGCGCAAGCTGCCCTGCGGATTCGCGAACAGATGCGGATCGGACACTTGCAGCAGGCGCACATCAGCGTTCATGAAAAGGATTTTACACGCTTGCCTGCGCGCACCCAGTGATGCGCATCAAGCGTTGACCAACTCTCGCGCGCGCTGCCGGTGACGCAGCGCTCAATCGCGCGATGTTGCGCGGCGAAATGTTAAACGCGCCGCGCTCGAGTGTCGGAATACGCCGACAGATCCGGCACACGGGCGCGGTGTCTGCGCCCGTGTGCCATAACCCCTGTGGCCTCAATAGCGGTAGTGATCGCTCTTGTACGGACCGGCGCGCTCGACGCCGATGTAGCGCGCCTGCTGGTCGGTCAGTTCAGTGAGCTGCGCGGCCAGCTTCTTGAGCTGCAGCCGCGCGACTTTCTCGTCCAGATGCTTGGGCAGCACGTACACGCCGATCGGATACTTGGCCGTGTTGATGAACAGCTCGATCTGCGCCAGCGTCTGGTTGGCGAACGAGGAGCTCATGACATAGCTCGGATGACCGGTGCCGCAGCCCAGGTTCACCAGCCGTCCCTCGGCCAGCAGAATGATGCGCTTGCCGTCCGGGAATATGACGTGATCGACCTGCGGCTTGATGTTTTCCCAGCGATGCTGTTTGAGCGCGGCGACGTCGATCTCGTTATCGAAGTGGCCGATGTTGCACACGATCGCGTTGTTCTTCATGCGCTTCACGTGCTCGTGCGTGATGACATGGAAGTTGCCGGTGGCGGTGACGAAAATGTCGCCGTGCTCGGCCGCATACTCCATCGTCACCACCCGGTAGCCCTCCATCGCCGCCTGCAGCGCGCAGATCGGATCGATCTCGGTGACCCAGACCTGCGCCGAGAGCGCGCGCAGCGCCTGCGCCGAGCCCTTGCCAACATCGCCATACCCGGCCACGACCGCGATCTTGCCCGCCACCATGACGTCAGTGGCGCGCTTGATGCCGTCCACCAGGGACTCGCGGCAGCCGTACAGGTTGTCGAACTTGCTCTTGGTGACCGAGTCATTGACGTTGATGGCCGGAAAGGCCAGCTGGCCATCGCGCGCCATCTGATACAGGCGCTTGACCCCGGTCGTGGTCTCTTCGGATACGCCGCGAATCGCTTTCAGGCGGGTCGAATACCACTTCGCGTCGCGCTGCAGCGTGGCGCGAATGCTGTCGAACAGCGCCACTTCCTCCTCGCTGCCCGGCTTGGCGATGACCGCCGGATCCTGCTCGGCGCGCGCGCCCAGATGCAGCAGCAGGGTCGCATCGCCGCCATCATCGAGGATCAGATTGGCATGCGCGGCCTGCGGCCACTCGAAGATCTTGTGCGTGTACTCCCAGTACTCGACCAGCGATTCGCCTTTGTAGGCAAACACGGCCGTGCCGCGTGCGGCAATCGCGGCGGCGGCGTGGTCCTGGGTCGAGAACACGTTGCAGGAGGCCCAGCGCACCTGGGCGCCGAGGGCCTGCAGCGTCTCGATCAGCACCGCGGTTTGAATGGTCATGTGCAGCGAGCCGGCGATGCGCGCGCCGCGCAGCGGCTGCGTGGGTGCGAATTCCTCGCGGATGGCCATAAGACCGGGCATCTCGGTCTCGGCGATGGCGATTTCCTTGCGGCCCCAGTCGGCGAGCTGCAGATCGGCGACGCGGAAGTCCGCGCTCACGCCGGCTACGGAAACAGGACGGGCAGTGGCAGTCATGGTGGCTCCAATTCCTTAAGGTCAAGGTTTGTGAGCGCCGTTGACTCATGTCCGGTGCACTGAGCCTGGCAGGTCAATGGTGGGCCCACGGCCCTCCGCCTGTCGCAGCGCTCCTCAGTCACCAGGCTGCCGCGGTTCGCGGCAGCGTCAATCCAATCAGGCCGCGCGGCTGCGGCCGCGTCGCCGGGCGCCGGCAGCCAGCGCCTCGGCCTTGTCGATGCGTTCCCAGGTGAACTCGGGTTCCTCGCGGCCGAAATGTCCGTAAGCGGCGGTCTTCTGGTAAATCGGACGCGCCAGGTCGAGCATCTCGCGCAGGCCATAGGGCGTCAGATCGAAGTTGCGGCGAACCAGGGCCGTGAGCTCCTCGCGCGAGAGCTCGCTGGTGCCGAAGGACTCCACCATGATCGAGGTCGGCTCGGCGACGCCGATGGCGTATGAGACCTGCACTTCGCAGCGCGAGGCCAGCCCCGCGGCGACGATGTTCTTGGCGACGTAGCGCGCCGCGTAGGCGGCCGAGCGGTCGACCTTGGACGGGTCCTTGCCGGAGAACGCGCCTCCGCCGTGGCGCGCGAAGCCACCGTAGGTATCAACAATGATCTTGCGCCCGGTCACCCCGCAGTCTCCGACCGGGCCGCCGACCACGAAGCGGCCGGTGGGGTTGATGTGATAGCGCGTGCGCCGATCGAGCCATTTCTTCGGCAGCACCGGCTTGATGATCTCTTCCATGACCGCCTCGCGCAGTTTCGAGGTCGAGATGTCATCGCTGTGCTGCGTGGACAGCACCACGGCCTCGATTCCGACCGGGCGGTCGTTCTCGTAGCGCAGCGTGACCTGGCTCTTTGCGTCCGGCCGCAGCCAGGACAGCTTGCCGCGACGGCGCACCTCGGACTGTCGCTTGACCAGCCGGTGCGCGAGAGTGATCGGCGCCGGCATCAATACATCGGTCTCATCGGTGGCATAGCCGAACATGAGGCCCTGATCGCCCGCGCCCTGCTTGCGCTTGTCGCTGCGATCCACGCCCATGGCGATGTCCGGGGACTGCTTGCCGATGATGTTGATGACACCGCAGCTCGCGCCGTCGAAACCCATGTCGGAATGGTTGTAGCCGATGCGCAGCACGGTCTCGCGCACGAGCTTTTCCAGATCGATCCAGGCGCTGGTGGTGACTTCACCGGCGACGATCACCACGCCGGTCTTGACCAGCGTCTCGCAGGCCACGCGGCCGGTCGGATCGTCGCGCAGAATGGCATCCAGAACCGCATCGGAGATCTGATCGGCCACTTTATCGGGATGTCCCTCCGAGACCGACTCGGAGGTGAATAAATATTGGTTGGTCATCTAGGCCCGGGGGCTGGCGAAAAGTAGTGCCGCAGTATACCCGAAGGCCCGTTGCCGCCGCCCGCTCCCGTGGTGCGCGCCGCCGCCCAGGTGTCGGATTTGCGACCGAACACGCGAATTGCCGCGAGGCCGTCTGCTGGTAGACAATGCGCGGCCGCAATCGCAGCGCCCTGGAGAACCCCGTAATGCCGACCCGCCGAGAGCTCGCCAATGTGATCCGTGTCCTGGCGATGGACGCGGTCCAGCAGGCCAACTCCGGCCATCCCGGTGCGCCCATGGGCATGGCCGACATGGCCGAGGTGCTGTGGCGGGATTTCATGAAATACAACCCGGCCAATCCGCTGTGGTGGGACCGGGATCGTTTCGTGCTCTCCAACGGCCATGCCTCGATGCTGCTGTATTCGGTGCTGTATCTGACCGGCTATCCGGTTCGCATGGAGGAACTGCACAATTTCCGCCAGCTCGGCAGCCGCACCCCCGGGCATCCCGAGCACGATCTGGCCATGGGCATCGAGACCACGACCGGGCCGCTGGGACAGGGGCTGGCCAACGGCGTCGGCATGGCGCTGGCCGAAAAGATTCTCGCGGCGCATTTCAACCGGCCCGAACTGCCGATCATCGATCATTACACCTGGGTATTTTGCGGTGACGGCTGCCTCATGGAAGGCATTTCCCATGAAGCCTGCTCGCTGGCCGGCACGCTCAAACTCGGCAAGCTGATCGTGTTCTACGACGACAACGGCATTTCGATCGACGGCAAGGTCAAGGGCTGGTTCGCCGACGACACGCCCAAGCGCTTCGAGGCCTACGGCTGGCATGTGCAGAGCGTGGACGGTCAGGACGGTGAGGCGGTCGCGCAGGCCGCGCGCAACGCCCAGGCCGAGACGCAGCGGCCGTCGATGATCTGCTGCAAGACCGTCATCGGCTGGGGCGCTCCCACCAAGGCCGGGACCAAGGCCACGCACGGTGAGCCGCTGGGCGCCGAGGAGGTCGCGGGCGCGAAGCAGGGATTCGGCTGGACGGCACCGCCGTTCACTGTGCCGGCGGAGCTCAAGGCGGCCTGGGATCACGCGCAGGCCGGACGCGCCGCCGAAGATGCCTGGCAGCAGCTCTACGGCCGCTACCGCAGCGCCCATCCCGAGCTCGCCGCGGAGCTCGAGCGGCGCATGAGCGCGAGGCTGCCATCGGACTGGGCCGAGACCCGCAAGGCCGCGCTCAGTGCCGCACAGGCCGTCACCGGTGCCCAGGCGACGCGAGTGTCCTCGCAGGCGACGCTCAATGTGATCGGCGTCAAGCTGCCCGAGCTGCTGGGTGGCTCGGCCGACCTGACCGGCTCGAACAACACCTTGCAGAAGATCTCCAAGGGCATCGAGCCGGGCGATGCCAGCGGTAATTATGTTTACTACGGCGTGCGCGAGTTCGGCATGACCGCGGCGATGAATGGCCTGGCGCTGCACGGCGGTCTGATTCCCTATGGTGGCACGTTCCTGACCTTTTCCGACTACGCGCGCAATGCCGTGCGCATGGCCTCGCTGATGCATCTGCGCGTGCTGCTGGTCTATACCCACGATTCCATCGGTCTGGGCGAAGACGGCCCGACCCACCAGCCGATCGAGCATCTCAACAGCCTGCGATTGATCCCGAATCTATCGCTGTGGCGCCCGGCCGACGCGGTCGAAAGCGCCATCGCCTGGTGCGAGGGGCTCGAGCATCAGTCCGGTCCGAGCGCGTTGGTGTTCACGCGCCAGGGTCTGCCGCAGCTCGCGCGCACGCCGGCGGCGCTCGCGGCCATCGCGCGCGGCGGTTACGTGCTGGCCGATTGCGATGGCGCCCCGCAGTGCCTGGTGCTGGCCACGGGCTCGGAGGTCAGCATCGCGCTCGAGGCGGTCAAGGCCGCCGCGGCGCAAGGCCGGCGCGTGCGCCTGGTGTCGATGCCCTGCACCGAGCGCTTCGATGCCCAGGATGCGGCGTATCGCGAGTCGGTGCTGCCCGAAGCGGTCAGCGCCCGAGTGGCGGTCGAGGCGGGATCGACCGGATTGTGGTGGCGCTACGTCGGCCGCGCCGGCCGCGTGGTCGGCATCGATCACTACGGCGCCTCGGGCAAGGCGCCCGAGCTGTACAAGAAGTTCGGCATCACCGCCGAGCATGTGCTGCAAGAGATACTCGAGTCGATAAAAGGGACGGATTCATGACGCTGAAAGTGGGGATCAACGGCTACGGCCGCATCGGCCGCAATGTGTTGCGCGCGCTGTACGAGGGTGACAAGCGCGGTCAACTGCAGATCGTTGCCATCAACGATCTCGGGGATGCAAAGATCAACGCCCACCTGACGCGCCATGACACCGTGCATGGCCCGTTTCGCGGCGAGGTCAAGATCGACGGCGATGCCCTGCTCGTCAACGGCGATCGCATCAAGGTGCTCTCCGAGCGCGATCCGGCCAAGCTGCCGTGGGCGAGTCTGGGCGTCGACACGGTACTGGAATGCACCGGCCTGTTTACCAGCAAGCTCAAGGCCGGCAAGCATCTGGAAGGCGGCGCCAAGAAGGTGGTGATCTCCGCGCCCGGCGGCGATGACGTCGATGCGACCATCGTCTACGGCGTCAACCACGGCGTGCTCAAGTCCACGCAGACGGTGATATCCAATGCCTCCTGCACCACCAACTGCCTGGTGCCGCTGGCGAAGGTGCTCAATGACGCGCTGGGCATCACCGCCGGCGTCATGACCACGGTGCATTCCTACACCAACGACCAGGTGCTGACCGACGTCTACCACAGTGACCTGCGCCGCGCGCGCTCGGCCACGCACTCGATGATTCCGGCCAAGACCGGGGCCGCCGCGGCCGTCGGGCTGGTGCTGCCGGAGCTGCAGGGCAAGCTCGACGGCTTTTCAATTCGCGTGCCGACCATCAATGTCTCGCTGGTGGATCTTAGTTTTATCGCCAAACGCGCGACCAGCATCGATGAGATCAATGGGCTGATGAAGGCGGCGGCCGCGCACGGGCCGCTGCAGGGCATACTGGCCTACACCGATGAGCCGCTGGTGTCGGTCGACTTCAACCACAACCCGCATTCCTCCGTATACGATGCCACCATGACCAAGGTGATCGCCGGCACGCTGGTCAAGGTGTGCGCCTGGTACGACAACGAATGGGGCTTCTCGAACCGCATGATCGACACGACGCTCGCCTGGTCGCGAGCCGCGTAACGCGCCAGCGCATGAAACTGCTGCGCATGAGCGATCTGGCTCTGGTTGGCAAGCGCGTGCTGATCCGCGAGGATCTGAACGTGCCGGTCAAGGACGGCGTGGTCAGCAGCGACGCGCGCATCCGCGCCGCGTTGCCGACGCTGCGCGCGGCCCAGCGGCAGGGTGCGCACGTGATCGTGCTGTCGCATCTGGGGCGCCCGGAGGAGGGCAGGTTCGAGCCCGAATTCTCGCTGGCGCCCGTGGCCGCAAAGCTCACCGAGCTGCTCGGCAAGCCGGTGCCGTTGCGCCGGGACTGGCTCGGCGGCGTCGAGTGCGCGGCCGGTTCGGTGGTGCTGTGCGAGAACGTGCGATTCAACAAGGGTGAGAAAAAGGACAGCGACACGCTCGCGCGGCAGATGGCCGCGCTGTGCGACGTGTTCGTCATGGATGCCTTCGGCACCGCGCACCGGGCCGAGGCCAGTACCCACGGCGTGGCGAAATTCGCGCCCACGGCCTGTGCCGGTCCGCTGCTGGTGGCCGAGCTCGAAGCCCTCGAACGCGCGCTCGCCAAGCCGGCGCGGCCGCTGGTGGCGATCGTCGCCGGCTCGAAGGTATCGACCAAGCTGCAGGTGCTCGAAGCGCTGCTGGACAAGGTCGACAAGCTCATCGTCGGCGGCGGCATCGCCAACACCTTTCTGGCCGCCACCGGCGTGAAGGTCGGCAAGTCGCTGTGCGAGAAGGACATGCTCGATATGGCACGCAAGTTGTTGCAGCGTGCGCGCGCGCGCGGCGCGGAGATTCCGCTGCCGGTCGACGTGGTGGTGGCGCGCGAATTTGCCGCCACCGCCCATGCCGACGTTA
>Ga0302326_10025600_pt1 | contig 11960 bp, 10 predicted proteins | sample Palsa_T0_3_FD_202264 | JGI IMG/M metagenome (GOLD analysis project Ga0302326, IMG submission 202264) | Peat permafrost microbial communities from Stordalen Mire near Abisko, Sweden - Palsa_T0_3 | ecosystem: Environmental > Terrestrial > Soil > Palsa > Peat permafrost | place: Sweden: Abisko... | reverse complement strand
CCCCGGCTTCCTCCCCGGCGTGACCCAGGAATGGGCCGGCATCATCCGCCGCGGCGCCAAGCTGCTCTACGCCTACGCCGAGGCCACCGTCCCCAAGATCACCGTGATCACCAGGAAGGCCTACGGCGGCGCCTACGACGTCATGGGGTCCAAGCACCTGGGCGGCGACATCAACCTGGCCTGGCCGACCGCGCAGATCGCGGTGATGGGCGCCCAGGGCGCGGTCAACATCCTCTACCGCCGGGAACTGGCCGCCGCCGAGGACTCGGACGCGCTCCGCCAGGAGAAGACCGCCGAGTACGAGGACACCCTGGCCAACCCGTATATCGCCGCCGAGCGCGGTTACCTGGACGCGGTGATCCGGCCGGCCGAGACCAGGTCCGCCGTTACCCGGGCGCTGATCAGCCTGCGCACCAAGCGGGAGACGCTGCCGCCGAAGAAGCACGGCAACATCCCGCTATAAGCGCACAGTGACCATGATTACCAATAGTAACCGCACGGAAGGCTTCCGCCGGCAATCCCCCGCCAAGTGGCCCGCGCACGCTGCAAACTGCCCTAGAGTCATAAGACGATGAGCGAATTCGCCGCCCCGATGCCCGTCCTCGCCAGATATGCGGTCATGGTCGATGTCGGTTATATCTACGCGGCCGCAGGCGAGTTGCTCTTCGGCACCAGCGCCCGCAGGGATTACCGAGTCGACGCGGTCGGCCTCATCCAGACGATCACCAAGCACGCCGATGAGCTGTTCCGCGGTGAATTGCTCCGCGTCTACTGGTACGACGCCGCCCGCGACCGGGTGCCCACCATCGACCAGCGCGTCGTCGCCCAGATGCCGTGGGTCAAGCTCCGCCTCGGCAACCTCAACGCGCGCGGCCAGCAGAAGGGCGTCGACGCCAACATCCGGGCCGACATGGAGGCTCTCGCCCGGCATCGCGCGATCACCGACGCGGTGCTGATCGCGGGGGACGAGGACATGGTCCCGGCGGTCGAGGCGGCCCAGGCCTACGGCGCCCGCATCCACCTGTGGGGCATCGAACCGCCCTACGGGACCAACCAGGCCGAGCGCCTCGTCTGGGAGTCGGACACGGTGGACGTGCTCGACTCCGCGTTTGTCCGCCCCTACTTCACCAGGAACCCGGCCGCCGAGCCGCAGCCAAGGCCCGATGTCCAAGCCTCGGTGCCGTCGCCCGCCCAGCTCTTCGGCGAGCGCCACCCGCGCCCGCCGGTGCAGATCGGCCGGAGCCCGCACATCGCCGCCACCGGCCCGATCCACATCTCCGGCACCGGCCCGATGCCCCGCCTCGGCCCGGACCGGCGGCACGTCGAGGAGGCCGGCGAGCACGTCGCGCACAAGTGGATCCTCACCCGCGGCGCGGACAACATCAGGGACCTGCTGCCGGGCCCGATCCTGCCCCCCGTCATCGACAAGGAACTGCTGGTCGAGGCGGAGAAGGAGCTCGGCCAGTCGCTCCGCCCGTACCAGGAGGCCCGCGAGTGGCTGCGCGACGCGTTCTGGGCGCGGGTGCACCGGGAGTTCGGCATCGGTGTCGGGAAATCCCGTGGCTGATCGCCAAGGTCGGGGGCAGAGCCAGACAGAGTCGGAACGGACCGGGGTTGCTGTGCACGCGCCGTATTTGCGCATAGTCCGGGGCGACGCCACCGCCGAGGAGATCGCCGCTCTCGTCGCCACCCTCACCGCCGTCGCCGCCGCCCGGTCAAGCGCGGCCGACCGGGGGGAGCAACCGACCGTTACCCCCAATTGGAATGCCCGAGCGCGACTGCTGCGGACGCCCGTGCACCCGGCCGCAGGAGGCTGGCGCCGCTCCGCACTTCCCTAAGTTCCCCCCTGCTGTCTTCACCTGTCGCGGGGGGAACCCGGGACCCCGCCGTAAATCAGGAGAGGTAGCGACGTGACCGAGCACTGGCGGGACGTCGCTCACGTCGGGCACGCGGAACTGCTGACCCCGGCACCGGAAGCGAGCCTCGAGTACTTCACCACGCTGCTCGGGCTCACCGTCGCGGCCGAGGGCGACGGGTCGTGGTACCTGCGCGGATACGGCGACTACGAGCCGTACAGCCTGAAGCTGACCGCCTCCTCCCGGGCCGGGCTCGGCCATCTGGCGGTCAGGACGTGGTCGCCCGAGGCGCTCGACCGGCGGGTGGCGTGGCTCGTGGCGGCGGGGATCCCCGGGCGGTGGACCGAGCCGGACGGCGGCAAGGGCCCGGCCTACGAGTTCCGCGATCCCGACGGCCACCCCGTCCGCATCTACTACGAAACGACGAAGTACGCCCCGCCGGCCGGCCAGCGCCCGGCGATGAAGTCCAACCACCAGCGCTACGCCGGGCGCGGCGCCAACGTGCGGCGGCTCGAGCACGTCAACCTGATGGCGCGTGACGTGCGGGCGTGCCGGGAGTTCTGGGCGGACGGGTTCGGGCTGCGGACGTTCGAGATCATCCGGCGTGGCGACGGGTCCGAGGACGGCGCCTGGCTGTCGTCCACCGTCCAGGGGCACGAGGTCATCTACGTGCGTGACCACCTGGGCGGCGTCGGGCGGTTGCATCACCTGGCGTTCTGGGTCGACTCGCGCGAGGACGTGCTGCGGGCGGCCGACCTGATGAACGACGCCGGCGTGCCGATCGAGGCGGGGCCGTCACGGCACATCCCCATCCAGGGGTTCTACCTCTACACCCGCGAGCCGGGCGGTAACCGGATCGAGATCTGCTCGGGCGGCTACCTCGGCTTCGACCCGGACGACGAGCCGGTGGTGTGGACGCCGGCCGAGTACGCCGCCAAGCCCGGCTGGGGGGCGCGACTGCCCGCGACGTTCCGTACCTACGGGACCCCGCCGACGGGCGCGCCGGAGGAGACGGAAACGTCGGACTGGCCCGCTGCGTTATCCCGCTCGCCGCCGGGCGCTTTTAAGCCCTTTGGCTCGCGGGGAGAGTTTGTCCCGACCTTGTCGCGCGGCTCAATTGAAATGCCGGGCCAGGCGGGGCTAACTGGAAGCGTGAAGATCACGATTGCCGGGTCGGGCGCGATGGGGTGCCGGTTCGGCGCGGCGCTGTTCGCGGCGGGCCATGAGGTGCTGCTGCTGGACGGGTGGGCCGAGCACGTGGCCGCGATCAACGCCGACGGGCTGCGCGTCACCGACGAGACCGGCACCCGGGTGCTGCCGGTCCCGGCGGCTCTGCTCCCGGCCGCTGACCATCCTGCCGACGGGTCCCCTGCCGACGGCTTCTCCGCCGCCGACCAGCCTGACCTGGTGATCGTGTTCACCAAGGCCACCGCGACCGCCGCTGTGGCGGCCGCCGCGGCGGGCGCGATCGGCCCGGACACGCTCGTGCTGACCCTGCAGAACGGCCTCGACAACATCGAGGCACTGCTCGCCCACGTGCCCGCCGCCCGGTTGCTTGCGGGCACGACGACGCTGGCCACCGAGTTGGTCGGGCCGGGGCACATCCGGGCGCTCGGTTCGGGCGATACGGCGTTCGGCCCCGTGCCGGGCGAGGCTTCGGCGGGCGAGGCTTCGGCGGGCGGGCCGGGCGCCGAGGGCACCGAACGGGTGCGGGCGGCCTTGTCCGGTGCCGGGCTCTCGGTTCGGGTGGCGCCGAACGCCCTCGAGCTCGTCTGGGCGAAGGTCGCGTTCAACTGCGTGATGAACACGCTGTGCTCGATCGCCTCGATCCCGGTATCGGCGCTGGCCCGCTACGACGGGTTCGACCCGCTGGCGTCGTCCATCCTCGACGAGATCGCGGCGGTCGCCCGGGCCGAGGGCGTGACCGTGGACACCGCCGCCGCCCTGGCGACGATGAAGGCGCAGTTCGACCCGTCCGCGTCGGGTTCGCACCTAGCGTCCATGCTGCAGGACCTGATGAACTCCCGGCGCACCGAGATCGCCCACCTCAACGGCGCGGTCGCGGCGCGCGCGGCCAGGCACGGCCTCGCCGCGCCCGCCAATACCCTGATCGCCCGGCTGATCGGCCTCCTCGAGGCAACCTGGCCCGACCGCGTCAACGCCCTGCCCGCCGACTAGGCGATCGGGGACCTGCGCGCTGGCCGGGAGGGTGACGCGCATGACGGTGCCGCCGCTGCGGGCGGGTTCGGCCGCCACCTCGCCGCCGTGGCCGAAGGCGATCTCGCGGACGACGGCGAGGCCGAGCCCGGACCCGGGGGCCGACCGGGACGAGAGCGCACGGTAGAAGCGGTCGAAGACGAACGGCAGGTCGTCGGGGGCTATGCCGGGGCCGTGGTCGCGCACGGTGAGCTGGCCGGCCGCGAGCCGGACCTCCACCGGCCCCTCGGGCGGGCCGAACTTGGCCGCGTTGTCGAGCAGGTTCCTGACCGCGACCCGGAGGCGGTCGGCGCTGCCGTCGACCGTGCAGGCGACCAGGTCCGCGTCGAACTCCGTCTTGGGCCAGTCCCGCCGGGCCGCGTCCAGGGCCTCGGACGTCACCGTGTCGAGCCGGACCCGCGACTGGTCCTTCGGCGGCGGCTCGCCCCTGGCCAGGTCGGTGACGCTGGCGACCAGGCGGCTGAGCTCGGCCGCCTGGCCGGTGACCCGGTCGAGCACCTCCGCGCGCTCGGCGGCCGGCATGTCCGGGTGCGCCGCGAGCAGGTCGGCGTTCAGCCGCAGGCTGGCCAGCGGCGTCCGCAGTTCGTGGCTGGCGTCGCTGACCAGCCGCCGCTGCGCGTCAAGCGACCGCTGCAGCGCGCTCAGCATGGCGTTGAACGACGTGGCCAGCCGGCCGAGCTCGTCCCGGCGCGACACCTCGACGCGCCTACCCGGATCGCCCGTCAGCGTGACCTCCTCGGCCACGCTGGCCAGCCGGGTCACGGGCGCGAGCCCGGCCCTGGCCACCGCCCAGCCGAGCAGGGTGGCGACGAGCACGCCGACCACGCTGAGCACCGCCAGCGTGGTGCCGACGGCCGCTACCTCCTGGTCGGTCGCGGTCAGCGGGTCGGCCACCTGGATGGCCAGGCCGGGGGCGATCTGCTCGGTGAGCACCTCGGCGCTGACGCCGTTGATCCGGGCGACGGAGTAGAACGAGTCGCCCTGCCCGGCCGCGACCCCGAGCGCGGCGGCGCTCGGCGTGAGCAGCCCCAGGTCACCCGCTGGCGCCCAGACGACCCCGGTTTCCGTGATGACCTGCGTGTAGGTGAGGATCCCGACCCCGGCCGAGTGCGATGGCACCCAATCGTCGGGGATGTGCCCGTGGTACTGCGCGGCCTGGTGCCTGACGCTGTCGGCGCGGGCGGCGACCTCCTGGCGGACCTGGCTCTGCAGGTCGGTGCGGATCGCCAGGAACGCGACGGCGGTGATGGCGAGCGCGACCGCCGCCACCGCGCCCCCCGCAACGAGGATGAACCGCGCCTTCAGGGTGAGGCGGACCCTCATGGGCCGACCCGGAGCACGTAGCCGACGCCGCGCACGTTGTGCACCAGCCGCTGGCGGCCGTTCGCCTCGAGCTTGCGGCGCAGGAAGGCGACGAAGACCTGCAGCGCGTTGGAGGCGGGGGCCTCGCCGTAGCCCCACACCCGGTCGGAGATGAGGTCGTAGCTGAGCACCTGCTCGGCGTTGCGGACAAGCAGCTCGAGCAGGGAGAACTCGATCCTGGTGAGGCTGAGCTCGGCGCTGCCGCGGCGGGCCGACCGCGCCGTCAGGTCAAGCGTCAGGTCGGCGTAGCCGAGCACGTCGCGCGGCGGCTGGGTGCGCCGGAGCAGCGCGTTGACCCGGGCCAGCAGCTCACGCAGCGCGAACGGCTTGACCAGGTAGTCGTCGGCGCCGGCGTCGAGGCCCGCCACCCGGTCATCGACCGCGTCCCGCGCGGTCAGCACGAGGACGGGCGTATCGTCACCGCGGTCGCGCAGCGCCTGGCAGGCGCCGAGCCCGTCGAGCATGGGCATCAGCACGTCGAGGATGATCAGGTCGACCGGCGCGCGCGCGACCGCCCGCAGCGCGTCCGCCCCGTTGGCGGCCGTCGCCACCTCGTAGCCGGCGTAACCCAGGGCACGGCGCAGCGACTCGCGCACATCCTGGTCATCGTCAACGACCAGCACCTTCGTCTCCATAGAGAGCAGTCAACCTGAATACCTTTAGAGTTTCTTAAGAGTCGGCTGAATCCGTTTACATTTTCATCGTTCTTTAACATTGCGTGAGCAGGCTGCCTGGCATGGAACCGCTCATCCTGCCCGCCCAGGCCGCCGCGACCGGGGCAACCGCCGACCAGGACACCGCCCCCGCCCTCTGGCTCGTCCGGCACGGCGAGTCCACCTGGAACGTCGCGGGCCTGGCGCAGGGGCAGCATGACCAGGCCGAACTGACCGAGCGCGGCCTGCGCCAGGCGTCGGACGCCGCGCGGCGGTTCCGCGACCATCCGATCCGCGCGATCTACGCCAGCGACCTGCGCCGCGCCCTGCAGACCGCCGCCGCCTTCGCCGTCGTGGTCGGGGTGCCGGTCTTCGCCGACGCGCGGCTGCGAGAGCGGTCACTCGGCGTGCTCGAGGGCGTCCCGACGACGCCGCTGCGCCCCCTGGCGTCCGGCCTGGACGGCGGCCGGGTGGTCGATCCGGACGCGCGGCCGCCCGGCGGGGAGTCGGTGCGCGACTTGTACCGGCGCGCCGCCGCGTTCTGCGACGAACTCGCGGCTACCGTCGGTGACGGCGGGAGCACGGCCGGCCCGTTCCCCGCGCTCCCCGACGCCGATGGGGACGTGGTGGTCATCGCCCACGGCGGCACGGTGCGGGTACTCACGGCCTACCTGCACGGCATCCCGCCCGACCAGATGAGCTGGGGGCCGGTCGAGAACGCCACCGTCGTGCACGTGCCCGACTTCCGTGCCCAGGCAGTGCTCCACCGATCACTGCTCCACCCATCCCAGCATGACCAGTCCCAACATCACCCGGCCCAGCATCACCAGTCTCAGCATCACCAGTCCCAAGGAGGAACCCGATGATCCAGACCGCCCTGACCCTGCCCGAGCGTGCGGTCAAGCCCCGTGCGACCGGCCTGACGATGGTGATCGACGGCGGCGTTCCTGCCCGCCTGTTCGCCGACCAGATCGACCTGGGCGCCGAGTACATCGACTACGTCAAGTTCGGCTGGTGCACCTCGCTGGTCACCAACTGCCTGCGCGAGAAGATTCGCGTGCTCGAGGGCCGCGGTATCGGCTACTACTTCGGCGGCACGCTGTTCGAGAAGTTCGTCCTGCAGGGGCAGTTCGAGGACTTCCGGCGGCTCTGCGAAGACTACGCCTGCGAGCACGTCGAGGTGTCCAACGGCACCATCGACATGTCCAACACCGAGAAGGCGGGCTACATCCGCAAGCTCGCGGGCGACTTCACCGTGGTCTCTGAGGTCGGTTTCAAGGACTCCGGCCGCTCGGAGATGCAGCCGCCGAGCGAGTGGATCGCGGCGATCACCGAGGACCTGGACGCCGGCGCCGCGCTAGTGACGCTCGAGGCGAGGGAGAGCGGCAGTTCCGGTATCTGCAGGCCGGACGGCGAGCTCAGGTACGGCCTGATCGAGGACGTGCTCTCGGCCGGCATCGGGGTCGAGAAGCTGCTCATCGAGGCGCCCACCACGGCGTTGCAGGCCCACCTGATCACCCGGATCGGGCCGGACGTCAACCTCGGCAACGTCCCGGCGGCGGGGGTCATCGGGCTGGAGACGCTCCGCCTGGGGCTCCGCTCCGACACGCTGACCGCCTTCGAGCAGAGGTAGCCCCGTGCGCACCACGTCCGACGTCTTCCACCTGGCCGTCCCCACGCATGACCTGGACGCGGCCCAGGACTTCTACGTGACCAGGCTGGGCTGCAAGCTCGCGCGCCGGTACGCCGACCGGATCACGCTCGACTTCTTCGGCGACCAGGTGGTCTGCCACCTGACCGACGCCGAGCCGGCCAAGCCGGGGAGCCTCTACCCGAACCACTTCGGCGTGACGTTCCGCGCGGCGGTCGACTTCGAGGCGCTGCACGCGTGCGCGGTCGCCCGGAAGATCCCCTTCTATCACGACGTTTCGGTGCGGTTCGAGGGTCTGGTGGAGGAGCACCGGACGTTCGTGCTGATCGACCCGACCGGGAACCTGCTCGAGTTCAAGCACTACAACGACCCCCGAATGATGTACTGAAGCGAAGGATGGCTGCCTTGATACGCGAGTGGATCGAGCAGGCGGCCGCCCGCCGCGGCGCCGAGGAGTACCTGTCGGACGCGCGCGGGCCGGCCACGCTGAGCTACGCGGGGCTGCTTGACACGGTCATCGACGTCGAGCGCCGCCTGGACGCGGCCGGACTGCCGCCCGGCGCCCGGATCGTCGTCCGCCTCGACGAGCCCGTCGAGTACGCGACCGCGCTGGTAGCGATCATCGCCGCCGGGCGGGTCGCCGTTCCCCTGGACCCCGGCGCACCAGACACGGACGTGGCCCGGGTCCTCGGCGTGGCGCGCCCCGCCGCCATCGTCTACCGGGTGGATAGCGCCTCTTCGGTAAAAGCCGTGCCCCCGGTGGACGCTGTGCCCGGTGGCGACCAGCGTGACCAGACGGGCGAAGCCACGCGACCGTTCGAGATCCCAGAATTTGACTTCGACGTGATCGACGGCGACGGCACCCCGGGTCATCCCGCTGCGGACAGCGGAGCCATTTTCCTTTGCACCAGCGGTACCACGGGAACACCCAAGGGCATCTTGCTGCGCGGCGATCAGCTGGCGCATGTGGCCTCTAGCGTGGTCGACTGCCACCGGCTCACCGCGGCCGACCGGGGCTACTGCTCGCTGCCCCTCTTCCACGTCAACGCCGAGGTGGTGGGCGTGCTCGCCACCCTCCGGGCGGGTGCGCACCTCGCGCTCGACCGCAAGTTCAGCCGGCGCGGCTTCTGGCAGCTGATCGGCGAGCGCGAGATCACCTGGATCAACGCGGTGCCCGCGATCATCTCGATCCTGGCGATCGAGCCGCCCGCCGCGCGCCCGGCCGCCTTGCGCTTCGTGCGCTCGGCCTCCGCGCCGCTGCCGCTGGCGGCGCTCGAGCGGTTCGAGTACGCGCTCGGGGTGCCGGTCGTTGAGACCTACGGCATGACCGAGGCGGCCAGCATGATCACCGCCAACCCGGTCGACGGCCTGCGCAAGCCCGGCTCGGCCGGGCGCCCGGCCGGCGCCCAGGTCCGGGTCGAGCTCGGCGGCGGCGATTCCGCGCGGCCGGGCGAGATCGGACGGGTCCAGATCAGGGGCGCGGGCGTGATCACCAGCTACGACAGCGGCGGGATGCCGGGCGTGATCGACGCCGACGGCTGGCTCGACACCGGCGACCTCGGCTACCTGGACGCCGACGGCTACCTGTTCCTGGCCGGCCGCTCCGATGACGTGATCAACCGGGGCGGGGAGAAGATCTACCCCAGGGAGATCGAGGAGATCCTGCTGGCCCAGCCCGGCGTCCGTTCCGCCGCCGTGGTCGGGGTCGTCGACGCGGTGCTGGGCGAGCGGCCGGTGGCGTACGTCGTCACCGACGCCACCGTGGCGGGCGAGGTCGAGGCGGCGCTGAGCGAGGCCTGCGCCGCGCTGCTGCCGCGGCACAAGCAGCCGAGCGAGTTCTGCGTGGTGGCGGAGATGCCGCTCGGGCCGACGGGGAAGATCTCCCGGCGGCGGCTGAAGGATCTGGTGACCTCGCGGCCGTGAGCTCCACTCTGTCAGGCACCGGGCCGCTTCCGGCGCTGGTCGAGCCGCCGCCTCTCGCTCCGCAGGCGCCGCCGGGCCAGCCCTCCGCGCCCGCCCGTTCGCGGCCGCACATCGTCGCCTTCGACATGATCCGGCTGGTCATCATGGTGTTCGTGGTCGGCGTGCACACGCTGGCCTGGGGCGGCGGGCAGGTCACCGTCGCGCTCGGCGCCGTGACGACCGTCTTCCACACCAGTCGCGAGCTGTTCCTGCTGCTCACCGCGCTGGTACTGACCTACAACTACGGGCACCGCCCGCGCCTGAACACGCTGCGCTTCTGGCGGCGGCGGTACTGGCTGGTGGTTCCGGCCTACGTGACCTGGTCGGCCATCTACTACGCGGCCGACGGCAGCGGGCGCGGGCCGTTCCCGGCCGCGTTCCTGCATGACCTGCTCGACGCGGGCGCCCGCTACCACCTGTATTTCCTGCTCGTCAGCATGCAGATCTATCTGCTTTTCCCGGTCTTCCGCTGGGTGCTGCGCAAGACCGAGGGCTACCACCGCTGGCTGTTCGCCGCCGCCGTGGCGTACCAGCTCTGGCTGACCTGCGCGCTCCACTACCATCTGGGGCGGCCCGCCAGCGGGGGGCTGGCGCAGTGGCTGAACGGCGCCGGGCAGGGCTACTGGGTGGACACCTACGTGCTGTACGTCGTCGCGGGCGCGATCGCCGGCTGGCACTTCGAGCAGATCTGCGCGTTCACCCGGCGGCACCTGGGGACCATCCCGAGAATCGCGCTGACGGCCGGCGTCGGCGTGGTCGCGGGCCTCGGCACGTACCTGATCGAGATCTACGGCTTCGGCGCCACGCCGGCCAACGCGAGCGCGGTCTTCCAGCCGATCGTCATCCTGGAGGCGCTCGCCTTCGGCTGGGCGCTGCTCGGCGCCGGGCTGCTGTGGAGCGACCGGGGCGCGCCGCACCGGAAGTTCTGCGCCGCGGGCTCGGCCAGCTCGTTCGGGATCTACCTGGCCCACCCGCTGGTGCTGCAGGGGCTGCTCTTGGTCGCCGGCGCCAGCTGCTTCGGCCCCGGCGGCGGTCTGGTCGGCGCCGTCCGCCGGGCGCCGGACGGCCTTGAGCTGGTGGTGCTACTCTTCGTGGCGGTGCCGATCATCTACGCGATCGCCTGGATGATCGCCTCGGCCGCGCGCCGCACGCCACTGAGCCTGCTGCTGACCGGCCGTGAGCACGCTGCGGGGAAGGGAGGACTGCGTTGGCGCCGCGGGCACGAATCACAATGATGGGCCGCTTCATGGTGCTGCTGACGGCGTTCATCGCGACGCTCGCCGTCGCGACGGTGTCGGGCGCGAAGATCATCAGCGCGATCGAGCGCCAGTCGACGACCACAACCTACTCGATGAAGGTCGGCAGCCTCACCCGGCAATACGAGGTCATCGCGCCCACCGCCACGCTTGCGAAGTCGGCGCCGATCATCGTCGTGCTGGCCGGGGCCGCCGCCACCATCAGCATGGAGATCACCAGGGACCAGATGGTCCCCTACGCCAACGCGGACAAGGCGGAGATCGTCTACCCGGTGCCGATCAAGGAGTCGTGGAACGCCATTGGCTGCTGCGACGGCGCCGGCCGGGAGAAGATCAACGACGTCGGGTTCCTCGAGGCGCTCGTCCCCAAGATCGATCCGGGCCACGCCAGGCCCATCTACGTCGTCGGCTACAGCAACGGCGGACGTCTGGCCTATCGCATCGCCTGCACCGACCCCACCCTGTTCGACGGCATGGTGGCGGTGAAGGCCGACCCCATGCCGGGCTGCGTGGTGACCAAACCGCAGAACGTTCTCGTGTTCGCCTCGCTTGACGACAAGTACGTGCCGTATAAACCGGGCGAGAAGGGCCTGGAGACGCCTGCGGCCACGGTTCAGATCGCCCGGCTGCAGACGGACATGAAGTGCTCGGGCAAGCCGACGGTCGTCAAGCACGGCGCCATGACCCTCAGCACTTGGTCCTGCGCCAACGGAAAGACGCTCGAGTGGGCGCTGTACCAGACCGGGGGCCACGGCTTCCCGGTCCCCAAGGACGGCACCGCCGGCGCCAATCAGCTCATCTGGTCTTTCATGACCAAAACGGCGCTGGCCCCGGTACCCAGCTAAGGGGGTCTCGGGGCCGGGGCCGCCATCGGCGCGGTGCCGCTAGCCGAATATCGCGCGCAGCGAGTAGATGAAATGCTGCCCGTTCGGGGTGCCGATCCCGCTCATGGTGTCGTATCCCTTCCGCGTCACCTGGCCGGTGTAGCCGGACATGGACCAGC
>Ga0302326_10025599_pt1 | contig 11960 bp, 12 predicted proteins | sample Palsa_T0_3_FD_202264 | JGI IMG/M metagenome (GOLD analysis project Ga0302326, IMG submission 202264) | Peat permafrost microbial communities from Stordalen Mire near Abisko, Sweden - Palsa_T0_3 | ecosystem: Environmental > Terrestrial > Soil > Palsa > Peat permafrost | place: Sweden: Abisko... | reverse complement strand
TAGGTCATTTCAGGCCACCTGTAGACTGTCCAGATTTGCTGGTGAGAGTTCTTCCCAGCGCGCGGCGGGCGCAAAACCGTCGAGCCGGAGCAAGGAAGCGCCGTTGCAAACAATGTGGCTGGTCTTGACCACACCCTTCAGACCGACGAGTTGAGTCTCGTCCACCTCATCCCGTCCGAGCAGTTCGCTGTCGTAGTCGAAATCGCGCAGGAACCAGTTCAGCTTCCACAGGGCTTTCGGGCAGCAATAGAGGCGGCTCGAAAGAATGTGGCCAGAAAAGGGGCTGGGCTCCAGAATGGCCAGAGTGATCGTGTAGTAAGGTTGCTGTGCCTGCCGCCGAAACTGGACGCGTTGCACCCTAACCAGGAAAACTCCGTCGGGAATTTGGTGCGGCACAGCGTCGGCGGCGTGTAGGCCCGTGATCTGGCGTTTCATGCGGCACCTTCTTTCTGTTGGGGATAGCTGTTGAGCTGGCAGAGCAAGGCGTTGCGATCCTTCTCAGCCCAGTCCGACAGCTGCGTGATGAAGGCTTCCACTTGTTCGCAGGTGGCATCGCGAAGCGCTTTGACGCCACAGAAGTCGGTAGCGTAGGCCTTGACCAGGTTGGGATCGAGTTGATGCTGCCGAATCAATTGACAAAGGCGGTCGCGAACCTTAGGGCTGCCATTGTTGCCAAAGAACGACTTCGTGGGAGTTATTTCGCGGCTTTCCGGGACCCTATTTCAGGTCTCTTAGGTCGCTGCTGCGGCCTAAAGCGCGTTTGTTGGCCGCGAGATCATCGAAGGAAATGAAATGCACTGGAACACCGAAGAAAGTGCTCGCGACCCGTTTCCTCCAAGCGGCAGCGAACTCGACGCCGGTGATCTCGGTCAGAATGTCAATGCGGACAGGAGCAATCCCAATCTGATAAACGACCTGCTTTTCGGTGAATGTTTCCGGAGTGATGCCGTCATGGTCGAGAGGAACACCAAACTTCTTGAGCGCTTCGACCACCCGACGAGAATTCTGCGCTGAATTGTCGATCCAAAGGTCGAGGTCCTTCGTGTAACGCGGTTCGCCATACTTCATAACCGCGAATCCGCCGACAATCAAGTATTCCACCTTAAATTCGTTTAAGAGTTGTAGCAGTTCTTTGTAGTCTGGGTTTTCTGCCATGGCTGATTTCCTCAGCTAGTTCCAGCATTTCCCATGCGGCGGAAAAGATGGCTTCATCTCCCTGCTCCTGCCAGAACTCAATGTCAAACGAACGATCTGGGAATCCCCCGTCGACCAGTCGTGTTTTCCACGCCGAATTTTGCGGAGTACTCATTGCCCTCGAAACTGACTCTTAACATTACCAAGATATCAGGCTGAACGGTTGGTGACCAATCCTCGGCGAATTTTGCGCTACCTCACCGGAACATTTATGTCGGTCACATCGAGAATCCCTCACTGAATCTCTCTTTCCGAGAGCTGGTCGTACATCCAAGGCCACAGCTTGATCTGCAAAAGCCAGTCCAGTGCTGTTTTAGCGATTGTCTGAACGAGCGCGAAAACGAAGCTCCCAACCCAGCAATGCGACGAGCGCAGCGCTGACCGGAACCACGGCGGTATGCCAAACGAGGATGTGCGCGGCCTGGAAGTTCGGACAATGCAGTTCGAGCATCCCCACACCGGCCATGCCGCCCAGCATGCCGGCGACCAGTCCTGCGGAGCCGGGGTTGACCGCGAATCCGCGGCGAAGCATCAGCCAGCTCAGCAATCCGGCAGGGATCGCATGGAGAAGACCGGTGAGCAGACATGCGATGCCGGCCGAAAAGAAGTGGTCGGAGTAGTAGTCGCGGAATAAGTGCGCGAACACGGCAAGCAGCGCGACGCTGCTGAGCGCCAGCAGCGCGCCGGGAGAGACGCGAAGGCGGCTTGCCGGAATCATCTGATGGACGAAGCTGACCGCTGCGAAACAGGCGAGGAGACCGAGTGCGGGAAAGACGAGCCAGCGCTCCAGCAGATTCATTTTTGCAACCCCAAAGAAGCCCGCGCGCGCTGCACCGGCCAGGGAAACGGCCGCGCAGACAAGAACGAGGCCCCCGGCCATCAGCCACACGGGCGGCAACGGTCGCACGGGGCGCAACGACGGCTTGATCGAGTCGCCGATGCGCTCGAGCACGAGCGGATCGACATCCTGCGAACTCTGCGCGGCCTTTTTCAGGACGTCGTCAATCTCTTCGTCTTTCACGCGAGTCCTCCGTTCCGCCACTTTCTCGGGCCCGTGGCGCCAATCGTTTCCCGCAACTTCTTATAGGCGCGGTGCACTTTTTGCTTCACTGATCCCACGCTCGACGACATGGCGCGCGCCACTTCCTCAAGTGACATACCTTCGACCTTCAACATAGCAATAACCTCGCGCTGGCCCTCAGAGAGCGGGGCCAACAATGCCTCCAGCTCGCCGGCTTGGTGCGGAGCCGACGAGACGCCTTTCGACATTTCCTCCAACTCCCTTTCGCCAGCTGCGGCGCGGATGGACTTTCGATAGTGGTCGACGCGAATGTGCCGGGCAATCGCGTAGAACCACGGCAGCGCCGGCTCGCCGGGGCGATAGGTCTGGCGCACCTTGTGAATGCGCAGCCAGGTTTCCTGCAGCAGGTCATCGGCATCGGCGCGGCTCATCGATTTCGCAAGAAAAAACCGGTGCAGGCGCGGACTGATGCGACGGATGAGAACCGTGGCCGCGGCGAAATCGCCCTGTTGATAGCGGACCATCAACACCTCGAGATTTTCGCCAGAGTGCATGCGATGGAACGTCTAACTTGAATCTTCACCGACGTCAGCGCCTACGCGCAAATCCCCAGCCACATTCTGCCTGCCCACCGGCCCCGTGCAGCCCCAAATAACAAGATTCGACAGATTGCGCTGAAAAGTTACGCCGGAGACGAAAGAAATCAGCAGCACCTTATTTTGTGCGATTCCGCATGGGGGCCGTAACTTTCCGCGAGCTGGCAGCGAATTCCATCTGTGAAGGCGCCCCGCTGCCGGGAACCACTCCCACGCTCGCGGCGCAGAAACTCACAGGAGATCACGATGAATAAACTCTGCCTAACGAAGCTTCGTTTGTGGCGCGCCGGTTTTGTGCCGTCCGCGCTGATTCTCACTAGTGCGATTGCGGTTCAAGGCCAGTACGTACGCAGCCCGCTGGTGATCACAAGCACGAATAATGCAAGAGGGAACGGTGTTGTTGTCTTCAAGCTAAGCACCCAAGGAACTCCCACGCTCGAGTTGGCGCAGACGCTGGCGACCGGCGGAAAGGGCGGCGCAAGCACAAATGCAGGGATTGTGCAGTTCGAAAGGGAATTTGGTGCTGTTGCGAACTACGGATCCAATACCGTAAGCCAGTTGCTGCGCGAGGGCGATGCAATCGCAATCGGGTCGACAATCTCGCTGGCGCCCGAATGCACGAAGCCTGCCTCCGTCGCATTGACCAGAGACCACCTGTTCGTGGTGGGCGCGAATTGCGCCGAGAGCCACGCCTGGCCCTGGGGATTCCTGGATGGTCCGGTCGTGAGCCTTTCCGATCTCTCGGCGGCGCAGATTGCGGTTGGCGAGAACTGGGCGGCCGTCACGTTCAGTTCGGGATCTCTTTTACAACTTCCGCTCACGCAGGAAGGCGGCGTCTTGAATGGCACGAGCACTCCGATCCCTCTGCCCAGCAACGCAGACCTGGTGCCCCTTGGAGAAGCGTTCTGGCGCAACGTGCTGGGCTTCACTCCGGCACACAGTCCTGACAGCTTTGCCATTGTGGACGAGAACGGAAGCCTGAATGCGGTGGTTGGCCCGACACCTTCATATCCCACGAACGCGCCCTGCTGGGTAGCCAAGGGTGCGGGCAACATCTGGTACACGGGGAACTCGCCGGGGCAGGCGATTAGCATCTTTTTCAGCGACAGCCAGGGTGGTGTGTTCTACAAATCGGTGCCGTTGCCAGGATCGCCGACTGATATTACAGTCTCCGCCGATGGCAAGTGGCTCGCGGTGATCTATAGCGCCGGTGGCAACGCGTCTGTTGCCGTCTTTTCCATCGATAGTTACGGCGACTTGACCCGAGTGGCCACGTCAAGCGCGGCGGGCGTTGCAGCGTTCAGCGGCGTAGCGTTCAGCGAGTAACAAGGTGCCGCGTTGCACTGCCCGTCGGATCGCAATGTTTCTTCCGCCGGGCGGTGCCGCGGTTGAGAGCGAAACCATTACCGCCTTGACCTTGCCGTGCTGCCGAGCTCCGAGCGGGAACCTTCTATGCATCAAGGACGAGCTTCTCATACCGGGATTAGCGAGATCGACCGGAAAGAGGGACATTCCCCAATCGCCTGACCGAGTTTCACCGCAGTCTGAAAATCATTCGGCGGGGAGCGTAAGCCATGCTCCCCGCCTTTTTTCATTGAGGTCATTGCTCCATTCGCTAGCAGACCGTCAAAGAGACATGGACCCACGGGGAACGTATTGCTCATATTCTGGTCGGGCTAAATTCACGCGTGCGAGCGGGGAACTGAATCGTTACCGCAACTCGTGGGCACGTCGGTGGCAGTCACCGCACAGCGTAATCAAGTTCCCTTCGGAATCATCGCCGGAGTGGATGCGAAACTGTTTGTGGTGGATTTCTAGGTTCGACATCGTGCCGCAGGATTGACACCGCCAGCCATCACGACGCAGGATCTCCCGCCCAGACTCCCGTAGGACGTCGGGTCCAGCCGCAAGCACGGGAGGTTTTGGCCAATCGGACTCATGATGCCTTTGCGTTCAGGCCTTCGAGGAATGGCACGGTCTGCTGAAAATTGCGCGCTCCAGTTGCCGATGTACAGAGGCACTTGCAGGGGCGCTCTGTCTATGCTAAGATTACATTTGTAATATATTGTAATACATGTTCATCTTTGATGCTTCGACACTAATTCTGACGGCCAAGACGGAGACACTCGACCCCTTCCTGCGTGGTGTCGAGCTCGAGGTTGCCATTCCTCTTGAGGTTGAGAAGGAGTGCTGCAGTGTTAAGAAATCGCTGGATGCGCTCATGATTCGAAAGGCGCTGGATGAATCGAGAATCAGAGTCATCGCGGTCAAGGACAGGAAGCTCGTTACGAAATTGCAAGGAGACTTTGGCCTCGGCAGGGGCGAAGCTGAAGCCATCGTCTTGGCTCTCGCGGAGAAAGCTCAGATGTTGTGCATTGAAGACAAGAATGGGATCAACGCGTGCAAGTTGCTTGGCGTTGCGTTTACGACGGCGATAGGCATCTTGGTGCGGATGCGCGAGAAACGACTGTTTACGACGAACGAGTCCCTCATGAAACTTGAGGGGCTGGCAAAGCATGGGCGTTACGAAGGGTCAATTCTTGAAGACGCCAGGCGGGAACTGGGGACAGCGACATGACGAAGACGATGAGCATTCGAATGGATCGTGAGAATTTCGAATTTCTGAACGAGCTCGCCAAGGAACAAAGGAGTGATCTTTCGAAGTCCGTGCGGGATATGGTCACCCGGGGCCGAGTCTTACTCGCGGTGGAAAGATACAAGAAAGGCGAAGCATCGCTGGGCAGAGCTGCCGAGCTTGCCGGAGTCCCCCTGGGGCAGATGATGACGATCTTGACCGATTTCGGGGTAGAGAGCAGGATCGAAGATGAGGATTATCTCCAAGGACTGGCGGCGCTCCGGAAGACTTGGTGACGATTTCTGAAACCGGGCTGACCAAAAAGCCGCAGCCGCATACAAGCGACTGCGCAGGATGTTTCACCGAAGAAGGTGAGGGGCTATGACGCTGAGAAATTCTCTGGAAGTGATAATCTTGGTGTTCTTCCAAAACTTCGGGAAATGGCCTTGGTTGCCCGTCACTAAGTAGTCTGCACGAGCGGCATCGGCGCATTCGACGAACACGTTGTCCGCGGGGTCAGAGGTAACTTGAGCCAGGCGTGACGGCGAGACGACGCGAGTATGATTCTTGATCAACTGCAGCAGTTGGTGGCGCAAATTCCGGCGAATCTTGAGTTCAGGACGCGCCAGGACCATAGCATATCCGGACACGATCGCGTCGGAAGCATGCCAGAGAGCAGGCTTTGTCATGGCGGGCAATACCGCCGTCCGCTCTAGTCCCTCCGGTTTGAGTGCTGCGGACACGACCACGTTCGTGTCGATCACAAGCCGAAGCGGGATCATCGCCGTTTGGATCTGCGGGCGGCTTTGACGATCCGATCAATTTGTGTGGTGCTCAGCTTATTTGTACGCTTCCGTATGGACTCTTTTCCGATGGCCCGAAGGACCTCGGGCTCGGGGAGAGCGAGGCGCACATAGTCCCTGATGCTGAGTAACACCGCTCGCGGACTGCCCCGTTTCTCTATAACAAGCGACCGGCCTTCCTCTTCGACACGGCGAAGAAGCTTGCCGAAATTGGCTCGCGCGTCCAGTGCAGTGACGACGATGCCATCATTCACAAACTCTCCAATTCAATTCCTTAAACTGTACAGTTCGTCGGAAGAGGTGGCAACAACAGACTTAACTCTCAACCGGCGGTCACGAAGCACGCATACAAAGCCTAGGCGGCGACGCTCCCTCGGGACCATAAGCGCAAAGCGTTGCCCTCTTGCTGATCGCAGAGAAATCTCGCAGCCATGCGGACTTAGCATGTAGCGCGCAGCGTTTTGGCGGACTGCAAAGTAGATTCCAGCGGCGGGTGGTTTCAGTGAATTGTCTCAGCGCGAGGTGTCTCTACTTGCCCTGAGTCGATCTTGAAAGATCACACACCTCGTCCTCGGACAACTCCACCACCTTGCCGTCGCGACCGATGTAGATCTGCAATCCTAGGCGAGCGGGTTCGTCAATCGCTTCCGCCACGGCTGCCTTGAAAGCGATTTCTGCGCGCTTCTCGAGGGTAACCTCAATGCGTGTTTTAAGGCTTGCTCATCTGCGACCATAGCGCCTGACCAACGCGCCATATAGGCTCTCATCCAAGATACGAACTTCTTCGTTCTTCCCCTTTCTTCTTCTTGTAGCCTCAGGCCCTACTTCGCTTTGCTACCCGGTCCCTCGCAAAAAGCACGGACGCTTGCGGCGGCGCATGTCAGCCCGGGACAACATGATTCGTCGGGGCGACATTCGGCTCCTGCTCGGATGCAACTCGGGGCACCGCGTCCTTGACCTGTCACTCGCAAGCTGCCGGCTTCGCTATCCTCAATCGAGAATGTGCGGCTCGAATCGCAGCGCAGGGCAGGAATGCGATTGCGATTTGTCCTCGGCAAAGACGTAGAGCGCTGCGTCGCACTGGGAACAGGCTTGGGGTTCTGTGATGGGGCGATGTTCGCGTCCACCAGGCTGTAGTCGCAACCCTCGACGTCGGGATGGTTCTCGTCGCACGGGATCAAGAGGATCGCGTGGCCGTTGCCGTTCGCGTCAACGCCCATCCCGGCGATCTCGCTGAGGTCGTTGTTGCTGACTACCGACGGGAGCAGGTCCGAAGCTGGTGAGAGTAGTGTGCTCAGGTCCACCATGGGGCCACCGTTCTCCCACAGAAACGCGCCCTCGGCGCATTGTGCACCACCCCAGTTCCCGACCACTTGGCCGTGCGTGTTAACGGCGTAAGCGTAGGAACAGCCGTCGAGCGCCCCGAGATCGTGTATCCTTCCATCCCAAAGAAAGGCATCCAACTGCGAGTCTCCCGGCAGCGTGGTCCCTCCGACCACCACACCGTGATCATTGATCATTTGGGCGGTTCCGAAATGCCCTCCCAGTGTGCCAAGGTCCTTCATACCCTGCACTTTCGTCCACAGGAAGGGATGGCTTGCCAAGTCTCCCGGCAGGTCGGACGTGCCCACCACTTGGCCGGAATTGCCGATAAAAAGAGGCTGGCCGCAGGTGCCTCCCAGCCCTCCCATATCGGTCATCTTGCCGTTTTCCCAAAAAAACGGATCCTCGGTTGGAATCAGCGTTCCCTGGAACCCACATCCGGTCGGCACTTTGTTCACTGTTGTGTTTGTGTACGAGATACCGGTGATCTGCCCGTTGTCGTTGATGGCTTGCGCCCAGGCGTCCTTACCGGTGCCGAGCGTGCCGAGATCGGTCATTACTCCGTTCTGCCACAGAAACGCCCTTGTCTGATACTGCTCAATCGGCTGGTAATAGTTGTATTCGTTGCCCGAGAAAAACAGCGAATTGGGATCGGGCACTCTATTGATCGCCCATCCCACAACTTGGCCGCGTTTGTTGACTGACGATGCGCCACTCTCGGGTCCGCCTCCCAGCGTCCCAAGGTCGATGATCTGGCCGTCGCGCCACAGCACGGCGCGCAACTCCGGGTAGTTGGTGGGCGAGCCCGTCTCCTGCGGATCAAACTGGCCATTCTGAGAAACACCGGCCACCAGTCCGTTGGAGCTGATCCAGGCCGAAGCGCTGCTGTATCCGCCAGGCAGCGTGCCGAGGTCGGCGATGAAGCCGCCCTTCGTGACGAATGCGTGCGAGGCATAGCAGTCCCCGTTGAAGCAGAAGTTTCCGTAGGCGTTGCTGGAATTACGATAGGGATCGGGCAGGGATGTGTCCGCCCAGCCGGCCAGCGTCCCCGCGCTGTTCAGGTTGTACAGTGGGCCCCCGTACTCGAAGCCGTTGATATAGCTCTCGGGCCCGCCGAACGTGCCCATATCGATGAGTTTGTAGTGATGGTGCCTGGCGTGGTCCTCTTGCGCAGCCAGCTGAAGTAAGATTGCCATTAGGCCGAATGTGGTTGCGGCCATGCAAATCAGAATTCTAGATTTCATATGAGCTTTCTCCTTCTTAAGAGAGAGTGTCGAGAGCGAATTAACGGGCAACTCTGAGGCAATCGACTACCGACAGTCCCCAGTGGGACCCCGCGCAGGCTCGCAGGGGGGACTATGGATGCGCTGCTTCCTAAGGTCAATGACCTGAGCCGGACCTGTCTGTGACTTGTTGCTGACCCCGCGCAAGAGCATGCAAGTCGTCGGTTTGGCCACCGGCGCGTCTTCTGCTTTGGTGGACAAACCAGAGGGTGCTAAAATGCTCCGACTTGTTTCGGGGTGGGTTCCGATGGAAGTTCCCGCCAAATCGGGGGTTCGGTTCGCCGACTTCGAGCTTGACCTGAATACCGGAGAACTGCACTCGAACGGGGACAAGACTTACCTTCAGGAAAAACCGTTCCAGATTCTTACCTTGCTGCTGCAACGCCCCGGCGAACTGGTAACCCGCGACCGACTGGTGAAGCAGTTGTGGCCGGACGGGACCTTTGTTGACTTCGATCAAAGTTTGAACAAGGCAGTCAACCGGCTTCGCGAGGCGTTGGGCGATTCGGCAGACCAGCCCAAACTTATTGAGACCCTGCCTCGTCGTGGGTACCGTTTTATTGGGGACATCGAGAACGACGCGCCACCCAGGACTGTTCTTGAAGCATCCACCCCTATTCCATCGCCAGGGGCAACAACAAGATCGCGATGGATGAAGTGGCTTGCGGCGTCGGCGCTGGCTCTGATGGCGATGGCAATCAGCTTTCGCTGGTTCGAAGCGCGCCGATCTCACCCCAATCCACTGGAAGACGTGAAGCAGCGGCGTCTGACCGCCAATTCCAGCGAGAATGCAGTAGGAAGCGACGTAATTTCCCCCGATGGCAAACTGCTCGCCTACTCAGACGTGAAGGGAATCCACGTTCAGCAGATTGGTACGGGTGAAGTCCGCGACATCGTGATACCTGAGAATTTCAAAGGCACACCGCAAAGCTGGGTGCTCGTTAACACATGGATCCGCGATGGATCTGCGATCATTGCGAACGCAACGCCATCCGGGCGGCCGCCAAACATTTGGCTCGTTCCGATAACGGGCGGACCGATGCGCAAGATTCGGGACGAGGCCTTTGCCTGGGCTGTGTCCCGTGATGGTCTGTGGGTGGCGTTCGGAGCCAACCTGGGCAGCCTTTACTATCGCGAGGTGTGGATTATGCGGCCAGACGGCACCGATGCCCATAAAGTCTTCGATGCCGATAGGGACTCGTCGTTCGGCGGCGTCGAATTTTCCCCGGATGGTCGCAGGCTGGCCTATGTCAAGCTGCGGCAGTTGCCCGAGTTGGGAGAAGAGACTATCGAAAGCCGTTCCCTCGAAGGCGGGCACCCGACCACAGCGCTCATGGTGAAGTACCCTCATGATATCGACGACTGGTCCTGGTCGCCCGATGGCCGCATGGTCTATTCGCTCGCAGACTACGTCGAAAATACCTGCAATTTCTGGCAGATAAGACTTGACGCGCGGACGGGTGAACCTGTCGAAAAGCCAAAGCGGTTAACCAATTGGTCTGGGTTTTCCCTGGATAATCCAAGCTTCTCAGCCGACGGCAAGCGCCTCACGTTCCTGAAATCTTCCGTGCAAAGCACATTGTACCGGGCCGATCTTCGGGCCGGCGCAACCAAACTCAGAACCCCGCTTCACTTAACCCTAAACGAGGGACAGAATGATCTCGTCGGATGGAGACAGGACAATAAGACCGTAGTTTTCGTATCGGACCGCAGCGGTCATCCGGAACTCTTCCAGCAGACCGCGGGGGAAGACACAGCCGTGCGGACTTCATCGACGGTGGAAGCCTTCGGCAGGGATCACCACATGAGTCCGGATGGTACATCGATTCTTTATCTCGTTTATCCGACTGAGTGGGGTACATCACAACCAGTCAGCCTGATGAGAGTGCCCCTGGAAGGCGGCGCGTCGGAGTTGGTCTTGAACTCATCCTTCGGCGCTAAGCCGTCGGTTCGATGTGCCCGGCATCCTGCCACGCTTTGCGTCATTGCGGAGACAACTCCCGATCACACGCAACTCGTCTTCACGGAGGTTGATCCGGTGCGCGGGCGTGGGCGTGAGATCACGCGGTTTGAAATCAAGACGACCCCCGATGCCCACTACAGTTGGGATCTTTCGGCCGATGGGACGCGTATCGCGATCCTCAAGCAGTCGGAAGCGACAATCACATTGCTGTCGCTGGTCAGCAATTCCACCCGGGCGATCGCCGTCAAGGCATCGCCCAAGCTCTACAGTCTGGACTGGAGCGCGGATGGCCAGGGGTTGTTTGTTTCGGCCCTGGGGGATGGAGGATCCACGCTGTTGCATCTGGACCTGAAGGGCAAGGCTCAGACATTGTGGTACTCCAAAGGAGGCATGCGACAACCTGGCGATCTGTTTCTGAGCGGAGTTTTGGCTCCCCGAGCCGTTCCTTCGCCGGATGGCCGGTATCTAGCCATTCAGGGCCAAAGCGTCAGCTCGAATATCTGGATGATCGAGAACTTTTGAAGTGCGGATTAGTCTTTCGGGCAATTTCTGCCGGACAGCTTTCCTCGATCAAATTGCGGCTGCCGAGCGCCCATCCTGGTGGCGTGCAACCCGCCAAAGGCCGCTCTCTGTCAGATCCAATTCCCACGTTTGGGACACCAGATCTTTGCCAAACTGGAAGTTGGCTTGCTCTTCTACGAGGCGGAATCCCGCTTTTTGATAAATACGGCGAGCTGCCACGAGAATGCTCTGAGTCCAGAGGGTGATCTTTTTGTAGCCGACGGCACTGGCGAAGTTCACGCACTCTTCTACCAGCGCAGATCCTAATCTCAGTCCTCTCGCGCTCGGTTCAACCAGCAAGAGGCGAAGCTTCGCGGTAGAGGGCTCAGTAGGATGCCTGACCAAGAAGATGTGCCCCACATTCTCTCCATTCAGTTCCGCGATCCAGCACCGTTCGCGCTTTGGATCGAATTCCGTGAGAAAATCAGCAACAATGCGTGCCACCAGCGCTTCAAATGTCTCGTCGAAACCATACTCTTGGGCATAGAGTGCTCCTTCCCGATGCACTACCCAACCCATATCGCCTGGCCGATGTGGGCGCAAGACGTACCTCGTCTCTTCCTGAGTCCTTGGCGCCAGCAGGCGTTCGAGATCGCTCATGTAACCAATGAGGTTGGTCTGACCGGCCGGAGACAGGGCCT
>Ga0302326_10025598_pt1 | contig 11960 bp, 11 predicted proteins | sample Palsa_T0_3_FD_202264 | JGI IMG/M metagenome (GOLD analysis project Ga0302326, IMG submission 202264) | Peat permafrost microbial communities from Stordalen Mire near Abisko, Sweden - Palsa_T0_3 | ecosystem: Environmental > Terrestrial > Soil > Palsa > Peat permafrost | place: Sweden: Abisko... | reverse complement strand
GGCTCGCGATGTTCACCGGGCTACCGAACCAGTCGCCTGCCCGGCTCACCGCGTCCCCCGCCGCGATGCCCGCTCGCAGCCGGGGAAAGTCGTTGTCGCTGTCGGTGATGTCCACGAGCTTGAGTAAGGCGTCCAGCAGCGGCGCCGGTCTGGTGCAGACGAACATCGCCGCGTCGCCGATCGTCTTAACGAAACGCACCGGTGGGGCCGCTACGTCACGTGCGACGTCGGCCAGCCGGTTGGCCAGTTGCCCGAGCTCCTCGGGAGGCACCTCTTCGCCCAACTGGGTGAAGCCGACCAAGTCGGCGAACGCGGCGGTGATGTGCCGGGCCCCGGGCAGCGGGGCGCCCGCGGCCCGCTCGCTCGCGTTGACGGCTTCGGTCTCCATCATGTGCCGCAGCTGCATGAGGAGCATGTCCTCGATCATCGGCCCGAGCAGCGGCGCCAGTCGGGTCACCAAGGCGTGGGAGCCCTGGGCGATCTCCAGTTCACTGGCACCGGGCTGCAGGATGGTGGATAGCGCGGTGTACCGCATGACTTGGGCGGCATGCGAAAGTCCTTCGGCGAGAACGCGAACGACCTGGACCACCTGGTCGGGTTGGATGCCTAGCTCGACGAACTCCCTCGCGTGTGCGGCGGCGGCTCCATCGGCGCGCAGATGCACTGCGGCGTCGGGGTCGTCGACCCGCACCAGACCGATCGCGCGTTGAACGCGTTGCAACAGATCGAGGTCGATACCGACGGCCTCGCTGATCTCCCGGGTTGAAACGTAATCGCCGTCGTCGCCCATCAGCCGGCGCGACGCCACCAACATCGGCACCGGCGCCGCCCGGATCTCCTCGGCGGTGAAGCCCTGCTCGAACAGCCAGTCGACCAACTCGGCGCGCTCGGCCCGGGCGCTGCCCTCCAGACCGTCAAGCAAGTTCTCGGTATCGGACTCATCCACGTCGTCAAGGTATATCGCGGCGCGGCATCATGTGCATCGATGACCACACCGCTGCTGCAGGGTTTTCCGCCGGTTGTCGACGATGACGCCCGGTTGCTGATCCTCGGGTCATTCCCGAGCATTCAGTCGTTAGCCGTGCGCCAGTATTACGGCAACCCACGAAATGCGTTCTGGCCGATCACCAGTGAGCTCTTCGGCTTCGATGCCGGCGCACCCTACGAAACCCGTTTGGCCGCATTGCAATCCCGGGGCGTGGCGCTGTGGGATGTGCTGCACCGGTGCCGGCGCGCGGGCAGTTCAGATGCAAAGTTCGATGCGAAAAGCCTGGTGGCCAATGACTTTGGCAAACTGTTCGGCGCGCACAGGTCGATTGAGCGGGTGTGTTTCAACGGTCGCGTTGCGCAGCGCCTGTTCGAGCGGCTGGTCGATGTCGACGCGTCGGTCAGCTATCGACTGTTGCCGTCCAGCAGCCCGGCCCGCGCGATGCCCGCGGGCCAGAAGCTGGCGGCCTGGCGGGCGATCGCACCGTTATGACACCGGCGGACGCCAGTCCAGCCCTGGGCGGAGAGCCTCGAGCTGGGCACTCAGCGCCAGCAGCGTTGCCACGTCATCCTTTTTGCAGATCAGCTGAAGCGACAGCGGAATCCCGTCGCGGTCGAGCGCCCACGGCAGGACGGCGGCCGGCTGGCCGGTCATGTTCCACGTCTCGTAGAACGGCACCCGACCCGACGCAAAGAGGAGGCTACGAAGAACGCCGCGGCTGCGGTACGCGCCGATGCGTGACGGACCTTTTGCGTTGCCCGGCGTGATGAGGACGTCGAAGTCGTCGAAGATGGGCTGGATCTGCTTGGCGAGCTTCGCCTCTTTTTCGCGTACCTTTGCAATGCGCTGGTCCGAGAGCCAGGACCCGACACGCGCCATATGGCGAGTCCGCGGCTCGAGCCGCTCTGGATGGGGCAGCGGCGCGACGTCGTTGTAGATGCCGCGGAAGTAGCGCGGAAGGTAGTAGCCGAGGATGGTCCACAATGGATAGGGCGGGTTGCGGGTTTCGACGACGTGACCTTGACCGCTCAGTAGTTTGCCGGCGGCTTCGACTGCCGCCGATTGCTCCCGGCCGGCCTTCGCGAAGGTAAGTGGTGGGGTCTTGGTGCTCAAGGCAATTCGGAGCCGACCGGGACGGTCGGCCGCAGCGGCGACGAACCCACCGGCGGGACCTGGTGTCGAGGAAGCCACGTCGAGAAACAGCGCCACATCCTCTACCGACCGCGCCATGGGACCGTAGACGTCTAGACCGCACCATGGTTCGATACGCGGCTTGAGCGACACCTGGCCGCGTTGCGTCTTGAGTCCATAGATCCCGCACCAACTCGACGGAATACGGATTGAGCCGCCGCCGTCCGAACCCACAGCCAGCGGCACCAGGCCGGCCGCCACCGCAGCTCCGTTGCCACCGCTGCTGCCGCCGGGCGTCAACGCCGGGTCCCACGGGTTGCGGGTGGCACCGAAGGTTATCGATTCGGCGAACGGCAACGTCATCAGTTCCGGCACATTGGTTTTGCCGATGATCACCGCGCCCGCGGCCCTCAGGAGACTCACCACCTCGGCGTCCTCAGTCTTCGGGTTCGCCACCGCACTGCTGCCGAACGTCGTGAGCTGACCGCCAACATCGATGTCATCCTTGATCGCGACGGGGACGCCCAGCAGCGGCAGGCGTTCGCCTGCGTCCAGACGCACCTGTGCGGCCACGGCCTGCTGTCGAGCGCTGTCCGTCAGGACCACGCGGAAACTCCGAAGTAGCGGATCCAGACGCGCAATTCGTTCGAGGTAAATCTCGAGCAGGTCTGGTGCGGTGATCGTGCCCGCGGCCAGCAACCGCGCCTGCTCGGCAGCACCCGCAAAGGCCAGATCGGCAGGGTTCACGACCTGAGACAGTACGGGATCACCGGCCCGATGGCGGGTGATCGCGCCATCATGACACCGGCGGACGCCGGTGTGCCCACGGTCGGGCAGCCTCGATCTGCGTGCTGAGCGCAAGCAGCGTCGCCTCATCACTCGGGCGTCCGACGAGCTGAATCGACAGCGGCACGCCGTCGTGGTCCAGTCCCCACGGCACCGCGGCCGCGGGCTGGCCGGTGACATTCCAGATCTCGAAGAAGGGCACCCGCTGCGAGACCAACAGCAGGGTCGACACGCCACCGCGGCGTTGGTAGGCGCCGATTCGTGACGGCCCGGCGGCGTTGCCGGGGGTGATGACGACGTCGACGTCGTCGAAAATCGATTGGATCCGCTCGGCCACCGCCGACTCCCCCGCTCGCACCGTCGCCATCCGCCGCTCAGACAGCAGCGACCCGATGCGCGCCATGTTGCGGGTCCGCTTCTCCAGCCGGTCCTGGTACGGCATCTTGCGGACGTCCTCGTAGATTCCGCGGAAAAAGCGGGGCAGGAAATTGGCGTAGACGGCCGCCGGCGGATAGTCCGGGTCGCGCACGACGACGTCGTGGCCGAGGTCGCGCAGCAATGCGCCTGCCTGCTCGACCGCCGCACGCTGCTCCTTGCCGACCTTGGCGACAAGTGGTGGTGGAACCTTCGTGCTCAACGCAATTCGCAGTCGACCGGGATCCTTGCCTGCGGCGCGGACGAATCCGCCGACGGGGCCGGGCGCCGCGGTCACGTCCAGGAACAACGCCGCGTCTTCGACCGTGCGGGCGATCGGGCCATTGACGGACAGGCCGCACCACGCGTCGTCGTGGGGCGCCAGCGGTACCCGATCGCGTTGCGGCTTGAGCCCGAACAAGCCACACCAGCCCGACGGGATACGGATCGAACCGCCGCCGTCGGAACCCAGTGCCAGCGGCGCCAGGCCTGCGGCGACCGCCGCTCCGCTACCGCCACTGCTGCCGCCCGGCGACAGCGCGGTGTTCCACGGGTTGCGCGTCGCGCCGAACGTCAGCGATTCGGTGAACGGGAAGATCATCAACTCCGGCACGCTGGTTTTGCCGATGATCACCGCGCCCGCGGCCCGCAGTCGGCTGACCACTTCCGCATCGCGGACGGCGGCACTCGACACCGCGCCACTGCCGCACGCTGTCACTTCGCCGTCGACGTCGACGTCGTCTTTGATCGCAACCGGGACGCCCAGCAGCGGTAACCGCTCGCCGGCATCGAGACGGTGCTGTGCGGCCGCGGCCTCTTGGCGTGCGGTCTGCACCAGCACCGTGCGGTAGCTACGCAACTGAGGATCCAGGCGCGCGATGCGTTCCAGGTAAAGGTCGAGTAGCGCCGGCGCCGCGATGGTGCCTGCGGCCAGCAACCGCGCCTGTTCGGCAGCGCCCGCGAAGGCCAGTTCTCCGAGGTCCATGTGCCGGGAGACTACTCACTTCCCGCTACCGTGACGTCAGTGTCAGGGTGAGGTTGCCGCTTGATGCGGTGGTTGGATCCTGATCACCTGGTGTCTGGCTCTTAGCGTGGTTGTCGCCTTGGGTTGGCGTTCATGAGTTTTGTCGGCATCAGGTGTGAAGGACCGGCCGGCGTGACTTGATAGGAGCGTGGCACCGCCCCCGCCTGAGATGTGTCCGCCGACCGGCCCAACCGTCACCTCACAGTGAAGGAGGCAACCTCCATGGTTGTTGTAGGCGCCGATGTCCACAAGCGCACGCACACCTTTGTCGCCGTCGACGAGGTCGGCCGCAAGCTGGGCGAGAAAGTCGTTGCCGCGACCGGGTCAGGGCATGCCGAGGCGGTGATGTGGGTCAGGGAACGTTTCGGGACCGAGGTGGTGTGGGCGATCGAGGATTGCCGGCATTTAGAGCTGGCCGACATCACCCGGCTCACCGAAGCCATCGACGCATTGGGCAAGCGCATCGGCGATCGTGTCCGCCAGGTCGCCCCGACACTGGCGGCCATGCCCGGTTGCGGAGAACTGACGGCCGCCAAACTCCTCGGTGAGACCGCCACAGTGACCCGGTTCAAAAGCGAGGCAGCCTTCGCCCGCCATGCCGGGGTGGCCCCGATTCCGGTGTGGTCGGGCAACACCGCCGGACGGGTACGCATGACCCGCTCAGGCAACCGCCAAATCAATGCCGCCCTGCACCGCATCGCCGTCACCCAAATCCGTCTCAACGGACTCGGCCAGGCCTACTACCGCAAACGACTCCACACAGGCGCCTCCAACCGTGAAGCGTTACGCAGCCTCAAACGCCGACTGGCCCGCATCGTCTTCAACAACCTGCACACCGACCACCAAAACCGAACCCGGTCTTGCCAACCGGCGGCGGCTTGACATAGGAGAAACTCATGTCTTGTGTGTTCTGCGCGATCGTCGCCGGCCAGGCTCCGGCCATCCGCATCTACGAAGACGACGACTATCTGGCCATCCTCGACATCCGCCCGTTCACCCGGGGCCACACGTTGGTGGTGCCCAAGCGGCACACGGTCGATCTCACCGACACGCCACCGCAGACGCTTACCGGTATGGCGACGATCGGGCAGCGAATCGCCAAAGCGGCCCGCGCGACGGATTTGGCCGACGCCACCAACATCGGGATCAACGACGGCCGCGCCGCCTTTCAGACGGTCTTTCACATCCACCTGCACGTGCTGCCGCGGCGCAACGGCGACAAGCTGTCGGTTGCCAAGGGGCTGCTGGTGCGCCGCGACCCCGACCGCGAGGCGACCGGCCAGATCCTGCGGGACGCGCTGGCGAAGATCGACGCCGGCAGTTGATACTGGGGACATGGCCCTACCGTTCGAACAGACGTTGCTGCCCTATGTGCTGCGCGTGCACGACACCGTTTACCAAAAAACCAACGGCTGGATCGGGCATCGCATACTCGGCATTCCCAGCCTGCTGCTGCACACCGTGGGCGCCAAAACCGGCAAACCCCGAAGCGCGACGCTGACCTATGCCCGCGATGGCGACGACTACCTGATCGTTGCGTCCAAGGGCGGCGACCCCAAAGCGCCGGGCTGGTATCACAACCTGAAAGCCAACCCGAGTGTCGAAATCAACGTTGGGCCAAAGCGTTTCCGGGTCACGGCAAGCCCAGTGCTGCCCGAGGACCCGGACTATGCGCGGCTGTGGAAGATCGTCAACAAGAACAACAGCAACCGCTACGAGGCCTACCAGGAGAAGACGTCGCGACCCATTCCGGTCGTCGTTCTCAAGCCAGCCTAGAAGAGCTCTTTCGCCAGCAGCTCCAGCGTTGTCTCCCGGGCGGGAGCGGTCGCCGGATCGGTGCCGCGGTGCGCCGAAGCGACCGGGTGCACCATCACCTCGTCGACGTCGAATTGCTGCGCGAGGGCGGTTAGTTGTTCGGCGGCCTCGACCGGTGTACCGAGAACGGCTCGGCTGAGCCCGCTGTCGACGATGTGCTGCTGCTGCGGCGTTAGGTTGGCGCCATCCACGTCTTCGACGAGCTGCAGTGGTCCCAGAGGTTGTCCGGTCCGCAAGCGGGCCATCATGTGCAGGTTCGGCAGCAACAATGCTGTTGCCTCGTCGCGGGTTTCAGCGACCGCGGCGTTGACGGTCAAGAACGTCACCGGCTCTGCGGTCAGTTCGCTAGGCACGAACTCCGACCGGTACAGCGCGAGCGCCTCCTCGGTTCCGTTGCCGGAGAAGTGATGGGCGAACACATACGGCAGACCTTTGACCGCGGCCAGGCGCGCTGAATACATCGACGACCCGAGCAGCCACAGCCGCGGTTCGCTGGCCGCGGCCGGAGTGGCTTTGAGGATGTAGTCGCCGTCGCGCAGTTGCACCGGCACGCCCCGCGCGCTCATCATCGCCCGCACATGGTCGAGATACTCCGGGAACTGGTCGATGTCGCGGTCATCGCGCCCGGCCGCGCCGCGCAGCATGAACGACGTGACGGGATCCGAGCCGGGTGCCCGTCCGATGCCGAGATCGATACGGCCCGGCGCGGCTGCTTCCAGCAGCGCGAACTGCTCAGCGACCGCCAACGGCGCGTGGTTGGGCAGCATCACACCGCCCGAGCCCAGCCGCAGCTGCGACGTCTGGGCCGCGAGGTAGGCAAGCACCACCGGCGGGCTGGTGGCGCCGACCGACGGCATGTTGTGGTGTTCGGCGACCCAGTAACGGGTGAAGCCCAAATGGTCCGCGGTCTGCGCCAGGCGCACAGTGGCCGCTAGCGCCTCCGAGGTGTTCTGGTCGGTGCGGACTGGAATGAGATCGAGTACGGAAAGCCGCATGAGGAGGTCAACGCCTCCGGCCGGCTGAACGTTCCCGACGCCGTTGCCTAACCGGCGACGCTCGCTCCGGAGATCTGCTTCGCCTCGGCGAAAATGTCGTCCAGCATCGCCGGGGTCAACTTGCCGGTGAAGGTGTTCTGCTGGCTCGGGTGATAGCACCCGAGCAGTACTACGTCGCCACGCGCGGCCCGCACCATCGCAGTCGCGCCGTGGCCGAACTTGGGCTGCGGCCGGGGAACCTGACCGCCGACGGCACGGATCATGTCCAGCGCGGAGCGCCAGCCGAATGCACCGAGCGCCAGGATCACTCGCACGTCCTCACCGGTGAGCCGCCATTCGGCCGTCAGCCACGGCGCGCAGGTCGCGCGCTCGGCCGGCGTCGGCGCATTCGCCGGCGGCGCACACCGCACCGCGGCGACCACCCGGGTGCCGATCAGGGTCAGGCCGTCGGCGGCGTCGATGCTGGCCGGAGCGCTCGCCAAGCCGGCACGGTGCATCGCCGCGTACAGCACATCCCCGGACCGGTCGCCGGTGAACACCCTGCCGGTCCGGTTGGCGCCGTTCGCCGCGGGAGCCAGACCGACGATCACCAGCCGTGGACGCTCTGCGCCCCAGCCCGGAACCGGTCTGCCCCAGTACGGCTCATCGGCGAACGCCCGCCGCTTGGTGAGCGCCGATTCTTCGCGCCACTCGACCAGCCGCGGGCAAGCCCGGCATACCGACACCTCGGCGTCGAGCTGTGCGAGCGAACTGGCGGCGTCGGCCATCGCGGTCACCTGCGCCGGCTCCGACGCCACCGCCGTGCGGGCGGTCGCGGGATCGCCGGGCCAGCCGGTGCCGGGCGGCACCGGAGACTCGAACAGCGCGCCGGTGCGCGGGTGAGCGAAACGCACCGCTCCACTGTGCACGAAACGCGATTCGGTTGTGGCCACAGCGTCTCCGTAAGATCGAGGTCATGGCCGCTGACGCGCTGGCCGGCCTGATCGCCGCGCTACCCGAGGGAATGGTTGTCACCGATCCCGCGGTCACCGAGTCCTACCGACAGGATCGCGCCTTCGATCCGGCGGCCGGAAAGCCGGCGGCCGTGGTGCGCCCGCGGCGGACTGAAGAGGTCCAGATCGTCATGCGATGGGCGGCTGCGAACGAGGTGCCGGTGGTGACCCGCGGCATGGGTACCGGCCTGTCCGGCGGCGCCACCGCGGTGGATGGCGGCATCGTGCTGTCGACGGAGAAGATGCGCGACATCGTCGTCGACCCGGTGACCCGCACCGCGGTCTGCCAACCCGGACTACTCAACGCCGAGGTCAAGAAGACGGTTGCGCAGTACGGCCTGTGGTATCCGCCTGACCCGTCGTCGTATGAGATCTGCAGCATCGGCGGCAACATCGCGACCAACGCGGGCGGTCTGTGCTGCGTGAAATACGGGGTCACCACCGACTACGTGCTGGGCGTTCAGGTCGTGCTGGCCGACGGCACCGCCGTCCAGTTGGGCGGTCCCCGCCTCAAGGACGTCGCCGGTCTGAGCCTGACCAAGTTGTTCGTGGGCAGCGAAGGCGCTCTTGGCGTGATCACCGAGGTGACACTGCGACTAGTGCCGCCGCAGCAGCCGTTGAGCACGGTGGTCGCCTATTTCGCGTCGGTGGAGGCTGCGGCCGACGCAGTGCTTGCGGTGACGTCGCGGGTGCGCCCGGCGATGCTGGAGTTCATGGACTCGCCCACCATCAACGCCGTCGAGGACAAGCTGCGGATGGGTCTGGATCGCGGTGCTGCCGCGATGTTGGTCGCCGCATCCGACGAACGCGGACATGCGGGTAGCGACGACGCCGAGCTGATGGCCGCCACGTTCGCCGAATACGGCGCGACGGAAGTGTTTTCGACGGACGACCCGGTCGAGAGCGAGGCGTTTGTCGCCGCCCGCCGGTTCGCCATTCCGGCGGTCGAGGAGAAGGGTCCGTTGCTGCTCGAGGACGTCGGGGTGCCGCTGCCTGCCCTGGCTGATCTGGTCGGCGGCATCGCTCGAATCGCCGAGAAGCACGACCTGACGATCGCCGTGATCGCGCACGCCGGCGACGGCAACACCCACCCGCTGATCGTCTACGACCCAACCGATGCCGCGATGCTCCGACGGGCCAACCTGGCCTACGCCGAGATCATCGAACTCGCGATGGAGCTGGGCGGCACGATCACCGGCGAGCACGGCGTCGGGCGATTGAAGCGACCTTGGCTGGCCAGCTATCTGGGGCCCGACGCGATGGCGCTGACCCAGCGCATCAAAGACGCCCTGGACCCGCAGGGCATTCTGAATCCCGGAGCCGGGGTCTGACGTCTGGCCCGCCGGCACGACTGCGGCGCCGTGCGAGACTGTTTCGACGAGTGACATGGAGGGATGAATATGTCGGGCTGGACGAGGGCAAGCCTCTTCGCCGCACTGAAGGCAGTTGGAGTGGCCTCGATATTCGGCTGGGCGCTGGTGCTGGGTGCGAGTCCCGCGCTCGCGGATCCGGATCCCGGCGATCCAGGGGTTCTCGCGGGCCCCGGTGCTGGGCAGGACCCGGCACCGTTCACCGGCGCGGCGCCGTTCGGGCCGCCGAGGATCGTTCCCGCCAATGGCGCGACAGTCGGTGTGGCTGAGCCGATCATCATCAACTTCCCGGGGCTCGTCGATGACTCCGGTGCTGCCGAAAACGCCGTCCACGTCTCGTCGGTCCCGCCGGTTCCCGGCAAGTTCTACTGGATGAAACCCACGCAGCTGCGTTGGCGCCCGTTGAGCTTCTGGCCCGCGCACACCGCGGTGACCGTCGATGCGGGCGGCACAGTGTCCAGCTTCCAGACGGGAGACACCCTGGTAGCTACCGCTGACGATGCCACACACCAACTGACTGTCACCCGCAATGGGGCCGTGCAGAAGACCATCCCGATGTCGATGGGGATGTCATCCGGCGGCCACCAAACCCCGAACGGCACTTACTACGTCCAAGAGAAGATGCCCTCGATCGTCATGGATTCCTCGACCTACGGCGTTCCGGTCAGCTCGACGTACGGATACAAAACGACGGTCGAGTTAGCCGTCCGGTTCGATGACAGCGGCGACTTCGTACACAGCGCTCCGTGGTCGGTGGATGACCAAGGCAAGCGGGATGTGAGTCATGGCTGCATCAACATCAGCCCTTCCAACGCGAAATGGTTCTTCGACAACTTCAACGCCGGTGACCCCATTGTGGTGACCAACTCCAGCGGCGGTACCTACTCCCGGCACGACGGGTCCAACGACTGGCAGCTTTAGCGTCTCGCCCCGCGCCCCTGCGCGGGAGATGCACAGCGGGTTCTCAGCTGCTCAGACGGCATGTTTGACGGTTTCGGGTTACCGTTGATTCATCCGAGAAACCGTCAGGAGGCTGACCATGTGCCGATACCTCATCACCGTCGAGTTCGACGACGGTCAGCTCGCGACGTCGCAGTACTCGTCGCCGTCTGACGTGAGAACGAAGCTCGCCGAAGTCGTCAGCGACTTGACTGACGAAAACGGTATCGAGCACTTCCGCAGCGTCACCGTCACTCAAGCCGCCTGACGGAGCGCACGCCACCGGCTAAAGGGAACGCCGCATCGCGGTTCCCCGCCAAAGGCTTGACGACGTACAGGCCTGCGGTCGTAGAACACACCTGAGCGGGCAGTCGGCTCGATCAACGCTGACCTTCGGTGTTCTCGCGGTTTGCGTTGGCCGCCAACAGCTGTCGCCGCTCGATGAGACGACTGATTTCAGCCGGTGCCGCCTTCACTTGCTCGTGCGAGACGCCGTGGGCGTCGAGTGCGCTGATGACGTGTGCTGCGTCTGCTGATTGAGCGCAGGTATCAGTTGCGCGCGCCCGACCGGGGTGTCGGCTAATGCAATCACTACGTCGTCTGGTGGAAGCCGTTAGGAGCGAATGCAATCCGACGGTCGCGATGACGGACGGACGTCCCCGTACCGCCGAAAGCGATTTACAGATGTCATATTGTTTGTAACATCAAACACGCCGCCACGAGAGGGAGAGTCATGGCCTTTGATCCCGGAACTGTGCGCGCAAAGTACCTTGCGGAACGCGACAAGCGCCTCGTTCCGGGTCGCGCGGCTATTCGGGACCTGACCCACGACGAGTATGTCGCCGGTTACCGGGCCGACCCCTTCACCCCGGTCGCGGAGAGGGCGCCCGTCATCGACGATCCTGACGTGGTGATCGTGGGAGGCGGCATCGCCGGACTTCTCGCAGGCGCTCATCTCCGCAAGGCCGGTATCGCGCGCATCAGGATCGTCGATGCCGCCGGCGGCATCGGCGGCACGTGGTACTGGAACCGCTATCCGGGCGTGATGTGCGATGTCGAGTCCTATCAGTACCTTCCGATGCTTGAGGAACTCGACTACGTCCCCACCCGGCGCTACGCCTTCGGCGAGGAGATCCGACAACACCTGCAGCGTGTGGCCGAGCGTTTCGACCTGGTCCACGACGCGCTGTTCCACACCTCGGTCACGCGGACGACGTGGGATGACGACACCACTCGGTGGACGGTTCACACCGACCGAGGCGACACGCTCACTTGCCGTTATTACGTGCTGGCGGTGGGGATTCTCAATCTGATGAAGTTGCCCGCAATCCCGGGAATGGACGGTTTCGCCGGTCGCGCATTCCACACGGCGCGATGGGACTACGGCTATACCGGGGGTGGCCCGGGCGAGGCGCTCACGAATCTCGGCGACAAGGTCGTCGCACTGATCGGGGTGGGGGCAAGCGGGCTGCAATGCCTGCCACCGCTCGCCGGATCGGCCAAACA
>Ga0302326_10025596_pt1 | contig 11960 bp, 12 predicted proteins | sample Palsa_T0_3_FD_202264 | JGI IMG/M metagenome (GOLD analysis project Ga0302326, IMG submission 202264) | Peat permafrost microbial communities from Stordalen Mire near Abisko, Sweden - Palsa_T0_3 | ecosystem: Environmental > Terrestrial > Soil > Palsa > Peat permafrost | place: Sweden: Abisko... | reverse complement strand
GACCAAACCGCTGACAACGGCCAGCGCGACCGCCAGGATCGTCGAGGCCGCGATCGCGATCACGACCAGGATCAGCCCGAGCGGGAACAGCCACGGGATCAGCCATTTGGGCATAGCTCGACCGTACGCCCGCCCGGGCGCTTTGTCCAGGCGGCCGCGCGCGCGGGCAGTCGGGCGAGGGGGGCGCCGACCACCCGGCCGGGCGAGGTCAGTCGGGCGACGGCGCCGCCGGCCAGCCGGCGACCGACGGCAGCGGCGCGGCCGGCGGCTGGGCGGGCTGCTCGTCGATCGAGTCCCAGGCGGCGTAGAGGTGCTGCCCGGGTTCGGGATGGGAGGCGAACAGCGCGACCAGCACCAGCGGGAAGAACCAGACGATGTAGGGGTACAGCCAGTAGTTGACCGTCAGCTGCAGGGCGATCAGCACCGCCGCGCCGAACGCGGCGACGTGCATCGTGCCGCGGCGACCCGGCAGCACCGCGACCACCAGCGCCAGCGCGACCGCCGCGCCCTGGAGCAGGTGCTGGAGGAAGCCGAGCCCGCCCCACAGACCGTAGATCGAGAACGGGGTCACGCGATCGGATTGATACGCGATCGAGTCGTGCCAGAAGGCGTGCAGGTCGTGCTTGACGAGCACCGGGACCATGCAGATCACGACCACGAGCGCGAACGCGGCGCAGTACTGAAGGATCTGCCGGCGGCTGGGCCGCTCGCCGATCCCGCGCAGCAGCAGCGGCGCCAGCGCGAACGGCGCGAACTTGGTCAGGCCGGCGAGCGCGCCGAACACACCGCGGGCGGGTGCCGACGTGATCGCCAGCAGCGCATAGGTGACCATCGCGGCGACGAGCGCGTCGTTGGTGTTCGAGCTGAGCGTGAACAGCGTGAACGGGTAGGCCGCCCAGCCGTAGGCGAGCAGGATCCCGAGCGCGTTGCCTTTCAACCTCCGGCCGACGAGATAGAGACCCGCCAGCGTGCTCACATCGAAGAAGATCGCCGCCGCATGGGCGGCCGGGAGCGAGTCCCAGGTGCCGCTCCAACCGAAGATCAGCCGGAACGGGACATAGAAGAAGTAGGAGACCGGCCCATAGGTGTCGCCGTAGGCATTGTCCGCCGGCCAGTGGCCGTAGAGCGGCTGTCCATGGATCAGCTTGGTGGCGCCGATCACGCCGGCGTAGCCGACGTCGATCACGTTGGAGTTCAGGACGTTGAGCCCGATCCGGAACGCCATCAGGAACACGATCGCCACCGCCAGCCAGGGGATCGGGACGATCGTGCGCAGCGGCTCACGGGGAATCCCGCGGCCGAGTCCTAGGGCCAGCATCCGCGCCAGCAGGTACAGCAGGAACGGATAGACGAGCGGAACGGAGATGCCGATCTCGGCGTGGTTGAAGAAGGCCAACGAGATCGAGAATCCGAGCAGCATCAACAGGTCCAGATGCAGCAGCGTCGGTCGCCGGCGCCAGGGGATGAACGGCGCGACGAACAGGAGGCAGAGCGGAATCCAGATAAACCAGTCGTTGACGCTGCGGCCGAACGCGCCGTGGTAGCCGCGGGCCATCGTCCAGGCGACCTGAAAGCCGGTCCAGGCCTGCGTCACCTTGCCGGTCTGATCGTCGACGTAGACCTGGACCAGTTCCTTCTGGGGCTTTTGGTCCGAGAACCAGCTGACCTGCCACTCCGGGTAGCCCTTCGTGTACTCGTAGGCCTCGGCGTGCCGGTGGCGGCGCAGCTCGGCCCGGACGACCGGACTGCGGGCCGCGATCGCCAGCACCTGTCTGGCGTTGAGCCGGTAGCCGCCGGCGGGCGGCGTCGTCTGCGAGGTGACCAGCACCGGCGTGCCGGCGGTGACCGTGCTGGTGGCGGTCGTGACCGTACTGGTCACAGTGCGGGTGACGGTCGCCGTCGCCGGCGACGCGGCCAGGGAACCTGACGCGGCCGAGGTTCCGGCGGCCAGCGCCGGCCGCGCACCAAGCGCGCCGACCGACCCGAGCGTGAGCAGCGCGGAGCAGACCAGCAGCGACGCCAGCACCCGCGGCGTCCTCACGACAGCTCTAGTCCTTGAAGCTCCAGAGCTTCTGGCCGAGGAAGTTGACCGGCATCCCGACCGCGTTGGCGATCGCCTGGGCGAGCACCTGCTCCATCCCGGTCGTCTTGACCAGCGTGATCAGGACCGCGTAGTTGACCCCGAACGACACCAGCGAGACGGCGAAGAACTTCCACGCCTGGTTGCCGGGATGGCTCTCACGGGCGTGGCTGAACGTCCATCGCCGGTTCCAGTAGAAGTTGTTCGCGGTCCCGATCAGGTAGGCGATCGGCGACGCCACCCAGTAGGTGACCCCGAGCAGGTGGACGAGGATCGCGAACGAGATCAGGTTGACGGCGTAGCCACTGGCGCCGACGGCGCCGAAGCGCACCAGCTGCAGCCAGTTATGTCCCTTGCGAACGCCAAGTCGGACACGGTGGTGAAACGGCAGCTCAATGACTGCCGTCGTCAAATCCTCAGCGGGCATCTCGCTCAATGTATCGCTCGTCCCGCTCATCGGCGTGAGTATCCGTGCTCGGATAACGGGCTGCTAATCGCTGAGCAGGCGCGACCGAAGACCGAAGTGCGAGCGGACGAGCGGCGCGATGTCGCGCAGCGACCACTGTGCTCGGGCGTCCCGGGTTTCCCACCCCAGCCCGCTGCCGGTACCGCACCACAGCAGCGTGGCCAGCGAATCGGACCGGTGCAAGGATCCGTGCGAGCCGCCCCCGACGTGCGCCGAACCGCCCCAGTCCACGAACTCGTAGCCGGGCGCGGCCGACAGCAGGATGTCGCCGGCGTTGGGGCAGCGCAGCGCCGACCAGACGCGGCCGAGCGGGTCGGGGTACTCGGTGCACAGCAGCCGCCCGTCCTGGATCTCGGCACGCAGCACGCCAAGATCGCCCTCGACGCTCCACCGCTGCCCGCGCAGGTCCATAAGCTCGCCGCCGGGCGTGAAGCGCAGCTCGCCACGGTGGCCGCGGATGACCGCCTCCGCGCCGTCGAGCCACATCGTCAGGTCGATGCCCTCAACGTCGGCGATCGCGTCCAGCGAGCGGCTCACGAGCTGTTCGCGGCGGTCGGGGTCAAGCGCGTAGATCATCGCCGAGCGCTGCGCCGGGCTGAGCGCGACCTCCGGCGCCGGCGCCTCCGGACCCGATCCGCGCGCTCCCGGCGTCGCGACGGCGAAGTCGGCGAACGCCAGGTCGAGCCGGATCCGCTCCTCGACCGGCGCCTGGGAGTGATCGGAGCAGACGACGACCGCGTGCTCTGAGAGGAACTGGTCGGCGCCGCCGCCGGCGAGGAACAGGCGCTCCAGCTGGCGATCGGCGGCCGCGAGCGAGGTCACCTGCGCGTGGGGCCCGTTGCGGTGCGACCAGGCGTCGTTGTCGGGCAGCGAATAGAGCATGAAGTCGAACAGGTCGTGCTCGACCAGGTAGGAGCCGACGCAGCCGGTGTGTTGGTCACGCGCACCGGGCAGGCCCAACTGGCCCCTGCAGCCGGTCTTGCGCGACGCGTACAGATCGGCATAGAACAGCTCCTTGGGTCCGAGGATCGTGCGCCGGAACAGGGTCGAGGTGACGATCCGCGCGAGCGCCGACTCCTGCGCGACCTCGTGCTCATAACGGCCGCGGTAGATCAGGTAGGTGGTCCCGGCGGTGCGCACCTCCGCGTCATCGAGCGACTCGAAGACCGTGTCGACATCGTGCGAGAGGTGCTCGGAGTTCATCCGGTAGACGGTGTCGGTCAGCGAGCGCAGGACCCCGAACTGACGGGAGGCCGAGAAGCTCGAGCCGTACTCGACGTACCGCGACTCATCACGGTGATACCAGTTCATCGACGGGATCCCGTGCTCGTCGGGACCGACGCCGGTCGTGATCGTCGCCGCGCAGACGGGCGTGACCGACGGGAACGCGGCGACGCAGTCGTCGACGTAGACGCCGCGCTCGCGGACGAGCGCCATCGCCGGCGCGCGTCCGGCGGCGATCGTCCGCTCCAGCATCGACTGCTTCATCGCGTCGACCACGACGAGCACGAGCTTCGACGGCTCGCTGGGCATCAGGACACCAGCTCTCGATACGGGTCGGTGGCCCCGACCGTGACTGAAACCACTACCGGAGGATCCGCAGGCCGGCGTACTTCTGCTGCTCGCGTCCGCGGCCGGCGACCATCAGCCACAGCAGCGCCAGCAGCAGGACCACGCCGATCGGCGGGGCGACGATCGACAGCGCCGCGCCGAGCGTGGCGACCGCCTCGGTGATCAGCGGCAGCGCACCGACCGCCTCCCGGTCCAGGCGCCCCCGAACTCGTGCCAACAGCGGTCGCGTCGCCAGCACCCCGATCGCCGCGCAGATCACGCCCGCGATGATCCCGATCACGACCGGGTCATGACGGCGAGCGAGCTCGCCGCCGAAGAACAGCGCGCCGATCGCCAGCGACATGACGGCGAGGCCGTAGGTCACCCAGCGTGGCTCCTCGGTACGCCCCGACAACCACCGATCCAGGGCGCCCAGCAGCACCACGCCGAGCACCATGATCAGCAGGAACACCGGCTTTTGCAGGAAAGAGAACTCGGTGTGCTTGAAGCTCAGCTCGACGTCGCCGGCCGCGAGCGCGCCGGCGACCAGCGCGGGCAGGAACGGTCGAATACCCACCGCTGCCGCCACGCCGATCCCCTGGAAGATGTCGAAGGCGAGATGCATCGTGCTGTACCTTGAGCAAGCGTGACGATATCGGCCCCCGCCCACACAGCGTGAGCCTCGACGGAATCGCACCGAGTCCCGGCCAGGTCGGCAACCGCCCGCCGGTGCAACCCCGGCCCAAGACGCGGGACATCGAACGCTACGCGGCGCTGTTCGCCGATCGCACGAAGGTCATGCGCTCCTCCGCGATGCGCGATCTGATGGCGTTGACCGAGCGCGACGACGTGATCTCGCTGGCCGGCGGGCTGCCCGACACGTCGACGTTCCCACCGGACTCCTACGCCTCGCTGATGAGCGCGGTGTCGGTGCAATCGTGTGCGCGGGCGCTGCAGTACGGGCCGACCGAGGGCTTCGAGATCGTCAAGTCGTGCATCGCGGACGTGATGGCCGCCGAGGGCATGCGGATCGACAGCGACGAGATCCTGGTCACGACCGGCGGCCAGCAGGCGATCGACCTGGTCTGCAAGACGCTCGTCGACCCCGGTGACGTGATCGTCGCCGAGGCCCCGACCTACCCGGGCGCGATCCCGACGTTCTGCTCCTACCAGGCCGACGTCGTCCAGATCTCGATGGACCGTGACGGCATCCGCACCGACGAGCTCGCCGCCACGCTCGACGCGCTGGAACGTGACGGACGGCGGCCGAAGTTCATCTACACGGTGCCCAACTTCCACAACCCAGCCGGCGTCACGATGTCGCTCGAGCGCCGCCGATCGTTGGTCGCGATCGCGTCCGAGCGCCAGCTGCTGGTGCTCGAGGACAACCCGTATGGGATGCTCCGCTACGAAGGCGAGCCATTGCCGACGCTGCACTCGCTCGACGACGAGTTCGTGATCTACACGAGCACGTTCTCAAAGATCCTGTCGCCGGGCGTCCGGCTCGGCTGGGCGGTCGCCCCGGCGCCGATCCTGGAGAAGATGCAGGTCGGCAAACAGGGCTCTGACCTGTGCTCGTCGTCGATCTCCCAGTACTTCGTCCGCGCCTACTTCGACTCCGGGCCGTGGTCCGATTACGTCGGCTCGCTGGTCGAGATCTATCGCCGGCGGCGTGACGTCATGCTCGACGCGCTCGCCGAGCACTTCCCGCGTGAGGCGGAGTGGACGCATCCGCAGGGCGGGCTGTTCATCTGGGCGACGATGCCCGATTACATCGACACGACCGACCTGCTGGCACGGGCGCTGCAGGAGAAGGTGGCGTTCGTACCGGGCCGCGCCGCCTACCTCGACGGCCGCGGCGGCTCATCGATGCGGCTGAACTTCTCCGGCGTCCCGGAGTCCGCGATCCGTGAGGGGGTGCGCCGGATCGGCGAGGTCGTGCACGAACAGGTGGCGATGTACGGGACGCTCACCGGTGCGCCGCCGGCTCGCCCGGCGCAGTCGTCTCAACCCGCGCCGTTCGCGGACGACGAGCCCGAGCTGGGGCGGGTCCTGCGGTTGCGCAAGCGCGCCTGAGCGGCGACCCGGCCTGAGCGCAGACCCCGGCTACTCGTCTGAGTTGAAGTCCTCGGGGGTGACCTGGTCGAGGAAGTCCTTGAACTTCTCGACGACCTCTTCGGTGTCCTCGACCTCGTGCTCGAATTCGATCGCGGATTCCGTGATCACCTCGTCGGCGGCGAAGATCGGGGCGCCGGAGCGGACGGCCAGCGCGAGCGCGTCCGACGGACGCGAGTCGATCTCCAGCTCACGGGCGCCCGAGCGGAGGCTGATCGACGCGTAGAACGTGTTGTCGCGCAGTTCGGTGACGGATACGCGAGTGCACTCGACCTCCAGCTCGCCGAGCACGTCCGACAGCAGGTCGTGGGTCATCGGCCGCGGCGTCGTGGCGCCCTGAAGCTTCATCAGAATCGCCGCGGCCTCGGGATGACCGATCCAGATCGGGAGGAACTTGTTGCTCTCAACGGCCTTCAGCAAGACGATCGGCTGCTTGCCGACCATGTCGAAGCTGACGCCGTAGATGACCATCTCCTGCACAGATCGGCTCCTCGTCGGGGTTTGCTGAGTATAGGGACCGGGTGCTGAGCGCCCGGCGGCCCGATTGCGCGAGGATCACCCCGATGCTCCGGCGGCACACCGAGCGGCGAGCGGCGCCGGGAACGTGGCGTGCGCTGCTCGCGCGGCCCCGTTACCCCGGCTTTGCGGTGACCGTCGCGGCGTCGCAGATCTGCTCGCTGATGTTCCCGGTGGCCGGCGTGCTGTTGGTGCTCGACCGCACCGGCTCGGCCGCGCTGGCCGGCGCGACGACGTCGGCGGCGGTGCTCCCCGCCGCGCTCAGCGGGCCGCTGCTGGGCGCGTGGTTGGACGTCAAGCCTCGGCGACCGCCGCTAATCGTCGCCGACCGGCTGCTGTCGGTGGCGGCGCTGCTGGGCCTGGTGGCGCTCGCGGGCCACGGCCCGGACTGGACGCTGCCGCTGGTGGCGATTGTGTACGGCGTCACGACGCCGATCAGCAGCGGCAGCTTCTACGGCGCGCAGGCGGCGCTGGTCGGTGCCGAGCTGCTGGACCGCGCGTCGGCGGTCTCGGCGACGACCCTGAACCTCGCCGTCGTCGTCGGACCGGCGCTGGCGGGTGCGCTGGCAGGCGTGATCCCGGTGGCCCGGGTGCTGGAGCTGCAGGCGGGTCTGACCGTCCTGACGGCCGCCCTGATCGCGGTCAACGGCACGTTCGCGTTCGCGCGAGGTCCCGATCCACGCCGGATGGTCGCCTCGTACGCCGCCTTCGGCTGCTCGGCGCTGCTGTGGCCGCTGGCGCACGCGCTGGCGCTCGGATTCGGGCTGATCCTGTTCACCGGACTGCTCGAGGGACCCGTTCGCGGGGGCGATCGCGCTCCAGCAGCGCCTGGCGCCCGACCGGGCCCGGACCGCCGTGCTGAACACCGGCCAGTCGATCACGACCGCGGCGATGGCGATCGGGCAGCTGATCGGCGGCGTCACGATCGACCTCAGCGGGACCGCGACGGCCGCGATCATTGTGTTCGCGTGCGCGGACCTGTGCGCCGCCGGGCTGCTCGCCGCGGCGAGCCGGGCGCGCTCGGGGATCGCGCAAGCGCCCGCCCACGGCCCGTGAGACTATGTGGCGACCGAGATGAAGCCCGTGATCGTCTCAACGCGGTTGCACCGTGATCCCGACGACGTGTATGCGTTCCTGGACGTGCTGGCCAACCACGAGTGCTTCAACGGCAGCCTGCTGACCGACTGGACGCTGTCGGGACCGGCGACCGGGCTGGGCGCCAAGGCGACCGCGATCGCGAACATCGCCGGGCGACGCGAGCCGGTCGAGATCCAGGTGATCGAGACGACCGTCGCGACCACGATCGTCGAGCGCAACGTCAGCCACGACGGCCTGCGGGTCGCGACCGGCACATACCGGATCGCACCCGACGGCGACGATGGCGCGCAGGTGACGTTCGAGTACGCCTGGGAGCACGCGCCGCGCGTGGAGCGGCTCGCCGCGCCGCTGGTCCGAGCGCTGATGCGTCGGGCGCTGCAGCGGTCGCTGGACCAGCTCGCGCGGGAGCTGTCCGAGCCCTCCTGAGGCCGTCCGCCGTGAGCCGTGGGCTCGCGTTAACCCGGTTCGCGCACGAGCGCCGACGGCAGCGCTGCGGCGACGTGGTCAAAGCCGTCGGACGCCAGCCGCCGCAGCGCCACGACCGTCTCGCCGGTCGGCTCGCCGCCGAGCAGCCGCCGACGGCCCTCGTAATAGAGCACGCGGAAAACCGATGCCAGGGCCGCAGCCGCGAGCTGCGCTCCGACGTCGCCCGACCCGGTCGACAGCTGCGCGGCGAGCGTCTGCTCCTGGGCGACGAACATCGAGCGCTCGGACGCGATCAGCGCCGGGCTGGCCAGGACCATCTCGGCAAATCGCAAGCCGATGAACCCGAACGTCGGATTTCGCTCCTCGAGGCCGCGCTCGAAGGTGGCGCGGGTCGCGTCGAGCACCGAGCTCCCGACCGGGCGGTCACGGACGGCCGCCGCCAGCCGATCGACGATCTCCGCGCGGCGGTCGAAGACCAGGTCCTCCTTGAGCGCGAAGTAGTTGGTCACGGTCATCTTCGCGACGCCCGCCTCCCGCGCGACGTCGGTGATCGTCGTCCGCTCGAACCCGCGCCGCGCAAACAGCTCGGTGGCGCTCTGGGAGATCGCCGTGCGCATCTCACGTTTCTTGCGCTCGCGCAGCCCTTCCGCGACGGCTTCGGTGGCCATGCGCAGATCATAATCCATGACATATGTCACGCACAAGTTTGGACTTGACATTACTTTAGGTGCGACCTAGTGTTAGCGACCATGAAGCGTTCAGAACACACCGACCGAGGAGAGCCCGACATGTCAGCGCTCAGCGACTCGACCCGTTGGATCGGCACGACCGCCCGGGCGGCACCCGAAGACGAACCGGCCAAGACCGAGTCGGCGATCACACCGATCCTGCTCGACATCGTGATCCCGCTCGGGATCTACTACCTGCTGCACGACGCGTTCGGGATCTCGCTCGTGACCTCGATCGCGTGCTCGTCGATCCTGCCGGCGGTCCGTACGATCACCGTCGCGATCCGCGATCACACGCTCGACACGCTCGCGGCGCTGATGCTGATCCTGAACCTCTCCACGATCGTGGTCAGCCTGATCAGCGGCGACGCGCGGCTGCTGTTCGCCCGCGAAGCCGCGATCTCGAGCGTCGTCGGCCTCTGGGCGCTCGGCACGCTGGTGCTGCGCCAGACGCCGCTGTTCGAGCCGGGCCTGGAGGCGTTCATGACGCACGGCGAGCGTCGCCGCACCCAGATCTGGCAGCGGATGCGCACGACGAACCCCGAGTTCCAGACGCTCATTCGCCGGCACACGCTCGTCTGGGGAATCGTCCTGCTCGCCGACTCCTGCGCACGGGTGGTGCTGTCGCTGACGATGCCGGTGCATGTCCTGCCGTGGCTGTCGACCGCCGTAACCGGTGGCTCGATCGGATTCGCGGTGCTGGCGTCCGGCGCGGTCGCGGCCGCTCGGGCGATGGGGATGTTCGAGCGCGAGTGCGCTGAGTCGTCGCTCAGCTAAGGAGACGCGCTTCGAACGCGAGTGGGGTGGCGAGCAAGGACGTGTCCTCGTCGTCGTCGTCGACCGGGCGGGGCCCAGCTCCGGCCTCACCCGGTGGTCGCGTCGCCAGTCGCCCACGAGGCCGGCACGGACCAGATCGGCGGCGGTGTCGAACACGCCGTCGAGACGATCGCGCATCGCAGCCAGCTCGGCGCGGAGCAGGCCGACGGCGTTCGGTTCGGGCGCTTCGGCGCCGGCGCTGGCCCGCCACACGATCCGATAGCGACACTCGGGAGCGCCGAACGCCGCACACGTTTCGTGCTCGATCGACGCGGACCGGAGCTCGAGCATCGTCACCGCTTGTTCCAAAAGGCCCAGCGGCACGTCGTAGTGATGGGCGCTGCGGGGACTCGCCTGATCTCCCCTGCATGTCGCGATCATCAGAATCTCGGTCTGACCTCGTCCGCCCCATGCGGTTAGCGTTGAGGCACCGCGACGCCACCGGGAGGAGACACCCACCGTGAGCACCACAGACAGCCAGGGACTGACCACAGACATCGCCGGCCTGCCGGCCCTCGTCGGCAAGCACGCCGGCTACACCGACTGGGAGACGATGGAGCAGGCCCGCGTCAACTTGTTCGCCGACGCGACCGACGACCACCAGTACATCCACGTCGATCCAGAGAAGGCCAAGCAGTCGCCGTTCGGGGGCACGGTCGCGCACGGATACCTGACGCTGTCGCTGGTCGCGCCGGTGCTGGGCAAGCTGGTCAAGGTCACCGACGCTCGCACCGGGGTCAACTACGGCCTGGACCGCGTCCGGTTCCCGGCGCCGCTGCCTGTCGGCGCGCGCTGGCGCGGCGGCGCCGAGCTGGCGGAGGTGTCGGAGATCGACGGAGGCGCACAGCTGAAGGTGCGGGTCACGGTCGAGGTGGAGAACTCCGAGCGCCCAGCGATGGTCGCCGACGCGCTGGTGCGCATGTACTCCTAGACGGACGTCCTCCTGACGGCCGGCTAGCCCGGGTTCGGGCCGTCGGAGTCGGGCTCGAGCGCTAATCCTCGCGGGGTGACGGGGGCGGACTGGACGATCGACGTGGTCGTCTGCCCGTGGGCGGCGAACCTGTCGATCACCGCTTCGAGGTGCTCGACGTCGCGCACGAACGCGGTCATGATGTAGCAGTCGTCTCCGGTGATTCGCCGACAGTCGACGACTTCGGAGGTTCGCTGGGCAAGCTCTCCAACCTGGCGTATCTGGCCCGGCGGTGGGCGAACGCGGATCACCGCGCTCAGGGTCATCCCGAGCTTGCGCGGGTCCAGTCGCGCGTGGTAGCCCAAGATCACCTGGTCCTGCTCCAAGCGCTGCAGCCGCTCCGCGACGGCGGGCGAGGAGAGGCCGACACGCCGCCCGAGCTCGGCCAGGCTCAGCCGGGCATCGGCCTGCAGTTCGGCGAGCAGGTGCAGGTTCGTCGCGTCGAGGACCGCGCCGTCGGCATTCTGCCCATTTCGCTTTCGAACCCCAGGCATAGGTCCGATAATACCTACGGTTCGCCATAGACAACGGTGATCGGGGTGGACAATCTAACGGTGAGCTATGGCGAACGACATCGCTCTGCCGAGGATCTCCAAGCGCGGCGATGACGACCGCCCGGCCGGGACGACCGTGCCACCGCACGCATACTTCGTGGTCAGCGCGGTCTTCCACTATCTGGGGCCGTCGTTCGTGGTGCTGCTGTTCGCGCGGGTGCAGGTGCTCGGCGTCGCCTGGCTGCGGATCGCGTCCGCCGCGCTGATCCACGGCCTCTGGCGACGGCCCGGGCGAGCGTTCGCCGAGCTTGACCGCGCCGGCCGGCTGCTGCTGCTCGGCTGGGGAGCGGTGCTCGCCGTGATGAACTGCTGCTTCTACGAGGCGATCAGGCGTCTGCCGCTCGGCACCGTCGCCGCGATCGAATTCCTCCCGGTGATCGCGTTGGCGGCGCGCGGCGCCCGCTCGCGACGCAACGCGCTGGCGCTCGCGCTCGCCGTGCCGGGCGTCTATCTGCTGACCGACGTCCGCGCCGCCGGCGCGCTGATCGGCTTCCTGTTCGCGTTCGCCAACGCCGGCCTGTTCGCGACCTACATCGTGCTCGCGGACCGGGTCGCCAAGCGGCCCGAGCTGAGCGGCATCGACGGCCTGGCGGCCGCGATGATGATCGCCGCCGTCACGGTGACGCCGATTGGCGGCGCG
>Ga0302326_10025594_pt1 | contig 11962 bp, 12 predicted proteins | sample Palsa_T0_3_FD_202264 | JGI IMG/M metagenome (GOLD analysis project Ga0302326, IMG submission 202264) | Peat permafrost microbial communities from Stordalen Mire near Abisko, Sweden - Palsa_T0_3 | ecosystem: Environmental > Terrestrial > Soil > Palsa > Peat permafrost | place: Sweden: Abisko... | reverse complement strand
CCTTGGCAATCTCCACCATTTGCTGTTCGGGCATGCTCAAGCTGGCGGTGCGAGCGTCAGGCGACACGCGCGCGCCAATACGTGCCAGCAATTCGGCCGCATGCTCGCGCCGCTTGCGCCAATCCACCTTGTGCCACGGCCGCCCACTCTCCGCGGCGAGCGCAATGTTTTCGGCGACGCTGAGATCCGGGAATAATGCGGGCTGCTGATAGATGACCGAAATGCCTAGCGCGCGCGCCTTAGCCGGCGAGTTATCGACGATGCGTTCCCCACGCAAAAGAATTTCGCCGGCATCCGGTTCCAGCGCACCCGTAAGGATCTTGATGAGCGTGGACTTGCCCGCGCCATTTTCGCCAACCAAGGCATGCACTTCCCCTGCGCACAGATCAAAAGAGACGCCCTTCAGCGCTTGCACCGCGCCGAAAGACTTGCGGATTTCCTTGGCTTCGAGCAGCATAGGGTGCAACCGCCTAGTGTATTCCAACCACAGGCTAGTCTTTACAAAACTTAGAAGACAAAAGCAAGGGAATTAGCGTTTACTGGAGAAGATGGCTTTGCCCTATGCACGTATCGCTCTCTCTGCCTTGTTAGCCCTTCGTACCCTTGCCGCGTTCGGCCAGGTGCCCGAGCGCTTGGTTGGAACTGTCTCTTCTATCGTATTGGACAAAGCAACGATTCAAGTGAAAGGCCAGGACGGCGCGCTAGTGACGCTGAACCTCACGTCGGACACCATTCTGCAGCGCGTCGCTCCCGGCGAAAAGAGCCTGAAGAATGCGGAGACGATTCAAATTTCGGACATTGCCATCGGCGACAAAGTATTGGTGAACTCGGATCCGGCCACGGCCAGTGCGCGCCGCCTGATCGTGATGTCGGCTACGGCGATCACCAAACACGATGAGACCGACCGGGCGGCTTGGACGACGCATGGCGTTTCGGGCATCGTCGTGGCAAAAACGGGTGACGATCTCACGCTACGCTTGCGGACTTTGCAAGGTGAAACACAGGCGCATGTCTCCGTTTCGAGTGCGACTAGCTTTAAGAAGTACGCAGCCGATTCGGTCAGATTTGCCGATGCGAAACCCAGCAGCCTGGCTGAGGTGCAATTGGGCGATCAGCTGCGCGCCCGCGGGACGAAGAGCGAAGACGGCTTGAAAGTGACAGCCGACCAAATCGTGTTTGGAACGTTTGTCACGAAGGCCGGCACCATAACGGCTATCGACCCTGAACACAAATCGGTAGCGATCAAGGAACTGAATACCAATGTAGCTTTTAACGTAAAGCTCTCTGCCGATTCACAACTGAAACAGATGCCGAACTTCGCCGCCATGGGTGGTGGGGGAATGCCTGGCGGAGGACCGCCTAGCGGAGGCCCGCCCAGTGGTCCTCCCATGATGGGCGGACGGCCGCCCGATATAGCGCAGATGGTGGAAAGGATGCCCACCGTGGCATTGGATGCGCTGAAAGTGGGTGACACCGTTGTTATGTCGAGCACAAAAGGAGCGGTGAATAACGAATACACCGCGATTATTCTGCTCGATAACGCGGAAATGCTGATCCGTATCGCCACGGCGCAACCCGGCGGCAGCCAAACAGGACGACCAGCCGGCGGAGCGCAAGCGGGCAACGGGCAAGGAATGGGACCGGCGGTTGGCGGTTTAGGGAATCTGGAGCTGCCGGGAATCATGCAATAGTCTGATCGGGACTAACTTCGAGACACAAAAATGACGAACTTACTAAAGATGCAGCGATACGTGTACTTATTGGTTTTACTTTGCGCGAGCGCCTTCGCTCAAAATAGCGGCAGCATACACGGTGTTGTCACTGACCCTTCGGGCGCGGTCGTACCCAATGCCGTCGTCCTGGTAAAAGGGGAGAACGCGGACTTTCACGCCAAAACAGACGGCGCCGGCAAATATGCCGTGAACAAACTGGTGCCCGGTAAATACTTGGTGGCTGTTGGCGCTAAGGGATTCGCCATAAGTAAGAGTCCCGAGATTCAGGTGTCAGGTGCGGTTAATCTAGACGTCCAACTCGTAATCAAGGGTGAAGCCGAGGTCGTGAACGTAGAAGACGAAAACAGTGCCTCCGTTTCCACCGATCCAAGCTCCAATGGAACGGCCTTGGTACTCGGACAGAAAGAACTCGCGGCGCTGTCGGACGATCCGGACGAACTCTCGGAAGAGCTGCAGGCGATGGCGGGGCCGGGCGGCGGCCCGAACGGCGGCCAGATTTACGTGGATGGATTTACTGGCGGCAACATGCCTCCCAAGTCGTCGATTCGCGAGGTCCGCATCAATTCCAATCCCTACTCCACCGAATACGATAAGCCGGGATTCGGGCGCATCGAAATTTTTACCAAGCCCGGCAGCGACAAGATTCGCGGTCAGATCTTTTTTCAATACAACGATCAATATTTCAACTCGCGCAATCCGCTTTTGACTAGCAGCACCCGCGCGCCTTACGGCAACAAAATCGAAGGGGCCAATATAAGTGGACCGATCAAAGCCAATAAAGCTTCCTTTAGCTTCGATTTTGAGCGCCGCGATATCACCGAAAACGCCTTTGTCGATGCCACCATCCTTGCTCCCAACCTGACTCCGCAAAGCGTGAATCAGTCCGTCGTCACCCCGCAGACGCGCACTAACTTCAGCCCGCGGCTCGACTATACGATCAATCCAAAGAACACTTTGGTCGTTCGCTATCAATACACCAACATTGCGCTGAATGACACCGGCGTCGGCGGTTTTAGTCTGCCTTCGCAGGGCTACAAATCGACGACGGGAGAACAGACCGTTCAAGCCACTGAAACGGCTGTGATCAGCCCCACCATGATTAATGAAAGCCGCTTTCAGTTCATGCACTCAACGACAGGTGATGTAGCGCAGAGTTCCGCGCCAACCATAAACGTGACCGACGCCTTCACGAATGGCGGCGTATCGGTGGGAAATTCGCGGAACGTCGATAACAAGGCGGAGTTCACTAACGCCACCACTATCACTCACGGCACTCACACCTACAAGCTAGGCGGACGGTTGCGCCAAAGCTTCAATGACGATACGTCTTTAAACGGCTTTAACGGGTCGTTCATCTTCCTTGGCGGCACCGGCCCTGAACTGGATGCCAACAACCAACCTATCCCCGGCACGGAGCTTCAACTGACGGCGTTGCAGGTTTATCAACGCACACTGCTGGGTGAGCAATTGGGCTTGACTTCGGCGCAGATCAGGGCGCTCGGCGGTGGCGCGTCGCAATTTACCTTCACCACCGGCAAGGCGCTCTCCACGGTGAATCAGTTTGATGCGGGTCTTTTCTTCAACGACGATTGGCGCTTAAGACCGAATCTAACACTTAGCTATGGCCTGCGCTACGAAACCCAGACGAATATCGGCGATTACAAGGATTTTGCGCCGCGCTTCGGTCTCGCCTGGGGCATCGGCGGCAACGCTAAGAAAACGGCGAAGACGGTTCTGCGTGCCGGCGCGGGCGTGTTTTATGACCGCATCGCCGATACCGTCAGCCTGGCCGCCGAACGATACAACGGCATAACCCAGCAATCGTATTTTGTGGAGAATCCCGATTTCTTCCCGAATATACCTTCGCTCAGCTCTCTCACGGGCAGCAGTTCGCCCCAGCAATACAAGCCCATCTATTCGGGCATCGAAGCGCCACGCACGTATCAAGCCAGCATCGGTCTGGAACGGCAAATTAACAAGTATGTTCGCCTCACCGGCCAATATGTGGAAACGCGCGGCGTACATCTGCTGAATTCGCGCAACATCAACGTGCCGGATGACGGGATTTATCCGTTCGGCGATTCAGGCCCGCGCGTTCTCGCTGAATCGACCGGGCTCAGCCGTACGCATCAATTTTTCATCAGCCCAAATGTGAATTACAAGAAATTATTCCTCTTCGGTTTCTACGTGTATTCGCGTGGCGAAGACAATAATGAAGGCGAACCGGCGGACCCGAATAATTTGAAAGCGGAATGGGGCCCTTCGACCTTTGCCGACGTGCGCAATCGCTTCGTGATGGGAACCTCCATCCCACTGCCACTGAAGCTCAGCGTGATGCCGTTTATTGTCGCGAACAGCGGAACGCCTTATGACATCACCACCGGGCAGGACACAAACCTGGACGGCTTCGCCTCGGAACGCCCTTCTCTCAACAGAACTGAAAGCGCCGCGAGCTGTGTTGGCACCTCTTTAATTTACGAATCCGGATTCGGTTGTTTCAACTTGAATCCGGCGCCTGGCACGCAGATTGAACGTAACTACGGCCGCGGACCCGCCAGCTTTACGGTGAACATGCGTGTATCGCGTACCTGGTCTTTCGGCAACAACGGCGAATCGGGCATGCGCGACAACGGCGGCCCACCTCCGGGTGGAGGTGGTATGCGCGGTGGCGGCGGTCCTCCCGGCGGTGGTCCTCCCGGCGGTGGTGGTGGCCCGGGCGGCGGTGGTCCACCTCCTGGCATGTTTGGCGCGGCCAGCGGAAAGAAGTATAATTTGACCCTGACGGTGAGTGCGCGCAATTTGCTGAATCACGCCAACTACGCTCCGCCAAGCGGCGACTTATCCTCGCCCTTTTTTGGGCAGTCGACGAGTTTGGCGAGCGGCTTTGGCCCGATGGGCGCGGCGACCACCTTCGACCGTAAGATCGACTTACAGCTAAGATTTCAATTCTGAGGGAAAGACATGAAATGGCTCATCGCGTTAGTTTTAGCCGTCTCGGCCATGGCGGCCGGTATCGATGGTAAGTGGAAGGCCAAGTTCGACACCCAGATCGGCGAGCAGCATTATACCTACGATTTCAAAAGCGACGGTGGGAAGCTGACCGGTACAGCAGCCAACGACATGGGTTCCACTGAGATCAAAGAAGGCGTAATCGAAGGCGACACTGTCTCGTTTGTCGAAAATCTCGACTTCAACGGCAACGCTATTCGCATTGAATACAAAGGGAAGATTTCGGGAGATGAAATCAAGTTCGTCCGCCAGGTTGGAGATTTTGCCACGGAAGAGTTTGTCGCTAAACGGGAGAAGTAAGATGGCAGGCTACTCTTATGGGCCAGTCATACATCGCGTCAATTAGATCTTGGTCGCCAGTCTGGCTTAGGTAGGTACAGTCCCAGAGTCTTTGATGCAAATGAGCCCGCCCAGTGCCGGGCTTTCTTGTGCTCGCGGCCGGTCACCCACCCTGTTGTGGCGAAATCGGCGAAGCCACGGCAGGCGCGTTTCAAAGATTCTAGCCCGGTATGTGCCCGTCCAAGCCTACCGACGACACTCAATGGTTTGCAAAGACGAATCTCGCGGGTCTCAATTAGCCATGCATTGCGCCAGCGGCCTCGGGTTTTAGGCGTTGCGCCGCTGTCGAAAATTTCTCAACCACTTCGCTCAGAAGCTTCGCCCGCTCTTTCACGTCGCTGATGTTTGTAGCTGCCTGCAACATCGCGACGGCTTCAAAACCCAATACTATAGCCTGCCGCCACGGTACAGGGTCCGGCCCTTGCCGGCCGACTACACTGGCGTTTTGGGCTAGGATTGCAGCCCAGAATTGATTTTCTCCCGGAATGACGTATTTCCACCACCACTCGACCTTACCGTCTATCCAATCGCCTTCATTCAAGCTCATATTTAGTCCTCACTAAGTGGGAGGCAAACTCCAAACATAGAATACACCTCGTCCGCTAGATATCTTATCATCAAGAAACTTCTCGTGGCGCCATCGCATAAACTTTCCCAAGCCGGACCCCTGCTGGACGGGGCTCCTGACAAGTTGAGTGGCTATTTCAACCACGCGAAGCATAGACAAACAGGTGGCGTCCAAGGCACATGAGGCAATCCGCCGGACCTTGCCGACCGGCGTCATTGCTATCGAGCAGGATGCAGGCCACGTTGAAATGACGCTTGATGAGTTCCTCTTGCACTTTTGACATGGAACTTCCCAAGAGCGCGACGCCGGGAAATTCATGCATCTTCCATTCTTACCGCGAGATCGCCGGCAATCAGGCTCCCGCACGGTACGAAGCCGGCCTTCTGAAGTGTCCTCCGGCTCGCCCTGTTTGCGATGTTGCAACGCGCTGCGGGAACGCTGCCTCCGGCGCGGCAAGCGGCCTTCAGTTCCTGCACCAGATAAGCTCCAAGGCCCCTGCGCCGGAATGGCTCGGCGATTTTCATGTAGATATCGCCATAGGGCCGATTGTAGTGATAAAGAACTCCTCCCGCTCCGGCAATAGCGCCGTTCAACGTGACCACCCAACCGGCGCCGTCGTCCAACTCCAGCATCTTCAACTGCTCCACATCGCCAGCTGCGGTTGTGCGAAAACCGCAACCCTCCGGCATAAGCTGTGTTTCGAACCGGTCCTCGAACAGAATTGCCTCGGCCCGGACACTCTGCGCAAATGTGTGCAGCATCACCGTCAGGAGTGGGTCGCTGGTCTGCGTTTCAATCATCGATGCGCCGCACGCCGCGAGCAAAGCCTCGAACAGGTGAAAAACCTGCCGGCGGCAGTCCCGTTTGACATAGAACTCGTAAAGCGCGGGCGACTTTGTCCACGGCCCGGCGACTGCCACCGACCCGTATCCCACGACGGCGCCGGCGAGATCCAGAGCGTACTCGATCGTCCATCCGGGGCGAACATGGATCGAATCGTGAATGATCTGGCAGTTCATTTCGTCGCGGTAGGATTCTCGGAGCGACTTTATTTCATCCAACTCGCAAACTCGAACGGAAATTTGCATTTCGCCCTATCTTGGCACTGCCAATCAGCACATGCTATAAAAGGCCGATGCGCTGGATAAGGGGCGTCTTCTTCCTATTGGTCGTATGCAGTGCCTTTGGAGGCAGGCCACCGATCCGCATGTTCACCACGGAAGACGGCTTGGTGCGCAATTGGATCACGCGTATCTATCGCGACTCCAGAGGGTTTCTCTGGCTTTGTACAGTCGAAGGGGTCTCCATCTTCGACGGCAAACACTTCACTAATTTCACAAGCCGGGATGGTCTACCGAACCGTTTTGTCACTGACGTGGTCGAGACTAGTTCAGGCGAGCACTGGCTGGCTACCGTCTCCGGCCTCGCACGCCTGAGTGCTCGTCATCCGGTCGACCTACCCGCTTTTACCGCATTCAAGTTGGGCACCAGCGATGCCGCCAATCGCATCGACCGGCTCGTCGAAGACACCAAACATCAAATTTGGTGTATCACAGCTGACGGGTTGTACCGTTTCTCAAGCATCGCCACGCAGCCTTTTCATGCGGAAAAAGTGGTGCTGCCCGAGCCCATCGGGACTCAATTCTCCGATCTGCTCGTCGACTCCAACGACCGCTTATGGCTGTTATCTTCGTCGTCGCTGGTTCTCCGAGCTGCGGACGGCACTTGGAAGAAGTCAACCGCCGTGGCTGGCCTTTTGAAAGAAGCGAACACCCTCACGCAAGATTCCGAAGGCCGCATTTGGATCGGTAGCCGCGACAGTTTGCTAGGTATCCGGGTAGACGAGAGCGGCAGCACCCAAATCGTTGGACGTTACTCAGGTTTAGCCGGCGGCGGTCCTATTACCGCACTCATTGCCGACCCGCAAAACGATCTTTGGGTTGGCGCTCGGCTCCTTGCCCGCTTTCATCCAACGACAAGCAAAATAGCGGCTGCCTACCAAACGATACCTGTACAAAGCGTATTGCTCCCCCTTTTCCGAACGGACTTTCCGCAGATCGCGAGGGCAACATTTGGGTCGGTGTCGGGAACTCTGGAGTCGCCAGAATCTGCCGCCGTTCCAGCGAACTATTTGGCGCCGAAGACGGCTTTGTCTTACCCGCTGTTATCGGTGTGACAGCAGGCATCAACGGAAATATTTTCGCTATCACGTCAGATCGTACGCTACACGAGTTCGTCAACGGCCGCTTCGTTCCCAGACCCCGCTTCATCCCCTCAAACGCTACGATAACCGGTTGGGGACAGGATCAAGTGGTACTGCAGGACCGCGGGGGACAACGGTGGTTCGCGAGTGGTCAAGGGGTTCTGTGTTATCCCCCTACCAAAGACTCGCGCGCACTGGCTCACTTGGTCCCCCGCGTCTATACCCACCGCGACGGGTTGCCAGACGACATGGTCCTGCGCCTGTATCAGGACTCGCACGGCCTAATCTGGGCGGGTACTGCGCAGGGGGTTGCGAGGTTCGATCCCGCAGCCCACCACTGGATAACGCTGAGCTGGTCCAATGATCCCGCGCATTTAAGCGGCGCGGTACACAGCATCACCGAAGATCAGAAAGGCTCACTTTGGGTTGGCCTCGCCTCACCGTGCATTCTTCGCATTTGCGGGAGCAGAGTGCAAACCATGGCGGGCGGCGAGTTGCGGGGGTTTATTAATGCGCTTCTGGTGGATCATGCCGGCCGCCTATGGGTGGGGTACCAGCCAAAACGGTTTACTTCGTTTGGATGATGTAGGCGCCGTAAAACCCCGCTTTGTCAGGCCGGCCATGCGCCGCAATTTGTCCAGCGATCATATCTTTTCTCTCGGCGAAGACAAGTGGGGTCGGATTTATATTGCGTGCGGCCGGGGAGTGGAACGGCTCAATCCTCAAACAGGCGCGCTAGAACATTTTTCGACTGAAAACGGCTTGCCGGCCGGCGAGACAGAGCGGCTACATCGCGATTCCGCAGGAAATATTTGGTTCGCTTCGAACTCCGGCCTCGCGCGCTACCAACCCGAGATCGAGAGTCATGACACTCCGAATCCTCCTCTGTTACGAAGCATCCGGGTAAACGGACACGAACAGCCGATCTCCATTCTCGGCGAGGCCTCGGTGTCAGATCTCGAACTCACTCCCAAGCAAACCAACATTGAGATTGAATACCGTTCGCTCAGTTTCGACCTGACCACCCACCTTCGTTACCGCTATCGCCTGGGCGACGCGTCAACAGCTTGGAGCACGCCGACCGAATTAGAACGCGTAAGCTACGCAAATTTGGCACCGGGCTCTTATCGCTTTGAAGTTCGCAGCGGCAATGAAGGCGGCGTGGAAAGCACACCCGCCACGTTTTCATTTCGCTTACTCGCGCCCGTATGGCAGCGCCCCTGGTTCATTTCAATAGTGGCACTGCTGATGGCGGTTGCCGCACACAGGCTTTACCGTTATCGCCTCGAGCAGTTGTTGGCCGTCGAGCGCGTTCGGCACCGTCTCGCCTCCGATTTACATGACGACCTTGGCGCCGGCCTTGCCGAAATCGCCATCACGAGCGAAGTGGCCAAGCGCCGCTCCTGGGAAAGAGACCCGCTCGATCAAATTGCCCAGCGCGCCCGCAGTCTACGTGCCGTACTCACTGACATAGTTTGGACCGTCGATCCCCAGGGCGATCACTTAGCCGAACTCCTCCGCAAAATGCGCCAAACCGCCTTTGACCTTCTGGAGCAAGATGACCGCAGAATCGCATTTCATGCCCCAGAGGATAAAATCGCGCAAAAGACTGAGCTTGCACCCGAAACGCGCCAGCATCTCCTGCTCTTTTTCAAAGAAGCCATAGCCAATGCCGCCCGCCACTCACGAGCGAGCGACGTTGAAATTGATTTGTCTATTGTGGGCAAGGCTCTACTTCTCGAAATTCGCGACAACGGTTGCGGTTTCGATCCAAGCGTTCCGGCCTCCGGCCATGGCATGAAAGCCTTGCAATATCGCGCAAAACAACTCAACGCCCCATTTCAACTGGAAACGAGCCCAGGCCAAGGTGTCACCATTCGCCTGCAAGTTCCATTTCGCTAACAACTTTCGGAACCGCAGGCGAAACCGCCTGCGCCACCTGCATGAAAATGCGGTTGCCGGTGCGCGCTGTCTCGCCGTACTCTGTTAAAGAAGTGCAGCAGCGTGGCTTTGGTCGAAGATCAGGTAAAACCCGCGAGGGGCTGGCAACGCTGATCGCAGGCTCGCCCGGTTTTCAAATCGCCGGCGCCTATCCATACATGGAAGAGTTGCTGCCGGCTCTCGAAGCGGATCTGCCGGATGTACTACTCGCTGATATTGGCCTGCCGGGCATGTCGGGTATTACGGGCGTGAGGCTTATTCACGAGCGATATCCCCAGATGCCGATTCTGATGCTGACCGTGCTGGGCGATGACGATTCAGTTTTTGGAGCCATCTGCGCGGGGGCTTGTGGATACTTGCTGAAAGAAACCCAGCCGGCGCGCCTGCTGGCCTACATTCGCGAATTGCATGCGGGTGGAGCGCCGATGTCGCCTGAAATTGCGCGGCGCGTGGTGAAAGCATTTCGCGGCCTGACACCTGCCACGCAGCCGGATACCAAGTTGGCGCCTCGGCAACTTGAAATTTTGCAGCTCTTGGCGGAAGGCCACAGCTATAAGAGTTGTGCTGAAAAGCTCAAGCAAAGCCTGGATACCGTCAGGTTTCACGTGCGGAATATCTACGACCGCTTGCACGTGCATTCGCGCTCGGAAGCGGTTTGGAAGGCGCTGGAATCGGGCCTTGTGCGGCGCTCCAGCACGGGCAGCGAAACGCGTTAGGGCGATAGGCCACATCTTTATGTAGCTGGCAGCGCGGTGCCTTCCGGCCCTACACTAGGGAGGTCTTTAAAGAGCCATTCCAGGGAGGACAGTCATCATGATTCGATTTCGAAAATCGTTTTTATCTTTAGGATTGCTAGCATGCGCGGCTGCCCTGCTGATGGTTTCGCTCCCAAAAGCGGCCCACGCGGTCGCCGCGGCGTTGGTCGAAATCACGAATACAGCGGCGAATCCGGCGGTGACTCAAGACGTTTCAAAGCGGGCGTCGGAGATTGTGAATCTATATTGCTCTGACATCGTTTGCGTTCCGGTCGAGTCCATCGGTGGCACCCAATACGTGGTACCGGCAGGGAAGAGCCTGGTTGTAACGGCTGTGGATATCTATAGTCCTTACGGGCCAAAGATTGTGAATTTGTACGACCTCCCGCCAGGATCTCCGGCTTACTTTCTAGGCTATACGTTGGCAATCTATGGAGGAGTCAGCGGCCAAGGTCACTATGCCTACCCATCCGGAATCGTTTGGGGACCTGGGCGAAGCCCAAGAGTCGGAGAAAGTGAAGAAATTTCGACATACTTATACGGCTACCTTACGTCGAATTGAGCAGAACTTGAAAGCGCGAGCTATGCAAATCATGACGAGAACCGAGGCGGTCGTTTGCCTGCTTCCGCTTCTTGGAGTGCTCAGCTTCGCCGGGACAATATCGAAAACCGGAACGTTCGGAACGCCGGAAGATATCGAAACTCTGGCCCTAACCCTTACGTCAAGTGGCAACGTCACGCTCCAGACATATGGTTTCGGAGGGGGAACGAACGCGGCGGGCACATTGATTTCGGCAGGAGGTTTCGACCCATTCGTGGGTCTCTTCGCCGGAACTGGTGCGACCGCCACTTTGATTAACGGCACATCGGACATTCTCTCGAACTACACAGCCGGATGTCCGCCAGCCGGTACCGTGACAGTAGGGAGCTTGAAAAGCCAATGCGGTGATGTGACGTTGCAGTTCAACGGGCTCGCCGCGGGGAGCTATACCGTGCTTCTTACGGACGGCGAATACGTCCCCAACGCGGTATTCGAAACAACCCCGGGCCAGTTGGGCGATGGGTTCTCAGATTTGACAGCCGGCGTTTTTCAAACGTGCGAAGACGCCAATAACTGTAATACCGATTCCGGGGCTTGGGCGCTAGACTTTACGACGGCTGCGGCGTCGGTGTCGGCTCCCGAGCCTGCAGGTATCGCAATGCTGTTACTGGCATCATTGGTTTTGGGGGCGGCGCCGTGCGCTGCCGCGCGGCCTCCTCGCCGGGCTCTTGGTCCCACAGCCCCGCCCCGTCGTCAGCGCTGCCCCTGAACTAACGCTTTAGTCCGAAGTTCTCCTGCGTCGTGAGATGAAACTGTTTATTTTCATGCTGATGGCGAAGTTATCGTCGGTTGTTGTAGGCATGTAGTATATTA
>Ga0302326_10025591_pt1 | contig 11963 bp, 13 predicted proteins | sample Palsa_T0_3_FD_202264 | JGI IMG/M metagenome (GOLD analysis project Ga0302326, IMG submission 202264) | Peat permafrost microbial communities from Stordalen Mire near Abisko, Sweden - Palsa_T0_3 | ecosystem: Environmental > Terrestrial > Soil > Palsa > Peat permafrost | place: Sweden: Abisko... | reverse complement strand
TCTTTGCACATCCGCAGGCCCGACACTAACCCCGGCGCCGCGCGCCACGCCACGCGCTTCCCTGTCGCTTTGCTTAGCGCGCCACGCTGCGACACCATCAGTTGTGTCGGATCGAAGCCTACATGCCGGCCACGGCTAGTCCGCAAAAAATTGCCCGCCGCCGCGTACAGCGCCCCCGCCTGTCTAACGATTCTTACACCACTGCTTTCCGCACCGGCTTGCTCGACGAACCGCCCGTCGGTAATCAGCGTCGCCGCCGCGCCAGGCTCCCGAGAGATAATCAGCGCGCCCGAGTCCCCAGTAAAGCCTGTGAGGTAAAACCAATCGGCTAAGTGAGTTACCAGAAGACGGTCCAGCTTCTCCTGCGCCAGCCGAGTCTGCAAGGCCCTCCGGCGTTTCGCAAACACGCTGGTCATTCGTTCGTCTGGCCTCAAAGAATTAGTCTGCCTCAAAGAAAACGAGGAGACCGTAGTCTCCTCGTTTGGCTGCTAATCATTATATGCGATATCCGGAGCCCCTGAAAACCAAAGTCCCGCAAGCACCCGAATTATCCGGGTCAAATCACCCGGGTCAAATCACCCCGGTAGAATGCGCGGCGTCAGGAAGAACAACAACTCCTGCGACGTCACGTTTACCGTGGTGCGCTTGAAGAGGTTACCGATAATCGGCAAACTGCCCACGAAGGGCACCTCCTGAATATTAAGCGTCTGTTGGGTGACGATGATGCCGCCGATCACCACCGTGCCGCCATCCGCGACCAGCACCTTGGTCTCCGCGGACTGCGTATCGAGTGCCGGAATACCGGACACGCGGGGAATACCGGAGTCCACCTGGGTATTCTCGACCAGCACGTCCATGAAAATGGTGCCCTCCCCGGTAATCTGCGGTGTCACTTCCAGCTTCAGCACCGCGTCAATGTACTGCACCGAGATGGTGTTGTTGATGGTCGTCTGAATTGGAATCTTCGTACCTTGCTTGACGGTGGCTTTCTCGTTGTTCTGCGTCACCACCCGCGGCTTGGAGAGCAGTTTGCCGACGCCTTTGGATTCTGCCGCCGAAATGTAGAAGTCGATGGCGAAGTTCGGCGAACGATGCGAGAAGCCAAAGCCGCTGGTCGGAGCTCCCGCGCCGAGGTTGGTGTTGAGCGGGATACCGGTGGTCGCGCCGTTGCCGCTAGTCAGACCGGAGGAGCTGCTGACCGTCACGGGCGAAGCGGGGATGCCCGAGCCGGTCGAGACGCCGCTACCACCCACCGCCGGATTGCCGCTGAAGAGCGAACGTCCGCCGGTTGTGGTGCCCGCAAAACCGAGTTCCGTACCGATGTCCTGCGCAAAGGAACGCGAGGCCGCAACCACGCGCGCCTCAATTTCCACCTGCTGGGATTTGCGGTCCAGCTGGCGAATCAGGTTGTCCACCACCGGAATCACCTGCGGAATATCGCGGATGATCAGCTGGTTCGAGCGATCGTCGGAAAGAATGTCGCCGCGCGAAGAGAGAAATTTCTTCAGCGTGTCTTTCATCAACGAAGCCTTGGCATAGTTCAGCACGCGCGTCACGGTCACCGGCGTAGTGGCATCCGCTTGCGCCTTCTCCAGGTCGCGCTGTGTTTCGGCTTCCTTCTTCAGCGTGTCGCGCGTGGCAATGCGCAGCACGTTGCCGTTCAGCTGCTTATCGAGGCCGTTGTTCTGTAAAACGATGTCCAGCGCCTGATCCCAGGGAACTTCATCGAGTACGATGGTCAACGTGCCCTTCACCGCGGGATCCAGTACCACGTTCAGCCCGCTGATTTCGTGAATCAGGCGGAAGAAATCCCGCAGGTCCACGTCCTTCAGGTTCACCGAAATAGGCTCGCCGGAATACTTTCCAGTTGGGTTTACCGTCGAGCCGGACTGCGTGGCCATGGTGGCCGCTGCGGTGTTGGCTTGCTGAATCGCTTGCTGCGAAGCCTGCTGGGCCGAGCTATCCGCCGGCCGCGCCGGCTGGCTGAACGAGCCGAAAGCCGCTGCCGGCTGCGTCAACTCCACAGGCAAGGAAAACTTCGGCGCCGGAATTTGCTGCAGCGCCTTGGCGGAACGCGTGGCCGCGAGTGGCTTGGCCTTCACGTCGTGGAATTGCGGGCGAGCGGCCGCTCCATCATTGTTCGAGGTAATGCTGGTCGGCGCCGGCGTCGCTGCCGGGCCCGCGGGCTGCGCGTCAAAATAAATCACCACCGATTCGCCGTCGCGCGCGATTTGGTACGGCGTCGCGGCCGTCAGGTCCACCACGATGCGCGCCACATCCGGGCGATACTGTCCCAGCCGCACACCGCGCACCGGCGCGGACACGCCGGGGATCAGCGTCTTCTCCACGTGCAACCGTGCGCCCGCAAAATCCAGCACCAGTCGCTCCGGGCTCTGCAGGCGGGCGGCGTGGACCTCCAGCCGTCCCTCGCCCTCGACGCGCACTGCGGCGCGCTCGGGGGCCTGCGTGATGGCCACGCTGGAAATCACCGCGGCGGTGGCCGTCGCTCCGCTCGGCTCGGGAGCCTGCGCCAGCACGGGGCTGGCCGCAAACGCCAGGCTCGCAAAAATTAAGCAGCCATACCGTAAAGCCGGCCGGGTCGTCTTCATTGCTGATCTCCTGCACCACTCGAGTAAATTCGTTTGTTTACCTGCCGTTCCACGGGCTTGCCGAACGCATCCTTACCCATCTCGTGAAACGAAACGCCGTCCATCGCTATCTTTTCCACTTTTCCGTCGTACAACTGGTCGCCTTCGCGCAAGAAGTACGTACGCGACTGCGGATTCGTCACCATCGCGATCATGCCGTTCGCGGATTTCACGATGCCGTCCAGCCGCAGCGTGCTCACCTGCAAGCCCGCTTTGCCCGGAGGCAAATTCTTCGAAGCCGCTGCCGCCGCCTGTTGCCGGCCGACCAGCGATTCAAACGGATCCCTGCGGCTACCGCGGCTAACCCCTTCTTGGTCCCCCTCGGGCGCTGGTGCCGCCGCCTCGGCGGGCTTCGCCAATTTCTTAGTGGTGGATTTCTTCGCGGGCTTGCCGGCGGCCGGCGCCGCAGACTTCGGCGGCGTCTGCCCCAGCAGACCAGGAGCGCTGGCCGCGACGAGAATCCCTAGGATGAGAGTTTTCACGAAACGCATAGTTCGCTCATTCCCGCTCAGGGTTTTCCAGCCGCTGCGCCAGTGGCCTTGGCTCCAGTTGCGGGAGCGCTGGTCTGGTCAGCAGGCTTGGTGAAAAATGTTGTTGCCGTGAACACCGCGGCCACCGTGGTGCCCGGCCGCAGCGGAAACTTCGCGCCGCTCTTCGCCGAGTCCGGATCGGTGAACGTCAGGTCGCCTACATTGATAATTCGCGAGAGGCGCGCCAGGCGTCCGAAAAAGTCCAGAATATTGAAGTACGGCCCGTCCGCCGCCACTTCAAACGGCATCTCGTAGTGATATTCCTTGGAAACCACTGCCAGCGCTGTCAACCGCCGCAACTGTACGTTCGACGCGCTGGCTGCGCCTTGCAACAGGCGAATGAATTCGTCGGTATCTTTTTCTTCCGGCACGATGGTCTTCAGCGTCTCCAGTTGCTTGGAGAGCGCGTCCATCTGCTGTTTCAATTCGCCGTACCGTTGCTGGTAAACCTGCAACTGAATCACTTCCTGATTTAGCTTGGTGCGCTCGATCGCTGCCTGGTCTTCCTGCGCCCGCACCGCGGCCACCGGAGAAATCGGCACGAATAAGCCCACAAGCAATAACACGATGGCCACCGCTACCCCGACCAGGATCTGGATGAACACCGACATATCGCGAAACGGATTGGCCATGGCGCGTTCTTAACCTTTCTTAGCCGGCACCGGCGCGTTGGCCGGCTTGCTCTGCGCCGCCGGAGGCGGCGCTATCTCAGCGGAAATTTGGAATAGGAACGTCTGCACCGCAGTGTTGTGGTCGTCCTGCTTGGATTCCTTGATTTCCACCTTCTGGAAATATCCCGAGCGTTTCATGGCCGTAATGAAATTGGCCACCGCGTTGATCGACGCCGAAGAGCCTTCCATGCTCAGCGTTGCGCCCTTGCGCGTCAGTGTGGTCAGCCACAGATTCTCCGTGCGCGAAACCGTGTCCGCGATCTCATCCAGCAACTCCTGGCTGCCGGTGCGGTCGCGCTGCAGTTGCTCGATGGTGGAAACCCGCTGCTGCAAAACCACCTTCTGCTTCTCAAACGCTTCCACTTGCGCCTTGGTCTGCTCGAGCTGGGTTTTTTGCGCCCGCAAACTCTGAATTTTCGCTTGTTCCGCCGTCAGTTGGCTCTTGTATTGCGAATACATGTACAGCAGTACCAGGCATGCCAGCACCACGCCCGCCCCGATAAACAGCAGTGGCAACGCGGCGCCCGTATCCACCGGCCGCCGCGCGGAGCGGGGTCGAATCTGTCCGAGAAGGTTTATGCGGATCATGGCTAGTCGAAGCTCCTCAGCGCCAGCCCCACGGCAATGGCCAATCGCGGCGCCATCTCCCGAATCTGGTCGTCACTATGTTTGCTGGGATTGATCAGAATTTTTCGGAAAGGATTCAGCTCTTCCACCGGCATGGCGAACTCTTCGCGCAGCAGATCCACCAGCCCGGGCACCCGCGCCGTTCCTCCCGCCACCACGATGCGCTGAATATTCTCTCCGCTCGCCGTGGCCCGGAAGAAGTCAAAGGTCTTTTGGATTTCCAGCGTCAGAATGTCCGAGACGCTGCGCAAGATCTGCTGCTTCTGGTCATCCGTGACGCTGGGCAGGGTTTCGCCCTTCTTCAAGCGCTCCGCGTCTTCAAAGCTCAAATCGAGTTCCTTTTGCAGCGCATCCGTATACTGGTTGCCGCCCACGCTGACGTCGCGCGTAAACAGCGGAATGCCGCCGCGCACGATATTGATGTTCATCACGCTGGCGCCCACATTCAGCAGCGCCACCGTCTGCCCCGCATCCGGCTCGTAATTCACTTCAAAGCAATTCTGCAAACCAAATGCATCGATATCCACCACCCGCGGCGTCTTCCCCGCCTGCGCCAGCACGTTGGTGTGATTCAGAATCTTGTCTTTCTTTACCGCCACCAGCAGCACGTCCATCTGCGAGTCCATCGACTCCAGCAGCTGGTAGCTCAAATTCACGTCCGCGATATCGAACGGAATATGCTGGCTGGCTTCCGAAGGAATCCGGTCGTACAACTCTTCTTCCGTCATCAACGGCAAAGGCACGCGCTTGACGATCACCGAATGCCCGGAAACCGAAGTCGCCACATCCTTCGTCTTGATCTTCTGCGCATCGAAAATCTTCGTTATGGCGTTGGCCACCTGCGGCGCGTCCATGATGGCCCCGTCTACTACGGTGTCCTGCGCCAGCGGCTCCATGCCGTAACTCACCAGTTCATAGCCCGCCTTGGTGGACTTCAGCTCTACCGTCTTGATGGAACTCGAGCCGATATCCAGCCCCACCAGTTGCTTGTTCTTGCCGCCTAGAAAACCCATATTCCGGCCTTGTCCCCTCTCGCTCGCAAGGTGCTAACGGCGCCTTGCATGCGCCTGGCTCATCTTGCGTTCCATCCACCTGTCCAGGATTGTCTTACGCAGTTTCCAACGGTTCCCCAGCTTGAACGCAGGTATTTCGCCTTCCGTGATGTAACGGTACAGTGTGTCCGGCGAGATCCCCAGATATTGGGACGCCTGACGCACATTCATCACTTCGCGAGATTCCATCACGACCAACATCACCCCAGTACTTGGCTGCCCGTTTTTTCCGTCGCAACGTACACCTAAGACAAACCCTCGCGAATGCGAGAAGCGTTCCGTTGCGAATGTTTATGACATCCGCCCGCTCCGAGCGTCAAGGGATTCTCTACCGCAGTTGCCTAAGGAACACCTGCAATCACAGGCAATTCGGGGTGTATTGTGGTACCGCCACATCATATATTGCGTAGTGATGGTCCAAGTACCACTATTAGTGGTATTTTGCTCCCTCTATCCGCCTGTCCTTCCGGACGGTAATCCTTTGCCATCAGTTCCCCCCTCGGCCGCCTCGCCGTACTCTTTCGTTAGTACTTGCCCGTCGCCGCTACCCACCCCGCCTCGCGCTTTTCTCTTTCTCCTTCACCGCCTTTTCCCCGCCGAGCGCACGCCACTTACACAATTGTGAAACGTGAACCCTGCGCAATCCGTCCGATGTTGTGAACGAATGTACGGAACGAAATGCTGTGAACGAAAACGGAGCCAGCATTCGGAGGTATCCCCCATGCGACGCTTGGCACCAGTATTTTTCTTTTGCACGCAGGCCCTGCTCTTCGCCGCACTGACCGCGTCAGCATCGAACTCCAACGCCGGGAGCACCGCGCCACCCGGCAACTCCTGATTTTTCTCCGCTCCACTGCTAGATCCTGAGTAGTCCCGCGGCTCGCGAGCATTCCCGCGCGCAGCCACTCGCCGCAGCGTGTTGAGAAGTGTGCCCAAACAATCGTCCAACCCGCCGCAACACACGCGGCCCACTGAAGGAGAGAATCATCATGCGAGTATTTTTATCCTTGGCACTCTCAGCTAGCCTGGCCGCCTACGCGCAGCAACCCGCTCCGCAAGCGCCGCCACCCACGCAAGACGCAGCAAACCCGTCGCTTGCGAATTCCGCGCCAGCCACACCACCGGCAGCCCCCGTCACCATCCCCGCCGGCACACGCGTCCAGCTCTACCTTAGCAACCCGCTAAACTCCCGCACCGCACAAGTCGGCGACGCCGTTCACGCCGAAGTCGCCTTCCCCGTCGTCATCAATCAGCGCCTGGTCATCCCGCGCGGCGCATTCGCCGACGGCGCCGTCACCAAGGTGACGCGCCCCGGTTTCTCCCATCACGCCAACATTGCCATTCAATTCACGCGCATCCTTTTCGAAAATGGCTACTCCGTCTCCCTAACCGGCGCCACCGCGCAAGCCACCACCGCATCCCCGACCAATCCGCCGCAGCCCCCAGACGCGACGCCATCCTCGCGTGACGCTGTCGCCGCCGAGACTCCCGCGACCATTCCATCCTCCGCGCCCTTCGCCATGCTCTTCTTCCAAACGCCACCGCCCCTCCCGCCACTGCCCGGCCCGCCCAAGGGTTTCATCATCGGCGCGGCCGTCGGCGGCGCCGTCGCCATCTTCCTGCTCGTCTACGGCATCACCCATCGCGGCGGCGAAATCTACCTCCACACCGGCTGGCAACTCGACATGGTCCTGCAAACACCCGTGTCCATCGACGCCGACCGCGCCCTAGCCCCAATCCCCCAATAAAATTTATCCAACCGTTTCAACGCGCACGGGCAAGCCTTTGTAGGGGTCCAGCTTCACCCAGAGCGCTTTGCGCGAAGCGCCGCTGGACCCCAGCTTGCCCGGGCGTAAGCCTCGCCTCCCGCTCCTCTGTGAATCTCTGTGTACTCAGTGTCTCTGCGTTATCCTCATGCTTTTTCTCTTTCTAAACGCCCGCAACATCCGCCACCCACCGAAACTCCCCCGCCCATCCTCCGCCCCACCTCTTCGCACCTCCGACTCCATCACCCACCCAATCAAATCAGCACTGCGAATCGCATCTTCCACTGTCCGCGCGGTAGCAGTTCGCCGAAGCCCAGCCTCCGCCACTTCATGCCCCGCCAGCCCGCGCGTCACGTCTCCGCGCAGCGATTCGCGAATCCACTCCACCCCGCGCCCCAGCATCTCCCGCGACACATCCTCCAGCACCGTCGCATAACCCGCCACCGCCGCCGCCAGGGCAAACGCCGGCCCGCCAGTAATCGCCCCCATCACCGCAATCGTCGTGATTCGCAAGCTCCGCAGTGTATCGCACGCAACGACTTACTCAATACCGCGGCACGCCAGGATCAATCTCCGCCGACCACTGATCAATCCCCCCGCTCATCGACCGCGCCCGCTCCACTCCCTGCCCGCGCAGCCACACCGCCACATCCAGACTCCGCATCCCGTGGTGGCAATAACAAATCACGTCGCCGTCCACATCCAGCTTCTGCAAATTCGCCGGTATCGACCCCATCGGTATCAGCACCGCCCCCGCAATCCTGCAAATGTGCGTCTCCCAAGGCTCCCGCACGTCCACCAGCAACACGTCCTCGCCGCTCTCCAGCAACGCCTTCGTCTCCGCCGACGTAATTTGCAGGTCATCCATAGCAGCTACTTTTCTGCGACCACATTTTGCACCGCGACACCTTGCTTCAATGAGGGTCCAGAGCTGCGGCAAGCCAAGAGACTCTGCCGCTTGCTTCACGAACCGCATCCTCAATCGTGCTCAATCTAGAGCCTTGGCCCACTCTTGTGGGTGCCCAACTATCTTCCTCGTGCAAAAAACGCCATTCCAGAAAGCCGAACGTTCCATCCGAGTTTTTATAAAAACACACTCGCCGTTCGAGATCGGAATCATAAATTACTTTAAGGGCATCGCCCGCCTGCATTCGCTTGCCGGTCAATTTCGACGCCCCATGTAGTTTCCGCCGACTCGGGTCTCCAGCGTGTGAATATTTTTTTAACCCCAACTCGTTTCCCGCCGCATCGTATTCTCGACAACCAGAGGCGCCCCATGAATCTCCCCAATGCACCCATCGCCAGCGAAGGCTTCTTCGTCACGCACTTCCTCACCGTGCGCGACCAGCAAAAATCCAAAGACTTCTACGTCCGCATTCTGGGCGGCAAAGTAATCAAATCCGAAAATCCCTGCTACATCAAGCTGGCGAACTCCTGGCTCATTCTCAATTCCGGCGGCGGCCCCACTCCCGACAAGCCAGAAGTCTTTCTCGAAACTCCTCCGGATCCCCATCGCGTAAGCAGCTTCCTCAACCTGCGCGTCGCCGACATCTGGGCCTGCTACAAACAGTGGAGCGAAAAAGGCGCCATCTTCCTCACCGAGCCCCTGGACAATCACGGCGCGGAATGGCGTTGCTACATGCGCGATCCCGACGGCTACCTCATCGAGGTCGGCCAATATACGCCAGCGTCCATCGACCGTTTCCATAATTTTGCCGGTTGATTCGCCAGCGTTTCAGGCTCAGGTTTCTACGTTAATCAGCAGCTATAATAGCCCGAGCTTCCGGAGGCACTGCTCTTGCCCAACCATCAGTTCCCTTTCCGCCTTGCGATTTCGTTTGTGCTGGCGTGTTTCACCTGCGCCGCGGCAGGCGCACAGCAGCGCGCGACATCCGGCACCTTCGTGCTGCATAAAATGGCCGCACCAATTGGTACGGAAACCTACTCCATCGAGACGCAGGGCGCCGCCTACACGCTGACCTCGCATTTCCTCTTCACTGACCGTGGTGAGGCTGTGCCCCTCGAAACCACCTTCATGGCGAGCTCGGCGGATATGTCACCGCACTCATATGTCGCGAAGGGGCGGGCGTCGCGTGCATCCGAAATGGACGACAGCGTTACCATCGATGGCCATCTCCTCTCCATTTCACGAAGAGGCAAAACGGAAGCGCGAGAACCGAGTGAACCGTGGTTTATCACCGACGGCTACTCGCCTGTCGCCATGCAGGAGCAGATGATGCGCTGGTGGCTCATGCACGGCAAGCCAGCGGAGTTCACCGTCTATCCGTCGAATTCCAAGGTGCATATTGAGCCCGCCGGCACTCTCTCCGTCAGCGGACGCGCAGCACACGGCTACACCGTCGGTGGGCTCATTTGGGGAGTAGAGTCCTTGTGGATTGACGACGCGCAGAATCTGCTCGCCTTGGTCAGCACCGACGCGGAGTTCGATCATTTTGAGGCCGTGCGCGATTCCTACGAAGCGAGCTTAAGCACGTTCATCTCCGCCGCCGTCCAGGCAGACCTTGCCGCATTAGCGAAACTGACCGTCGCCGCGCGCATGGCTCCCGCTCGCAGGCTCGCGATCGTCGGCGCGACATTGGAGGATTCAACCGGTTACCCGGCGCTGCAGGACAGCGTGATTCTCATCGAAGAAGGCGTGATCACCGCCGCGGGACCACGCAGTCAAGTGCGTGTACCCAGGGATGCCACGGTCCTCGACGCCTCCGGCAAGTACGCCATCCCCGGTCTTTGGGACATGCACGCCCACTATGAGCAAGTCGAGTGGGGACCAATCTATCTCGCCGCGGGCGTCACCAGTGTTCGCGATGTCGGCAACGAATTCGACTTTATTCGGACCGTGCACGACGAGTTAGACCGTAAGCAAAATCCTGCCATCGGCCCGCACCTGGAGTTTGCCGGGGTCATCGACGGGACGGGGCCCATTTCGCTGGGTGCGGTTCTGGCGGACACCCCAGCGCAAGCGCAATCATGGGTGGAAAAATACCAAGCCGCGGGCGCGCGTCAGATCAAGGTCTACAGCTCCATCAAGCCCGACGTCCTCAAATCCATTACGGCGGCTGCGCACGCGCGAGGCATGACGGTGACCGGTCACATCCCAGAGGGCATGACGGCCATCCAAGGCATCAATGATGGGATGGACCAGATCAATCACATTACGTATGAAGTGCCCTATTTTTCACGCACAGTGTTCGATGCCGATGGCAAGCCGGACAACACCAAGCCCCCGGTCCTCGAATTGGATGGTCCGCGCGCAAAGGATTTACTCTCGACGCTGCAAGCCCACCACACGATTTTGGATCCCACCATGGCAATTTACGAATCATTTCTGAATACGAAACCACTGGACCAGCTTGAGCCTGGACTGGATCACGTCGCGCCCCAGTTGCGGGACGCTCTGGATAGTCCGCCGGTACCGGCTGCGCAGACCGCGTGGGCCATCGCCCGTTGGCAGGCGCTGATGGCTACATTACGCGCACTGCATGAGGCTGGTATTCCGATGGTGGCGGGCACGGACCAGAACATCCCCGGATATTCCCTGCATCGCGAGCTGGAAATTTACGTCGAAGCTGGTTTCACGCCACTGCAGGCGCTTCAGGCCGCGACCATCCAGGCCGCTCGAGCACTCGGCGTGGCAGAGGAATCGGGTTCTCTCGCGCGAGGCAAACGGGGCGATGTGCTGCTCCTCGACGCCGACCCCCTGGCCGACATCCACAACACCCGCAAAGTATGGCGCACCATCGCCGCCGGCGCCGTCTACGATCCCGCCCCGCTCTGGCGCAGCGTACAATTCATTCCCTAAGAGCTGTTCCACAACACTCGGGACATGTCCAAATCACGCCTCTCGCATCTATGCCGCAGAGCCGCTACCGTAGGTGCCTTTTTCCTTCTGACCTGCAAGCCCATATCGTATTGCGGCTTCAAGCGTATCGATGTTTATATCCTTTAGAACTTTGAACCGAATGCAATATCCGGTCACGCTCGCCTGGCCTAGTTTTTTTCCATACGTTTTGGCTAAATGCTTCTTATCTTTGAGACCAAGAATATAGACAGAGATTCCGGTTTTGTTTCCGCTCACACCAATTTGAAAAGACTCTCTGCTTTTTCCATTGGCATATTTTATTGTGTGAAATCCGTATCCAATCGTAGGGTTGGAAACAGTATGATTTTTGCTGTCTTTACCATCGAAAAACCATAATTTGCATTTTGGTGACACTTGAAGTGTGCGCCGATGCAACTCTCGCAGGTCACTGCGCTTTGGCTCCGGTTGGCTGGTAATATACTTTTTGATTTGTTCTTGTACGTTCATATGTTCTGCTCACCGGTCGCGCGCGCGAGATTATACGACGTTTAATCCTTTTGAACCGCTCCCATTCTCTGTCACACCGGATACTAGAGGTTTTGGGTCACTCGACCGCGAGGGCGCCCTGCAAGCCGTTGTCGCGTGGGGTCTTTTCGGAATCCGCCGCCTTCGCCGGTCCCACCAGTTGCGGCAGAAAAAAGGTTCCCCGTAATCTGGGAACAGGCCCACGCATAACTTGGGGCGGTCTCTTCGCCGGATAGCGCATATTTTTTGTATCCTCCTTTTTACGATGGTCATCGTACCCATCGGATGGCAGGCATCATACCTGGTGCCGCTTACAAGAAGGAG
>Ga0302326_10025590_pt1 | contig 11963 bp, 11 predicted proteins | sample Palsa_T0_3_FD_202264 | JGI IMG/M metagenome (GOLD analysis project Ga0302326, IMG submission 202264) | Peat permafrost microbial communities from Stordalen Mire near Abisko, Sweden - Palsa_T0_3 | ecosystem: Environmental > Terrestrial > Soil > Palsa > Peat permafrost | place: Sweden: Abisko... | reverse complement strand
GCGCGTGGGAGACATCAAACATTCCCTTGCCGACATTTCGCGAGCGCAGGCGAAGTTAAAGTACCAGCCGACGGTGGATTTCCAGGAAGGTCTGCGGCGCACGGTCGAGTGGTATCGCCTGAGCGAGACGGCCAAGCAGAAGGAACTGGCCGCCAGCAGATAAGGGTTGCAGCGAGAAGAGTCCGTACCTTCACGGGATTGTCATCACGAGGAGGTCTTTAGACCGACGAGGGATCTGCTGTTAGCCGCTTGAGAAAAAAAGCCGTCGGACGCGCGAAGACCTGTGCCGTCCCTACAGGACTCAGGCTCTTGTAAAACCTACCCAGCGCTGAAGCGCTGGGCTAACGTATGCCGTGCCTACGGCACCGATACCGAAAGGAATTCCTATGCCCCGTACCCCCGGCGTTTACGCCACCTTTGACACCAGCGAAGGAACCATCGTCGTCCGCCTGTTTGAGGCGGAGGCTCCCATCACCGTCAAGAACTTTATCGAGCTTGCGGAAGGCTCACGCGAGTGGACCCACCCGCACACTCGCGCCAAGAGCAAGACGCCGCTGTATAACGGAACCATCTTCCATCGCGTGATTCCCGACTTCATGGTCCAGGGCGGCGATCCGGCAGGCACCGGCATGGGTGGCCCCGGCTATCAGTTCCAGGACGAGACCAAGGGCTCGCCGCACAAGTTCGACAAGCCGGGCAAGCTGGCGATGGCCAACTCCGGCCCGGGAACCAATGGCTCGCAGTTCTTTATCACCGTGGCGGCAACGCCGTGGCTCACTGGCAATCACACCATCTTTGGCGAAGTGGTCGAAGGACAGGACATCGCCGATAAGATCACCAAGCTCCCTCGCAATCGCCAGGACAAGCCCAACAATGATGTAGTGCTGAAGTCGGTGACCATCGAGCGCGTGTAAAGGCAGTCCGAGTTTGAAGGCTCGGGTTTCACTCTTCGGTTCTATGCCGCCATTTTCGCCAGCAAATCGGCCGGATGGATCGGTTTCGCCAGAATCTCAAAATCGTGGCCCTGGCGCCGGGCTTCATCCAGCAAATCGGCGGTGGCTGCCATGCCTGAAAAGAGCAGAACCTTGCAATTGGGATAGCGTTCTTTGATCTGAATAGCGAGGTCGATCCCGCTCATTCCGGGCATGATGACATCGCTGATGATCAGATCAGGGGCCTGGGGGCTGCATGCTGCCCATGCAGTCGCGCCATCGTACAGCGCGGTTGCGTCATAGCCGGATCCGCGCAAAATTGCAGCCAAACTATCTGCAATGCATTGCTCATCGCCTACCACCAATATCCGCTTAGACATTCTGTTTTCCTCCAACATGGATGACAGCAGTAGCAGATCGCCATCCGAATCGACGATAGCGGCTAGTTCGTCGCCTCTTAGGAATCGCGATCAAGAGACTTCGAGCGTTCGTCTTTGCCACGCACTGTGCTGGGTGTTTCTTTTTCCGTCGACTTCGTTAGCAGGCTCCCAAGAGGCTTCACTGCCGGATTGTTAATGACTTGCGCGAGTGGTATGGCTTCGAATCTTCTGGCTTTTTTCAAGCGGGACCCCACTACAACGACGCTATACCTCCCAATCGGATACGGGTAATTTTTCTTTGGCTATCGATCTGCGAAACGATTGGAAATCAATAGCTTACGGGTAATTTTCTTGTGGTTAAGTTTTAGTTGTAGGATTTCGTTTGTTTAGTGTATCGTTAGTGATACGTTACCGAGAGTCCGGTGAGGGGGAAGGTTTGCCTGGGAATAAAATGCCCGCCATCCGCAAGTTCAAGACTGCCGCGCGCTCGCAGATACCCAGCGGCCGCAAAGGCAAGCACAACGATATCGTCACCGACATTCTGAGGGACCTGGAGAAACTCGACGCCGGTCTGTGCCTGAAAATTCCTTTGTCCGAGTTGCCGGATACCAAGGTCAACATCCGCTCGGCACTTAACCGCGCCACCCACAAACAGCATAAGTCGGTGGCCACGGCGACCGACGACGAATTCCTGTATGTGTGGAATTCGTAGGCTTCGCTGAGGTTGCCCCTGAACGGGCGCGCGACAAACCCGCCTAGCTGAATTCTCTCCTGAAGCGTATAGTGTGTCTGCATTTCAACAAAGATTGCCAACAGGAGATACGCATGAAGAAACTGCTTTGCGTGGTTGTGTGTTTGCTCCCTCTTCTGGCATCTGGCCAGAGCCCATTTGACGGCACTTGGAAGACCAACATGGCCGCGTCCAAGCTGTCACAGAAGCCCTATGTCTTTTCGGTCAACAAGGGCATGTACGACTGCGAAAGTTGCGTGCCCAAAATCAATGTCAAGGCCGACGGCACAGATCAGGCTGTGACTGGCCAGAGCTATGACACCATCTCGGTGAAGGCCGTGGACGCGAATTCAATTCACCTCGTCACCAAGAAAGGTGGCAAGCCGACGGGCGATTCGACGCGGACCGCCTCGGCGGATGGCAAGATGCTTACCATCGCGGGCACTACCTATCCTGCCGATGGCAGCCAGCCCTATAAGTCAGAGGTCAAGTTCACCCGGGTTGCCACGGGGCCTGGGGGTTCTAATGCGACCTCCGGCTCCTGGCGTATTCAGAGCGTCAACGAAGACACTGCTGGCCTGACTGCTACTTACAAGGTTTCGGGCGATAACGTAAGCATGTCCACGCCGACCGGCGAAAACTGGACAGCCAAGTTTGGCGGTGGAGAATCGCCCGTGAAGGGCACCTACGCCAATGAGACCGTGTCGGTGAAGAAGTTGGGCGACCATGCCATCGAAGTAACCTACAAACGCGATGGGAAGCTTTTCTTTATCAGTAAAATTACGGTCTCTGCCGATGGCAAGAAAATGACCGAGGTCCTGGACAACAAGCAGACCGGAAGAATCTCGACCTATATCGACGAAAAGCAGTAAGCGATAGCTTCGAGTTTCAGGTTTCGAGTTTCAAGAGTGGGGTGGGTGATTTCGGTCTCCCGCCCTTCTTCGCCAACAGAGAGTGCAAGGATGGAGGACCTGCCCGGGCCGCACAAGCGGTTATGACGTGAGCTGCCAAGGCCTGCCGCTCCTCATCGCTCCAGCTTTCCTCCGCGTCCTGGGCCTCAAGAGCGCGACGCAGTACATCTTCAACACTCGCGTAGCCACCGCCCGAAAGACGTTTCTTGATAAGCGTCTCGAAATCGGGAGGAACATCCACTTGCATGGCAGCACTCCGTATCCAGACCATTGCAGACTTTGATTGCCGAGGGGCGAAATCTCGCTCTAAGGAATAAATGTTGGTAACCGATAGCGGCCTTCGACTTCGGCGCGCAACGGAAGCGCGCCTCCGCTCAGGATGACACCTTGTTGTTGGGTTCTGGGTTGTTCGGCTCTGGCGAAGAGCGAAGAGCGATTCTAGCTGACGGCTGAAAGCTAATTCGACTTTACCGCTTCCATCACGTAAACCCGGTTCGGATTTCCCGGTTCGATCTGGTTCTTCTCGAAGCTAGCCTTGATGCGGCGGCGCAGTTCGCGGCCCACATCGTCTTTCTTCCCCGGCTTCGTCTTCACCTGCATCAGATAGTCCACTGCGTCGCCAGTCACTTTCTCGATGCCCGGCACCTCCGGCTTGGTCAAAATCATTGCTAGGTAAGCGGGATCGTTAGCCAACTCATCCCCAACTTCCTGCAACAGCTTGATCACGCGGTCGCTGTCCGCACTGTAGGCGACGGAAATATTCAGTGCCAGTTCACTCCAGTCACGCGAAAGATTGCTGACGATCTTGATCTCGCTGTTGGGAATGTTGTGCAAGGTGCCGTTGTCATCGCGCAGCACGGTCCGGCGAACGGTCATGGCTTCGACCGTTCCCTGCACGCCGGCGGCCTTGACGGAGTCACCGATGTCGTACTGGTTCTCCGCCAGGATGAAGAAGCCGTTGATGAAGTCGCGGACCAGAGTCTGCGCGCCAAAGCCGATAGCCACGCCCGCGATGCCGGCGCTGGCCAGCAGCGGTCCCATGTTGATGCCCAGCAGCGGCAGGATCTGCAACGCCGCAACGAACATGATGATGAACAGGCCCACGCTGTGGATAACGCTGGACAACGTGCGCAGCTGTTGTGAGCGGACCGCCGATGGCAGTCCCTGGTTGCTGCTGAGGTTGCTGAGGTACCGCGCCACCGCCTTCAGCAGCCGCGTCAGGATGAAGGCGATGACAAGGACGGCAACGATTCGCGGCGCCTGGTGACGCACGAAATCGAAGGTGTCATCGCCCCAGCTGTCGAGCATCTTGAGGACCTTGTGCCCGGCGTGGTCCGGTTCCACCATCACGGCTTGCAAGCGATGTAGTAACGGAAAGAACATTGTGGCGGATTATAGCAATCGATGCCGGAGTAGCGGATGAGGTTGCTAGCGCACCGTCGTCTTGCCCGTGGCCGACACCGGCACCTGTTCCACGATCTCGATGCCGAAGCCTTCCAGGCCGGCAACCTTGCGCGGGTGATTCGTCAGGATGCGGATGCGCTTCAGGTTCAGATCGGAGAGGATCTGCGCGCCAATGCCGATCTCGCGCTGCGTCTTACGCTGGCTTTCGGGCAGGGTCGGCAGGCGCTGCTCGTGGTGGAACTGGATGGTCATGCGCTCGCCCAAACGTTCTATGGAATAACCGGCTGAGGTCGAGTGAAGATAGATGAGCGCGCCGCGGCCCTCTTCCGCGATGCGCTGCATGGCAGCGTCGATGACGTCGCGGCAGGCACATCCCGTGGCTCCGAAGACGTCGCCCACCAGGCAGTGCGAATGCATACGCACCAACACCGGCCCCGCGTCGGCGTTCTCCACGTCGCCCTTCACCAGCGCAATGTGGGAGTCGCCGGTGATCTCCGATGCGTACACGATCATGCGGAACTCGCCATAAGCGGTGGGAACCATGGCCTCGGCCAGCCGCCGCACGTAACGCTCGTGCGCCATGCGATAGCGGATGACCTCGGCGACCGTCAGCATCTTCATGTCGTGCTGGCGGCAGAACTCGGCGAGCTCGGGCACGCGCGCCATTGTGCCGTCGTCGCTCATAATCTCGCAGATGACGCCGGCGGGAACCATGCCCGCCATGCGCGCCAGATCGACGGAAGCTTCGGTCTGACCGGCGCGAACCAGCACTCCGCCCTTGCGGGCGCGCAGCGGAAAAATATGTCCAGGGCGAGCCAGATCGTTGGGACGCGTTGCAGGATCGATGGCAACGCGGATGGTCTGCGCGCGATCGTACGCCGAGATGCCGGTCGAGACGCCATCTTTCGCGTCGATCGATTCGGTGAACGCGGTGCCGAAGTTCGACGTATTCTCCGCCGACATCTGGCCGAGACGGAGATATTCCAGCCGCTCCTCGGTCATGGCAAGACAGACCAGGCCGCGGCCGTACTTGGCCATGAAGTTGATGGCCTCAGGCGTGATCTTTTCGGCGGCCATGGTGAGGTCGCCTTCGTTCTCGCGGTCCTCATCGTCGATGACCACAATCATGCGGCCGGCGCGAATTTCCTCCAGCGCGGTCTCAACATCGCAAAATGGAGCTTGCGGGGACATAGCGTCTAGTAGGATTTTAGCAGGAAGGCCGCTTCGAGCCATGAGCCGCGAGCCGCGAGCTGCGAGCTGCGAGCTGCGAGCTGCGAGCTGCGAGCTTACGAGCCCCGCCCTAGCCGAACGAAGGCTAGAACGGGGCATTCGGCGATCAGTGTGGAAAACGCGAATGACGAATGGGAGTCGTGCGGCTATCCCGTTCTATCAACGCGCGGTCGAGATCGACCCGAATTTCGCCATCGCTTACAACCAGCTTGCCATTGCATCGCAAAACGTCAATGACTTCCAGCGCGAGGAGGAGTACACACGCAAAGCGTTCCAACTACGGGATAGGACAAGCGAGCGGGAGCGGTTTGCCATTGAGGCAAATTATTACCTACGTGTGACGGGAGAGCTGGGTAAGGCAGCGCAAACCTACGAGCTTTGGCAGTCTAGCTATCCCGGAGATCCCCGGCCAGTCTCCGGTTTGGGAAATGTATATAGCAATCTAGGTAATATGGAAAAGTACTTGGAGCAAGCCCGCGCGACGATGCGCCTCGAGCCGAACTATTACGCCGTTTACGAAATCCTTGCGAACGCCTACGAAAACCTCAACCGACTGGACGAGGCGGAGGAGGTATTGAAGCAGGCGGACCAACAGCATCTGGGGGGGCCATCCTTGCTCATGGATCGGTATGAACTGGCATTCCTCAAAGGCGACAGGGCAGAAATGACGGAATTGGCAACGGCATTGAAGAGAGTGCCAGGCCTCGAAGACCCGCTGTTTGCCATACTAGGGGACACCGAGGCGTGGTATGGAAGATTCAAGACTGCGCAAGGGTTTGGCCATCAAGCTGTCGAGTTCGCAGAGCGGAATAATGACAAAGAGACGGCAGCATTTTATCTGGCCATGCAAGCGCTAAGCCGGGCGCCGGCCGGCAATCGACTGGAGGCCCGTGCTGATGCCGCTGGAGCACTGAAGCTATCGCAAAGCCTCAATGTTAAGGCGACGTGTACGCTTGCTCTGGCGCTAGCAGGGGATGTGACCGCGGCCAAGACGCTGGCGGCAGAACTAGATAAAGCATTTCCGCTGAGCACAGGCGTTCAACAGAATTGGCTGCCTACCATTGAGGCGGCGATAGCCCTTCAAGCAAAACAGGGACACCATGCGCTTGATGCCCTGGAGAAAGCAAGAGCCGTAGAGTTGGGTACCGTCGAACCCGTCGCGTACCTCTGCCCCGCCTATGTACGTGGAGAAGCCTACCTGATGTTGGGAGATGGGCAAGCGGCAGCGAGGGAGTTCCACAAATTTATCGAACATTACGGCACGGTGAGCTTCTTTACCTGGGGCGCGCTGGCCCGGCTGGGGCTGGCTCGTGCGTATGCGCTTGAAGCTCAGACTGATCCTTCTGCTCGCGACAAAGCCCGCACCGCCTACCAAGACTTCCTCACCCTCTGGAAGGACGCCGATCCGGACATCCCCATCTATAAACAAGCCAAAGCCGAGTACGCGAAGCTGCAATAGCTCTTCAAAAGCAGTCGGAAAGAACCGCGCGGCTCCGGGTCATGGGTAAGAAAATCTTACTTTAGCAAGAAGTAAGATTTTCTTACTTTTGACAAGAATCTTACTGGTAAGAAAATCGGCAGAGCCGGCGGGTTTATGGCATTCGGCGGACCGCAGATCCCTCGACTTCGCACGAGCAAAAGAAGCTCGTGCTCCGCTCGGGATGACAGTTCAAGCGACGAAGCGCGAAAGGGCGAGAAGCGAACAGCGAAGAGCGAACCGCGGCCCAATAGAAAAGGGCCGCACGCGGCGGCCCTGATCGGAGAGTTGGAGGATTTAGAGCGTGGACTCGATCTCGAAGCCCCAGGCTTCCAAAAGCGGCTCGGGAATGTACTTCGAGTTCTTGTTCTTCCGCGCCCATTCGCGCAGCCGGGTGGAGCGGATGTACTGATCCGGCTGGAGTTTGAATTCCTTCACCACCTGCTCAAACTCGGTGATGGTGGGCACGACCGGGCCGATAGGCTCGGGTTTGCCCCAATTAGGATTGCCGCGTCGTTTTGCCATGCTTGCGTTTGTTTCCTGTTCGTAGAGATATTAAGTCTGGATGACCGATGTGTCCCCCAGCGATACCTGGCCCTACCTAACTAATTGGATTCACTAAACTTTACCAGCGATTCAGGCGCGTACCGCCGGGGCCTATTCCAAGAGCCGACCATCAGGGAAGGAAGTCCAACCGAGCCGAAGGAACGTAACACTATAGCCCGATTTTTGCCCCAACTCAAGCTAAATCCTTTCATTTAATCGACCAGATCACCCAAAAGTGGCACTATCGTCTGCAATGTAATTACCCCTGTAGAATCAGACGATTGGACCGTGATGCGGTGAGCACTATGAGCGCACTTCGACACTCTTAACCCGCGGCTAGCTGGGGAATATCTGGGGAATATCTGTGGAAAATCATAGATCATCTCGTCGGCTACGGTCGGAACCCCTCGGATCACCGGTCGGGCCAGGATCCTCAAGACATGTCCGGGACTGTTCGGGTTGGCCGACTTTCCTGAGGGGAACCGTGTCCTACTGCATCTGTCGCGCCAGGATTTCGTCCACAGTCTCTTGAGCGGCGGGGAGATTGTGCGACAGCCGCTGCGCTTCAGCATCAGCCATTTGCGCCTGGCTATTCTGGCTGGTTTGCTGCAACGCTCGCGCCAGCAGCAGATATCCAACATCGGAGGGGTGGAGTTTCACGGCTTCGGAGTAGGCCTGAATCGCCTCGCCAGGATCGCCACCCAGCTGCGTAACAATTCCTAACCCGAGCCAAATCTGTCCGTCGCCGGGGTTGATTTGCAGCGCCTTGCGAAAACTCTGCCGCGCCTGGGCAAAGTCTCCCAGCTGTCGATACGCAGAGCCCATGCGGGCAAAGGTCGTCGAACGCAGCCAGAGGTTGCGCTGGACCGCGTCGTCGGTCAGCGTGATGGTCCTTTGATACTGCTCAATCGCCTGCTGAGGCTTGCCATGTTGCTGGTCATAGGCGCCGATCGACATGTAGGCCGAAGGATCCGACGGATTCATTTCCGTTGCGGCCTCCAGATGAGGCAGGGCGGCGTCAGCCTGTCCTCGGTCCATCAACATGGAGCCAACAATGTTCTCCGCAAAATAGTTGCCATGTGTGACTTCCAGCGCGTGCGACCAGAGCGTCAGGTTGTCGCCCCAGAACCCGACCTGGCGGTAGGTTAGGGCCCCGAGCAGAAGCAACACCGCGACACTGCCGCTACGCAGCCAGGTTGGCGAAACATCCCGCTGTTCAGCTAAGCCGGCAACGCCCCAGGAGACCAAAATAAATAGCCCGATAAACGAGATGTAGGCGTAGCGATCAGCCATCGCCTGCCGGTTGACCTGCACCAGCCCGATCATGGGCACAAGAGTCCCCAGGAACCAGAGCCAGCCGACAAGCAAATAGCGATGGCGGCGCTTCCAAACCACCAATCCCGAAATAGCCAGCAAAACGGCAAGCGCCGCAAGAACCTGCCATGCCGGCAGTGAAGCTCCGGGATGCGGGTAGAAAAGGGCAAGATTCGTCGGCCAAAAGGCTTTTCCCAGATACTGGACGTAGGAAACAACCGCATTGCCCAAACGAATCGAGAAGGACATGCGCTTGTCGACATCAATGCCGCCAACTGCCAGTTGCGACTTCACCGTGATGAATGCGCTGGCTGCGGCAATGGCGAAGAGCGGAAGTTTCTCCCGGAGCAGCCCCAGGAATCGCTCTTCGCTGTTCGCTGTTCGCTTTTCGCCAGAGATGTCATCCGAGAGATTCTTGCGAAGAGCGAAGGGCGAAGGGCGAAGGGCGAGCCTTCCCAGCGGCCAATAGTCCCACAGCAGCAGCACGAAAGGCAGCGTAATCACCTGGGGTTTTGCCATTAGTCCCAGCGTGAAAAACGCCGCTACAATCAGGTAGCGTCCCCCCTGCGGCTTACTCGCATACCAGCGATAAGCTGCCAGTGCGAGCAGGAAGAACAACATGCTCAGCAGGTTCTTACGCTCAGAAATCCAGGCTACGGACTCGACATTGATGGGATGCAAGGCGAACAGCGCGGCCACCATGGCGCTGCGGCCCACGCGTCCGGTCGCTCGCTGTAACAGCCAGAACAGTAGCACTCCATTTAAGGCGTGCAGCAACACGTTTTCGTCGTGAGGACCATCTGCATCGAAGCCAAAAACCTCCGTGTCCAGGGCATGCGACAACCAAGCCAGGGGATGCCAGTCGGGTACGTCGGGAGTGACGGAACCAAAGGAAGTGAAGGCCCACTTGACGGTGTCCCAACTCAATCCGGCGTGAACGTGCGGGTTCGAAAAGACATACGGACCATCGTCGAAATTCGCAAATGGATGAGTGTGGACGGGACAATACACAACCACCGTCGCAACCACCAAAAGAACTCCCAGCCAGAGTGTCCAGTTGGTGGACTGTGCGCCTTTAGCCGGCGCTTGGCGGCCATGACGCGCTCCGGGTCGAGGGCGCGGCTTTGCGGCGGAAGAAGATTTCACAAGAGAGGCTGGTCCCCAGGAACTTACTCTTGATGACTAGAACAGAAGGTATTTTACACGGTATCCAAAACAACGGCGCCAAGTCCCTTGAGACGTGGCGCCGTCGAATGAATCAAGCGATTGCAATGGCCTAGTTAATCCCGATCTGATAGTTCTGCGAGGCAATACCGTTCGTGATCACCTGAAGGTGGGTCGTGCCGGTTTCAATGTTCGACGGAATGTCCACATACGTGTACGTAGGACCGTGGTAGCCCACAGCCATAGTGCTGTGGCCATGGGTCTTGCCGTAGAAGACGTGTCCCGTAGCAACATTGGTGAACCGTACGATTGGGTAGTTGGTGGCATCCTGGAAGTCGTCACCATAAGCATTGTTCTGCGTGGCGCCGTTGAAGTTGGTACCGTTCAACTTCACGGTGGTTCCATGTTGGAACACCAGGCTGCTCAACAGAAGAGTAGGATTCCAGCCGGTGTAGGGGCTTCCCGCGGAGTTAAACAGTTCGACGTCATTGCTGAAGTCGGTGAACATGATCTGACCGGAGGGTAGCATCAGAAGGTGACCGTAATACGAAGAGTCGCCAGGGCCATTGGGTGGGTTAGCGATCTCCGTCAGCGTGCTGCCATTCCACTCAAACATTTGGCCGCCGGTGCCGCCAAATCCTGGGCTGGCAAACGCGAGCACGTTGCCGTTGATCTCCAACGCCGCCGGACCGTCGGCGATATCAAAGCTGCCGGGGAAGTCCGGAGCCTCAGTCCAGCTATTGCTGGTCACGTTATAAACGCCGTTGTGGCCCGCGGCGCAAGTGTTGGCGCCAGTCTGGAAGACATTGCCGGTGGGCATCAAAACCGCAGGGCCAAGCTCGTAGGTAGCAGCACCTGAGCCGCCGCAATTGGCTGCCGAATCCCAATACTGCTCCGGCGTGCTGCCTTGGCTGGTCCAGGCGCCCGAGCCGGGATTGTAAGTTTCCCAGTTCTTGCCGGCTGAGTTGTACTGGAACACATAAGCATCGACGTCCAGCACGTTGCCGCCAGGCAGCAAGGTCATACCTTCTTCGTCATAAATGTCGAATTTGCCGGAACCGGTAGAGGTCCAGGTCAAGGTCGACGGATTCAACAAAGCCGCCTGCTTGGCGGTATCGCAGCAGCTGCTCTGCATGTAGGTTCCGTTGGTCAGAATCACGCTGGGGCTATCCCCGATGGAAGCCCATCCGCTGGGCGGAGTGACCGAGGTCCAGCTGTTGGCAACTGGATCATAAATAGCTCCCTTGGTGGTCCAGGCGTCCCGGCCAAGATTGTATTCCCCGCCTTCCGCGATGTAGCGGCCATCCGGCAACACCGCAGAACCGAAGTACAGCGGGCCGTAACCAGAAGGCATAGTCGCCACCTGCGTCCAAGTGCCCGTCGCGTAGTTTCCATTAATGTCCGGAGTTAGAGTCCACCAATTACCCCAAGTTCCGGAGTTGCCGCTCTCGTCGTGAACCAGAACCCGGCCGTCGGTCAGCAACGCCATCGCGCCTGCGCCGCCGAAGGAACCAGGTAAGGCAGTTACATGTGTCCACGATTGCGCGCTGGCTACACCCACTGCAGCCACCGCGACCAGTGCGATTCCGAGCATTCGCAAAAGCTTCATGTTTCTCCTCAATAGTTGTCTCAGTTTTGTCTGAAGGAAGGGTGTCGATGCAGACCGTCGGCAGCCGAGGGAGCGCCGCAGTTATACATCTCGACTCAGCAACAGCTTGGGAAAAGTACTCCGAATCGGTATGTAAAGTCAATAGTTTAGCGCGAAATACTAGCAATACTAGTTTTGTCCAAATCATGCCTCGAATTTCGCGACAGAAACGGTCGCGACCTGTAGCCCTCAGTAGACACGGGGGTTGCGTTGCGGAACCTTCACCC
>Ga0302326_10025589_pt1 | contig 11963 bp, 15 predicted proteins | sample Palsa_T0_3_FD_202264 | JGI IMG/M metagenome (GOLD analysis project Ga0302326, IMG submission 202264) | Peat permafrost microbial communities from Stordalen Mire near Abisko, Sweden - Palsa_T0_3 | ecosystem: Environmental > Terrestrial > Soil > Palsa > Peat permafrost | place: Sweden: Abisko... | reverse complement strand
CGCACGCCCAATCCGCCTGCGTGGGCCCTCACGCCCAAGCCCGATCCGCCCGCGTCCCCTCCGGCTCCGGCCACGCCCAACCCGTCCGCCCGGGCCCTGACGCCTACGCCCCATCCACCGGCGGCCCCGAACCCCATGCCCGATGTACTCGCGTCGCTGATATCGACGTCCGAGCCGGCCGTGTGGCCGCCGGCGCCCGCGCCCACGGGTGCCACACGAGAGCCCGAGGATTGGCCCGACACCCCGGCACAATCAGGCCCCGGCGCGCCCTCCGGAGCGTTCTCCTCCAGCGCGCGTCGCGCCGCCGCGATCGTGGGATCCCGCGCGCGTGAGGCGATCCTCGGATTCCCGCCCCCGCCTGGACCCCCGGTGCCCGGTGCCGTCCGCGACCCGTTCGCGGGTCGAGGAGCTGCCCCCGCGCCCGGCAGCCCGGGAACGGCGGGACTTCGCACCGCGGGCGCTGAACCGGCACCAGGTCAGACGGTGGTACTGGTCGGCGACGACGTCGAGGCGTGGGTCCGCGAGCGACTGTACGGAGGACGCCTGCCGGATCGGTGAGTGGGGCGCTTCGCGCCCTCGACGGACCGCACATCTCCGAGTTCGGTGCGGGCCCTCAAGGGAGGACAGGACGTCCCTGAGGTCGGGGCGCTAGTCGGTTGAAGTCGATTTCGAAGCGCGTGAAGTATCAGTCCAAGCGGCAGCGAGTGATGATTCTGTCGGCGTCGTCGACTGGGATGCCGGCGCCGCAGATCGCGGCCGTGGTGCGCTCGAGTCGCATGTGGGCAAGGTGATCCACGCGTTCAACGACCGCGGGTTTGCGTCACCTCGCCACCGTGCGGATTTCCGCAGCGGGCGCGACCATCGGCCGCCTGAGCGATACACGCATCAACACCTCCGCGATGAGCGTGTCGCGAAACTCAGCAGCGCGGCGGTGATTTGCCGCCGGCTCCAGGCGGCATGTCGGCTTTGCTCCACTCGTCATGCCGGGTCGGCGATCACGTCGCGGATCGCGAAGCGGCCGCCGGGGGCCCGCGGCGATCGTCGCCCCACCCGCTGCGGCCCGCCGGCGCCCTCTCCGCGGCACCTCAGTCCCTCAAGCCTCGGGCGCGTGATGAATAATCCATGAAGGTCAACGGTTTTTCATCACGCCCCCGTCCTTGGGTCAACAATCCTGGAAGACCCACTAGGTCCCCGAGGGATACGGTGTGGCGATGGAATCTCTCGCCGGGCAGGCCCAGCTGTGGGCCCAGAAGTGGCGCTGGTACGAGCACAACTCACTGCCCTGGAATCGGGCCCGGATCCACTGGGAGCTGATGCGCCGCGGAGCCTTCGCGCGCTGGCCCCTTCACGGTAATGTGCTCGAGTCGCTGCGGGACGGCCGGCTCGAGATCGGGCCGCATACGCTGTTCGAACCCGGCGTCTGGATGACCGCGCCGGCGCCCGCCCGGATCCGGATCGGAGCGGGGGTGTTCCTGAACCTCGGCGTGATGGTCGCATCGGTCGAGCTCGTCGAGATCGGCGACCATTGCATGCTCGCCAACGGATGCTTCGTCAGCGACGCCAATCATCGGTTCGACGACCCCACCCGACCGGTCCCGTGGCAGGGCTTCTCGACCAAGGGCCCGACGCGGCTGGGAAACAACGTCTGGTGCGGCGCGAACGTCGTGATCACCAGCGGAGTCACGATCGGAGAACGGTGCGTGATCGGCGCGAACTCGGTCGTGAGCAACGACATCCCGCCCTTCTCGATCGCGGCCGGCGTGCCGGCGCGTGTGCTTAGAAAGATTGAGTACGACTAGGAATTTTTGATGACGATCCCCTCGAGGATGTTCGCCACGTGCTCGGCGGCGTCGATCGCCTCCTCGAGTCGCTCGAACAGGTCCTTCCAGCGGATCACGACCATCGGGTCGATCCCGTTTTGGAACAGCGAGGCCACCGCCTCGCGGGTGATCCGGTCGCCCTCGTTCTCGAGTCGGTTGATCTCGACCGTGTAGTGGGAGAGATCGCGGAACCCTCGCAGCCGCGGAATCGCCTCCGCGACCTGGCGGCTGGCCAGCAGCAGCACGTGCGCGAGCCGGATCGCCTGGTCCATCGGCGCCTCGATCTTGTACAGGCCGAGATAGTCGGCGACCTCCTCGGTGAAGTCGACGATGTCGTCGAGGGCGGAGGCGAGCGCGAGGATGTCCTCGCGGTCGATCGGGGTCACGAAGGTGTGATTGAGGCGACTGATGATGTCGTGCGTGATCCGGTCGCCCTCCTGCTCGCAGATCAGGATGTCCCGCGCGAGATCCTTGCTGTCGGGATAGTTCCGCAGCATCCGGTCGAGCAGATCCGCCGCCCGCAGGATGTTCTGGCCGGCCTCCTCGAACAGCTCGAAGAACACGCGGTCGCGAGGTGCGAAGACCTTGGACAGCCGACCCATTCGAGGGGATCCTACTTCCCCCGCGGGCCCCGCCCGGCCCGCGGGCGCTTACGCGATTCCTTCGCGGAAGCTCGCGAGCTCCTCGTCGTCGATCGAATAAGTGTGCTCGGCGGCGGGGAACGCGTGGCTGCGCACCTCGGCGGCGTACTCGGCCACCCCGGCGACCATCTGGGCCTTGAGGTCCGCGTAGCGCTTGGCGAACCGGGGTGCCATCCCGTCGTAGATGCCGAGCAGGTCGTGGAAGACGAGGACCTGTCCGTCGGTGCCAGGGCCGGCGCCGATCCCGATCACCGGGACGTGCAGGCGCTCCATCAGCTCGTCCGCCACGGCCGCGGGGATCGCCTCGAACACGATCGAGAAGCATCCTGCCTGCTCGAGCGCTACCGCATCGGCCGCGAGCTCGATCGCCCGCAACGCCGTGCGTCCCTGGGCGCGGTAGCCGCCGAGCGCCGTCGCCGTCTGTGGGGTCAGGCCGAGGTGCCCCATCACGGGAATGCCGGCGTCGACGATCGCGCGCGCCCGCTCGGCGCTCGTGCCTCCGCGCTCGAGCTTGACCGCATCGCAGCCGGCCTCCTTGATGAACCGCTGGGCGGTGGCGATCGCCTGCTCGTTCGATGCCTCGTAGGAGCCGAACGGCAGGTCGCCCACGAGCAGGGGCGTGCGCAAGCCGCGTCGGACGGCGGAGGCCAGGACGAGCATCTCGTCGGTCGAGACCGGAACCGTCGACGGGTAGCCGAGGACGGTCATCGCGCCCGAGTCGCCGACCAGCACTACGTCGACGCCGGCCGCTTCGGCGACCTGGGCCGAGGGATAGTCGTACGCGGTGACCATCACGATCGGCTCGCCGAGGCGCTTCTTCTCGGCCAGCCGGGGCAGGGTCATCGGCAGCGGCGCATCCATGCCGTGGGGGATGGGAATCTGCGGGGTTGCGGACATGTGCTTCGTCTCCTCCTGAGATGGTTGGCGCCTGGCGCTGCGGCGATCAGCCGAGCAGGGTCGCCACCTCGCGGTTGACGTCGATGATCTGATTGTGTGCGTCGACGTGGACCACGCGGGGCTCGTAGTTCTCGAGCTCGTCGGGGTCGTAGCCGGCGTAGGAGATGACGATGATCGTGTCGCCGCGGTGCACGAGGCGGGCCGCGGCTCCATTCACCTTCATCGCGCCAGAGCCGGGTTCGCCGGCAATGGTGTACGTCTCGAAGCGGGCGCCATTGTCGACGTCGACGACCGCCACCTGCTCGAACTCGCGGACATCGGCCGCTTCCAGCAGCTCGCGATCGATGGTGATCGACCCGACGTAGTTCAGGTCGCAGTCGGTCACCGTCGCCCGGTGGATCTTCGACTTCAGCATCGTGCGCTGCACGTCAAGTCCTCCTCCCATTGGTCGCCATGACCTGGTTGTCGATCAGTCGCGTGGTGCCGACCCGCGCGGCGACGACGGCGAGGACGTCCTCGTCGATCACGCGGACCGGCTCCAGGGTGTCTGTCGAGACGAGCTCGAAGTACTCGGGCTCGACTCCCGCGGAAGTCATCTGCGCGCGGGCGTCCTCGGCCAGCGTCTCGGCGTCGCGCTCGCCGCCCGCGATCGCGGTCGCCGCGCTCGTCAGCGCCCGGCTGATGGCCAGCGCCCGCGAGCGCTCGCCCGGCGACAGGAGCAAGTTCCGGCTCGACAGCGCGAGGCCGTCGGGCTCGCGGACGGTGGGACAGACCTCGATCCGCACCGGGATGTCGAGGTCGCGTACCACTCGCTTGATCACCAGCGCCTGCTGCGCGTCCTTCTGCCCGAAGTAGGCGACATCGGGCTGGGCCATGTTGAACAGCTTGGTGACGACCGTGGTGACGCCGTCGAAGTGCCCGCGGCCACGGTGGGCACCCTCGAGCGTCTCGGTGATGCCGACCACCGATACCGTCGTGGCAAAGCCCGGGGGATAAACCTCCGCCACGGCCGGCGCGAACAGGTAATCGACGCCCGCTTCGGCGGCCAGCAGCGCGTCGCCCGCCTCATCGCGGGGATAGACGTTCAGATCCGCCGCCCGGTCGAACTGGGTCGGGTTCACGAACAGCGACACGACCACCTCGTCGCATTCCGCTCGCGCCGTTCGCATGAGCGAGAGATGACCCTGGTGAAAGGAACCCATGGTCGGCACGAGGCCGATCGTGCGGCCGGCGCGCCGCGGCTCGGCGAGCGCCGCGCGCAGCTCTGAGACGGTGCGCAGCGTTCTCATGCGAGCACCTCCGCGGGGCTGCCATGCGGGTCCCGGGCGAGCGTGCGCGTGGCCTCGGTCAGCGCGTCGAACAGCTCGAGGAGCTCAGGCGCGCGCGACGCGACCGCCTCGCGCTGGCGGGCTACCGTCTCCTCGTCGCCCCGCGCGGCCGGGCCGGTGAGCGCTCGCTCGGGGCCGAGCGAAGCCCAGTTCTCCACCGTCGCCCGGACCAGGGGGGCGAGCAGCGCCCGATCGACGCCCGCGGTGGCGGCGATCCGCTCGGCGGCGGCTTCGAGGGTGACCAGGAAATTTGAGGCAATCGAGGCGGCGGCGTGGTAGGCGGCCCGGTCGCGCTCGGCGATCTCGATCGCCCGCAGGCCAAGGTCGCAGGCGAGCGTTCGCGCCATCGCCAGCGATCGCTCCGTCGTGCCCGCGATCGCGGCGCCGGCACCGGCGAAGCTCGCGCCCTCCGTGGTCACCGTCATCAATGGGTGCAGCGAGAACGCCTCGTGCGGCGCGAGCTCGGCGAGCCCGGTGGCGCCAGAGCAATGGCCGACCAGCGGCCCCGGCCCGACCGGCGGCCCCGGCGAGAGACAGCGGGCGGCCGCGGCGATCTGCTGATCGGGAACGCATAGCAGCACGACGTCGACGTCCCGCGGATCGGCGCCGCGACCGAGGGGGCCGGTTACGGGGTACCCGGCCTGGCGCAGAGCGCCGGCAAGCGCGAGGCCGAGGCGACCTGCACCTATGATGGCTACGCTAGCGCGCGGAGTTGTCGGGAGATCCCGTTCCAGTTCCCTCATCGAGATACCGGTCGGTTGGGGGCAGAAGTTGCGAGGCTGATTGGTCCGTGGTCCGTCCCACGAAGGTGACGGCCACGCGCTGAATGGTACCTGTCGGCGGGCGGAAATAACATTGGCTCCGTGACAACCCCCCCCGAACGTCGGGCGCTGCTGAAGGCGGTCTATGACGAGGCGAAGGGCTGCCTCCGGTGCCCGCTGCACGAGACTCGCACCACGGTTGTGTTCGGAGCCGGCAACGCGAACGCGGACCTGATGTTCATCGGCGAGGCGCCCGGAGCGAACGAGGACAAGCAGGGCCTGCCGTTCGTCGGACAGGCGGGAAAGCTGCTCGACAAGCTGCTGGCGGAGATCGGGCTGGAGCGGCGTGATGTGTTCGTGGCGAATGTTCTGAAATGCAGGCCCCCCGGCAACCGCGACCCCCATCCCGCTGAGATCGAGACCTGCCAGGAGTACCTGTGGCGGCAGGTCGAGCTGATCGAGCCGACGGTGATCTGCACGCTCGGGAACTTCTCGACCAAGCTCCTGCGCGGCGACAGCACCGGGATCTCGCGCCTGCACGGCGTCCCCGAGGTGCGCATCGTCGGGGCTCGCGCCGTCAGGCTGTATCCCCTGTTTCACCCTGCCGCCGCGCTGTACACGCCACGTATGCTCGAGACCCTGCGGGCCGACTTCGAGCGCCTGCCCGAGGTGCTCGCCCTCGGGCCGCCGCAGCAGCCCGACCCCGTCGAACCGGCCTTCGAGCCCACCTTCGAGCCCGCCTTCGAGCCGGCCGGCGAGCCGGCCCGTTCCGATCTGCTCGGGCCGATTCCGGAGCTCGAGCCCGAGGAGCCACCGCCGCCGATCGAGCCCGAGCCGGCGACCCAGCTCGGGTTGTTCTAACCGTCGCCTACAGGCCGGTGCCGGCCACGGAGGTGAGCTCGTGGGGCTGGGGCGGACCGACGAGCAGCGGCACCGCGCGAGCGACCATGGCCTGGACCCGTTCGTCCTCCAGCGAGGCGAGGTAGGCATCTCGGCTCGTCCACACCTCGGTGACCCAGACCTTGTCAGAGTTGGCGGGGGAACAACCGACGAGATACAGCCGGCACTCCGCAATTTCCCGCGCCGACTCCGCAGCTTCGAGCAGGATGGCCGCGAGTGCGTCGCCCTCGCCCCTACGCGCGCTGAACACGATGTGCATCGCCAAGGCGCCGGCCACTCGCGCCTACGCCAGCTCCGCGCCCATCGCGGTTTCTGGCGGTCCCGTGGCGGCGGCTCGATCGGGGGGTGGAGCGCCGCGCCTGAGCGCGATTGAGAACGCGAGCAACGCGCCGGCGGCCTGTACGGCGAGCACGACCGCCGCGAAGCCGGCCGGCCGCCGGCTCGCGTGCAGCAGCAGCACGGGCTCGGCGACGGCGACGGCGGCAAGCACGATCAGGAACCAGAATCGCTTGAGCGCAAGCATGTACTGGATCGCCAGGTAGGTCGCTGCGAGAACGGTAAAAGCCAGACCGAGGACGAACAGGGAATCGGCCGCTCCTGTGCGCTTCTCGCCGAACGCCAGCTTGATCAGCAGATGTGGCGCCACCGCGAAGATGAGCAGACAGGGGACCGCGACCACGGCGATGATGGCCAGCGCACGCGCCAGCACCGGCCGGGTGTCCTCGCCCGCGGCGCGCCGGCGCGAGACCTCGGGCACGAGGTAGAAGCCGGCGCCCATCGCCACCCAGATCACAACCTTGGCGGCGACCGCCGTCGCGCCGTAGGAGCTAGCGAGACCAGGCGAGAAACGATGCTTGGCGGCGATGATGTCGATGTTCTGGAGCACCGCGATCACCGCGAGCGCGGCGATCGGCGCCCAGGCCCGCTTCACGTGCAGCCACAGGCTGAGCGCCGGGCCCTGTCCGGGCGCGGGCAACCCGACCTGCTTGCGGATCACGAACAGGCAGTACAGCGACATCACGACGAACGACAGCGGCGTTCCCAGGTAGGCGCCCGTGACACCGAGGCCGGCGAGGGCCAGCGCGGAGCCGATGATCAGCCGGGCGGTCTGCTCGCCGATCAGGCTGAGCCCGACGGTGCGGTAGTCACCCGTCCCCTGGAGCACTCCGCGCAGGATCGTGAGCAGGAGGTACAGGCAGCCGGCGGGAATACCCAGGGCCGCGGCCCAGTCGTCCTTGTGCGGGACTCCGACCGCTTCCGCGATCGGGTGGCGGGCGAGCACCGAGACGATGCTCATCAATACCGTGAAGAGCAGGATCGCCTTGGTCCAGCTGCGGACCGTGGCCGCGAGGCCGGAGCCGACGCCGAGATGGCCCAGGACACCCTCGCGGGCTGTCGCCACCTGCATTGCGTATCCGGCGACCGCCAGGATCAGGAAGTAGCTGACGAGCGCCGCGAGCGACCCGTAGTCGCTGATCAGCCGCGCGAACACGACGGTGGACCCGAGCGCGATGACGTTGTTCGCCATCATCGCCCCCGCCAGCCACGACGCCTTGGCGGTCTCCGAGCTGCGCAGTTTCGTCAGCATCGGCGCGTAGCGCCGCCTGGCCGTACCAAGGCGACCTGCTTCCGATCGCGTCGCAGGATCGCTCATCGCCTGAAAGACGGTATCGAAGCGGCCTGTCATCTGGTGATCAGGGGGCCACCGAGCGCCCGCGTGACGGCCGAGAAGTGCCGGTTTCCTGGGCATATCCGGGGGGTTCCGCGACAGCCGCGGGGTCCTCTATGGTTCCGCCCCGGCATGCTACGTCCAAGGCCTCTGGCGACGGTCATCGCCGCGCTTGCGCTGCTGGCCGGAGCCCTGTTCTTCGCGCCGATCGCGGCGACGCAGAATGGGGCGTCGCGGCTGTCCCCGACGCCGCCGGTCCGGCTGGCACCGCCGCCGCACGCTCCTGCGAGCACCCCGGCGACGCCCAAGCAGCTCCCGCCCACCGGGCTCGATACGTGGCTGGTCTGCCTGGCGGGAATCGGTCTCCTCGCGGTGGGGACTGCACTCCGGGGAGTGCTCGCCGCGCGCGCCTCCCACGGAAGCGGGTGACCCGGCGGGTCGAGACGGTCGGCGCGGCGCAGACGGAGGCTCTCGGCGCGGAGCTGGCCGCAGTGCTCGCTCCTGGAGACGTCGTCCTGGTGGAAGGTGAGCTGGGCGCGGGCAAGACGACGTTCGTGCGCGGCGCCTGCCGCGAGCTCGGGGTTACCGACCCGGTGACCAGCCCCACGTTCACGATCGGGCAGCGCTATCGCGGACGCGTACTGATCTCGCACCTTGACCTGTACCGGCTGCTTGGGGAGCCGGGTGGCGCCGAGGTCCCGGCGGGCGAGATCCTGGGTGAGGACCCGGCACTGCTGGCGGACTACATCGGTTCCGACACGATCGCCTTCGTGGAGTGGCCAGTGGGCAATGAGCGGGCGCTGGCGGCGCACGCGAGGATCGCGCACCGGGTTCGGCTCTCGCACGCCGGCGGTGACCGGCGGGTGGTCGAGATCGAATGAGGATCCTGGCGTTCGACACGGCCACCGGCGCGACCACGGTGGCGATTTGCGATCCGGAGATCGGGCTTGCGCTCGAACTGCGTGACGACCCCCCACCGGGCGAGCGGCCCGGGCACGCGACGCGGCTGCTGCCGATGATCGCCGAGCTACTGGGGCTCGCCGGAGGAGGCTGGGAGGAGGTGGACCGGATCGCCGTCGGGGTCGGACCCGGGACGTTCACCGGGCTGCGGATCGGGATCGCGACCGCCCGCGCGCTCGCGTGGGCCCGCGAGATCCCGCTCGTCGGCGTCTCCAGTCTCGAGGCGCTCGGCACCGGCGCGACCCTGGCCGGCGAGGGTCACGACGGCCGCCGGGCCGTGATCGCCGCGATCGACGCCCGGCGGGGTGAGGTGTTCGCCGCGGCGTGGCGCGGTTCGGACCAAGTGATCGACCCGAGCGCGCTGCGCCCGGAGGCGCTCGCGCTGGAGGTGGAACGGATGGCCGGAGCGGACGGTGCGGCCCCGCTGGTAATCGGAGACGGAGCGCTACGATTCAGCGGTCAGCTCGAGGTTGCGCGGGCGGAGATACCGCCTGAGGATTCGCCGCTGCACCGGATCAGCGCCATCAACCACGGCCGGCTTGCGGCCGGTCGCTCCCCCACTTCGCCGTCCGAGGTTGAGCCGGCGTACCTGCGAATGCCTGACGCGCAGATCGCCGATATCGAGCGCCACTCGCGACCGAAGTGACAGAAGAACCCCTCACGATTCGCCGACTCGGCTACTCGGATCTCCCGCACGTGATCGCGATCGAGCGCCGCGCGTTCCCCACGCCGTGGTCGCTGGCCATGTTCGTGCTCGAGCTCTCCAAGCCATCCGGCGTCTGTCTCGCCGCCGCGATCGGCAAGGATCTCGTCGGCTACCTGATTTGCTCGCGCTACGACGACGTATGGCACCTGATGAACGTGGCCGTGGATCCCTCACAGCGCCGGCGCGGGGTCGGAAGCGCCCTGCTCACCGAGATGCTCGAGCGCGCCGGCCGGGGCCAGGACCGGTACACGCTCGAGGTCCGCACCTCGAACCTCGGCGCGACCCGGCTGTACGAGCGCTTCGGGTTCACCGCCGCCGGCACGCGGCGACGTTACTACCAGGACACGGGCGAGGACGCCGTGATCATGTGGCGGGTCCCCGGGGATCGGGCCGACCCCGGCGCGGGAGAAGGCGGCGGGCCCGGTGACGTCCGCGGCGCGGCCTCGGCCGGATCGTGATCCTCGCGATCGAGACCAGCTGCGACGACACCTGCGCAGCGATCGTCACCCCCGAAGGGGAGATCCGCGCGAACGTGATCTCCTCCCAGGGAATCCACGACCGCTACGGCGGCGTCGTGCCCGAGATCGCCTCCCGCCAGCACCTCGAGCTGGTCGGACCCGTGGTCGAGGATGCGCTGCGCCGAGCAGAGGTGGGCCTGTCCGAGATCGATCGGGTCGCGGTGACCCAGGGGCCGGGGCTGGTCGGAGCGCTACTGGTCGGGCTCACGACCGCCAAGGCGCTCGCGGCCGCCCATTCGCTGCCGCTGGTGCCGGTCGATCACCTGCAGGGGCATCTCGCGGCGAGCTGGCTCGGTGCCCAGCCCTTCGAGCCCCCGTTCGTCAGCCTGATCGCGAGTGGCGGGCACACGCTGCTCGCGCGGGTCAGGGACCACGGGCCCGAGCCCGAGCTGCTCGGCCGCACGCTCGACGACGCGGCCGGCGAGGCCTTCGACAAGGGCGCGCGCCTGCTCGGCCTCGGCTACCCCGGCGGGCCGGCGCTCGAGCGCCTGGCCCGCGACGGCGACCCGCGGGCATACGACTTCCCGACCGCCGCAGGCGTCGCCGGACTCGACTTCTCCTTCGCGGGGGTGAAGACGGCCCTGCTGTACAAGGTGCGTGAGCTCGGCCAGCTCGAGACCGAGCGACGGCGCAGCGACCTTGCGGCCTCATATCAGCGGGCGATCGTCGAGGCGCTCGCGGTCCGTGCCGAGCGCGCGCTGACGCAGACCGGCCTGGGTCGCCTGGCCGTCGGTGGCGGGGTCGCGGCCAATGGAGCGCTGCGCGAGCGTCTGCGAGGGCTTGGCGTCGAGCTCGATGTGCCGGCGATGGAGCTGTGTACCGACAATGCGGCGATGATCGCGAGCGCGGCACGGTACCTGGAGGCGGTCCCGTACCCCGACTACCTCGCCATCGACGTCTACGCGAGCGGCGAACGCAGGCCCCGATGAGGACGGTGGTGCTCTACGGGCGGCCGGGGTGCTGTCTGTGCGAGGACGCGAGGGAAGTGCTGGAGCGCGTCCGGGCGCGGCATCCATTCGGGCTCGAGGAGCGCGATATCGAGCGCGACGACGCGCTCCTGCGCGCGTACCTCGAGCGCATCCCCGTGATCACCATCGACGGCGAGGAGGCCTTCGAGCTGTTCGTTGACGAGGCAGAGCTGATTCGGCGGCTCGATAGAGTGCATCGGAGATGAGTTACACCGTTCGTACCGGGGATGAACACAGCCCACCGGGGGCTGATAAACCGGGGGAGAAGCTCTCGCTCGGCGTCGCCGCGCGGCTCTCTCGCTACCTGCAGGTCCTGACCCAGGCCCGCAAGATGGGTAAGGACACGATCTCTTCGCAAGAGCTGTCCGAGTACACGCACGTGAACTCCACCCAGATCCGGCGCGACCTGTCGGGATTCGGGAAGTTCGGCAAGCGTGGGGTCGGCTACAGCATTGATTCGCTGGTTTCCCAGATCAGGACCATCCTGCACACGTCGGGTCAGCACAACATCGCCCTGTTCGGGGCCGGAAACCTCGGGACGGCGATCGCGACTTCGGACATCTTCGCCGACCACGGTTTCCGCGTCGTCGCCGTGTTCGATGTCGACCAGGACAAGGTCGGTACGTCGGTCGGTCCGCACGTGGTGCGTCACAACGACGAGCTGAAGGCGGTCGTCGAAGAGGAGGAGATCGTCGTCGCAGTGCTCGCGGTGCCCTCAACCGCGGCGCAGCCGCTCGCGGATGCCGTGGTCGAGACCGGCGTGCGGGTCATCTTCAATTACTCGGAGGCGCTGCT
>Ga0302326_10025587_pt1 | contig 11964 bp, 6 predicted proteins | sample Palsa_T0_3_FD_202264 | JGI IMG/M metagenome (GOLD analysis project Ga0302326, IMG submission 202264) | Peat permafrost microbial communities from Stordalen Mire near Abisko, Sweden - Palsa_T0_3 | ecosystem: Environmental > Terrestrial > Soil > Palsa > Peat permafrost | place: Sweden: Abisko... | reverse complement strand
AGGATGGGGTGTGCCACACACAGTACAGGTGGGGTCGTTTCTGGGGTTGGGCGGCGGTTCGGCAGTAGTTGGTTTCTTTACTGTGATTGCAGTGGTGCAGGTGGGATCGTTGTTTTCGAGCGATTCATGGAACAACGTGACGTTTACCGCAGGAGAGATTCAGAATCCCAAACGCAACCTACCGCTGGCACTGGCGATTGGCACTGGGACGGTGCTGCTGCTCTATATCGCGTGCAATTTTGTGTACTTGAGTGTGCTGCCGCTGGCGGCAATCCAGAATGCGCCGCAGGATCGTGTGGCAACGGCAGTAATGGAGGTAGCTTTCGGTCCTGTGGGCGCGAAGCTGATGGCGGCGGCGATCCTGGTGAGCACGTTCGGATGCGCCAACGGAATTCTGCTTTCCGGCGCGCGGGTGTATTACGCGATGAGCCGCGATGGGCTGTTCTTCAAGAGTTGCGGAAAGCTGGATGCGAAGACGGGAGTGCCGAAGAATTCGTTGTGGATGCAGTGGGTTTGGACCTGCGTGCTTTGCCTGAGCGGAAGCTATGGGCAGCTGCTGGACTATGTGATGTTCGCGGTGCTGGTGTTCTATGTGCTGACGATACTTGGCCTGTTCGTGCTGCGCAGGAAGCGACCAGATGCGCCGCGGCCGTACAAGGCGTTCGGATATCCGGTGCTGCCGGCGATGTATATCGTGATGGCAACGTGGATTTGTGGTGTACTGTTGCGATACAAGCCTCAATACACATGGCCGGGGTTGATGCTCGTGCTGTTGGGCGTTCCGGTGTATTGGATCTGGCAACGGCGCAGCACTGCGACATTAGACAGTACTGAATAGACAGTAAAAACGGAGAGACAAAACTGCATGGCAAATTTGTTGGCGACGAAGTCTGTTGAATCGATTATGGGCGAGGCCTCTGAGACTGGCGAGCACACGCTGAAGCGCAGTCTGGGAGCATGGAGCCTGGTGGCACTGGGTATTGGCGCCATCATCGGTACTGGAATTTTTGTGCTGACCGGCCCTGCGGCGGCGCGCTATGCCGGACCGGGCGTGGTGTATTCGTTCATTGTTGCGGCAATCGGCTGTGTTTTCGCCGGGCTTTGCTATGCAGAGTTTTCCGCAATGATCCCTGTGGCGGGATCGGCCTATACCTATGGGTATGCGACGCTGGGCGAAATTTTTGCATGGATCATCGGTTGGGACCTGGTTCTGGAATATGCATTCGGAGCGGCGACGGTGTGCTCCGGATGGAGCGGTTATGTGCTCTCGCTGGGACAGGATTTTGGATTGCGTTTGCCGCCGGAGCTGGCGGGGACGCCGGGGTCGACCTTTGTGCTGTACCAGGGTCACTGGGAATTTTTGGGACGTATCGGCAAGAAGCTTGCGGAATTGGGCATCGATCCAAACACGCTGCCGCAACGGCATGGTGTTTTCAACCTGATTGCGTTTGTGGGCATCATGCTGGTGACGGTGATCCTGGTGGTGGGCGTGAAGGAGTCCGCTAATTTCAATAGCTTCATCGTGGCGGTGAAGCTGATTGTGCTGGTAATTTTCCTGTGGCTGGGCGGCATGATGCTGTTCCATCATCCTGAGATGGCGCGGGTGAACTGGCATCCATTCCTGCCGGAGAATACAGGGGCCTTCGGGTCGTTTGGCTGGTCGGGTGTGCTTCGAGGGGCAGGTGTGATCTTCTTCGCCTACATCGGTTTCGATGCGGTCTCAACGGCAGCGCAGGAGGCGAAGAATCCCAAAAAGGATATGCCGATGGGCATTCTGGGGTCGCTGGTCATCTGCACAATTTTGTACATCCTGGTGGCGCTGGTTTTAACAGGGCTGGTGAACTACCACTTCCTCAATGTGCCGGATTCACTGGCCGTGGGCATTGATGTGACTGGCGTGAAGTGGGGAAGCCTGCTGGTGAAGATTGGCGCACTGGGCGGTCTGACCAGCACGATGATCGTGATGTTGCTGGGACAGAGCAGGGTGTTCTTCTCGATGTCGAAGGACGGACTGCTCCCGAAGATGTTTTCGGCGGTGCATCCAAAGTTCCGGACGCCATGGATTTCGTCGCTGACGGTGGGGCTGGTAGTGGCGGTTTTCGCTTCGACTATACCGCTGGACGCGTTGGGCGAGATGACGAGCATTGGTACACTCCTGGCGTTCATCATTGTGTGCGCGGGCGTGCTGGTGCTAAGGCGGAAACGTCCGGAGTTGCCGCGACCGTTCCGCTCGCCAATGTTTCCTGCGACGCCAATCCTGGGCATTTTGATCTCGTTGGCGATGATGCTGGGTTTGCCATTGATGACCTGGTACAGGCTCTTTATCTGGCTGGCTGTCGGGTTGGTGATCTACTTCTTCTATGGGAAGTCGCACAGCCGGGTGCAGAAGGGTTTGCCGCCAGTGCGGGCTCACGATTAAGAGCGTCGAAGTGAAGCGGGAGGCCCTGCCCAAGCGCCGGGCTTTTTGCTGTGCTGTAAAAAATATCGAGAGGCGAGATGTATTTTCTTGACCGTCTGTGGAAAAGCTGGTAACTATAGCTTCTATCTGCAACAGGCTGAGTATTTATGGGCCAAAGGTTAAGGACTGGTCTGACCCTGGGACAGTCTGAAATCGCGGCGAAAGCCCTCTCAGATTTGCTGCCGACCTTTCCTAAAGGAACGAGTGCAATGACTTGTAAAGCATGCGCATCGCAGGCGATATCCACCTTTCCCGCTGACATACGGGTGTATCTGAACGGATCGCGGACGATGAGTGCGCCCCCGATGAATCCGGGACCGCTGGTCCATGTTTGTCTCAGTTGCGGGGCGTCAGAGTTTGTGGTGCCGGCGGGATGGCTGGCGGGGGGTTGGCTGCGCCCGAAGCTGGTAGCGGCGTCTCCAGCGGTGTTTTCAGGGAGCCGGCTGGCGACCCAGGAGTAGTCGACCTGAAAGGAGTTTTCTCACGCGTTGGAGTGGGCGTGCGTGATGGGACGTGGTGGTGGACGAACAGAGCTGCAAGCGGCTCAAAATGTTTAGTGAGAGGTTTTTGCTCCACCGGAAGTGCCACCGGTGACGCGCTTGCTGGGGCCGTCGGACTCTACTGAGCCGTCACGGATGCTGATGACGCGATGGGCGAAGTCGGCGATATCAGGCTCGTGGGTGACGAGGACGATGGTGTTGCCCTGGGCATGGAGCTCGTCGAAGAGGGCCATGATCTCGACGGAGGTTTTGGAGTCGAGATTTCCGGTGGGCTCGTCGGCAAGAATGATACTGGGATGGTTGACCAGGGCACGGGCGATAGCGACGCGCTGGCGCTGGCCGCCGGAGAGCTCATTGGGCTTGTGCATCATGCGCTCGCCGAGATTGACGGACTCGAGAACAGATTTAGCGCGTGCGATGCGCTCGGCCTGTGGTGTTCCGTTGTAGATGAGCGGCAATTCAACATTGTGCAGAGCGGTGGCGCGGGCGAGCAGGTTGAAGGTCTGGAAGACGAAGCCGATTTCCTTATTGCGAATGCGGGCAAGCTGATCGTCGTTGAGAGAAGAGACGTCGTGGCCGTTGAGCCAATATTGGCCGTGGGTGGGCGAATCGAGGCAGCCGATGAGGTTCATCAATGTGGACTTGCCGGAGCCGGAGGGGCCCATAATGGCAACGTATTCGTTGTGCTTGATGCGGATGTCGATGCCGCTGAGAGCATTGACGGTCTGGTCGCCCATCTCATAGGTCTTCCAGAGATTGTTGGTGACGATGACGTCGCCGGTGTGCGGGCCGTCGGCGTTGGCTCCGATGCGGTCCTGTTCGAGGTGGTGGTCTGTGGCTGTGAGGGTCATCGTGTTCTCCGGTCAACTGCAAAGCATTAACTCAAAGTACGCAAAGTTGAACCGCTAAGTTCGCCAAGCTAAGACGAACTGCTATCAATCTGAACTGTCGTCGGTGGGCGTGGCAGTCTGGGGTGTTGTGTCTCGCTTGACGGGAGTTCCACTCTTGAGCGTGCGCAGCACCTTGTAACGCCCGGTGACGACTTCATCGCCTTCCTTGAGGCCACTGATGACTTCAATATCCGTTGTGCCGGTGATGCCGGTGCCGACAGGGACGAATTTGGTGCGGAGCGTACCCTTGTCATTGACGATGAGATAGACGCCCTGCGTGGTGGCTGCCTTGATAGAGGCCGGTGTGGCTACAGGAGCGTTGGAAGAAGCCTTGCCATGATTCTTGAAGAAGTCGGCTTCCGCAGCGGTGTCGCGCTGAACAAGTGCCTGGATGGGGATGGTGAGCGTGTTGGGCTTGTGCGCGGTGGTTATTTTGGCTGTGCAGGAGAGTCCGGGGCGGAGGTCATCTACCGAAATCCCGGAATTGGGGTCGAGGGTGACGACGACTTTGAAATCCTTGGCCTCTTCAGTGCCGGTAGTGGACTGCGAGGTGGCGACGCCGGTGGTGCGGAGCAGAGCCTGATCACCGACTTCAGTGACGTGGCCCTTGAAAACTTTTCCCGGCAGGGCATCGACGGTGACGTCAGCGGGCTGGCCGAGCGCGACATTGACGATGTCAGTCTCATCAATTTTGACTTCCGCGGTAATGACGCTCATGTCCGCAAGGGTCATGAGGGTAGAGCCTTCCGCGTTCTGGATGCCGACGACAACTGTTTCGCCTTCGCGAACGGGAACGTTGGTGACGAGGCCATCGAAGGGCGCTTTGCTCTGGGTGAGACCAAGCTGATAGGAGTTGCCACTGAGCATGGCGACCGATTGATTCACCTGACTGCGGGCAGAATTGGTCTGGGCCTTGGCCTGGGCAAGTGCGGCATCGCGCTGAGCCAGCGTGGCGACGTCGACATCATAGGCAGCCTTCTTGGCGTCGTAATCCTGCTTGGCGACGAGCTGTTGCTTGTAAAGCTGCTCGTAGCGGTCGATATCGAATTTTTTCTGGACGAGATCGGCCTTAGCCTGGTCGACGGCAGCGGCTGCGGTCTTTTCGGCGGCGATGTATGCGTCGACGTTGGTCCTGTTGGAGGCGATGGTGGCCTGCTGAGCCTGGACAGCGGACTCAGGCTGCTGGCTTTCAACCGTCGCGACGAGCTGTCCGGCTTTGACGTGGTCACCCTCTTTGACATAGAGGTGGGTGATGCGGCCGAAGGCGGTGGCGCCGACATTGACATAGGTCTTGGGCTTAATCTGGCCGGTGCCACTGACAGTGGCAACGAGATCGCCGGTAGTGGCTTTGGTGGTGGTGACAGCCGTTACATCTGAGTGGGCTTTCCAAATGGTGCCAGCAACTATGCCGACGACGACCAGCACACCGAGGACGATCAACAGGATTTTCTTCGCGCTCATTGCAGCTTTCTTATAGCCAAAACGTCATACGAGCACACGCTGGCTGTTGGTTTAGGTCTGGCGAACAATACGCAAATGCAGGGCTGGTTGTTCCCGGCATTTGTCATGCGGCAGAAGTGTTCCAAGACTGATGCGCAAATTGCTGATTCGATGATAGCAAGAGTGCTTGTGCGCAATGGTTAAGGAGCTTAGAATGAAGCGAAGTGTTATCGCAGGAGTCGGCCCCTTATGAATCTTAAAAATTTTTCCATACTATCGACCGTTTTGGCAGTGACAAGTGTCACCTGTGCGATGAGCGCGCAAGAGCCCGCAAGCACGGCTCCGGCCACGCAGCAGCCTGCTGCTAAGACGGCCCAGGCAGCGGGGACATCCCCAACGCCGGGAACGGTCATGGACAATGGGAAGGTGGTTCAGACACCGCCTGTGGAAGAAAAGCCTGATCCGCTGAAGCGGCGACTAAGTGACCGGCAGGCTTTTGAACAGCGCAAGGCTGTGAAAGCCGAAATGGGCAACGAGTACAAGAAGTGGCTGAACGAAGACGTACTCTGGATCATCACCGATGAAGAGGTGAAGGCGTTCAAGAGCCTGGCCAATGACGAAGAACGCGATGCGTTCATCGAAGAATTCTGGCGGCGGCGTAACCCGAATCCCGATTCGCGCGAGAACGAGTTCAAGGACGAGCACTACGCGCGTATTGCATATTCCAACGAGCACTTCGCGGCGGGCAAGCCGGGCTGGATGACGGACCGCGGCCACATCTATATTGCGTTCGGCAAGCCGGACTCGATTGACAGCCATCCTTCGGGCGGAAACTATGAACGTCCGATGGAGGAGGGCGGCGGCAGCACGTCAACCTTCCCGTTCGAGATCTGGCACTACCGCTACTTGGAAGGCATCGGCGAGAACATCGACATTGAGTTCGTGGACAGCTGCATGTGCAACGACTTCCACGCGACGATTGACCGCTCCGAGAAAGACGCGTTGAAGCACACTCCGGGCGCGGGGCAATCGCTGTACGAATCCATGGGCATGGCGAAGCAGACGGACCGCTTCCAGGGGGGCAGCCTGGAGCAACTACCGACGGGACCGAATTCTCAGCAGAACCAGAGCAAGCAGTTTGATCGGCTGGACCAGTTCGCGAAGCTGATGGCGCCGCCTCCGGTAAAGTTTGCCGACCTGGATGAATTTTTGAATGCAACATCGACGATCCTGAAGGGACCGCCGCTGGTGTTTGACGTGCGCACGGACTACGTGAAGCTGACCAACTCGACCGTGATGGTTCCTGTCACGCTGCAGATCCGCAACGGAGACCTTACGTACACCACCAAGGACGGCGAGTCGGTAGGAAAGGTGAACATCCTGGGGAGGGTGAGCAACATCAACCATCGCATTATCCAGACCTTTGAGGACACGGTGTCGGTGGATACCGCGAGCGATCTGCTGGAGCGGGAGAAGAATAACATGTCCGTTTACTGGAAGGCATTGCCGCTGCCACCGGGACGATACAAGATAGAGATTGCGGTGAAGGACGTTAACAACCCAGACCACCTGGGATCGTGGAAGCGGAGTGTGGACGTGCCGAAGTATGACGACGACCAACTAGCTTCATCGTCGCTGATACTGGCTGACCAGATGGAGCGAGTTGCAACGCGCGAAGTGGGTACGGGCAACTTTGTGATCGGAAATACGAGGGTCAGGCCACGCGTTCCGCCGACAGTGTCAACGCCTGTAACGTTCCATCGCGGACAGAACCTGAACTTCTGGATGCAGGTATACAACCTGGGAATCGGCGTGGACACGAAGAAGAACGATGCGACGATTGAGTATCAAATTCTGGATTTGGCGACGAACAAGCAGATACTGGACTCGTCAGAGTCAGCGAGCAAGCTGAACCCGAATGCGGACCAGTTGACGCTGGAGAAGACGATGTCACTGGCAACGCTGGAGCCGGGACGTTATCAAGTGACGATCATGGTGAATGACGCTAACAAGCAGCAGAAGATCGCACAGAGCGTTCCATTTACGGTTATCCAGTAGACTGAGCTATATTCGTAAGACTGAACGAGCAGAGCCGGCGGAGACCACAGACCGCAGGCCGCTGAAGCAAGAGCAGGCGGACCGGATAAAGATCGCCGGAACGCATTTCGGAGAGCCAGGCGCGCGGCTAAAAATCCGGGAGCGCGGTGAAACGAGTGCTAAAGCCGATTCAGGGACTAATGTGGACGATCGTGCTCGGAGTGACGGGGTTAAGCCTGGTCATGCCCGTGGCGTGCTCGGCGCAGGACCAGGATGCTGCCGTTGCGGGTGTCGTGCGGGATGCGAGTGGGACTCCGCAAATGGGTGCCCTTGTGGAGTTGTTGCGCGCAGATGCCAGTGTGGTGGCAGCAGCGTTTACTGATAGTCACGGCCGTTACATCATGCCGTCAATCCTTCCTGGAAAGTATGAGCTGCGGGCGACCGCTGCTTTTTTTGTGCCGACGAGGCGACCTGAGCTGCGCCTGAATGCGGGTACGCAGGCGGTAGTGAACCTGACCATGAATACGATCTTCGAAGCAGAGAATTGGCTGCCCGCGGAGCGGCGCCGCGCGGATGAGCCTGCCGACGACTGGAAGTGGACACTGCGTTCGACGGCCAACCGGCCGCTGCTGCGGCTGGTGGACCCGCAGGATGGAATTGAGGTCTCGACGAGCGCGGAGCGCGCGCCTGCGCCGGAAACTCAGGGACAGATGGCGTTGATCAACGGCGATGGAGCGTTCAGCGATGGTGGCATGCACCAGGTGCTGGTATTGAACCGTACAGTGGATGGCGGCGATGGGATGGTGTTTCGTGCGGACCTAGGCGAGCCTGAGACTGGGTTGGTGGGGCCATCAGTGGAAGTGACGACAGGCTATGAGCGTCGAACGCCGATGGGTGGTGCGACGCGGCTGGTGACCAGCTATCAATCACACCCGGAGCTTACAGACGGATTCAACCCGGGCTTGCAGGTGATGCAAGTGGCGAGCACGGAGCAGTTGACCCTTGGCGACGCTGTGTTGATTGACGTGGGCACTTTACTGGAGGCGGAGCAGCTGCAGGCAACCCGGTTTGCGAGCGAACCATACATACGTGTGACGATGAAGTCGGGGAGCGACGTGGTGGTGGAGTACCGCATGGCGACGGGCCGGGAGTTGCAGAGCTCTTCTGACCTGGACCGGCTAAAGATGCAGTTAAACGCGCTGAGTGATGCGAATGGACGTCCGCTATTGAACTCTGGACGTCATCAGGAAATTTCTGTTAGCCGCAATCTGAACAAAACGGTATTGAGCGCTGCGGTATTCAGTGACCGGTTTGATGTTGGCGCACTGGCTGGAAGCGGGCTGTTGAACCGCGCTGAGCTACAAGGCGCTTCGATGATTGAAGATCCGACAACGGGGACATTTCACTTGGCGGCGGCAGGGTATTCGGGGCGCGGGTTGAGCGGATCGGTGATGCAGCCGCTGACGTCGTCACTATCGCTGTGGGGCGAGTATGACCTGGGCACGGCGTTGCGGATGAACTCTACTGATGCAGGCATTCCGACGCTTGCGGAGCTGCAATCGAATCTGGCAGCGAAGACGATGCAGGCAGCCAGCGTGGCTGTCCGCGGAAAAATTCTGAAGTCGGGGACTGCGTTGAAGGCGGAGTATCGCTGGCAGCCGGAGCGGAGCCTGACGCAGGTGAATGCGTACAACACGACCGCGGAAGAGGCATACATGAGCTTCTATCTGCGGCAGCGGCTGCACTGCGGGAGGTTCCTGCCGCAGGGGCTGGATGCGGTGGTGGAGGCGACCAACCTGCTGGAGCAGGGGTACCAGCCCGTGCTGGCTCCGGATGGGCACACGCTGTTCCTGGCGCAGATTCCGCGAGCGGTGCAGGGTGGGCTGGCGTTTAACTTCTAGGGGTTAGGGCCAAGGGCAAACGTCTAGAAGATAGATACTTTCTGAACAACAGAATTTGCTAACCTTGCGGGCATGCGATTTCGTGTCTTAGGTTGGGTTATGTGTTTTTTTGCCGGGGCGGCTGCGGCGCAGTCGTTTACTCCGGTGCGGGAGTTGAAGAACCTATCGCCTGAGGCGATTGACAAGCTGCATACCCTGGAGACGTTGAACGCGTTGCCGGTGGGGGAGTGGCGCTTTCATGTGGGCGATATCGCGCACGGGGAGTCTGTGGGGCTGGATGATTCGACCTGGCCGCTGGTGACGCCGCGGAGCAAGACCTCAAGCGGCAAGGCGCCGATGGATGCGGTTTGGTACCGGCACGAAATTGTGGTGCCGAAGACGCTGAACGGCTACGACATTACGGGAGCGCGGGTGTGGTTCCAGTTTCGCGCGGATGCCAATGGACCGATGCCGGAGATCATCTACTTCAATGGGCGGCGCGTGGCGTTGGGCGATGACCTGGAGCCAATCGTGCTATTTGAGCCGGCCAAACCGGGCGACAAGATTCAGGTGGCCGTGAAGCTGCTACACACCGTGGACACCAAGACGTGGCAGGGCGTGAGCCTGCGGATCGAGCAGGACCTAAAGCTCGGACGGCCCGATCCGGATGACATTCGGGTGCAGTGCATTGCGGCGGCGAACCTGCTTCCGAATTTACCGACTCCGAGAAAAGATTTGCTGCCGAAGGTGGAAGAGGCTGTTGCGGCGATTGACATGACGGCGCTGGCGGCTGGCGAGCAGGCAAAGTTTGATGTGTCGCTAAAGAAGGCGCAGGGGATTTTGAGTGCGCTACATCCGGTGCTGGCGCAGGCGAAGGTGGTGGAGGATGGGAACTCACACATTGATGCAGCGTGGTTGTGGCCGCGGAGCGAGACGATCGATGTAGTGCGGCGGACGTTTACGAGCGCGCTGCAATTGATGAATGAGTATCCGAATTATGTGTACACGCAGAGCGCGGCGCAGTACAACGCGTGGATTGCGGATAAATATCCGAAGATGAATGACGAGATCAAGCAGCGCATCAAGGAAGGGCGCTGGGAGATTGTGGGCGGAATGTGGGTGGAACCTGATTTGAACCTGCCGGGTGGAGAGAGCCTGGTGCGGCAGTTGTTGGTGGGGCAGCGATATTTCCAGAAGGAGTACGGCGTATTTGCGCGCATTGGATGGAACCCGGATTCGTTTGGGTACAACTGGCAGTTGCCGCAGATCTATAAACGCTCGGGGATGGATTATTTCGTCACGCAAAAAATGCACTGGAACGATACAAACCAGCTTCCGTTCCGGTTGTTCTGGTGGGAGAGCCCGGACGGGTCAAAGGTGCTGACATATTTCCCGACGGACTACGTTCACCTGAATGTGAGCCCGACCAGGATTGCAGCGGACTTTGCGGAGAGCGCGCAGCGCAATCCGGGAACGACGGAGATGCTGGATCTCTACGGGGTGGGCGACCATGGCGGCGGGCCGACCCGGGCGATGCTGGATGAAGCCGACAAATGGATTGCGGCAGGGAAAGCAGGCGATGCGGTACCGATGCTGTATAACGGGACGGCGCAGAGCTACTTCTCGAGCGTAGAGAAGAAGCTGAACCCGGATTCGCCGGTGTGGAATTATGACAAGCTGGCACAGGGATGGACAGCACCTCCGGCCGGAGCGAATGGAGCGATGGGGATTCCGACGTGGAAGGATGAGCTGTATTTCGAGTATCACCGGGGAGTGTTCACGTCGCAGGCGGCGCAGAAGCGCAATATGCGGGTGAGTGAGCAGGAGACGCTGGACGCGGAGAAGCTGGCTTCGCTGGCGTGGCTGGATGGAGCAAAGTACCCGGCGGAGGAGTTGACGGAGGACTGGAAGAAGATCACGTTCAACCAGTTTCATGATTTGGCGGCGGGTTCAGGGATTGCGGTGATCTATCGGGATGCGCAGAAGGATTTTACGGAAGTGGCGCGGAGCGATAGAGAGATGGACCAAGCTTCCATGAAGCGTGTTGAAACTGAAATAAATACAGCCAGTGAGAAATATCCGAACGCTGTGCCGATATTGGTGACCAATGCGAATGCTTGGGCGAGCAATGAAGTGGTTGAAGTGCACGTCCAGTTACCGAATGCCTCAGAAGCAATACATATCGTCGACAGCAAAGGAAAAGAGCTGCCTGTGCAGATTCTCGCTAGCGATAAAGTTACGCACAGCTTTGACGTGCTGACAAAGGCGAGCGTACCTGCGCTGGGTTACACAGTACTCCACGTAATGGCGGAAGCTCCGGCCGCTTCGAATGGGGATGCGAAATCGACTGTTCGTTCAAGCCTTGCACTCAATCTTGGTTTGAGGCTAGAGGATAATAGCGATCACCTCACCTTTACCGCGAGCAGTTACTCTGGCGCTCTCAAGTTCAGCATTAGCAAGAAGACCGGTTGTATTGAGACCCTGGGTACTGGAGATTGGGCGCACAATTCGTTCCTTCCACAAGGTGGCTGCGGGAATCAGGTGCAGGCATTCAAGGACACGCCGAAACAATATGACGCCTGGAATATCGATCCAGGCACGTTGGATGTTCCGCCGACAATCATCAGCGAAGTGGACAGCGTGAAGGTGGTGGAGGATGGGCCGCTGCGCAAGACAGTGCGCGTGACGCGGCACTGGCAGGATTCGAAGTTTGTGCAGGACATTTCGCTGGATGCAGGGGCGGATGAAGTGATCATAAA
>Ga0302326_10025585_pt1 | contig 11964 bp, 11 predicted proteins | sample Palsa_T0_3_FD_202264 | JGI IMG/M metagenome (GOLD analysis project Ga0302326, IMG submission 202264) | Peat permafrost microbial communities from Stordalen Mire near Abisko, Sweden - Palsa_T0_3 | ecosystem: Environmental > Terrestrial > Soil > Palsa > Peat permafrost | place: Sweden: Abisko... | reverse complement strand
TTGCGCACCCAGCCCTCGAGTCCGTGCGCCCTCGCCTGATGCTCGATCCAGGCGCGGTAGCCGACGCCTTGCACCCTGCCTCGGATCGTCACCCGGCGGATTGCGCCACTTATCTAGCGCTTCAATCCGAGAAATGCCGCCAGCCGCGCTTTCACGTCGGCCTCGCGCATGACCTGGCCTGTCAATTCGGATGACGCCAGACGTTTCAGGTCCGTCGGCGGCAATCCCTCACGCAGCGCTTTAAGCGTCTCGTAGACCGCCTGCGTCGCCGCGGCGACGGGAGCGTGGCCCTGCAGCGCGATCCGCACGCGCCTGTCCTTCAGATAATCCCCGGCGCTCATCTCCTCGGGCGCGCCGCCAAGCACGATGGGCAGCGTCGTCGCCGCGGCGACTGCCTCTAATTCGCTCCGCGTTTTGATGCCGGTAAAAAACAGCGCGTCGACGCCGGTGGCCTCATAGGCCCTGGCGCGCGCGATCGCGTCATCGAGCGAACTGATCGACACGGCACCGGTGCGCCCCACGATCACCAGCGCGGGATCGCCGCGTCCGTCGAGCGCCGCCTTCATCTTGCCGACGCCTTCCTCCAGCGGGATCAGTTGCGTCTTCGCCTGCCCGTAAGCCTGCGGCAGCAGCGTGTCCTCGATGGTGAGGCCGGCGGCGCCCGCCGTTTCCAGTTCCTGAACGGTGCGGCGGACGTTCAGGGCGTTGCCGTAGCCGTGGTCGGCATCGACCAGCACCGGCAATGCCGCCGCGCGCGACATCCGGCGCATTTGTTCGGCGAGCTCGGTCAGGGTGATCAGCGCGACATCGGGATCGCCGAGCACCGCCAGCGACGCCACCGATCCGCCGAACATGCCGACTTCGAAACCGAGGTCCTCGGCGATGCGGATCGAAATCGCGTCATAGACCGAGCCCGGACGTACGCAGGTCGATCCCGACAGGATCGAACGCAAGGCTTCGCGGCGCTTTCGGAACGTCATCGGTGAACCTCTTAAAGGAATCCTCCGTCATTCCGGGATGGTGCGTCAGCACCAGACCCGGAATCTCGAGATTCTCCGATGTGCAGGTGCACATCGTAGTTCGATGCTTCGCATCGCCCCGGAATGACGACTAGGCGAATTCCAGAATCAGCGCGTCCACCGCCAACGTGGCGCCGGCGGCGGCGTGGATCTTCTTCACCGTGCCGTCGCGTTCGGCGCGCAGCACGTTCTGCATCTTCATCGCCTCGATCACCGCGAGCGTTTCGCCGGCCTTGACTTCCTGACCTTCGCTGACCGCGATCGACACCACGAGGCCGGGCATCGGGCACAGCAGTTTCTTGCCGGTATCGGCCGCCGTCGTCACCGGCATCAGCCGCGCCGCCGCGGCCTCAAGGTCGGTAAAGACCTGGACTGCGACCTCAAACCCCTGATGCGCCAGCCGGAAGCCGTTGGCGACCGGGCGTACCTGCATCGCCACCGGATGGCCATCCAGCGTGCCCTGCCAGACCGGGTCGCCGGGCGTCCATGGCGAAACCAGATGATGCGGATGGCCAGACGTGCCTTCGGCGCCGACAAAGCGCACCGCGATCCCGTCGGCTTCGCGCGCAATATCGAGCGCGATCTCGTCGCGCTCCAGCCATACCGCGCGGCGGCGCTCGCGCTGGACCGGGCGGCCGATCATCTGGCCGGAAATCTGCCGCTTGCGCTCGCCGAGCACGTGATCGATCGCCGCGGCGACCGCCGCCAGCCGGCGCGCGATCTCGCCTTCCGGAACCCGAACCGCAAATCCCCCGGGAAATTCCTCTGATATAAAGCCGGTGGAAAGATTGCCCTCGCGCCAGCGCGGATGATTCATCAGCGCGGAGAGGAACGGAATATTGTGGCGGATGCCGTCGATGTAGAACGAATCGAGCGCGGTCGACTGCGCCTCGATCGCCGCCGCGCGCGATGACGCATGGGTCACAAGCTTGGCGATCATCGGATCGTAATAGATCGAGATCTCGCCGCCCTCCTGCACGCCGGTATCGTTGCGCACGGTAATGCCATCGACGCTGCTCTCGAGCGGCGGACGATATTTCACCAGCCGCCCGATCGAGGGCAGGAAGTTGCGGAACGGATCCTCCGCATAGACCCGCGACTCCACCGCCCATCCGGTCAGCGTGACATCCTTCTGCGCCAGTGCGAGCTTCTCGCCGGCCGCGACCCGGATCATCTGCTCGACCAGATCGATGCCGGTGATCAATTCGGTCACGGGGTGCTCGACCTGCAGCCGCGTGTTCATCTCCAGGAAGTAGAAGCTCTTGTCCTGGCCGGCCACGAATTCGACGGTGCCGGCGGAATCGTAGTTCACGGCTTTGGCGAGCGCGACCGCCTGCTCGCCCATCTTGCGCCTGGTGGTCTCGTCGAGCAGCGGCGACGGCGCCTCCTCGATCACCTTCTGATTGCGGCGCTGGATCGAGCATTCGCGCTCGCCGAGATAGATCACATTGCCGTGCTTGTCGCCGAGCACCTGAATTTCGATGTGGCGGGGATCGACGATGAATTTCTCGATGAACACCCGGTCGTCGCCGAACGACGATTTGGCTTCGGCCTTGGCCAGCGAGAACCCTTCGGCCACCTCGGAAGTCGAATGCGCGATCCGCATGCCCTTGCCGCCGCCGCCGGCGGAGGCCTTGATCATCACGGGATAACCGATCTCGTCGGCGATCTTCACCGCGTGTTTCTCGTCCTCGATCACGCCGAGATGACCCGGCACCGTCGAGACTTTGGCCTTGGCGGCGGCCTTCTTGGATTCGATCTTGTCGCCCATCGCGGCGATGGCGCCGGGATTGGGCCCGATGAAAACGATCCCGGCCTTGGCAAGCGCGCGCGGAAACGCCTCACGCTCCGACAGGAATCCGTAACCGGGATGCACCGCTTCGGCGCCGGTCTTGCGGCAGGCCTCGATGATCCTGTCGATCAACAGATAGCTCTCGGCCGCGGCCGGCGGCCCGATCAGAACCGCATGATCCGCCATTTCGACATGGAGCGCGTCGCGGTCGGCTTCGGAATAGACCGCGACCGTCTCTATCCCCATGCGGCGGGCAGTCTTGATGACCCGGCAGGCGATCTCGCCGCGATTTGCGATCAGAATTCGTTTGAACATGTGCTGGCTTGCTTGCAACCTCTGGGGCGGGATCCGCCTCCGCAATCTGGCACGCGGGGCTGGATGTAACAATTCCGTCGTACAGCAAAAACAAAGACAGGCAACGGCCTGATAGGTCTAATTTGCGTCATTTGCATTGGCGTTATCTGCGTTTTGGCGTCATTGCGCCACTTCGCCGGCTTTGGCATCTGTTGTGCCAACCCGCAAGCGGCTCAAGTGGTGTGGTCGAGCAGTCCCCGCGGTGCAGCGCACACGTGGTGGGCGCCCCCTGCCAGCAACTCCTTTTCGGTGCCGTAGCCGTAGAGCACGCCCACAGCGGTCATGCAATTGTTCCGGGCTCCGATCATATCGTGGCTGCGGTCTCCGATCATCATGGCCCGTGACGGGTCAACACCTGTGGTCTGGAGCGCGTAACCCAGAAGTTCGGTCTTGTCGGTCCGCGTGCCGTCAAGTTCAGAACCAAAGACCCGTTCAAAATAGTCTCTCAGTTTGAAATGATCGATAATGCGCTCGACGTAAACAACGGGCTTGCTGGACGCCACGAACAGGCGCCGGCCGGATTTGGCGAGCACAGATAGTGTGTCTTCGATCCCGGGATAGATGGCGTTCTCGAACAGACCGATGTCGCCGAACCGTTCCCGGTAAAGCAGTATCGCCTTATCCGCCAGATCGTCAGTGCCAAGCAGCTTTTTCAGGCTGGCATGGAGCGGCGGCCCGATGCACCAGGTCAGTTCGTCTTCGGTCGGAACGGCGTGATCAAGCTTGCCGAGCGCATATTGGATCGAGCGCGTAATTCCGGGTTTTGGATCGGTCAGCGTTCCATCGAGGTCAAAGTAGATTGTGTTCATCCCGGTCCAGGCCCATTGAGTTGCCCCTCTCATATAGGGTTTTCTCGTTGCGAGGCACGGCATGGATCAGGAATATCCCATGCGATTTTGCAGCAAGGCCGTAAGATCGCTGATCTGACGGAAAGGCCTGCGCAGGCCCGGTGCAAGCCTGGCTTCGATCCCGGAGGTAACGATGTCCAATTCAGAGATGCTCATTCGATTGCTCGGTGCGGCAGCCCTCGGAAGCCTGATCGGGTTTGAGCGCGAGCGCCTGTTGTGGGCCGCAGGGATCAGGACGCATATGCTGGTCTGCGTCGGATCGTGCCTGATCATGATCGTCTCGCAATACGGATTTTCAAACATTCTGACCCAACAAAATGTCGTGCTGGATCCCTCGCGAATTGCCGCACAGGTCGTCTCCGGCATTGGGTTTCTGGGCGCCGGCGCGATCCTGGCCCGGGGTGAGATCGTCAAGGGCCTCACCACCGCTGCCAGCATCTGGACGGTGGCCGCGGTTGGGCTGGCCGTGGGAGGCGGCCTCTACCTCGCCGCCAGTTCGTCAACCGTGATCATCCTGATTATCCTCGCCGGCATCAAACCGCTCGAGGAAGCCTACCGCTCGCGAAATCAGAGCTGCCAGCTCAAGATCGAGGTCGATAACGGGAGTCTCACGCCCGAACTGCTGCGGGAGACGCTCGATCTGCGAATCGGCCAGATCAAGCGTTTCCTGGTGGAAAGCCGAAACCCTGAGGGCACCGATGATCTGGTGATTCTGTTAAGCAAGGTCTCTTCGCAGGATATCGCAACCTTTCCTGCGAAATTGAAAGAGCTTGATGGCGTCCGCGAGGTCACCATTGTGAAACGGCCCAACGACGCAAGCGTGAATTCAACATGACTTTTGTGCCGGCATGCGGCGACGGTGGACGGTTTATCTGATAGGCAATCAACACGCTCCTCTCTCGGCGCAAGAACGGCACCATCGATGCGTTGGCTTGTTTTGGCCTTTTGGTTGATTTTGAACTCGGCGATGTTTTCAGCCAGCCCCGGCCGGGCTGCCAGCCCGATTGTCCGGGACGCGGCACCCTTGAGCTTGCCGATGCCACCTACCGGCTCGACGGCATCGATGCGCCGGCCTTTGACCAGATCTGCATCGATGATCATGCCGACAGCTGGACCTGCGGCGTGGAAGCGCGCGATCAACTGGCAAGCCTGATCGGCGGCCGCGCGGTCCGCTGTGAGGATCTGGGCGTCGACGCCACCACCAGGAAGCGGCATGTCGGCCTTTGCACCGTCGAGGGTGAAACCACCAGCCTGAACCAACTCCTGGTTCGCCAGGGTTTTGCCCTGAACTTCGAACCCTCCGCCAAAGGGCGCTTCAGGGAGGACGAAGCCGGCGCCAAAGACAATCGCCGGGGGCTCTGGAAAGGCTGCTTTGTCGCGCCGCAGGAGTTCCGCGCCGGACGCAAGGATGGCGCGTTGCTGGGTGGATCATGCCGGACCGACAAGGATCGCGAAATACGCGCGGCGTTATTCCCCGAGGAGTCCGCGATGCCGTCGGGTTGCAGCATCAAGGGCAAATTTGCGGTGCGCGCCCGCGTCACCGGCAATGTCGGTATCTATCACCTGCAGGCGTGCCGCTCTTACCCGGCGATCACCAAGCCGGATCGCTGGTTTTGTTCCGAAGACGACGCCCAGGCCGCCGGGTTCCGCAAGGCGTATAACTGCCGGGCAAATGTCCATCCGCGGATGTAACAATTCTGTCATATCGCAAAACTAAACAGAGACTGCGGCTGTGATGCCGACAATCCGATTCTTTGGGGAGATTTCAATGCGCCGTTCGGTCGTGATGCTGTCCGCTGGCCTAACCTTGCTGTCCGCCGGCGCAGCATTCGCGCAAAACAACACGCCGCATAACCTCATCCTGTTCGTACCGGACGGGCTGCGCGGGCGGATCGTGACGCCCGAGAGCGCCCCGGCCATGGCCGAAGTCCGCGACAAGGGCGTCAATTTCAAAAATTCCCACTCGATGTTCCCGACCTTCACCACCGCCAATGCGTCGGCGCTGGCCACCGGTCATTACCTCGGCGATACCGGCGATTTCTCGAACACGATCTATACCGGCTATCCGGTCGGGCCCGCGGACGGGACCGTCACGCCTTTCCTCGAGGTCGATCCGGTGATCCTCGACGCCGACGAGCATTTCGGCGGCGACTACCTGAACGAGGAAACCGTGCTGAAAATGGCGCGCGCCAAGGGTTTCAGCACCGCGGCCATGGGCAAGCTCGGTCCTACCCTGATTTTCGATCATACCGACAAGATTGGCGCCGATGGCCTGCATTCGATCGTGATCGACGACGCCACCGGCGGCAAGAATGGCGTTCCGCTTTCGGAGGAAATGAAGGCCGCCCTGACCAGGGCCGGTCTGGCGCTCGCAACGCCGGCGCGAGGCGATAATGGCAAGGCCGGCGACGCCAGAACGCCGGGCACCCTGACGCCGAACACCGCCCAGCAGGCCTGGTTCGCCGATGTCGCCACCAAGGTGGTGCTGCCGATGTTCAAGGCGCGCAACAAGCCGTTCGTGCTGGTGTTCTGGTCGCGCGATCCCGACGGCAGCCAGCACAACAGCGGCGACAGCCTCAACACCATCACGCCCGGTATCAACGGCCCCACGTCGCTGGCCGGCATCAAAAATGCCGACGACAATCTGGCGCAGCTGCGCAAGGCGCTCGACGAGCTCGGCCTCGCCGCCTCGACCAACATCATTATCTCCTCCGATCACGGCTTCTCGACGATCTCAAAGGAGAGCAAGACCAGCCCCTCGACGAAAATTGCGTATGACGACACCCCGACGGATTTCCTGCCCGTGGGCTTTCTCGCGATCGATCTGGCGAAGGCGCTCGATCTGCCGCTGTTCGATCCCAACGACAAGAACGCGCGGGTGGCCGCGAACACCCATCCCAAGGCCGGCAACGGCCTGTTGGGACAGGATCCCGCCAAGCCCGATCTCGTGGTCGCCACCAATGGCGGATCCGACCTGATCTATCTGCCGAACCGGGACAAGAAGCTGGCGGATCGCACCATCAAGGCGCTGCTGGAGCAGGACTACGTCAGCGGCCTGTTTGTCGACGACAGCCTCGGGCGCTTCCCCGGCACGCTGCCGATGTCGCAGATCGGCCTCAAGGGCAAGGCGGTGACACCCACCCCGTCGATCGTGGTCAACTTCCGTTCCTATGTGGCCGGATGCGACGAGCCGACCAACTGTTCCGTCGAAATCGCCGATGCCAGCCTGCGTCAGGGCCAGGGCATGCATGGCAGTTTCGGCCGCGGCGATACCTTGAATTTCACGGCCGCGATCGGGCCCGACTTCAAGGCCGGCTATGCCGACCCCTTGCCGGTCAACAATGCCGACGTCGGCATGACCATCTCGCAGCTTCTCGGTTTGCATCCGGTCAATGCCGGCGGACTGACGGGCCGGGTGATGTCGGAAGCCTTGCCCAACGGCATCATCCCGAAGGCCGCTGACGGCACCATTACCTCCAAGCCCGCCGCGAATGGCCTGCGGACCATCCTGAAGTACCAGCGCGTGCTGTCGCAACGCTACTTCGATGCCGCGGGTTTTCCGGGCCGAACCGTCGGCCTCGATGCGGAAACCGGCAAACAAAAAACGGCGGGGCCATAACCCCGCCGTCGTTTTGACTTGCGCTCTTTCGAGCCGAATTTACATCCCGATATCGAAGACGTTCGGCAGCTGGGTCAGCGGCAGCGCCGCGACGCCCACGATGGTGGCGACCAGCGACTTCAGGGTGCGGTTGCCACGGCGCTTGCCGCGCATCTGGCTCGCGATCCATTCCAGCACTTCGGTATCGACCCCGGCCGAGCGCGTCGGCGCCCAGCTTTCGATCGCGGTTTCCGGCGACAGGGCGACTGTGCGCGACGGCACCGGCAGACCGGACGCGGAGGCGGCGTGATGCACCACCGCTTTGGCCAAAAGGTCGTCGAAACGTCCATCGTCGCTGCGCTCGGCGGCGGCATCATTGATCTCAAACAGCGCCTCGGCCTCGGCCCGGCTGACCGGCTGATGCTCGACCGCGGTCGCGGTCAGGATGCGTGCGCACCAGGCGGCGTCATCGGCATCCAGCGCGCGGGAGAAATGGACCCGGCCCTTGGTGGTGGGGCCTTCGCCGGTGATCACGCCGTCACGCACGACCGTGAGGGCAAGTGCTGCAGTGTCCCGGCAGGAAATCTTGGAGGGTTCCAGAGCGGCGATCGGTTCGGCAACGGTAGTAAGAGGGGCAGACATCGGTAGTTACTCTTTTCAGTTTTTTGTTCTGGGCCAGCATTTGCCTGCAGGCGTAAACGAGTGGTTAACGATTCGAAACTTGGATCCTGAGATTCTTAGATGGTTGCCGATTTGTCGCTGTGACCTACGTCACGGTTCAAAGGGAAGCAACCTCGCCCGGTGGCTATGAGGGGCACAAGTGGCGATATCGGGGCAGTCCCGTTTCACAAAATCGCTGTGACTTTTTCGCCGCAACCGCGCGGATCGGAAGAAGATGCTAGGAACTGACGGCAGCGGGGAAAGATATACCTTTTTTTGGCCACCCGTTCACTTAAACGAATTCGCCCTCTATACTCCAAAAACCAAATTCACCTGTAACTTGAATGACATGAGGTCGACACATGGCTCTCCAAATTGGCGCTGTGGCCCCGGATTTCGAGGCCGAAACCACCGACGGCAAGATCAAGTTCCATGACTGGATCGGCAACAGCTGGGCGCTGTTGTTCTCGCATCCGAAGGATTTCACCCCGGTCTGCACTACCGAGCTCGGAGCGCTGGCCAAGCTGAAGCCGGAATTCGACAAGCGCGGCGTCAAATTGATGGGGCTCAGCGTCGACCCCGTCGACAAGCACGCCAAATGGTCCGAAGACATCCGGGAGACCCAGGGCGCGGCGCCGAATTATCCGATGATCGGCGATACCGACTTCAAGGTATCGAAGCTGTACGACATGCTGCCGGCCGCGACCTCCGGCGACGCCGCCACCCGTACCGCCGCCGACAACCAGACGGTCCGTAACGTCTTCATCATCGGGCCGGACAAGAAGATCAAGCTGGTGCTGGTCTATCCGATGACGACCGGCCGCAATTTCCAGGAAATCCTGCGGGTGATCGATTCCCTGCAGATGACCGCCAAGCACCGCGTCGCCACCCCCGCCGACTGGAAACAGGGCGACGATGTCATCATCGCAGGCTCGGTCAGCGACGACGAGGCCAAAACCATCTATCCGGCGGGCTGGAAATCGCCGAAGCCGTATATCCGGATCGTGCCACAGCCGAAGTAACGGATTGTCACGGCTGGCGGCGAAGCTACAAAGATCGTCATTCCGGGATGGTGCGCTAGCACCAGACCCGGAATCTCGAGATTCCGGGTTCGATGCTGCGCATCGTCCCGGAACGACTGACTCAAATCTTCGGCGCAATCCAGTTGGCGATCATCAGCCCTATCGTGGATGAGGCCGCCGTCACGAACGTCCCCCAGCTCACGTCAACCATGACCACCGGCCAGGTCCAGTGCTTGAGCAGCGCCAGCGACGTGAGTTCGAAGGTTGTGTAGCAAAAGAATCCGAACAGCGCGCCATAGAGCAACGTCGATTGCCAGGTCGCGCCGGCCTGGCCGCTGACGAAGACCAGGATGCCAATGACATACAGCAAATAGAACAGGATCGCCGGCGCGAGCCTGATCTCGCCCAGCATGTCGCCGACTTGCGAAGCGAAAAAGCCCTTGGCGACGATGCCCAGAAACAGGAAATCGATCGGGATCAGCACGATCAGCGTCGCCAGGTAGAGAATAAAATACCGGTTCACACTCGCCTCCAGCGCTGTCGACAGACGCCTGTCATGTAGTACGCATCACGCCGGGCAGAGTTGCAACCGTCCACGCCGGACCTGACGCGCCCCTTGCGAGTTGAGCCCCTGATGGCCGGCAAATCCACCCCTCCCTGCATCGTGTGGTTTCGCGACGACCTGCGGCTCTGCGATCATCCCGCCTTGCATGCCGCGTCGAAGACGGGCCGGCCCGTGATCTGTCTTTATGTGCTGGATGAGCCACCCAGTATACCGGACGCACGTCCATTGGGCGGCGCGGCACGCTGGTGGCTGGCGCAATCGCTGCGGGCCTTGCGGGAACGGCTCCACGCGGCCGGCGCGTCGCTGCTGCTGCGCCAGGGACCAGCAGCGAGGATCGTCAGCGAACTGGCGCGCACCACCGGTGCCGATGCCGTGTTCTGGAACGACATCGCGCAGTCGCCACATCAAGCCGTGGCCGGTCAGGTTGCCGCGGCGCTAAGGGAGATCGGCGTCGCCTCGCGAAGCTTCCCCGGCGATCTGCTGGCAGCCCCCGCCGACATCCGGAACAAGGAGAACCGCGGCCTGCGCATATTCACGCCGTTCTGGCGGCGGGTGCAGGCGTTGGGCGATCCGCCGATGCCCCTGCCCGCGCCTGACGGGTTATGCCCCGGACCGATGCTCGCAGGCGATACGCTTGAAAGCTGGGGTCTCGAACCCACCCGGCCGGATTGGGCCGGCGGGCTGCGCGCGAGCTGGACGCCGGGCGAGTTGGCCGGGCAGCAGCGGCTCGCCGAATTTCTTGAGAAGAGCGTGGCTGGCTATGCCAGCCAACGCGACCGGCCCGACCACGCGGGCACGTCGAGACTCTCGCCGCATGTGCGTTTTGGCGAGATCAGCCCGCGGCAAATCTGGCACGCCGCGCGTTTTGCCGCGGCCGGGTACCCCGCTTGGTCAGCCGATATCGACAAGTTCCTGAGCGAACTGGGCTGGCGCGAATTCTGCCGCCATCTGCTGTTCGACGTGCCGGACCTGGCGACACGCAATCTGCAGCCGTCGTTCGACGCGTTTCCATGGCGACATGACGATCAGGCACTTGCGGCCTGGCAACGCGGCCAAACCGGCTACCCCCTCGTCGATGCCGGGATGCGCGAGCTATGGCACACCGGCGTCATGCACAACCGGGTGCGGATGGTGGCGGCGTCATTCCTGGTCAAGCATCTCCTGATCGACTGGCGCGAGGGAGAAAAATGGTTTTGGGACACGCTGGTCGATGCTGACGCCGGGAGCAATCCCGCCAACTGGCAATGGGTCGCGGGCTGCGGCGCCGATGCCGCGCCCTATTTCCGCGTGTTCAATCCGATCCTGCAGGGCGAGAAGTTCGATCCGGATGGCGTCTATGTCAGGCGCTGGGTGCCGGAACTGGCGGCCTTGCCGACAGGCCTGATCCACCGGCCGTGGTGTGCTGGCCCCCTTGAGCTGAAGGGCGCCGGCGTGGATCTCGGCAAGACTTATCCGGACCCGATCATCGATCACCGGATCGGCCGCGAGCGCGCGCTCAAGGCCTACGCGCAGATCCGCGCGACGTGATCGCTGAGGCGTCTTTTTGACACGCCGACGAATCCCGCTATCGTTATCGCTTCGACAAACCCTGGGGGATGATATGGACGACGAGAAACCTGCTCTTGAACCGATGCCAGAGACGATGCCGAGCCCCGCCGAGCCGCCGAAAGTAGCCGCCAAACCGGCGGCCAAAAAGAAGAAGAAGGCTGCCAAGAAAGTGGCAAAGAAAGCTGCAAAGAAGGTAGCGCCGAAGAAGGCGGCGAAGAAATCCAAGAAGGCCAAAAAGGCTTCCAAGAAATCCCCGGCGAAGAAATCAGCCAAGAAGACCGTCAAGAAGACCGCCAAGAAGAAAAAGAAGGCCAAGAAATCGAAGCGCTGACGCGATCGGTTTGGTGTTGCGCGAAAGGCCTCCGGCCCAAAGCCGGGGGCTTTTGTTCCGGAACTTTGGCCTCATGATGCCGGCGCACGCCGGTTGACCAGAAACACCGCGGCCGCACAGGCAACCATGCCTGTTATCGCGATCCCGTCCAGCCGTTCGCCGAACAGCACATAGGCCATGGCCGCGGTCACCGCCGGCACCAGATAGAACAGGCTGGCCACCGAGGT
>Ga0302326_10025582_pt1 | contig 11965 bp, 15 predicted proteins | sample Palsa_T0_3_FD_202264 | JGI IMG/M metagenome (GOLD analysis project Ga0302326, IMG submission 202264) | Peat permafrost microbial communities from Stordalen Mire near Abisko, Sweden - Palsa_T0_3 | ecosystem: Environmental > Terrestrial > Soil > Palsa > Peat permafrost | place: Sweden: Abisko... | reverse complement strand
CATGACGTGAAGAGCTATGAGGAGGCCGGCCACTCCTTCTTCTCACAGGTCGACGGCTGGCAAGGCTGGCTCGCGCGGGTGCCCACGCCGATGGCTGTCGGTCACAACGAGGCAGCGGCCCGCGACGGCTGGGAGCGCATGCTCAGCTTCTTTGACGAGCACGTACGCTGAAACCCACCCAGTCATTGTGTCGTCAGGCGAGCAGAGGGAGAGATCCAAAATGCTTCTAGCGACAAAAGGAGCGAAACATGACTGATCACAAGACCGGCACGCAGGAGGAGTGGCAGGCGGAGCGCGACGAGTTGCTGGCACAGGAGAAGGAGCTCACCCGCCGCGGCGACGAGCTGGCCAGAAAGCGGCGCGAGCTGCCGTGGGTCCCGGTCGAGCAGGACTACCTGTTCGAGACCGGCGGCGGCACGAAGACCCTCGCCGGCCTGTTCGACGGCCGCTCCCAGCTGCTCGTCTACCACTTCATGTTCGGGCCGGACTGGTCGGCGGGCTGCCCTGTTTGCTCCTCGATCGCGGACACGCTCGATCCTCAGGTCGCCCATCTGAAGGCCAAGGACACCACGCTGCTGCTCGCCTCGCGCGCGCCGATCGGGCAGCTGTTCGCCTTCAAAGAGCGGATGGGCTGGGGCATCGACTGGGTCTCGAGCGCTGGCAGCGACTTCAACCGCGACATCGGCTTCCTGAACACGCGGGAGGAGCTGAAACCGTTCCTGGAAGGGGATATCCCGGTCACCGTCGAGCAGAACGCGCGCATGTGCGGGACCGATGCGGGCGGTTACGTCACCGAGGGGCCGGGTCTGAGCGTGTACGCGCGCTCAGATGGCGTCGTCTACCGGACGTACGTGACGAGCGCGCGCGGCCTCGAGCCCGCGATGGCCTTCTACGGCCTGCTCGACCGCACGCCGCGGGGCCGCGACGAGCAAGGCTCGGAGCCGATGTGGATCCGCCGCCACGACGAGTACGCGGACACCCCCGACCGCTCAGCCCGCGCATGACGCCCCGTCAGGCCACCCGCGAGCACCCCGAAGTCGTCGCGGTGTTGCTGGCCGCGGCAGGCTTGGCGTGGTGGCTGACGACCGTCCGGATGGCGGGGATGGACGCTGGACCGGGGAGCGCCCTTGGCGCGCTCGGCGTCATGAGCCTCACCTGGATGGCGCTGATCGCGGGGCTCGTGGCGCTCGAAAAGGTCGGACCGTGGGGACGCGCGGCGAAGCTGGCGACAGCGGGCGTCCTCGTTGTGCTCGCGGTCGTGATCCTCACCGTGCCGCACGACGTGCCGGGATTCGTCGTCCCGAGCTCATCCGGCTCGATGCACGCCATGAAGGCGATGGGGTAGCAGCCGGGCATGCCGGTGAGCGCTGTCACAGGAACACCCCTCAGGCGGCTTCGTCGCTCCGGCCAGGTTCTGACCATGTCGAGCTACACCGTGCGTCAGCGCTCGCCGTTCAGCGTGGGTGGGAGTCCGAAGCGGGAGAGGATGCTGGGGTCCATGAATTGCGTGATCGCGGCGATCTGCTCGCCTTGCAGGGTCAGCACGACCAGTCCGGTGGCATGGGCAACCGGAGTGTCTGCGTTGGTGCGGTAGCAAGCGAACGCGGGCTGCGTGTTCGCGCGCGTAGGCGTCAGGCGGTAGCGCTGGCCGCGACGCCAGGTGGCGACCTCCCCCAGGAACGAGGCGATCGCCGATCGGCCCTGGTACTCGAGCGTAACGGGCGGCATCGTGAGCCACGCATCCTCGGTGAGCAGCGCCACGACGCCATCGATGTCGTCGGCCTGGAAGGCGTCCGCGAAGCGTCGCACGAGCACGCGCTCAGCGGGTGAATTTGCTAGCGGGGAGCGGTCGCGGTCGGTGGATGGGAGGCGTTCCTGCAGTGTCGCTCGGGCGCGTTTGAGCGCGCCCTTGACCGAGTCCTCACTGCTCTCGAGCATCTCTGCGACCTCGGCGGCGTGGAAGCCGAGCACGTCGCGCAGGATCAGCGTTGCCCGCTGGCGGGGTGAGAGGTGCTGCAGCGCGGCGATGAACGCCAGCTCGACCGTCTCGGTGGCCTCGTAGCGCGCGTCGGGTCCTGGCGAGGAATCGATCACGCCCTCAAGCAGAGCGTCTGGGTAGGGCTCGAGGAAGGTGGGCTCGCCGACGCGGCTCGGTGCGGGCACGTCGAATGGGAGCTCCAGCGAGGGTGGTGGCCGGCGCCCGGCGTCCCGCAGCGCGTTCAGAGCGCGATTGGTCGCGATCTGGTACAGCCAGGCGCGCAGCGACGCCCGCTGCTCGAAGCGCTCGAGGCCGCGCCAGGCCGCCAGCAGCGTTTCCTGCAGCACGTCCTCAGCGTCTTGCATCGAGCCGAGGATCCGATAGCAGTGGACATGGAGCTCGCGCCGGTGGGGGTCGGTGAGCTCGCGAAACGCCTCCTCGTCGCCTCGAGCCGCACGCATCAGCAGTCGCTCGCTCACCACGACATCCTCGCACGACCGGTTCCTTTCATCGCCATCACAACTAATGACCCCAAACGGGACCGAAAAGAGCCGGCCGACCCCTTTTTGACAGAGCTGGTGTCTCAACGGACGAACACGACAAGCTCGTTTGTCTGGAAACCATCGCCGGCGCTGAGTCGGCCAATGCCATTGAAAGGAGAACCGAAATGGGAAAGATCGTGATCAGTGGCCCGCAGAACGTCTCGCTCGACGGAGTAGTCCAGGATCCGGACGGCAAGGAGGGCTTCAGGCTCGGCGGCTGGTTCGTCCAGTTTGGGGGCAAGGACCTCGAAGAGTGGAACAAGGTCGCGCTCGACGAGGCGCTACGCGCCGAGGCATGGCTGCTGGGTCGGAGAAGCTACGAGTTTTTCGGGGTGCGCTGGCAACCCCGCAGTGGCGAGCTTGCGGACAGGTTGAACAGCATGCCGAAGTACGTCGTGTCCTCCACTCTCGAGGATCCCCAGTGGACCAACTCGAGAGTCCTCAAGGGCGACGCCGTGACCGAGGTCTCGAAGCTCAAGCAGGAGCTAGACGGAGAAATCGTCGTCCCCGCCAGCTATCAGCTCGCGCGCACGCTAATCGAGCACGACCTGGTCGACGAGCTGCGCTTGGTCGTCTTCCCGGTCGTGCTCGGAGCTGGCGAGCGCCTCTTCGGTGAGACCATGGACAAGAAGTCGATGCGCCTCCTCGACACCAAAACTATCGGTGACGGCCTCGTCTTCCTAGCCTACGAAGTCGTCCGGGAGGGCTAACGGTTTACGGCGAAAGGATCCGGAGGCGCGCGAGCCGGCTGGGCTCGCGCGCGCTAGGACCCATCCGACTAAACGCCGCGTGCGTCAGAGGGACCGTAGGAAGTCCAGCAATGGCCCGTTGACCTCGTCGGGATGGGTGAGGTTGGAGGCGTGGGTGCCACCCTCGATGCGCACCACACCCTCGCACCCTGCGAGCCCGCTGCAAAGCCTCTCCGCTCGATCCATCTCGATCGACACGTCGGCGGTGCCGTGAAAGACGATCGCTGGACAGTGGATCTCGCCCAGGCGCTCGGTGATGTCATCGCGCTCGAACAGACAGTCGGCCGGCGCCTTCATGGTCTCGCGAGGAAGCTCTCTCCACTTGGCGATCCAGCGAGGGCTCAACTCGGGATCGCCGATGATCAAACTGGCGATGGCGTTAGCCAGGTCATCGACCGGCCCGACCTCCAGCCAGGTCTCCTGCATCTGGCGATAGGCCGGCAGACGCTCGGGATCCTCCCCGCCCGCCTGCGTGTCAATCAGCACCAGCGCCCTCACCCGCTCGGGCGCCAACAGCGCGGCGCGCAACGACAGAAACCCGCCTTGCGACATGCCGCCCAGCACCGCCTGCTCGATACCCAGGTGGTCGAGCAACCCCAGAGCATCCCTGGCCGAGTCCCAGTAAGTGAACGGCTCACCGTCGTACTCGGTCTCCCCGAACCCCCGCTCGTCCCAGCTGATGACACGAAACTCGCGCGCCAGCGCGCCGACCTGAGACGCGAACATCTCACGGTCCATTAAAAATCCATGCGAAAGGATCACTGCAGGACCCTCTCCACCACTGTCATCAAAGCGGATGTTTTGACCGTTGATTCCCACGAATGGCATAGTCCCCGACTCCCTCAGCTAGCTCATATACCGGCCCGGGGCTTCGGAGATCACGAGGCGCAGAGCGCCATCGAGCTCCTGTTGCTCGCGCAGGTACCCGTGTTCAGCATCCCATTTGCCGCAGTCAAGCGCTGTGGTGAGGCGCTCCACAATGCTCTGCTCCACCCCCGGCTCGAGTAATGCCCACACCGACTGGGCGCGGCGAACCTCCGGGTCGAGGAGCACCTCTGGTCGCCGCCAGAATGCCTCGAAGAAACCGTCTGTGCAGTCGCCGGGTGTCGCTATGTGCTCCACGCGCGTGCGCCCACCCAGGGCGGCCGCGACCTCGTCGATCGCGGGAAACCTTGGCCGCTCCTTTTCCACCCCCTCGCGCAGGTACTCCAGCTGCCACGCCGGCAGGTGGTCGAGCTCAAACGTGAAGACCACGACCGGCCCGCGCGCCACCCTTCGCAACTCCGCCAGCCCCGCCTCTGCGGACTCCCAGTGATGGATCGTCACGCACGCCATCGCCGCATCGACCGCCCCGTCGTCGAGCGGCAGCGCCTCCGCGCGGGCGTCGATCGCCGGCGCGGCGCCCGCCGGGCGCTGGGCGCGCATCGTCGCGCTCGGCTCGACGGCGAGCACCCACCGGTCATCGGGCTCGTAGGACCCGGCGCCCGCGCCGACGTTCAGCACCGTGCGCGCATCGCCCAGCGCCTCGTGGATGCGCGCCGCGATCCGCGGATCGGCCCGCCGGTGGCGCGCGTACGTGCGCCCGTGTTGCTCGTAGTCAACCCGGACGGTCATTCGTTGACCCTAACGTCTTATGATCCCCTCGTGGGCCTGCTCGAGCATGCGATCGATGCCCACGGAGGGCTCGCGCGCTGGCAGGAGATCCAGTCGATCGACGTCTCGCTGCGCTGCGGTGGGATCGCGATGGCGCTCAAGGGTCAGCCTTCCGTTCTTCGTCAGTTCACGGCGACCGTCGATCCTCGCCGGCCGCAGGTCGAGCTGCATGGGATCGGCACGTTCGATGCGAGCACCCCCCGGCCGGCTGGGATGGCCCGGCGTCCTCAGTGGGGCACCGACGACGTCGTCCACTTCGCCGGCTACGCCCTCTGGGGGTACATCACCGCGCCGTTCGTCCTTGCCGAACCCGACGTCACCGTCCGCGAGCTGCCCCGCCGGCGGCTGCGCGTCGACTTCCCCCCGCGCATCCCCACCCACTCCCGCCGCCAGACCTTCCACTTCAGCCCCGACGCCGTCCTTATGCGCCTGGACTACACCGCCGAGGTGTTCCTGGGGCCGTTTGGCCAGGCCCAACATCGCTGCTTCGATCATGTTTGGATCGACGGGCTGCTCGTTCCCACGCGTCGGCGCGTCACGCCGCGCGGGCTGCCCTTGCCCACGCTTGTCAGCATTGACATCGACGCGCTTCACGCCGGCTGAGGCCCCCCACCCGCCTCGTCACCGACGCTCTGCCCGGCCTGCGCCGAGCGGAAGGGCTACGTGCTCAGCGCAGAATCAGACTTGCGGTAAGGCAGGCGCTCACCCTCAACGCGCCTGATGAACGGGGCCTTGGCCTCGGTGTATCCCTCACGATCTTCGGGGTAACGAGCCGCGAGCGCGCGCTTCAGCGCCACATACTCTGTCGCCAGCGCTTGGTCTGCGCGCAGCCGGTCACGGAAGTACAGGCGGCGCTCGAGCTCCGCGCGGTCATCGACCAGATGGAGGTGATGGGTGCGATGCGAAGCCCTGGGATAACACAAGAAGCGCCGGTGGGCGAGGGTCCCATTGAATGCCCATGGATACTGGTATCCACTGTCGATCAGAGCAGCAACTGGCGCATCGAGGTCCTCCACGAGCGCGACGATGTCGATGATCGGCTTGGCGACCAACCCGGGGACGGCGGTGGAGCCGATGTGATGGAACTCCACAGCCTCGACCAGCGGTTCGAGGCGTTTGCGCTCGGTTTCGTAGAGAGCCGGCCATGCCCGGTCATACGCGACGAGCTCGACGCGCCCATCGCGGACCCCAGCGCGCGCGAGGTCTCTTTCAGCGGCTGCCCGGCGGTCATCTCCCTGCATCGACACGTACCGCAACCTCCCGCCCAAGCGCTAGACAGCCCGCCTGACTCCTACTGGGCCGCTTTGCACGCGGCCAGCGCGCGTTCCTTTATCGCCCCCGCGGGGATCGGCGAAGAGTTGATGACTTCCTCGCACACTTCTTTCGCGGCCGCGCGTGCGCCCGCGAGGTCGCCGTCGGCGGCTTTGTTGCAGATCGCTTCGACCTTCGCCTTCGTGCTCGCCCCCAGCGTCGGCGCCTCTTTGATCACCGACTTGCACTCGGCCACAGCATCCGCCAGGCCCGCCGAGCTCGCCGGGTTGGGAGTGGTGCTCGGGGTGCTTGATGTAGTACCGGTGGATGATGCCGGCGTCGAGCTCGTCGTCGCGGTCGTCGCGGCGGTCGAGCTGCTTGTCGAGGAGGAGCTGCTGCTGCTCCCGCACCCGGCGATGAACACGCTTCCGACGACCACAACCACGATCCACTTGGACCTTTGCCTAAACATTTTTGCCCCTCGATCGATGAGTCGCCTGCCCGGCGGCTTCTCAGCCCTCCGGCCGGCGCGCGTTCGGTAACGCTACACCCGCGCGCGGACCTTCAGGCCGGGGGCTCTATCGGGGAGGCTCTGCGCTCCCGCAACACTCGAGCGGTCCGTCCGCCGAGTGCACTGAGCAGCATGCCGGCGATCCCGGTGATCACGATCAGAAACGGTGGGAAGCTGCCGAGCGAGACCTTCGCGTGGGTGCCGAGGATCGCGTGCACCACCAGCAGTGCGATCCCGTAGATCACCCCGGCAACCAGGCCACGATCCGCCCCGCCCCATCCGTCCTGGTGCTCGAAGCCCCCGACGATGCTGCCGATCGCGGCGAGCGCACCCCACGCCCAGTAGCCGCCGCTGGAAACTCCGATCAACACACCGGCGACGCCGCCGAAGATCGCGGGCACGACACCGCCCAGCGCGACCTGCGCGGGTCGCGGACGATCTCGGAACAACACTGGCTCGTACATCTGGCTCCTCCCCCGGCTTTGACCCGGGCCTGTTTCCCCTGGACCCACCATATCGAGTGGGGGCGTCCTCAGCGCGGTATTGCTAGGTGGCGTCGAGTACACGCTCGCGCTGGTATCGGCGCCACGCGCGATGTCCTGTCGCGAGCGCGGCAACCAGCAGCGCCAGCGGCACGAGTACCGCGGCGGCGATCAGCAGGACCGCGAGCGTCACGACGAGCACTTTGCCCGCGTCGTGCAGGCCCCGGTGGACGGTCAGCCCTTCGCTGCTCGCGCTCCCATCGCCGACGACGGTCACTTCGACTTCGCTGGTGCTCCCTTTCTGTGAAATCGCCTGGAGCGCTGTGTGAGCCTGGGCGATCACGCCGCGGGCCTGTGCGAGCCGTCCGCGCAGGCTGTCGATCTGGCCTTCGGTGGTTGCTTTCGAGAGAGCGCGGAGCAGCGCCTGCCGTTCGGCGGTCGCGTCGCTTAGTCGCTGGCGGGCGGTGTCGTATGTGTCGGTGATGTCCTGCAGCGTTTGGCTCTCGGCGCGCACCGGCGCGAGCGCTCCCAGGGAGGCGAGCGCAGCGTCGAGCTTTGCGCTCGGCAGGCTCAGCGTCAGGTTGGCTTCGCCCGCACCTTCCCCCGTGTTGACGTGAGAGCTCTGTACGAAACCGCCGTCGCTCACCGCCAGCTGGGACACACGGTCGGCGGTCGATTGCACATCGCCTGGAGTCGCCGCCAGGCGGATCGAAGCGCCGAGTTGCTGCACGCGTCCAGGTGCTGCGGCCGGAGCGCCGGATGGTCCAAGGTCTTCTGGTGCGAGTGCTCTGCCCGCGTTCGCGGCCGCCGCCGGGGTGCTCGCAGCTGCGCCGGATGCCCGGCCGGCGTTATCCGCATGAGCAGCAATCGAGGGCGATCTCGGGGAGCTCTCGACCACATGGCCGGCCGGCCGCCAGGGCGACGCGATCAGCACCGCCGCGATCACTGCACACGACACCGAGACGGCAGCGAGTGCGGGACGAGTTGGACGCAGCCAACCAAATCGTCGGCGCGACTGTTTGGCAGTAGAGACCTTGGGTGCAACACGCCTCGATGCGGAACGCGCGCTCCGCTCGGCGATCCGTTCACTCAGCTCACGCTCAAACTCAGGACTCATCGGCGGCACGAGTGCTCTGACGTCCCCGCGCAGCTCGCGCCAAAAGTCTGCACGTGGACCCTCGGCGGACCCGTCCAGCGCGGCCTCCAGCTCAGTCAGCCAGACCTCGTCGGGACGCTCGGCGCCGCCGCCCGGAAAGGGAATGATCCTCATGCGATCCGCTCCTCTCGTTCCAGCCCATCGCACTGCTCGCGCAGGCGCGTCAACGCGCGGTGCAGCCGTGTGCCGGCGTTTGACTCGCTCACGTCGAGCGTCCTCGCGAGCTCGCCGTTGGAGAGCTGGCCGTGGAACTTGAGCAGCACCAGCTCGCGATCTCTCAGCGGCAGTGCCGCGAGCGCGTCGCGGACCGTCGCGCGTCGTGAGAGCTGCTCGAACGCCTCGTCGAGGCCCCGATCGCCGTGCAGTTCCTCGGGCAGCTCGCCCTGAGGTTGGCGTTGACGGCGCCGCAGCTCGTCGAGCGCCGCGTTACGCGCGATCGCAAACAGCCACGCTCTCGGGGTTCCGCGGCCGTGATCCAGGCGCGCTCGCGCCCGGTAGAGCCGCTCGAACGCGAGCGCGGTCACATCCTCGGCCGCGGCCCGGTTGCCGAGGAGGGAAATGGCATACGCGTGCACGTCGGCGGCGCTTTCGCGGAATAGCTCGTCGAAGGCTTTGTGATCGAGTTGAGCGCGGCCGGGCCCATTGCTGTCCCGCGTCCCTGTGTCGTCAGCGGAGGGCACTGGTGCGCTCATAACTCTAACTACGTGGTGAGCTCAGGTTCATCACACTTCTTCAGTGAGGTGCTCTGTGAAGGTCAGCTCGTCACAAGGTTGGCTGCACAAGCGCCGCGCCAATCCGGTCGCCGACGGCGGTGAGCAGACCGAGCGGTTGGGTCAGCCTCGAAGTCACCCCGTTCCATTGCGGATCGCAGGGCGAGCGTGGTGGGTTGATCAGCGAGCGCGGACACGAAGGCTCCTTGGTCGAAATCGATAGCTGATGATCATCATCTCAGCTCGTCGACAGGGGGTAGTAGGCCGCGTTGAACGTGCAGGCGATGCCGCTGTTGTTGACGCTCATGACGCTCGCCGTGAAGTCGAGATGGAAGTCGAGTCCGCCCGACTGAAGGACCGTGTACTGAGCGCTGTACAGACCGCGGTTGGAATCGGTTGTGCTCGACGCCATCAAGTTGACCCCGGCGACCTCGTTGTAGCTCGAGCTCTGGCTCAGCGACTGATCCACTGGAGCTGTAGAGGTTTTCGTCGCCTTGTCCACTGTCGTCTGCGACGTTTCGGTGCCCCAGAACGTGGTGGCGTCACCCTCGAGATACAGCAGCGCAGACGCCACGCCACCTTCGACATTGCAGCCGACCCCGATCGAATCGCCTTCGTCGGTGAACAGCGTCTGCGGTGTGGTCGAGCTCTCACTGACACTGAGACTCTTGACCACCGCTCCGGGTCCGGCGGAGCCCGGGGATCCCGGTTCTCCTGGCTGTCCCGGTGTCCCCTGCTGCCCGGTCGTTCCCGGCGCTCCCACCGCGCCCTGCAACCCGATGACGCCTTTAAAGGCGCCAGAGCTCACCAGGCTCTTAAATATCGCCGGACTCGCCGAGTCGACCTCCTTGGTGACGACAATCTTCATGGACGGAGAAGTGGCCAGGGCCTTCAACAGCTGGGGGCTCGGCTTCACGACCACCTTGGTGATCGTTAGGACTTTGCTGGCCGCGTATGCGCCACCGCTCATCGATAGGACGAGCGCGAGCGTCGCGGCGACGTTGGCGTAAGAGATGACGGGTCGATGCCGGCGCTCGGCCGGACGCTCACCAACACTCGAAGACTGTTTCCCAAACGGTTTCATGCTGGGCACCTCCTGGTGCTTTGAGCTGTCAAGGCCGACAGGCGACCCTCAAAGTCACAGGCTAAAGCACCAATGCGTAGGCCCTCAGGCGATCACTGCTCGCCGACCCAGGAGAGGATCGCGCGGGAGCTGGTGATGACCGTCCCGTCGGGGAGCTTCAACGCCGGCAGCTTTTCAGCTCCCGTCGCCTCGCGCAGATCCTCGCGCGAGCCTTTGCGCAGGAACGGGACCGGGCTGCCGTGGGCGGCGATCACCTTGTCGTATGCGATGCCCTGCTCGTGGAGCGCTTCCTGCACGCGGCGGCAGGGATGTATCCGCGGGCCGCCTTCATCCCCGTGGCAAACGAACAGCGTCGGGGTCTCGGCCATCTCTTTCCTCCTCCGTTGTTGGACTCGGCAGGAAGCCTAGATGGTTGATTTCACGATTGTGTGCCTCATTCGGGGGTGCGTAGAGTCGAGCCGGTCGCGGACGCAGGGCGAAGCCTTGGCTGGTGGCCAAGGCGAGCCCGAGGACAAAGAGCGGCGAAGGCTATACGTGCCATCCGGAGGTGCTCAATCGTGGAATCAACCATCCAGTCTCGACCATCTCCAATTGGACTCCCGATCAGGCCCTCGTGGCTAGGATGGGCCGTGGCCCACATTCGAGCGTCTGAGATAGGAGAGAAGGCCCCATGTCCAGCACCCCCGCACTCAGCGCTCCCTCGGCGGGCGCCCCGTTCGACACCACCACAATCGAGCGGCGCGACCTCGGCGAGCACGACGTGCTGATCGACATCAAGTTCTGCGGTATCTGCCACTCGGACATCCACCAGGTCAAGGACGAGTGGGGTGGGTCGATCTTCCCAATGGTTCCCGGCCACGAGATCGCCGGCGTCGTCGCCAACGTCGGCAGCGCCGTCAGCAAGTTCTCCCCCGGCGACCGGGTCGGCGTCGGCTGTCTCGTCGACTCCTGCGGCGAGTGCGAGTACTGCCGGGCGGGCGAGGAGCAGTTCTGTACGAAGGGGGCCGTGCTGACATACAACGGTCGCGAGTATGACGGTGAGCCGACATACGGCGGCTACAGCCAGCAGGTCGTCGTGAAGGACGACTTCGTCGTCAAGATCCCCGACGGCCTCGAACTGCAGGACGCGGCGCCGCTGCTGTGCGCCGGAATCACGACGTACTCGCCGCTGAAGCGCTGGCACGCGGGCGAGGGCATGAAGGTCGCGATCGTCGGCATGGGCGGCCTCGGCCACGTCGCCGTGAAGGTCGCCGCGGCGATGGGCGCCGAGGTGACCGTGCTCAGCCAGTCGCTGAGCAAGCAGGAGGACGGCCTGCGTTTCGGCGCCAAGCACTACTACGCAACCTCCGAGCGCGATACGTTCAAGGCACTCGAGAGCAGCTTCGATCTGATCCTCAACACCGTCTCGGCGAACCTCGACCTCGACCGCTACCTGTCGTTGCTGCGCGTCGACGGAACGCTCGTCAGCGTCGGCGCGCCGTCGCAGCCCGACAGCTTCCGCGCTTTCTCGCTGATCAGCGGCCGGCGCAGCATGGCCGGATCGCCGATCGGCGGACTGCCGGAGACGCAGGAGATGCTCGACTTCTGCGCCGAGCACGGCGTTGTGCCCGAGATCGAGCTGATCGCGGGCGGCGAGGTCGGCGCGGCCTACGACCGCGTCGAGCGCAGCGACGTGCGCTACCGCTTCGTGATCGACGTGGCAAGCATCGGCTAGCGTCCTGAGTCACGCACTCGAAGCTTCGGCCGAGTCGCGCTCATCCAGACCGACGCGGGCGTGCAGCCGCTTGAGCCATCGCGGAGCCCACCAGTTCCACTTGCCCATCAGCGCCATCAGCGAGGGCACGAGCAG
>Ga0302326_10025580_pt1 | contig 11966 bp, 10 predicted proteins | sample Palsa_T0_3_FD_202264 | JGI IMG/M metagenome (GOLD analysis project Ga0302326, IMG submission 202264) | Peat permafrost microbial communities from Stordalen Mire near Abisko, Sweden - Palsa_T0_3 | ecosystem: Environmental > Terrestrial > Soil > Palsa > Peat permafrost | place: Sweden: Abisko... | reverse complement strand
CTACCATCCGCAGCCGTGGCCACCACCGCGACTGTGCGGCCAGTCTCGAACCCCGAGTCGAGCCGTTCGCGAAAGCCGAGAATGTCGTAGGTCTCCTCGCCCGTCAGGCCAAGCGACTCCGCATTTTTGCCCGCCTCGAATTGCAGCGGTAAGATCCCCATTCCCACGAGATTGGACCGGTGAATGCGCTCGTAGCTTTCCGCAATGACCGCGCGCACGCCGAGAAGCTTGGGCCCTTTGGCTGCCCAGTCGCGCGAGGAGCCGGAGCCGTACTCTTTGCCAGCCAGAATCACCAGTGGAACGCCGCGCTCCGCGTACTTCACGCTGGCGTCGAAGATGGACATCGGCTCACCCTCGGGCAGCAGCCGCGTTACGCCGCCCTCGGTGCCCGACGCCAGCTTGTTGCGCAGGCGCACGTTGGCAAAGGTGCCGCGTACCATCACCTCGTGATTGCCGCGCCGCGAGCCGTACGAATTAAAATCCGCCGGCTTCACACCGTGTTCGGTTAGATATTTCCCTGCCGGCCCGTTGGCCTTGATGGAGCCCGCCGGAGAAATGTGGTCCGTGGTCACGGAGTCACCCAGCACCGCCAGCACCCGCGCGCCGCGAATGTCCTCGACCGGCGCAGGCGTTTGGGTAATCCCGTCAAAGTACGGCGCCTGGCGAATGTAGGTTGAATCCGGCTCCCATTCGTACACATCGCCAGTGGGGAATTTCAGCCCCTGCCAATTGATGTCGCCCTGGCTCACCGTGGAGTATTCCTTGCGGAAGCTGTCGCTTGACAGTCCCTTCTCAATAGCCGCGGCCACTTCCGCCTGGGTCGGCCAGAGGTCCTTGAGATAAACCGGCTGGCCGGCTTCGTCCGTCCCCAACGGATCGGTGTCGAAGTTGTGGCCGATGCGGCCCGCCAGCGCATAAGCCACGACCAGCGGCGGGCTCATCAGGTAATTGGCGCGGACGTCCACGTTCACGCGGCCCTCAAAGTTGCGGTTGCCGCTTAGCACACTCACCGCAACTAGCCCATGCTCATCGATGCTCTTTGAAACGTCGGCGGGCAGCGGGCCGGAGTTGCCAATGCACGTGGTGCAGCCATAGCCCACAACGTTGAAGCGCAGCTTCTCAAGATAAGGCAGCAATCCCGCCTTGGTGTAGTAGTCGGTGACCACGCGCGAGCCCGGGGCAAGGGAAGTCTTGACCCACGGCGGAACGGTCAAGCCTTTTTCGACCGCCTTTTTCGCCAGAATCCCGGCAGCCACCATCACCGAAGGATTCGACGTGTTGGTGCAGCTGGTGATGGCCGCAATCACAACCGAGCCGTGATCCAGATACAGGTCCGGATCGATGCCGAAGCGCTCCTTGACGGTCGTGGTCAAGTGCACCGGAACCTGTTCCGCAATTGCTGTGTCGGTCACCGCTCCTCGCTTCCACGCAACCGCCGTGCGCGAACCCAGCGGCTCGGCCGTGGGCGCGAGAAGCGATGGCAATTGCTGCGCAAAGCTGGCTGCCGCATCCTTCAGCAGCACGCGGTCCTGGGGACGCTTCGGCCCGGCCACGCTCGGTTCAACCGCGCCCAAATCTAGCTCCAGCGTCTCTGTGTACACGGCCTCCGGCGAGTCGGCCGTATGGAACAGTCCCTGCTCCTTGTAGTAGGCCTCGACTAGGGCGATCTGCTCTTCGGTGCGCCCGGTCAGCCGCAGATAGCGCAGCGTCTCCGCATCCACGGGAAAGATCCCGCAAGTTGCGCCGTATTCGGGAGCCATGTTGCTGATGGTCGCCCGGTCCGCAAGTGGAAGGGCGGCAATGCCGGGGCCATAGAACTCCACAAACTTGCCTACCACCCCCAGCTTGCGCAGCGCCTGTGTCACGGTCAGCACCAGGTCTGTAGCCGTGGCGCCCTCGCGCAGCTTGCCGGTCAGCTTGTAGCCCACGACCTGCGGCACCAGCATGGAAACAGCCTGCCCCAGCATGGCCGCCTCGGCCTCGATGCCACCCACGCCCCAGCCCAGCACGCCCAGGCCGTTGATCATGGTGGTGTGCGAGTCGGTGCCCACCAGCGTATCGGGATAAGCGACCATTTCGCCGTCGATCTGCGCCGTAAACACCACGCGGGCCAGGTATTCCAGATTCACCTGGTGGCAGATGCCCATCCCCGGCGGTACGGCTGAAAAGTCGCGGAAAGCCGTCTGCCCCCATTTCAAAAAGGCATAGCGCTCGCGGTTGCGCTGGAACTCCAGCAGCGTATTGGCGTCGAAGGCCCCGGCTGTGCCGAACTCGTCCACCTGCACGGAGTGATCGATCACCAGCTCGGCCGGAACGAGCGGGTTCACCCGCTCGGGATCGCCGCCCAGCGTCTTGATGGCGTCGCGCATCGCGGCCAAGTCCACCACCGCGGGCACGCCGGTGAAGTCCTGCATCAGCACGCGGGCGGGCATGTAGGCAATCTCGCGGCTGGGCTCGGCCTTGGCGTCCCATTTGGCCAGAAACTCAATGTCCGCGGCGGTCACGTTCACGCCATCCTCGCGGCGCAGCAGGTTTTCAAGAAGAATTTTCAGGCTGAAGGGGAGCCGGCTGAGGTCGAAGCCGCGCGCTTCCAGCGCGGGAAGCCGGTAGATGGCGAAGTTGCAATTGCCGGAGTTAAGCGTGGCTTTGCTGTCAAAACTATTCATCGGGGAAAGCCCTTTCTTTCCGCTGACAGGCGGATGGAGGTTTCTTGCGAGCGAAGCCAGGTCCGCTAGCCGAGTGAGCGGCGTTAGCGGAGCTAGCGGAGTTCGCGCAGTCCTTGGCAGCCCCAGGCGGCACGCGCGAAGAAAGTTTCGTCGGAAATAGATTACGCGGCTAGAGGGTCAGCGTCCACGGTCGGGGCGGCCGCGGTGGAAGCGCTTTAGAACCGGCGTCGAGGAGATGCGGACTGCGGAGCGGCTAAACATGGCTGACAATTAAATTCTAGCGCGGAGAGGAGATTCGTGGAAGCTACATTTTGCAAGCCGCAAGCTTTGGTGCTGAAGCGGTTTACGGCTTGGCGGTCACCTAGCCTCGTCTGTGCCGAGGCCTCAGAAAACGTTCGAGAAGCCGACTTCGCGGTACTATCTCGATCAACCCGACCCATTATTTTGGCGGGATCGACAGTTCCAAACGACCTTGCATCCGCTTGCATATTATGGCCGTTGAGCAGACTCATCAAGGTACCTAATCCAAGTATTTGATTAGGATAACTTCGTTTCCCGTTTCGTTGTATATAAGTTCGTCGACTGTGCCGGCGGCAAGCAGCATGCCATAACCCCCCGAGCGCATGCCCATCTGGTTGCGCAGAACGATATGCGCCGTAGGATCATCTGCTGGATTGGCATGGGCTGCGTGGGCGATGTCTTCCCGGCGAAATCCCGCGCCCGGGTCGCGGACGCGAAAGGTCATGGTGCGGGCAGTGCGGATGGCGTTCACCTCGACCACCTGATCAGGATTAAACTTGGCGCCGTGCTCCATTGCGTTCATGAGGATCTCGCGCAGCGCAAACATGATTTCCTGACGCTTGTCCTCGGGCAACTGCGCGGCAAACTCTCTGGCAAACGACATGAGACGCTCAGCAGTGGCGAGACTGCAGTTGACCCTGACCGCAATCCAGCCGGGGCGCGCGGAGACGACTTCGATTCCTTCGTTCGAATCGTCGCTGGTGGCCGCATCCCGCACGACGCCGGCAATTTCCCGGGCGTGGAAGGGAAGCGTGAAACATCCGAAGACTCGAGCGCGCAGTGCCGCAATGATCTCGTTCGGTGTGCTGCGAGGCGCGAGCACGATGCACTTGAGACTGGGCCGTATAAGTCTCATCTCCTCGAGCAGGGCGAGAGCTTCTTCAATCACGCTCTCGGCGCCGGTAACGATGACACTAAATGCGCGGCAGCGCAGCCGATGGAGCGCGTCGATGTGGCCGGCAGCGTACTCGATTTCCAAACCGGCAGAGGCAAGCAGTTCACCGATTTCCCGGCTGATGGGGATCGGACTGTCGATAATGAGGACTCTGCTCATAGCGACCTCTCAGGGGAACGGCTTGATTTTAGACGATTGCCGGAAAAAGATCAGCCCTCTTCCATGTCCGGTTGAACGAAAACGTTTCGTACGAGACTAGCTAATGAATCGCGGGTGGCCCTGGCCTTGCAAGCTTTGTAAACCACAGATGAGGGAGTCCGGACCCTCGCACTCGATGACCGGGGATTCCACCGACCACAACAGGCCAGAGCCTGAATCCTGATCGGTCCCGACAAACGCCGATCCGGCTGGGAATCGGACGCTGGCTGAAACTGCTCGAATTCCGGACGCTGGCCGACTCCACGATACCGTGCGATTCGACCCCAGGGCAAAGGGCCGCAGCCAATGTTCTCTCTATGGAACATGGCTATAATAGTCGTGAATTCAGGATCAGAAGGGGGAGAGATGGCACAGGATAATGCCTCGATCGTCCGCGACTTTGCGGACGAAGTGATCACAAATGGAAACATCGAAGCAGCAGCGCACTATGTCTGGGAAGACGTGGTTGAGCAGGTTCCACTTCCCGGCCAGGGACCCGGACTTGATGGTCTGAAAGATATCCTTCGAGCCTTGCGTTCCGGTTTTCCGGACATTGTCTTTTCTATTCAAGAGCAAGTCGCGGAACACGATAAAGTAGCCAGTCGCTTTGAATGGACCGGCACTCACAATGGTGAATTTCTCGGCATTCATGCAACAGGACGGCCTGTGCGCGTCTGGGGAGTTGTCATTGATCGTCTCGAGGATGGCCGTATTAAGGACACTCGCATCATTATGGATACTTTTGGCATGATGGCCCAGCTCGGCGTCTTGCCTTCTCCGCCCACACCCTGAACAGTAGGTCCTTTTAAACGCCGCATTGTTCAGTAATGAGGCTGTGCCAGGTTGGTCGGCAACGCAGAGCCCGCACGATCACCAATCTTGTATCCCTTTGCGAATTCCCAACAAACAGCTATCCTCAATTCGCAAGCTACCGGAGCCCCCGAATGCATCTACACATAGCCCAATTCCCCATCGCGACCGCACTCCTTTTCGGCATCGCCGCCTTTAGCCAGACAAGCTTCCCTGCGCCAGCAGCCGCACCCTCCGCTGCACCCGCTTCCAACTGGCCCACCGTGGACGGAACGGTTCTGCTGCCCAACTTCCGCTTTGGCACGGGCGAAACGTTGCCCCAACTTCGGCTGCATTACCTGACCCTGGGGACTGCGCACCGCAACGCGGCAGGCCATGTGGATAACGCTGTGCTCCTGTTGCACGGCACCGGGGGCAATGCGCACTCGCTGTTGAACCCGGTCTTCTCGAACGTGCTGTTTGGTCCCGGCCAACTGCTGGACATCACGAAATACTTCCTCATCTTCCCCGACGACATCGGCCACGGCCAAAGCTCCAAGCCCTCAGACGGCCTGCACGCTCACTTCCCTGCCTACGACTACGACGACATGGTGCGCGGGCAGCGCATGATGCTGGACGAGATGAAGATCGACCACCTGCGGCTGATCCTCGGAACGTCGATGGGCTGCATGCAGACGTTTGTCTGGGGCGAGACCTACCCCGGCTTTGCCGATGCGCTGGCGCCGTTTGCCTGCCTGCCAGTGCAGATCGCCGGACGCAACCGGATGATGCGCTACATGGCAATCCAGGCCGTCAAATTGGACCCGGCGTGGATGGACGGCGAGTACAAGACCGAGCCGCTTCAGGGTCTGCGCAATGCAAACGAGCTTAGCTTCGTTATGAGTTCGAGCCCCTTGCAGATGCAGAAGCAGGCGCCCACGCGCGAGGCCGCCGAGAAATATGTGGACCAGAGCCTGGCGCGTTCCGTGGCAAACACCGATGCCAACGACATGATTTACTACTGGAACGCCAGCCGCAATTACGATCCCAGTCCGCGGCTCGGACAGATTACCGTGCCGGTGCTATGGATCAACTCCGCCGATGACTTTATCAACCCGCCGGAGTTGGGCATTGCCGAAAAGATGGTCGCCCGCATGCCCAACGCGCGCTTCATTCTGCTGCCTATCTCCGACGCCACCCGCGGACACGGAACCCACACCGTTGCAGCAGTGTGGAAGGACTATCTGGCGGAGTTCATGCAGGCCACCGAACCCAACCCCTGAAGCTTTTCCGTTTTTGGTATGAACATAAATCCGCCGTGCCCCATCCTTGCGGCTTTGTCCTGCCGCATGGGTGGGATACCACGTCACTCCATCGCCTCCGTCAACAGCCGCTCCGCTCTTATACTGGAATTGTGATACCTGAAACCAACGAGGCCCGGCCGAAGTCGAGCTATTGGGTAGGGTTCCCCGCCCTGTACTCAAAATTTCTCGCCTGGCTGATTCGGCGGATGCCGAACGAGCAGCAGCGTCTGCTGGCGGTGACCATCCTGGCCGGCGGACTCTGCGGACTGGCCGCGGTCGCCTTCCACATGAGCATCATGGGTTGCGAGGCGCTGTTCATCAACCGCGCCAATGCCGCTCCCAGCCATAGCTGGATCTGGTGGACCATCCTCACCCCCGGCCTGGGCGGACTGGTTGCCGGTGTAGGCCTCACCTTCCTCGCTCCCGCCGCGGCGGGCAGCGGGATTCCCCAGGTGAAGGTGGCTTATGCCCTCCGTTCCGGGCTGGTCACCGTTCGCGAGACGATCGGCAAATTCGTTCTCTGCGCCATCCAGATCGGTTCCGGCGCATCGCTGGGACTGGAAGGCCCAACAGTGCAAATCTGTGCCGGCGTCAGCAGTATGCTGGCCCGCGCGGCCCGGCTCAGCCCCAGGAATTGTCGGCGCATGACCTCGGTGGGCATGGCGGCCGGTATTGCCGCTGCATTCAACGCGCCCATTGCCGCCATCACCTTCACGCTGGAGGAACTGATTGGCGACCTGGACCAGACCATGCTCTCCGGCGTGATTGTGGCTGCAGCGTTGGCCGCGGTTGTGGAGCACTCCATCCTCGGGTCAAACCCCGTGTTTCACGTGAGCCGCACCTACACCCTCGGTAACGCATCGTCGCTGGTGTGGTACGCGCTTCTCGGCCTTCTGGCGGCAATCGTATCGGTGACGTTTACCGATTCGCTGCTCTGGTTGCGTGCCCGCTTCAGGCGCTTCACCGCGTTGCCACGCTGGGTGCATCCGGCCATCGGCGGCCTGGCCGTGGGTTGCCTGGCGGTGTTCACGCTGGCGCTGTTTCATTTGAACGGTATAGCCGGCGATCCGTACAAGACCCTCACCCTGGCGCTCACCGGCTCCATGGGCGCGCTCCCGGTGACGGCTATGGTTGTCTTTTGCGTTGTCAAATTGGCGTCCACTGTTTGTTCCTACTCCAGCGGAGGAGCTGGCGGCATCTTCGCGCCGGCCCTGTTCATGGGGGCCATGCTGGGCGGCGCGGTGGGCTACATCGACGTCACCGTCTTTCACCACTCGGCTGACTCGATTGGCGCCTTTGCCGTGGTCGGCATGGGCGCGGTCTTTGCGGGCATCATCCGCGCACCCATGACTTCCATTCTCATCGTCTTCGAGATGACCGGCGGCTATGGCCTGGTGCTGCCGCTGATGATCGCCAACATGAGCGCCTTCGCCCTGGCTCGCCACTGGCGCCGCACCCCGATCTACGAAGCGCTGCTGGCCCAGGATGGAATCGATTTGCGCCGCAAGGACAAGCCGCGAAACCCTCCCGAGCAGGGGCAATTGCCAGCGCCCAAGATGATCGAGGACAATGCGACAGCGTGAGGGATTCGCCCTGGAGACGCAGGCGGCGGAGGCCTCTGGTATGACTTCTTCATACCCGTGTTAGACTCTCCTCAGGAGACGTGCTCCATGCCTTCGTCACTCTGTGAAAAGCGAACGGTCAGCCTGCCCAGCGAGCAAGGCCGTTACATCGACGCCCTGGTAAAATCCGGAGCCTACGCCTCGGCCAGCGAGGTGGTTCGAGCCGGTTTGCGCGCACTTGAAGAGCGGGACGCAGCGGTCGAGCGCTGGCTGCGGACGGAGGTCGTTGAGGCGTACGACGAACTCGATGCGGACCCCGGCAGTGTCATTCCTGCCGAAGAAGTCTTCACGGAGCTTCGTAGGCACATTGCCAACAGAATAGCCAGTCGGCAATGACGTTCCGCGTCGAATTCACGCGCCGCGCTGATGCCGACCTGCACGGGCTTTTCGACTATCTCGCGGACCGCTTCGGCATTACCAGTGCACAGCGTTATTCGGAACAGATCGAGAAGACCTGTATAGGTCTGGGCACGATGCCTAATCGGGGAACCGAGCGCTCGAATTTGAGGCCGGGGTTACGGATCATGGGATTCCGGCGCAGGGTCACGATTGCCTTTCGAGTAAAGGGCGACTCGGTAACCGTACTGCGTATCCTCTACGGAGGCCGCAGCGTAGAGCTTGCCCTTCCACCAGAGGAGATCTGAGACGGCCCGATCTGACGGCCCGCAGCCCTATCGCGGCTCCATGTTGTACATGAAGAGGGCGCGCAATTCAAGATATGGCCCATGGAAATCTCTGGGCAGCGGGGGGTAATTGGAGCCGGTAAGAGCGCCCCAGGCCGCGCGATCGAGAGCCGTGTCTCCGGAGGTGCCTTCCAGCGTCATGCTCCCGTCCATCAGCCGCCCGTTGGGAAGAATCTTGAAGCGGATCATGACTTGGCCAGCTTTCATAATCGGCGGATTCACCTCGTCGGGAATCAACGGGTCCCAGGTGTGCTCCGTCTCCCAATGCCAGCGTTGCAGCCAGGCGCTGAAATCGACTCCCTGCGTGTCTGAAAGGACCTGAACGCCGCCCGTGCCTGCCCCCGGATGACGAGCTAATCCGCCCGAGCCAAGACTACCGACGCTGCCCGTGCCGGGGTTGCGCGACGCACCCTTCATCGCATCCCTTAACTGGTCGGCCGGGTTTTGCGAGCCCATAGCGAAGTTGGGCCGGGCAGGCACAGCAGCTGGACGCGGCGCTTCAAGCTGCGCCTGACTGCTGGGCGGAGTCGGCTGCGGGGGCTGAACCGGCGCCGGTGGGGCGGGCTGCGGCACAGGCGCAGGAGTGGGCGCGGGGGGCGCGGCCCGGTTCATCGCTTCCAGGGTCTTCTTGTCGACCTGCGGCTGCTCATGCGGAACCGGCTTGATGGTCACCTTGGGCTGCGGTTTCAGCCGGGGCTCCGGCGGCGAATCGATATAGGTGAAATCCTTATGCTGGAGGGAGCTGTTCTTATCCACCACCTGCGGCACTTTGAAAATGTACTTCGGAATCCAGGTGAGCGCCGAAAGCAGCGCCAGGTGGAAAAGGATGGCAATCCAGACTCCCTCGCGCAGCCGTGCCCAGCGCCGCTCGTCCTCGAGATTGCCGATCATCTCCAGCAGTTCGTGGGTGTCGTAGTCTACCCAGCGCGACCCGCGAACAACCGGGGATGACGGTTCCTGCTCCAGGGGGCGCGATTCCTGATCCGGAACCGGGGCGGCGGTCTCCCGGCTCTCCTCCGCGCTCGTTTGGGGCGGCCCTTTGGGCTCGTTCACACTGGTTGGCGTCTCGCTTGGGGGCATTCGTTCCTGAGGAGCCTGACCGGGCGCACACATCTGCCCACCGGCTCCGTTTGGAGTCCTTTCTATCTATTCTCTCATTCCACCGAAAGCCGTGCGCGGCGTCGAGGCCCGTACAATGGGTTCTGATCTCTCAGACGTATCAGCGCCCGGAAGGGGACCCGGTTTGAAAGCTGTTTTTGCCCGAATCATGGCCAAGTTGAATCTTGTGTTCCTGCCTTTTCTGGCCAAATTCGGCATTTGGGGCCTGGGTGGGCTGGCCCTGCTTGACTCCTCCACCCTCCCCGTCCCTATGGACGCGTTCCTGGCCTACTCCGTCTGGCACGACAAGAGCCGTTTCTGGCTCTATTGCCTGTCGGCCGCGGTAGGCTCGGCGATAGGCGGCCTGCTCCCTTATGGATTGGGCCGCGCCGGCGGAGAGTTGTTCCTGCTCAAGCGCGTCAATCGCGCACGCTTCGAGCGGATGCGCACCCGCTTCGAACGCCAGGAGTTCCTGGCCATGATGATTCCCTCCATGCTGCCCCCGCCCACGCCCTGGAAGGCCTTCGTATTTGCCGCAGGCGTGTTTGAGATGAGAGTGGTTCCATTTATGCTTTCCGTCTTTTGCGGCCGCATGGTCCGCTGGCTGGTCCTCTCGCTGCTGGTGCTCGAACTGGGTCCGGGCGCGGTCGATGTCGTGGCGCACCACTCCCTCACAGTGGTCGCTGTTGTCGGCGGCCTGGCTGTCATTGGCTTTGGCTTGTGGTGGATGCGGAAAAAACGCGCCGGGAAGCTGCTGGCGGACTAGCGGGCGATCACGCCCGTTCAATCCAGCAGCTTTTCAATCTCCGCAAGGTCAAAGCGGCAGGCGCTGCCGGGAAGATCGAAAGCTTCCGTGGGCAGCGGCTCCAGCTTGCCCCCGCTATACCGAAGATTCCGTCCGTTTGGATCGAGAATCAGAATCGTCCGGATGCCCATCTTCTCGTAGTCGTCCAGCTTGGTCATCATGCGAGTCAGCGTGTCCTCGGGAGACAGAATCTCGAAAACAGCAATCGGGGGATGGGTGATGATTTGCTCTATGGGAAGGTTGCGATCTGTCAGGGTCACGTCGGGAACGCGAAAATTGCCTGCGGCCACTTGAACTCTCAACTCCGCAGCGGCCCTGATATTCCATTCAATGCGCCTGCTCCTGAAGAACTCCAGAATCGCCGCCTGCCAGTCCGCATGACTCCACCCCCCCATCGATCTCTCCTCGATTATGCCGTCCACATACTCCGCATCCGGCTCGTAGGAGCTGTGCAGATAGACCTCGACGGGCACGTGCGTTACTTGCGCTGTAGCTGCCATAGCTCCTCCTCACATGAGAATTTGATGCGAAGCATTCGAAGCGGGAAATGCGCGCGTGGGCTAACGGCCCGTTTCCGCGACTGCCTCAACCGCCTGCGTTCCATGCATCCGCCGCACCAGCACGGGGACACCAAACGCCACACTGGCGACGATTGCCGTCGAGATCAGGTCGTTGCGATAAAACGGCAGCGCCGCCGCGTAACAGGCGCTTAGTCCGGCCCATGTGTGCGGATACGGATACGCCAGACCGCTGAGCCAAGTCGCATAGTTCGAGAGCACAAAGAACGAGGTCGGCCCCAGCAGCGCACCGGCGGCCACGCGCACAACGGTGGTTTTCGTCTTGAGCAGAATCAGCCCCAGCGCCATGGCCGCCACATACCAAGCCCAGGTCATCGCGTACATCTGCCAATGAAAGGCGTAGTGGTAGGAGTAAACGGTCAGAAGGTAATCCGTGGCCATCAGCACGGCCAGCGGAGCCAGCATCTCCCGCCACGGCCGCCGCGCGCCGAAATAAAGCAGAGCACCGCCCACCGCGGTAAAGTTGAACCACCCCGCATGGGGCAGCAAACGGCTGAGCACGGCAACAAGCAAGAGCAGGTAAGCGGCCATCAAAACCTCAATTCCTTCGATTCCTGGCGGATCTCCCAAACCAGCGGGAGCATTTCCTTCAGGCTACAGGCCTGTCTCCATTCTGCGGTCCACGCGCCAGCCGGTCAACCAGAAATGTTTCATCAAACCAACAAATCTTTGCATCCGGAGCAAAAAGGGGCCTCACCTTTGCTCCCGCCCGTCGATTGCCTCGCCGGCATCGTCGCGGCCGTCCACGATGTAAACCCAGCCGCTCAGCGGGCTGCGGCCACTCGTTCTGCCGGCGCCAAGGAATGGATACGCAAAGCGAAGATCGGTGAACTCGACCGTGGTCCAGGTGCGGCCCGGACCCGGTTCGGGCGGCTTGATCCCCTGGATTGGCTCCTGGCCCACATCCCGCACCACGGCCCACATCCCCCAGTCGAGATAAACCTGCCCGAGTCGAGTGCGCTTGGCCGCTTCAACCGCCGGAGTGTCGGCAGGTTTGTAGAGCACGTCGCGCCGCGGGTCGCTTTCGA
>Ga0302326_10025579_pt1 | contig 11966 bp, 9 predicted proteins | sample Palsa_T0_3_FD_202264 | JGI IMG/M metagenome (GOLD analysis project Ga0302326, IMG submission 202264) | Peat permafrost microbial communities from Stordalen Mire near Abisko, Sweden - Palsa_T0_3 | ecosystem: Environmental > Terrestrial > Soil > Palsa > Peat permafrost | place: Sweden: Abisko... | reverse complement strand
TATCTGCGTCGAGGGCAATGCCGATGAACAGCTGTGGATGATCGTGGGCGAAGCGCATGACCATGCGCGCCGCAGCTTGCAGATTGCGCCGTTTGTAGTAGCGGTTCTTGGCGGCGTAGACGTTGAAAGTAAGCGAGCGGGCCAGATCCGGAGCGTCAGCAGACCCCGACAGTTGCTTGAAATAGTCGTGGGGCATCACCTGGTTGTCGCTATTCCACTGACAGTTCGCGACGTCCTGTTCCAGGTGGTCGCTTAGGTCCCAGTCAGGCGCGTCACAGTTGGAACTCGCCCAGATGCCGCCGTTGAGTGTGAACAGGACCGGCAGTCGATGCGCGATCGCGTAGGTCATCGTCGTGGACAGCGAGTCCTCGGCAATGCGCTTCTCGCCACAACGGTTCTCGATGTTCCAGTCCGGGTCGAAGACCCAGTCATGCGCCGGGCCGAGCGTCGTGCGCAGGTAGACGATCGGCACGCGCATGCCGACCTGGAACGTTGGAGAGAGGTATCCGGCATAGGCCGTGTCGAGCTCACTGGCTCCGCCGAGGCTGATGGCCGAGAGCGCTGGGATGAGATAAAAGGGCGGCGCGCGGTCCGCGTGTCGTTGCTCATAGAGCGCGCGCCACTCGTCGAGTGCGGCACTGGGCACAAGGCCCTTGCGTCCTAGCACTGTCTCTTCGCCCGCCCGGTTGACGGCGACGATGGCAAGTTCGTGTCGTTGCGCCGTGAGCGGCGCGAAGTCCCCATCGAAGGCAAAGCCGGACGCCGCAGAATCCGGGTAACCGGGCTTGGCCTGCGCCACATCGGCACGGGCGATGCCGTATTGGGCAGCGTGGGGTCTGCCGTCGACCCGGATCTCCACGCTGCGAATGCCCTTGGAGTCGAGCGCCCAGCCGGATACGCGCACCGCGGTTCCAACAATGAGCTCCGATGTCGGCGCATCGACCGCGCCGATTGATGCCGTTGGCTGAGACGGGGCAGGGTGGGCGACCGGGTTTGGTGCCTGGAGATGCTGCCACGCGAAGCGGACTGTCATAGCCAGCGCCGCGACGACGAGGACCGCCGCTGCGACGCGCCTGGTGCGAGCCATCGACCAAGTGCCTTTGTGTTTGATGCCGCGCACGCTCAATACCGCTGGCTTGGTGCCGTCACGGTTGCGGCGCCAAGGGCAACAGGCAAGGCGTCAAGCCGCGTCGTCTGGCGCGAGCAGCACATCAAGCATCCGTCTCGGATTGGCCAGGAACTAGGCTTCATGCGACGATTCTGAAGGAGTACGTGGCAGGCCGCCAGCACTACGATTTATCCTTGGACTGGCGCGTCAACGCAACCGCGATAGGCCTCGGCGGTACGGCGCGACGAAGGAAGACCGCCGCTAGGCAGCGGTGCGTTACACGGAATCGGGGAAACGAGCCTCGACCTGTGCCCGTTGTGATTCACTCGCCCAGCCGGGCGCTGGTATGCGCCGCCAGCCAGTGTGCCGATAGAAGACCCAATGGAGGCCGCAAGTGGTGCAGACGAAACACGTCCGCCTCAGTCCATCCGTAAGGCGGGCACGCCCGAGCGATTGGAGATGCGCCGGCACCGGGTCCGCGGGTAGCGTCGGTAGCCCGATGCACTCGAGGCATGCGTCCATGATTCCTATGCCTTTCATATGGGTGCAGCTCCTTGGTGCAAGCGTGCTCGCCCCGAAGTACGCGTGCAAATGCGCCCGATAAGCGGCGCTGGACACACCCTTAACGGCGAGGCACCGAGCCTCGCGGCCGGACGGCCGAGTGAGAAGGCCAGGCCTCGCCGCGGGGACTTCAAAAGCCTGAATCCGTTTTGGCAGGCGTTGCTCGAAAGTCTCCGTTCGGCGTCCGGCAGATGGGCTGGTCGCGCGGCGTGGCAGGGCTATCTTGGAGGCGTAGAATCGTTGCAGTTTGATTCACCTACGTGGTGATTCATTGATTATTTTCCGTCATGCTGGCCGTTCGACCTGTCGTTAGATGTCATATGCCTTCGCAAGGTATCGATCGCATCCAGTCACGCCGCCGTGCCCAGGTAACGTTCGACGACGTGCGCACCGCGGCGCACAAATTACTTGGTGTCGAGGACAGCACGTCCTACGGCACTCCCGCTTTGAAGGTGCGCGGTAAGTTATTCGCTCGGCTTCACCAAGACGGCGAATGTTTCGTACTTCGCACTAACATTCTGGACCGGCAGATTCTGCTGCAAATCGATCCTGAAGTCTTCTTCATCACCGATCACTATCGAGGGTATCCATGGGTGCTCGTTCGTTTTTCTGCCATTCAATCGAACGTGCTGCCCGAGCTACTGGAAAGAGCTTGGCGAATCGTCGCACCCAAGGCCCTCGTGGCAAAGCTTGATGAAGCAAACGGCCGGGAATCCACGGAATAACTCGTGGCGAACCAGGACACCGCATTGGCGTGACGTGCACCCCCGAACTATTGGCCAGCGCGTGAAATGGGCCTTGAACGTCCTCCGCTGTGACCGGTGGATGAGGCTACCGGTCTGGCGCGTCTATGCTCGTCTGGCGCGGCGATAAGTGGCGCGGCGCATGGCGATGAACGCGGAGGACGCTGGAACCCGAGCCGCGAGTACCTACAACGCGGCGGCCGATTTCTATGATGATCCTGCAAACTCCTTCTGGGAACGGTTCGGGCGCCGGACGATTGAGCGCCTGCAATTAAAAAAGGGTGCGGTCGTCTTGGATGTCTGCTGCGGCAGCGGCGGATCCGCATTACCCGCAGCCGAGGTGGTTGGTCCATCGGGTTCTGTGCTCGGCGTCGATCTCGCGGATCGCCTGCTCGAAAAGGCACGCGCAAAAGCAAAGGCAAGTGGTCTGGCCAACGTCCAGTTTCGTGTGGGCGACCTGCTGAACTTGAGCGTGGCGGACGATCAATTTGATGCGGTTGTCTGCGTTTTCGGGATCTTCTTCGTGCCAGATATGGCGCTGGGCCTGCGCCTACTCTGGGAGCGTGTTCGCCCCGGCGGGAAGCTCGCGATTACGACGTGGGGGCCGCGCTTCTTTGAGCCGGCAACATCCGCATTCTGGAACGCGATCCGGAAGGAAAGGCCGGATCTCTACAAAGTCTACAATCCGTGGGATCGTATCTGCGATCCGCAATCCTTGAGCGCATTGTTCGCCGAGGCGGCGATCGCTGGTTCGACCATTGTGGCAGAACCGGGCCGCCACCCGATTGCTTCGCCAGAGGCCTGGTGGACCGCCGTGCTCGGATCCGGCTATCGCGGCACCGTTGCCCAACTGGACGCCGTGGCTCGCGATCGCGTTCGCGATGCCAACCTCGAATATATCCGCAATTCTGGCATCGAATCCGTCGAGGCAAATGCGCTCTATGCGGTAGCGGCAAAATCTGCATAGCAAAGCAATCGGTCTTCCCGCAGTGCGCGGTTCTCTTGCGTGCTCGGCGTTTAAGCGGCGCTAAGTCTCCCGCTGAACGCCACAACACGTCGCGCTTTCTGGCCGGAGGCGCAGGCTGATTCAAGCACCTCTGATGGCGCAAGCACGGCCCTCTGGCGCGCCATGTAAACTCGCGGGCGCCGCCCCGTCCGGGCGCCCGGATTGGGCTCGATGAACGATCGCTTCGAGAACATCAACCTGCTGCGCGCGTTCGCCGCGACCGCGGTCGTTGTCTACCACGTCATCGAGTACGCCAACTGGTCGTCGTTTCCGACAGACGGCCCGCTGCTGACGTTCTCGATTGGCTGGATCGGCGTCGATCTGTTCTTCGTGATTAGCGGATTCGTCATCACGCGGAGCGCGCTGGCGCTGTGGCTGCAGGACCCGGCGGCGTTCGCGGGGCGCTACTGGGCGCGGCGCGCCGCACGCATCGTTCCGCTCTACCTGCTGACTTGCGCGCTGTGGGTCGTGCTGTTCAAGCGGGACTGGTTCGACCATGACACGACGCGTCTTCTGTGGCAGATCGCGTCGCATATGACTTTCACGCACAGCTTCTGGCCCGTGACGTACAGCTCGATCGACGGTGTGAACTGGACGCTCGCACTTGAAATGCAGTTCTATCTCGTGGTTGCGATGTTTGTTCCGTGGCTCGCCCGCACGCCGGGTTGGCGTATTTGGGTCGGGTGCATCCTGATCGCCTGGGCATGGCGCGGTGCGATGGTCTGGTTCTTCGGCCACTACGAGCCCGTGCGGTTGTTCATGCGTGTGATGCAGCTGCCGGGCGCGCTCGACGAGTTCGGCGCGGGAGTCTTCCTCGCGAAGCTCCTTGACCGTCGCCCCGCGACATCGACGCGCGATGGCGCGTTCTGGGCGCTCGGGGCGGTCGCGGCCGGGGTCGTGTGCTTCGGTCTTTACTGGTCTAATTCGTCCTACTGGGACCTTCCCGCAATGGTCACGTTCTGGCGCACCTCCCTCGCCGCGTTGTTCCTTTGCGTCGTCGCTGCGGCCGTTCACCTGCCAACGGTCGCATGGAGTTGGCCTCTGCGCCCGGTCTGGTACCTGGGCGAGGTGAGCTACGGCATCTACCTGTGGCACCTGTTCGCCATCGAGGTGTGCCTGTGGCTACGCTACCTCACCCCGGTGCAGTTCCTGGTCGTGACGCTCTGCCTCACGGTGCTTGCCGCCGCGACGTCGTGGCACTTCTTCGAAAAGCCGATCCTCGATCGCGCCCGCAGGTATGGCGCTCCGCGTTCGCACCAGCCGAGATCGGTAATTCCCGACCTGCCGTAAATTGCCGCGCCAACGGGCGAAACCCGCGCATCGAAGGGCGTCGACGTGCGGTTCCCGGCCGGTGACACGCACCGCGGCGCGCACTTCATTTGGTGAATACGATGATGCCGGTGGGGCATAGCCGGGCCTTCAATTGCGCGGCGATTCCGCGATCGAATTCGCGCACGCACTCGATCACCTCCCGGGGAATCGCGACATCCCGGCTGCCGATGTCGGCCAGAACGCTCATGAACGCGCCTTCGAAGATGTTATCGAGCTCTGGCTGCGCAGGGTGGACCTCGACGCGCGCGAGACCCAAATCTCGGGCGAGCCCGATCAGGTAGGCCTCGTCGAACACCCACTTGTCGTCCAGTCGCGCCGTCCAGGGCTTTTCCACTGGGACCCCCAGCCGGCTTTGAATGTCGAGTCGCAGCGTCCGCATCACGCGGGCGAGCTCGCCGTTTCCCTGCCCCAGGCCATCAAGGACGCCGAGCACCCGCCCGTACATCGCACAAAGGATCAGCGAGCCCGGCTCGAGCGGCTCGACGAGAATGATCCTACCGCCTTGTTTCAGGCTACGGGCGACGTTGACCAGCGCCGCCCAGGGATCGAGCAGATGATGGAGGATTGCCGCGCCGATCACGAGATCAAACACTTCGGGCGCGAACAGGCGGCGATGGAGGTCGAAGCGGAAGGTCTGGATGCGGTCGCGCCACTCGTTGTGCGATTTCGCGAACTCGGCGAGGAGGCGCAGCAGCTGCGGCGAGATATCAGAGGCGAATATCTTCGCGTGGGGCAGCAGGCGGCAGGCCGCGAACACGCTGCTGCCGCCGCCCGAGCCGATGTCGAGTACACGCATCACGCGATCCCGGTCGACCTCGGCCGCTCGCAAGCAACGGTCGAGGAGCTGGTCGAAGTCGAGGCGCTCGAAGTAGCGCTCGCGGTAGGTCTTCGCGTCGGATGTGAACTGCAGCGTGACGCCAGCCGGAGACCACTCCGGGTCCACGAAGATAGCGCCGTCCCGATACAGCCGGACGCCGGGGGCGAGGGTGTCTAATCCGGCGTGGGTCGATGCAGTCCGCCGACCGGCGATGTGGCGGTAGGTCTCGACGGAGCGCAGCCACCAATGTCGCAGCACCCGACCTGCCCGGCGCACGCGGGGATTCATCGGGCGAGCGTCGCGGCGTGGTGTTTTGCCGCGCTGATACCGTGCGGCCGCTGCACCACCGATCCCCCTTCGCCTGGAATCGTCACGATCCGCGGATCCGTGAACGAGCGGACTGCAGGCATCTCAGTTGCCGGGGACGGCCTGCTCGTCCAATGCGCAACGCACGGCATCGTCCAAGGTCATCGCGCGACCTTCGTTCCAGGCTTGATCGAACGCCTTGTCTGTCAATATCGCGCGGACGGGCTGCACCTGACGTTCGTAGATGAGCTTCTGGTGCGCGGACCTTGCGCCACCTATCTCCTGTTGCAACGCATGGGCTGCGCCCCACAGACGGGCAGCGCGCCCTGGCGCCGCCGTCGCCGCAGCGACGCCGGCAAGCCCTTCCAGCGACTCGATGACACCCGGGCGATCGCCCAGGCCGTGCAGGATAGTCGTGGCCTCGGCGAGATGCGTCAGCGCGAGGTCGCAACGCCCCTCGTCGCATTCTGCCAGCCCAATTTCTCTAAGGGCGGTTCCTATTTCCCAAGGCGTTCCGAGCTCGCGCGCTATCACAAGTGACTGCCCGTACAACTCGTGCGCTGCAGCCCACTCGCCTCGCCAGCGGACCGCGATCGCCAGATGGATGAGGCTGAAGCAGAGCCCCTCGCGGCTAGCCCTTGCTCGCAATAGGTCGACCGCCTCGCGCGCTCGTGCCTCGGCCTCCGGATACTCGCCCTGCTCGATCGCGAGGTACGCCAGGCTGTCGAGCGCGTACGCGACGTTCCTCGGATCGTCGATCTCGCGGAAGAGCATCAGGCTTTCCTGTAGCCATCCCTTTCCCGCTGCATAGTCGCCCTGCAGTATCGCGAACAGGGCGGCAGCGTACAGGCCGCGTGCACGCAGACGTGTTCGGAGATCGATCGGGACGATATCGAGGAGCCGGGCAAACCACTCCCGCCCTTCGGCCAGAAAGCCGCGAATGCGCCAGAACGCGTCCAACGCTACTGCGAGTTGCAATCCATCTAAGGGACTCGCTTCAGTTGACCACGCGAGCGCGGCCCGCAGGTTGTCGTGCTCACTCTCCATCCGCGCGAGCCACGCGTGCTGCTTCGTTCCTATAACCTCCCTGTTGAATTCCAAGCCCAGCGCGACGAAGCAGGACAAATGAGAGCTTCGCCATTGCGATTCCTCGCCGCTGTCGCGCAAGCGATCCTGCGCGTACTGGCGCACGGTCTCCAGCATCCGATACCGCGTCGCGCCCGCCTGCTCGTCGGTCACGACCAAGCTCTTGTCGACCAGCGACGTCAGTTGCTCGATGACGCGCGAGGCATCGATCCCGTCTCCGCCGCAGACCTGTTCTGCGCTTGCGAGCGTCCAGCCGCCCGCGAAGACCGCGACCCGCCGCAGCATGGCTTGCTCGCGTTCGCTCAACAGGTCGTAGCTCCAATCGAGCACCGATCGCAGCGTGCGGTGCCGCGGAAGCGCTGCGCGCGAACCGTCGGTTAGCAATGTGAAGCGCTGATCGAGCCGTTCGCTCAGTTCATCGACCGACATCGAGCGCAGCCGCGGCGCGGCCAATTCGATTGCCAACGGCATGCCGTCGAGCCGAGCGCAGATCGATGCGACCGAGGAAGCGTTCTCCCCCGTAAGGGCGAAATCGGGACGCACGAGCTTTGCGCGCTGCACGAACAGGCGCACACCTTCGAACCGTAACGCGGTCTTCGGCGTCAAAGTTTCGCTTGCTTGTGGCACGGTAAGCGACGGCACGCGATACGTGAGCTCTCCCGTCATCCCCAGCCGCTCGCGACTGGTCACGACTACGGCGACGTCTGGACTGTGACGAACGATCTCATCAACCAGATGCACACAACCCTCTACCAGGTGCTCGGCGTTGTCGAGCACGAGCAGCAGCTTCTTCGAACCGAGGTACTCACTGAGCGTCTCGACCATGGACCGCGTCGGCTGCTCCTTGACTTCCAGCGCCTGGGCCGTGGCGTGCGGCACGAGACGGGGGTCCGAGAGCGCGGCGAGCTCCACCAACCGGACACCGTCGGGAAACCGGTCGATCAGACGACTTGCGACCTCGATCGCCAGGCGCGTCTTGCCCGCCCCACCCGCCCCGGTCAGCGTCACCAGTCGATTCGCCGTCACAAGCTCCTCAAGTTGGGCAATTTCCTGTTCGCGACCGACGAAGCTCGTCAGCTGATAGGACAGGTTGTGCTTCGATCTTGAAGGGCGGTTCGCTTCGCCGTCATCCGTCGTCACCGGCAGCGTGAATTGGTAGCCTCGTCCCGACACCGTGGTGATGGCTTCGGCGCCAAGGACCTTGCGCAGTGCCGACACCTGCACGTGCAACGCTGCTTCCTCGACCACCGTCTTCGGCCACACCTGGTCGAGCAATTCGTCCTTGTTGACGAGATGTCCGGCGCGTTCGACGAGCGCGGCCAGCAGATCGAAGGCACGGGGGCGCAACACAATCGTTGCGCCGTTCTTCAGCAGCCGTCGTTTGTCGGGCTGAAGCTCGAAGGGCCCGAAGCGATAGCGCTCAGGCAGTCCGGGAGAGTCCATTGCCGAGTAGACGTCGCTAACAAACGAAGAAGTCTACACGGCTACGGAAGCGGCCAGCCTTTCTTGCGAAACCCTCGATCATCACAGGCGTGTCCGTGACAAGGCGCGGCTCCTCGGGCCTGGTTCCCGTGATTGCGCCTCGATTGGCTACCCGCCGCGCCGCTCTAGAATCGCCGCGGATTCTCGTTCCCGAAAGTGCCTCAGAAGTCGACCCAGTCGCCACACGCTCCCCATGGATCCGGCACGGTTACGTTGGCTAAGACTTGAAGGGGTTCGGGACAGCGCTCATGGTTGAGAGTCCGGCTGGGGTTTGCGCCTGACGCCCTCCGCGACCTAGCCCGGGATTGCGATCCGGCGGGCGCAGCCCACATGGGCTCAACGCGGGGACAGCAGCGACAGTGGCAGTTAGCTGGGTATTGACAATCGACAGCACGGCGCCGGTCGTGTTAGTGCCGGCTAATCTCCCGCCCGGCCCTGACGTCTCGTCGGCGGTGCTGCGCCGTACGTTGGGACCTTCGTGAACTTGGTCGTAATCGCCGCAATTGCTCTCGGCCTACTGCTAGGCGCGGCGACCGGTTACGTCGCAGGCCGGCGCGTCGTGCTGTTCGTGGCCGAATCAGCAAGCCGCCCGTCCGTTGTCCGTATCTTTGGTGGCGCCGCCGGTTTGGTTTTTCTGGCCCCGTCCGGTTTTGCCGCAATCGTCGTAGGCGGGAACTTCGGTGCTGGCCTCGGTACTTCGGTGCTGCCGGACGCCATCGGGGTACCGCTGGGTCTCGCATTCGGCACATGCGCCGTTCTTGCGGTTTGCTTGCTCGCTGGTTCGCTCTCCGGTGCGTTGCTCGGTCGCGGCGTTAGCGCGTTTGTCGCCCTCCCACATGTTTCCTAGATTCAACCCGGACACCTCGCCAGCGGCACTGCACGTTCCGCTCGGTGGTTGCGTCTGACTAATCCAATCCTAGAGCGCACAATGTATCGCGCAGGGTACCGTCTCGTATCTCACTGGTGTTAACGTCGCAAAGCTTCGTGGAGTGAACATGTCGATTCAGCTAAGCCCGCTTATGATCGTAGCGCTCCTAGCGAGCGTTCCTGCAGTGGGTATAGCCGCCGACAATCCCGGCGCTCCACTTGAATCCGCGCCGCCCGGGCATGTCACTGGCATCGGCGGTATCTTCGTCAAGAGTCCAAATCCCAAGGCCCTGGCAGCCTGGTACCGCGATGTCCTCGGGATGCCCCTCGAAAAGTGGGGGGGAGCGGTGCTTCGCTACGATGCCCCGCACCACCCGCCGGTTGCAGTCTGGAACGCCCTCCCACAGTCCACCGACTATATCGCGCCATCAGAGCGCGAATTCATGGTGAACTTCGCCGTTGACGATCTCGACGCGATCGTCGCCCGCATCGAGTCAAGGGGATACCATATTCTCAAGCGCGACGACAGCGCCCCGAATGGGCGTTTCGCGTGGCTGCTCGATCCCGACGGAACGAAGGTCGAGCTATGGCAACCCAAGTAAATCCGACCGTTCATTGATTGCTCGCGCGTTCGACTTCACGAAGAGGTAGACGTCCGGCGCGCTCGGTTGCGCAAAGCTAGGATCCTCGGCAGCACTTTCAAGAAGCGGGCGATTCGCGGTGACGTTCACCTGACAACGGCCGGCCCCTGTCCAATTCGGATAAAGCGTCTAACGCACATCCATGAAGGAGCACCCATATGACGAGGACATACCTTTGTTCGCTGATGGCCGCGACGGTCGCACTTAGCGCCATGGCCGCCGATCCACCGGTGGTTGCCACGGAGCCGCGTTTTCCGCAACTCACTGTCGAGCAATTAAACGAGCAGCAGAAGCCGCTCGGGGAACAGATCCTGAAGGTGTCCAGCGTAGGACTAGGCGGCCCGTACAACTCGCTATTGCGCAGCCCGGTCTTGGGGCAGCGGATGTTCGACCTTCTCTATTACCTGCGTTGGAACACATCTGTGCCGCTTCGCCTCAACGAATTTGCGATCTTAATAGTCGGCAGGCAGTGGCGTTCACAAGTCGAATGGTTCGCGCACGCGCCCTTGGCCATCAAATCGGGCCTCTCCCCGGAGATTGTCGCGGACCTCAAAGCGAACAAGCGGCCGGCGAATATGAAGCCCGACGAGGCCGTCGTCTACGATTTCGTGACACAGCTTGCGACCCAGCACCAGGTTTCCGACGACTTGTTCAAGCGCGCGAAGGAATTGCTTGGTGAGCAGCAGGTGGTGGATCTGACCGCAGTCGCCGGAACTTACGTGAGCATCGCAATGTTGCTCGCGATGGCGGAAGAGAGCGTACCGCCTGGCAAAGAGCCCCCGTTCAAGGCTGGCGAACCGTAACAGCGAGACCGTCGCGGTGAGCCGAACGGCTTCCGCTGGGTAACCAATCCCGGCGTCATCGGACGCGCTGACCAGGTCCAGCGGGACGCGCGGTGCGGTCCGTTCAGTGCATCGAATGACGACAGGCGGAAGCCATTCTGCGCGAGTGAGCTGCCGGGCAACCATCGAACTTCACTCGGCCCACCCATCGCGTCAGTCTTGCGCGGCCCGCGTGTTTTGCATGTAAAGCACGCATGCTGCGACGAGCAACGCAAATGCGGACGCGCTCAGCGCCCACGAGAACCCGCCACGAACATGAACGAGGCCTGCGACCAGAAGCGGCCCGATGATCTGACCTACGGCGAATGCGGACGTCATTGCCCCGATCAGCGCTCGTGCGCGCACACCCGCGACGCGGCGTGCCTCCTGAATTCCTGCCATCGTGTTCACCATGAAGGTGCCACCGACAAACAGCGCTGCGATCGCAATCCCGGCAAGATTGGGAAGCGCGATGGGGACCAGGATGCCGATCGCCATCGCGACATTGCTCGTGACCCATACGCTGCGATCGCTGAAACGGCGGGCCAATGGTGCCGCAAGCACCGTTGAGATCGTTGCGGCGGCGCCGAATATCGGCCACGCCCAGGCGAACCAGCCAGGGTCGGGGATGACCTGCTTGGCCATCACGGGGAGGAACGTGGCCGGGATGATGTAGCCCAACCCGAACGCGCCATAGCAGAACACCAGGCGCCAATCGGAAACCGTCTCGCGAGGCAGGTGAGCAGGTGCGCGCTCGGATCGACTTGTGCTTTCGTCGCCCAGCACGCGCCAGATGGCGATAGTGACGCCGACGGCGGTCATACCGAGCACGATCCACGCCGTGTCCGAGGAAGCGCCCACGCGAACCATCACCAGGCATGCCACGCCGGCGAACATCATGCCCGTACCGACACCGGCGTAGACCACGCCGCTTAGGTCCCCGCGCGCCGCTTGCGCAAGTCTCGGCAGGATCCACGCGGACACGGTGACCAATACTAACGCGCTGGCGAAACCGGGAATGGCACGAAGGATCATCCAGGCATCAAAGTGATGCTCGATGCCCATGGCGAACGTGCAAGCGGCGATCAAGACGAGGCCCGTGCGGATCGCGGTGCGAGTCGGGATATTCGGACGCATCGCGAAAAGGCTTCCGGCGAGGTATCCCAAGTAGTTGGCCGAAGCGAGCCAGCCGCCTT
>Ga0302326_10025576_pt1 | contig 11967 bp, 10 predicted proteins | sample Palsa_T0_3_FD_202264 | JGI IMG/M metagenome (GOLD analysis project Ga0302326, IMG submission 202264) | Peat permafrost microbial communities from Stordalen Mire near Abisko, Sweden - Palsa_T0_3 | ecosystem: Environmental > Terrestrial > Soil > Palsa > Peat permafrost | place: Sweden: Abisko... | reverse complement strand
TGCGTGAGTTTCAGCGCGCTGGCGGGACCGTACTGCTGACTACGCATTACATGGATGAGGCGGAGCGGCTGTGCGACCGGTTGGCCATTGTCGATCACGGGCAGATCATCGCCGAGGGCTCGCCGGCGGACTTGATCGAGCGCTTAGGCGGGCATCACGTGGTGGAGTTTGCGGTTAGCGGGAATTCTGACGTCGCGGCACTGGAGGCATGGCGCGCGCTGCCCAGCGTGGAATCGGTGCGCGAGGATGACGGCATGGTGGCGCTGAGCGTGAAGGAGCCGCATCGAACCATTCCAGCACTGCTCGATGAGGTCGGGAAGCGGGGAAGCGCCTTGCAGCATCTGACCACGCGACAAGCCAGTCTGGAAGACGTGTTTGTTCGGCTGACCGGACGGCATTTGCGGGAACAGTGACGCACGGTGAAAGGATGGACGCGACCTGTGACCGGATATTTTCGCTACCTCGTTGTTCTGATTGCAACCGCGTCTGCGGTCCTGGGGGCACGGCTTGGCTTCGCACAGGCATCGGAGGCGGCGGACCCGCCGACTGGATTTCCTCCACTGGACCAGTGGAGGAACGCGATTGTCGCGGGAGACGCGGCAGGGTTGAAAGCCCTCTACAGCGCCGATCCGGCGGCGTAGGTGGAGGCTAACGGAGTCGCGGCCAGCTCCGATGCGGATGCTAATTTCTGGCTGGTTCTGAATGCGCGCAGCATGAAACTGGAAATCGTCCGAATGACGGAGCGGCCCGGCGGCGAGAGCGTCCTCTTCAAAACCGAAGCGCAGACGGGTCTGCCGAATGGCGAGACCGTGAGCGTGACCGACGCCCAGGGATGGCGCAAGCAAGGAGATCAGTGGCGGATGGCAGGGGCCGAAAGGACAGACGCTCCTCACCTGAAACAGTCCTCGGACATGAAGAAGGATCTCTTCCCGGCGAATGCGGACGCGCGCGCTGAGATCAAAGAGGCGGAAGAAAAGGCCGGGAAAGAAGGTAAGCGCATCTTGCTGGTTTTTGGCGCGAACTGGTGGTATGACTGCCACGTGCTGGATCTGGCGTTTCATCGGCCCGATTTCGTGTCGGCTATGGCGAGCTGCGAAGTAGTTCAGATGGATGTTGGGCCGGACGGGCAAAAGAATGGCGACTTGGCCAAAGAATTTCAAGTACCGCTGGACAAGGGCATACCCGCCCTGGCAGTGCTCGAGGGCGACGGCAAGCTGGTGGTCAGCCAGAAGAACGGCGAATTCGAGGACGCGCGTTCTCTCACGCCGGCAGCCTTGCTCGAGTTCCTGAACCAGTGGAAATTCGAGACGCGATAGGCAATGGCCCCATGGTGAATCGGCTATGAGTGTTGCAGAGCAAATCCCAGCCGTTGAAGGACAAAGTCCGCGAAAACGGCCGCCCAAGCGGAACGGACGGTGGGCCGGCTATCGTCATCTCTTGATGGCGCGCATGCTGGAGTTGAAGCGCGAGCCGGAGGTAGTGTTCTGGGTATTTGTGTTTCCACTGCTGCTGGCAACGGGCCTCGGGATCGCCTTCCGCAACAAACCGGCCGATGCATCCTCTGTCGCGATTGTGGGGGGAGCCGGCGCGCAAGAAGCCGAAGGGTTGCTGCAACGTTCCCCCCAGCATGCAGCATTCAAGATCGATGTGCAGGACGGCGAAGCGGCGCGCAAGGGTTTCCGCATCGGGAAATACGATCTCGTAATCGAACCGGACGGCGCGGGAGGGTTTCGGTATCGCTACGATCCGGCGCGGCCGGAGAGTGTGTTGGCCCGCGCCGAAGTGGACGACGCCCTGCAGACGGCCGGCGGACGCAAGAACGTCGTCGCGACCTCCGTCGTGACCTCGTCCGAGCCGGGTTCGCGCTACATCGATTTTCTGATTCCAGGATTGCTCGGGATGAACCTGATGAATTCCGGAATGTGGGGCATTGGATTTGCGCTGGTCGATATGCGGCAAAGGAAATTATTGAAACGCTTCGTAGGGACTCCGATGCGGCGGAGCGACTTCCTGCTGGCGCTGCTTTCGAGTCGTCTGGTGCTGATGATTATAGAAATCGGGTTGTTGCTGACGCTTGGGGTCATTGTGTTCCACATGAAGGTGATGGGATCGGTGTTCGCGATTGTGCTGCTAGGTTCCCTGGGCGCCATGTGCTTTGGAGGAGTAGGGTTGCTGACCGCGAGCCGGGCGCAGAAGATCGAGAGCGTGAGCGGTCTCATGAATTTGGTAATGATGCCGATGTGGATTTTTTCCGGCGTATTCTTTTCGTACGAGCGCTTTCCCGCCGTTATTCAGCCGCTGATCAAGGCTCTTCCGCTGACGGCTCTGAACGATGCGCTGCGGGCGAGCATTCTGGAAGGCACGCCCCTGATCCATCAATGGCCGCGGCTCTTGGTGATGTCTCTGTGGGGTGCTGTCTCGTTCGTGCTGGCGCTAAGGTGGTTTCGGTGGACTTAACGAAAACTAGCCTCGGACGAAGAGCCGATCTCGCACCGCTACACAAGATGGAGCGAACAGTGCTAGGACCGGCCCGGTCCTCATTTTGTCCCGCCGTTGCGCCAATTTGTTCATGCATTTTTCGATTGATATTCACCCCACGATTCTTGCATGGTCAGCTGATCCAGCACTACGTTTGAATTCCAAGCAGCTACGACGGCTCCAACGGAGGCAGCAACCACCTAATTCGACCGGTACTAACTAAAGTCAATCTTCAGGTCCAATCCTTTTGACAGAGGAAGACCTTGATAGGATACATTCCTCCTCCAACCATGCTCCCGCGGGGCTTTGACTATCTGTAGAGAAGGCGAGCGGAATGAACAGAAGAGAATTCGCCGGCGGTTTGGCCGCCGCGGCGTTGAGTACCTCATTGGGAACAACCACGGCTGGAGCGATTGTTGAAACCCCCTCTGAGTTGTCGATGCTGGAGGCGCAGCAGCGGTTCCTCGATCTGCGCTTTGGCATGTATATCCACCTGAATATGGCGACTTTCGAGCAGCGGGAATGGGGCGATCCTAGGGCATCGACGGCGCTATTCAATCCGACGAGGCTCGACACCGATCAGTGGGCGCATGCGGCCCGTTCGGCAGGTATGGCGTATGGCTGCCTGACGACCAAACATCATGATGGATTTTGCCTATGGCCAACGGCGACCGGCAGCGCGTGCGTAAAGGATGCGACCTACAAGCGAGATATTGTGCGCGCTTATGTGGACTCGTTCCGCTCGCAGGGGCTCAAGACCTGCCTCTACTTTTCGATTCTCGATCTGCGCGGGGACATCCGGCCATATTGCGTGACGCGGGAGAAGATCGACCGGGTGAAGGCGCAGCTGACAGAGCTGCTGACGAACTATGGCGAGATTACGGCACTGGTGATCGACGGGTGGAACGCTGCCTGGAGCCGATTGAACTATGAGGAGATGCCGTTTCTCGAGATCTACAACCATCTGAAGCAGCTGCAGCCGAACTGCCTGGTGAGTGATTACAACCAGGGCAGGTTTCCGGCGCCAGCCCTCTACTACACCGATGTGAAGCAGTATGAGCAGCACGCCGGGCAGACCATTCCGGCCGGAAGCGAGGTGCCGTCGCAGTCGGCAACCACGCTGCAGAGCGACTGGTTCTGGAAGCTGGAATATCCGAGCCAGGAACTTCGCTCCGCCAAGCAGATCGTGGAAGAATGGCTAATCCCGTTCAATGCGCACCACTGCAATCTCATCTTGAATGTGGCGCCGAACCGGGAGGGGCGGTTCGACCAGAATGCGGTGGATCGGCTGGCTGAGATCGGGCAACTCTGGCGCGATCGGGTGCCCGCGCCACGGCTCACACCCGCACTGCAGATCATTTCATCGAACCTTGCGTCGGGTCGGCCCTCGTACGCGAGCAGTTCCGCCGATACGTCGGGTCCGGACCTGGCAAACGACGATCGGCCAGGAACGTACTGGCAGTGCGATGACGGGCGAACGTCGGGATGGATCGAGATCGATCTGCGCAAGCCGACGAGCTTCAACACGATTGCAGTCCTCGAGCCGACCTACCTGGGGGACTATGGGACGGAAAGCCGCATTGCTTCGTATCGCGTGGAAGCGTGGACCAGGGGGCAGTGGAGCGAGGCGCTTGCTGGCGAGTCACCCACAATGATGGTGTACCGGGTGAACCAGACCTCCGCGGAGCGCGTCCGCCTAAGCGTTCGAGGAAGGGGCAGGCCGCTGGGAATTGCGGAGTTCGGGCTCTATGCGGAGCCGGAGCGCCGTGTTTCCCATTCGTGAGAGGGCAACATGCTGCACGGCGCTAGAAATGGCTGATGGAGATCGGTTTTCTATATTCCGGGGTTCTCGCCGCAGAAACTCGACGGCAGATTTCACAGGCTGATGGTCACTTTGGGGCGGCCCGAAAAACTGAGCGCGCAGGCTCGGCGCCGCTACTACCCCCGGATGCCAGGGAACTGAGTCCAGGAGGTGCAGGGCCGAGCACACCGAACTCGGCCGTTTCGTAGCGCTCAAGTTCCTGCCCGACGACGTTTCCCGCGACTCGCATCAGGGGCAAATCTTACGTGGGCGAAACCGGCAGTCAATGAAAGTGGGGGAGATGTATCCGCCGAACGGGTCGATGGATGGGTGCCGAAGCTTGGGCCTCGTCCGCAGGTTTCAGGAGAAGTACGAACGAGGCCAGCTGCGGTGCTTGCGAAAGCACTTCTTTACTTACTTCTTTACTAGCTTGGCGGCGGCCTTTCGGACTTTCGCCCAGCGTAGTTTTTGTGCCTCGGCGATTCGCCTGCGGGCATCCTTGCTCAAGGTACGGCCCGTCTTCTTGAGCTTCTTCCCCCCAGCGTGGCCAAGAGCGTCCAACGCCTTCCCTACTTGTCCTATCTCTTTTTCGAGACGGGAGTACTCCTTCCGCAGGGAAGCTACCACTTTGTTTATCATCATTAGAACCCCCTCTGCAGGTAGGCTAACACGGAAGTATGTCGATTGGGATTTATTAGAGATGACTTTAAGTAAGTGACGCGGCGCCCTGAGCCTATCCGGGACAGCTGCGCAAAATTGAGGGATGCAAACGTGCGGCTCTAGTTAGCTTCTACGATGGTCGCTAAGAAGCGCGGAGTCTGACGAGCCTTGGTGGCTTGTTCGAAAGCGAATGCAAGGCGGATGAGAGTGGCTTCGCTCCAGGCGCGGCCAAAGAAGGAGATTCCGACCGGCAGGCTGGAGATAAAGCCGGCAGTGACGTTGATATTGGGATAGCCTGCGACGGCGGCGGCATTCGAGCTCCCTCCGGCCACGTGATCGCCGTTGACCAGGTCCGTGAGCCAGGCCGGACCGCCAGTGGGTGCGACGATGGCATCGAGGTGGTACTTATCCATGGTGGCATCAATGCCTTCGGTGCGGGTGAGTTGATGATTCTTTTCCAGCGCATCGAGATATGCCTTCTCACTTAGTGGGCCTTTAGCCTCGGCTTTCAGGAATAAGTCCTGGCCGAAGTAGGGCATCTCTTTCTGGCGATTCCGGTCGTTAAAGTCGATGATGTCCTTCAATGTGTGGACGGGAGCGTTGGGGCCGAGGCGTGCGAGATAGGCATTCAGATCGGCCTTAAGTTCATACATGAAGACCAGCAGTTCGCTTTCGTCGAACTTACCGAAAGTCTCAATGTCAGCAGGATCAACCAGAGTGGCTCCCTGTTTTCTCATGACGTCGAGCGATTGCTCCATGAGACCATCGACGGCATCGTTGAAACCGAAGTACTTCCTGGCGATGCCGATGCGTGCGCCCCTGAGGCCGTTGGAGTCGCAGAACTGAGCGTAGTTCGTGAGAGACCTGCCTTGACTCGCCGAAGTGGCCGAGTCCTGAGGATCGACGCCGGTGAGTGCGCCCAGCAAAATCGCGGCATCGCGGACGGTTCGGCACATTGGGCCAGCGCCATCCTGGCTGTGAGAGATCGGAATGATGCCGCTCCGGCTTACGAGGCCGACGGTGGGTTTGATGCCGGCAAGTCCGTTCGAGGAGGCCGGGCAGACGATGGAACCATCCGTTTCCGTGCCGATCCCCACAGCGCATAAATTGGCAGAAATGCCTGCACCGGTGCCTGAGCTTGAGCCGCAAGGATTGCGGTCAAGCGCATAAGGATTTTTGGTGAGGCCTCCGCGGCCGCTCCAGCCGCTGGTGGAGTGGCTGGAGCGAATATTCGCCCACTCGCTGAGATTGGTCTTGCCCAGGATGACGGCTCCGGCGGCGCGCAACCTCTGTGCCACGTAAGAGTCTTGAGTCGGCTTCGAGCCGACCAGAGCGAGTGAACCGGCGGTGGTCATCATCTTGTCCGCGGTGTCGATGTTGTCTTTGATCAGCACGGGGACACCGTGTAGTAGGCCGCGCGGACCTCTCGCCTTGCGTTCCTCATCGAGGGAGTCGGCGATGGAAACAGCGTCGGGATTCAGTTCGATGACACAGTTGATCGCCGGACCATTCTTGTCGATCTCTTCGATGCGCGCGGAGTACTTTTCCACCAGGGAGCGGGCCGTGAACTTACCGGACCTCATTCCATCTTGCAGGTCGGAGATGGTGATTTCATCGAGTTCGAAAGGCTTGACGTCGGAAGCGGAACCGGCGGATGGGATATCCCTCGCAGCCCCCAGCGCGGGGTAGAACCGAGTCATCGTCGCAGCCGCGCCCCCAACAAGAGCGGTCCTAAGAAACAAACGGCGGTTGGCGGCAAGCTGCACAACTTTTCGAGACATGATTGAGGGTACCCTCATATAGCGTATAAATGATGGCCAATGATAACGAAACATAGTAATCCATGTGGTCCGAACCCTGCAGAGTCATACGTCGAGAAGCGCGAGGTGGCGGTCAACAAGTAGCGGTCTAGTGCGGGACTATGTTCGCCGATTGGATATGCGTGATCTCCCGGCTGTTGCTCGTGCTTTACCGGCAGCCTGATTCTAGCGGCCTCAGCAAGATGCTGGCTAACGTCATTCGGGTTACACTTGCACACGCTGCAATGAAAAGCTGGAGAAGCGCCGCAAAAACCAGGGCTCGTTTCAAAATGGGACTGCCTCTCGAAAGTGTATAGAATTGAACAGACGCGGGAATGGTTGGCGGTCTAACCTGCCCACAGAGCAGCAAAGGGTCGCGCCAACAGGCTGCGGCTCTTGGTGGCGCGCCGGATTCTCATTTTCGTTCCCACGAATTCCCGGCGCGCCCCTCCCCCCCAAAGTCCCGCGGTTCGATGGCCCGTTCCCTGCTGCCCTCCGGTCGCTGCGGCAGGTAAGGCGTGCGAGGTGTAACCTAAGGAGATGAGTAGAATGCGTCCAGAAGTAGTCAATTCCGGCCCTGCAGATCGCTTGGTGGCTATGGGCGCCCTGGTTCGGGAGGAACCAGACGGAGAAGAGGAAGAAGAAGAGGAAGAAGAAGAAGAAGACGACGACGACGAAGGCGAAAACGAAGACGGTCGCAACTCCGACGGATACTCGGAGTGAACGCGTCCTGTCGCCGGCTTTTTGGAGCGCCCCACTCTGCGGTTGCCTCAGAACAGTTCAGGATGCGCCGGAGCCCCGTCGAAGGGGGAAAGCCCGGGGCGAAATCGGGAATCGGAATTGGAACGGCGAAAATCGATTTCCATATCTTAACTGTGCATCTTAGCCTCTGCTAAGATGTTGCCTCATGCCACGCGGCGTAACTCCCCGCCAACCCGCCCCCACCGGCCGCCAGGACCGCGTTGCGCGGGCGTCCCTTCGGCAAGCTCGGGGCAGGCGTTCGCCCGCGAAAGCAGCGCCCAGGCAGCCGCGCCGCGGGAAAGCCGATCGTGTAAAGAGCGAAACCCGGGCGGTAGCGCCGCAGGGTCGAAAGAAAACCTATCAACCCCTCGCTCCTGAGCGCATCTCCGAAATCCTGAAGCGCCTTGACCAGCTCTATCCCGACGTTACCTGTGCGCTCACGCACTCGAGCGCCTGGGAACTTCTGGTCGCAACCATCCTCTCTGCCCAGTCGACCGATGTCAACGTCAACCGCGTTACACCCGAACTTTTTCGTAAATATCCCACGGTCGAAGCCTTCGCCGCCCTCACTCCCGAGCAACTCGAACCCGACGTGCGTTCCACCGGCTTCTTCCGCAACAAATCCAAGTCTGTCGTTGGCGCAGCAAAGAAAATCATCGCCGACTTCGGTGGACAGGTTCCCGACGACATGGAAAAGTTGCTTACCCTCCCCGGCGTGGCCCGCAAGACTGCGAACGTTGTGCTGGGAACATGGTTCAAGAAGGCCGAGGGGGTGGTGGTTGACACTCACGTCCATCGCATCTCGCGACGCCTAGAACTCACTGCGAACGATGATCCCCAGAAAATCGAGCAAGACTTGATGCGCATCATCCCCCGCGAAAAATGGATTCTCTTCGCCCACCAGATCATTTGGCACGGACGCCGCCTCTGCCTCGCCCGCAAACCCAAATGCGTCGACTGCCCGCTGGAGGATCTCTGCCACGCCGCCGACAAGACCTGGAGTACGGTGGAAATGCACAAGAACGCAAAAGCGTGAGCCCCTTTGCTACACTTTTTTTCGATCCTGACATCCGAGGCTCTTAAACCCCTCATGCGCATTCTCGCGGTCTTTGCTATGGTCATAGTCATGAGCTCAGTCGTCGCCGAACATCTCGCCGCGCAGACTCTGCCCGCGCCGCAGGCCATCACCGATCCCAAGCAGATCGCCTCCAAACCCAACGCGCAGGTCGAGCCACGCAGCCTGACCATTGAAAAGCTCTACATGACCCGCCAGATGGGCCGGCCCACGTGGGCGCCCGATGGAAAGAGCATCGCCTTCATCTCCAACATGAGCGGGCGCAACAACCTGTGGCTGGTGCCTGCCGAAGGCGGATGGCCGGTGCAGCTTACGGTCAGCGACCAGCGCCAGTCCTCACCCACGTGGTCGCCCGACGGCAAATGGATCGCCTACCAATCGGATTACGACGGTGACGAGCTGTGGGATATTTTTCTGGTCTCACCCAAGACCGGCAAAGTCATCAACCTTACGAGCACGCGCGAGATCTCCGAGACGGATCCTACGTGGTCGCCAGACGGGCGCTACCTGGCATACCTGGTTAAACCAAAGACGTCAGCGACCCACGAGATCGACATCTATGATCTGGTCATGCGGGAGGTGAAGCACCTCACCACCAACACGCCGCAGGACAAGGGCAACTCGAATCCCGTCTGGTCGAAAGACGGCAAGTACATCGTCTACTCGCAGGAGCAAGCCAAGGGCACGGATTCAAACATTTTCATCACCGACACCGCGACGGGCAAGAGCACGCTGCTGACGCCTCATGAAGGTGAGCAGCGCTCGTTCAACAACGATATTTCGGCCGACGGCAAGCGCATTCTGTTCACTTCAAACGCTGCCAACGGCTATTACAACGCCGGCCTGATCGAAATCGCTACCAAGAAGATCTCATGGCTCACGCGTGACAAATGGGAAATTCATGGTGGTGAGTTCTCGCCAGATGGCAAGCACGTCACCTTCAACGCCAACGTTGATGGCAACGAAGACATCTACCTGCACGATCTTGCGACCGGCAAGTCGACGGTGTTGCCCATCCCGAAGGGGGTCAACGAGCCTGCGGGCGGACCCTCCGCCTTTACCAAAGACGGCTCACACCTTCTTTACTACCACAACGGTCCTACCGCTCCCAGCGATCTTTGGGTGTATACGCTGGCGACGGGCGTATCGCATCAAATCACGCATTCGATGGTGGCTGGAGTGCGTTCGGAAGATATGGTCGAGCCCTATCTCGTCCACTATCCCAGCCGAGACGGCAAGTGGACCATCTCTGCGTTTCTTTACGTTCCCTTCAACATGACGCGCAACGGGCAGAACGCTGCCATCGTTTACATCCACGGCGGGCCGACTTCGCAAACCATGAATTCGTTCAATCGCTTCGTGCAGTACGCGGCCAATCAGGGATACATGGTGCTCGCCCCCAACTATCGCGGTTCGACGGGATACGGGAAAGAATTTCAGCAAGCGAATTTATTCGACATGGGCGGCGGAGATTTGCAGGACGTTCTGGCGGGCGTCGACTGGATCAAGCAGACCGGCTATCTTGATCCTAAAAAGATTGCCGTCATGGGCGGAAGCTACGGGGGCTATCTCAGCATGATGGCAGTGACGAAAGCGCCCGAGGTTTGGGCCGCGGGTGTGCCCATCGTGCCCTTTGTGAACTGGTTTACTGAAATCGAGAACGAAGATCCGGTGCTGCAGCAGTCCGATCTCGCGACTATGGGCGACGTGGTGAAGAACAAGGTGCTGTACGAAGACCGTTCGCCCATCAACTTCATCGATCAGATCAAAGCGCCACTGCTGTTGCTCGCCGGAGGACACGATCCGCGCTGCCCCAAGGAAGAAACGCAGCAGGTCGTTGAGGCCATCAAGAAGCGCCGCGGCACGGTTGCCTACAAGATCTACGAAAACGAGGGACACGGCTTCGCACGAGTAGAGAATCAGATCGATGCCTATCGGCGCGTGGCAGATTTTCTGCTGGCGCACGTCCCTCCGGCGGATTGCAGTTGTTCGCTGACGGAATGAGCGAGATGGATCATGCCGGGACTGCAGTGTGGCCCGAGGCCTTAACCTGTTCCATGCTCAATTCGCGCAGATAAAGGAACATCGGCAAACCGAGCGACACCCCGACCGTGAGCACGGCCAGCACCGGCAGCCACCGCCGGCGAATGTTCAACCGGGCGCTCTCGACGCGCATGAACACGACCAGAACCAAGGCGGAAACGAATACATCCATTCCAAAGAACGCGCTGATCCGGTTCACGAATAGTTCGCGGACGAAGAGCGGAAGATCGATCCCGTGTCGCAACAACCACGGGACGAACTGCCAGTATGGAAGCAACGCCCCTACGAAGCAGAGTGCGCGGTAAATCGTCTTCGGTTTCATTCCGGCAATCTAGCAGATACTGCGGGCGTGTCAAACGCAGGCGTTTAGCTTCGGGTTACCGAGGCTGGATCGGACATCGCTCGCCGAATGGCTTCGACCAGTCCGGGAATGGTGAACTCTTTGGCTTCAATGTCCACCCGCAAGCCCAGCTCGCGCAGGCTCGAAGAGGTAACTGGTCCAATGGAGGCGAGCCCGATCCCCTCGAGGTTCGCCCCGCGTGAGCGGAGCAGAGCCACGAAGTTGCGCACGGTGGAAGAGCTCGTGAACGTAACCACATGCGGACGGCGCAGTGGATTCGCGAGCGCAATGCGCAAGCGCCTGCGCGAAGATTGGGGCACAACGGTTTCATAAGCTTCGACCACGTGCACCTGCGCTCCCGCCCTGCGTAACTCGCGCGGAATCACGTCACGAGCAACTTTGGCGCGCACCAGCAGCACCCGCTTCCCGTTCACCCGCCGCCACAGACTGCGCACCACCGACTCCGCGACATACTCTTTGGGAACAACATCCACTTTGCCGCCGCGCTGCTCGATCGCCTTCTTCGTCGCCGGGCCGATGGCCGCGATGCGCAAGTGTTTGAGATTTGCTTTCCTCTGGCGCAGCTTGATGAGGCGCTCCCACATGGCCTCAACTCCGTTCGCGCTGGTAAGGATGAGCCAGTCGTAGTCTGCCAGGCTCTTGAGAGCGGAGTCCAACGCCTGGAACGATCGCGGCTTCCGAATTTCGATGAACGGAATTTCAAGCACCGTCGCGCCCAGCTTGCGGAGTTCCCCGGAGAGCGCTCCGGCCTGATGCCGAGCGCGGCCTACGAGAACGCGCACTCCGGAGAGCGGGCCAGGCGACGGCTTTCGAGATTGCATGAGACGGTTCGTGTTCCGCAATCACACCCCCAACCCTTTCTTCTGCATCAGTTGAGCGATTCCGGACACGGCTGAGTCCGTGCTCTGCCCCAAAGAGCCGATAACTGCGGCCTGGTCCTTCTTCGTACGATTTTGACTGATCTTGAACTTAGCTTCGATCCGGGTGGCGACCATCTCAAAGCCGACGA
>Ga0302326_10025575_pt1 | contig 11967 bp, 8 predicted proteins | sample Palsa_T0_3_FD_202264 | JGI IMG/M metagenome (GOLD analysis project Ga0302326, IMG submission 202264) | Peat permafrost microbial communities from Stordalen Mire near Abisko, Sweden - Palsa_T0_3 | ecosystem: Environmental > Terrestrial > Soil > Palsa > Peat permafrost | place: Sweden: Abisko... | reverse complement strand
GCCATCTGTCGGTCGGCGGGCAGCCGGTACGCGATACCCAGGTTCAGCGGTCCATCCGTTCGATGATCGGCGATGCCGCGGACGCCTCGGGAGTCAACGTGGTGCTAGCGGTCACCCGGAACGGTTTCTGGGTCGGTACGGCGCAGGCACGGATATGGGTAGAGCTGGTGGGACCGCTGAGGCCGCTGAGCATCCACGCCGGGGACCGAGTCCGGTTCGCCGGCACGGTGGTGGCCAACACGGCCTCCTTCTCAGCCCAGGCCGGAAGGACGAAGGGCGGCGACGCCGCCTTGCTGGCCCGGCAGGGCGGGCACATCGCCGTGAGCACCAACGGGATCTCGGTGGAACCCGGGTCGTGACAGCCGCGCCGGTCAGGCGGCCGGGGCGTCGGAGAGCAGCAGCTTGATCCGGTCCATCGCGGCCGCGGCCGCCGCGGGCTCGCGCCGTCCCAGGCCGCAGCTGGTGGAGATGCCGACCGGATGCCCGACCGCGGTCTCGATCATGTCGCGGATCCGGAACTGGGTGGCCGCGTCCTGATCCTCGTGCGCGAACCCGGCGATGAACCGGACGTCCGGTCCGAGCTTCAGGCCGGTCAGCGGCCGGTAGAAGCCGGGGACCTCAGCCGGCGGGTTGTCGGCGGCGGCCAGCGGGGCGTGCAGGTACTGCAGCGGGCGCCGGTCCGGCCACCGCTCGGCCACCGCGTTCGCCAGCAGCACCAGCGGGGCGGCGTCCGAGAGCTGGCCAAGCGCACGGTGGTTCATGTCGCCCAGGCACAGGTGCACGCCGAACCGCGCACCTTCGGGTGCCCCCTGGGCGAGCGCCGCGATCCGGCGCGCCAGCAGGCCGGCCAGCAGCGGCCGGAGCCGGGACGGCGCCCGGGCCAGCACCACCTGCTCGACCGGCACCTCGATCTGGAACAGAGCGTCATCGCCGAACAGCTTGTACGTGTGGTGCATGGTGGCGGCCAGCGCCTCGGTGAAGGGCCGCAGGTAACGCACCGGGCCGATCGGGCCGAAGGTGAACATGGCCAGGTCGACATCGCCCGGGATGCCGACCTGGAAACGCGGGCCGCCGTCGGCCATGGCGGCGCGGATGGTGTCGAATTCGGCCATCGCCGCGCGGGCGGCGGCGGCGATGCCCAGGTCAATGGCCGCGCCGTACAGCCGGTGCCCGGACCGTACGGCGAAGCGCGGCGTCTTGTCGTAGTCCGACCAGTCCCCTTCCCTGGTCAGCCTGAGGTCAGGGTGCTGACGGAAGCTGTCGATCATGGAGATGACCCAGTTCCGGCGGTCCCCGGTCTCGCCGTCCGGCAGGTAGTCCAGGTCCGGGCCTAGCCGCTTGACCGCGGTCCGCATCGCCTCCGCCGCACTGGCTGCCGGGATGCTTCCGACCAGATGAGCACGCCGAACTCCCACGGTCCCTCCCCAGGCACACGGCTACCGGTAAGCCGGTTTTATCGCATTTGATCACGACATACTCGCACCGGTACAGGGAGAGCGAGATTCCGGTCAGAGCGGCAGGCCCAGGACCTGGCACGCGTTGCCCTTGAGGATTCCCGGCACGGCCTCGGGCCGGATGTCCAGCTGCGCGAAGTCCGCCAGCCAGCGTTCGGGGGTGATCAGCGGGTAGTCGCTGCCGAACAGCACCTTGCGGCGCAGCATGCCGCCCGCGGCCCTGACCAGCTCAGGCGGGAAATACTTCGGCGACCAGCCGGACAGGTCGATGTAGACGTTGGACTTGTGGGTGGCCATCGAGATGGCCTCGGCCTGCCACGGCACCGACGGGTGCGCGAGGATCACCGTCAGCCCGGGGAAGTCCGCGGCCACCTCGTCAAGCAGGATCGGGTTGGAGTAGCGCAGCTTGATGCCCCGCCCGCCGGGCAGCCCGGCCCCGATCCCGTTCTGCCCGGTGTGGAACAGGGCCGGGACGCCCAGCTCCTCGATGGCTCCCCACAGCGGCCGGAACCGCTCGTCATCGGGCGCGAAGCCCTGCAGGCTCGGGTGGAACTTGAAGCCCCGGACCCCGTACTCGCGGACCAGCCGCCGGGCCTGGGAGATGGCGTCCTGGCCCCGGTGAGGATCGACCGAGCCGAACGGGATGAGCACGTCGGCGTGCCCTGATGCCTGCGCCGCGATGTCCTCACTGGACAGGGCCGCGTGCCCGGTCGCGGTGGCCGCGTCCACGGTGAAGATGACCGCGGCCATGTTCGCGGCCCGGTAGCGGCGGGCCAGGTCGGCCACCGTGGGAGTCCGGTTGTCCGCGGACTTGAAGTAGGCCGCCGAGGCAGCCATCAGCTCATCGTCAAGCGACAGGCGGCCGTGATCGTCCCGCTCCACGTGGACGTGCATGTCGATGGCGGTCACCGCGCCGGTATCGATCCGCGGCTCGTACCTGGTCATGGCCGGTGCCTCCTCGGTGCGTCAGTCAAGGCCGAGCCGCTTCTTGGTCGCCATCAGCTCACGCAGGGCCAGGTCGCGGCGGGCCATCAGGTCGTTCTCGTCGGCGCCGCCGAGTTCCTCCCGCACCCCGGCGACCAGGGCCGCGATCAGCTCGGGGGTCAGGTCGGGGTCACCGAGGTCGTGCCACCAGTCGACCATCGGCGGGCCGAGGTGCTCGAGCACGTGCTCGAGCCCGCCGCCGCCGCCGGACAGGTGCTGGGTGGCGAACGGGCCGAGCAGCGCCCAGCGCAGCCCGGGCCCGGCCGAGATCGCGGTGTCCACGTCCCGCACCGAGACGACGCCCTCGCCGACCAGGTAGTAGGCCTCGCGCCAGAGCGCCGCCTGCAACCGGTTGGCCACGTGCCCCGGCATTTCCCTGCGGATCCTGATCGGCCGTTTGCCCAGGTGCCGGAACACCTCCAGCGCTGACTCGATGGCTTCCCCGGAGGTCTGGCGGCCGCCCACGATCTCCACCAGCGGTACCAGGTGCGGCGGGTTGAAGGGATGGGCTACCAGCACCCGCTCGGGATGGCGGGCGCAGGCGCCGGCGAACGAGCTGGGCGCCAGCCCGGATGAGCTGCTCGCCAGGAGCACGTCCGGGCGGGCCGCCTCGTCTAGTGCGGCGAAGATCTCCCGTTTGATCTCCAGCCGCTCCGGGCCGTTCTCCAGGACCAGGTCAGCCGCCGCGGCGGCCTCGCGAGAGTCAGCATGGAACGAGAGCCGCCCGGGCAGGTACGGCTCGCCGAGTTCGGCGAGCCGGGTCGCCACGGTGTTGCGGAGGGCCTGCTCGGCGCCGGGCGCCGGGTCGGCGGCGATGACCTGGTAACCGCGGGCCAGCGCCAGCGCGGCCCAGCTCGCCCCGATCGCGCCGGTGCCGATGACCGCGATCGTCCGGATGTCCGTGGCCTTGATCACTGGTCGCTGGCCTTGCGTGCCCGGCCGGCCAGGAACTCGCGCATCCGGAACTTCGCGTCGTCGGTCCCCTGCGCGATGGCGGCCATGAGCGCTTCCATCATGAAGCCCTCGGCCGGATTGGACCTGGCGATCCGCGGCAGCACCTGCAGGACGGCGAAATTGGTCTGCGGGGCGTTGCCCGCCACCCGCTCGGCCAGCTCCAGAGCCTTCCGGCGGCCGGCTCCGGCGGGCACGACGTACTGCGAGAACCCCATGGCGGCGCCTTGCGCGGCGTCGTACCGGCGGCCGGTCAGCATCATGTCGGCCATCGCCGCCACCCCGACCAGCCGGGGGACGCGCACCGAGCCGCCGCCGCCGGTGAACAGCCCCCGCTGCCCCTCGGGCAGGGCGTAGAACGCCGACTCCTCCGCGACCCGGATGTGCGCCGAGGTGGCGAGCTCAAGGCCGCCGCCGACAACGGCGCCCTTCAGGACGGCGATGACCGGGACGCTGCCGTTCTCGATGAGGTCGAAGACGCGGTGCCACATGCGCGAGTGCGCGACTCCCGCGAGCGTGTCATGCTCCGTCATCTCGGCCAGGTCGAGCCCGGCGCAGAAGTGATCGCCGTCAGCATCGATGACCACCGCGCGGACCTGCGGATCGAGCGTGCGGAAGAACTGCTCGATGCCCAGGATGGTCTCATCGCTCAGCGCGTTGCGCTTGTCCGGCCGGGCCAGCGTGAGCACCGCGACCGGCCCCGCGATCTCAGCTCGCAGCGTGCCGGGCAGTTCCAGCTGATTGCTCATGCCGGCATCATGCCACGCGTCGTCAGGCCGCCCGGTGGCCGCGCCGCGCCCGCTGGCGATAATGAACCATGGATTCCTCCGTTCCCGTGATCGACCTCACGCCCTGGTTCAGCGGTGCCGAGCCGGCCCGCCGCGGTGTCGCCGCGCAGGTCGACGCCGCGCTGCAGAGCGTGGGCTTCTTCCTCATCAGCGGTCATCGCGTGCCAGGCGAGCTGCGCGCGCAGGTGCGGGAGCAGGCCCGGACGTTCTTCGCGCTGCCGCGCGAGGCCAAGCAGCGCTACGCCGTCACGGTCGGCGGCCGGGGCTGGCTGCCGCCTGGCGTGGAGGCGAACGGCTACGCCGAGGGCACCCAGACTCCCCCGGACCTGAAGGAATCGTTCGCGGTCGGCGCCGACACCCCGACCGGCGACCCCGAGGTCGACGCGTTCTGGTTCCCGGCCAATGTCTATCCGGCCGAGGTGCCGGCCCTGCAGCCCGCCGTCGTCGCTTACCTGGCGCAGATGCGCGCGCTCGCCGACGAGCTGCTGGTGCTGTGCGCCGCGGCGCTCGCCCTGGAAGAGGACTTCTTCACCCGGCACACCCGCCACGCCACGCACACGATGAACATCAACTGGTACCCGCCGGTGGCGGTGGCCGGCGAGCCGGAACCCGGCCAGTTCCGGATCGGCCCGCACACCGACTTCGGCACCGTCACCATCTTGGACCGCGAGCCGGGACGCGGCGGCCTGCAGGTCTGGACCGAGCAGGACGGCTGGCAGGACGCGCCGTACGAGCCGGGCGCCTTCACGATCAACACCGGCGATCTGCTCGCCCGCTGGAGCGGCGGCCGCTGGAAGTCCAACCGGCACCGGGTACTGCCGCCGCAGGCCGAGGCGCCGGATGAGGATCTGCTGTCGCTGGTCTACTTCTACGAGGCCGACCACGACGCGGTGGTGGAGTCCCTGCAGCCCCCGATCGGCAGGCCGAACGACTTCGAGCCGGTCATCTCGGCCCAGTTCCTCAAGGAACGCCTCGACGCGATCACCATCGGCTAGCCGCCGCCCGCTGGTCAGCCGCAGATGGGTGGTTCCGGTTCGCCGGGAGCATACTGCAGCCATTGCGCCCTCGTCGGTGGCCCGACATCGGCACACAGGGCGGCATAGGAATCAGTGAACGGCGCTATCTGCCACGTCCGCACGTAGCCGTCACTATCGCTGGCAGCTAGCAGCTGGCCGTCCGGACTGAACGCCACCCCGGTCACGCTGTGCCCGTTATCAACCGGGAGTGCGGCGCCCACCGGCTGCCCGGTCGCCGGATCCCACAGCCGCACCGTCCCGTCCGCGTCCGCGCTGGCCAGCAGCTGCCCGTCCGGACTGAACGCCACCGCGTTCACACCACCCCCCGGGGCCGTAGCAGCCAGCATCGGGGCGCTGGCCGACCGCCCGGTGACCGGATCCCACAGCCGCACCGTCCCGTCCGCGTCCGCGCTGGCCAGCAGCTGCCCGTCCGGACTGAACGCCACCGCGTTCACGCGACCTCCCGGGCCCGTATCAGCCAGCATGGCAGCACTCGTCGGCTGCCCGGTCGCCAGGTCCCATACGCGCACCGTGCCGTCCGCGTCCGCGGTAGCCAGCAGCTGCCCGTCCGGACTGAACGCCACCCCGCTCACAGCGGACGGCGGCTCGGGGACAGCTGAGCTCGTAGGCCGGCCGGTAGCCGCATCCCATAGCTGGACAATGCTGCCGACGCTGGCCAGCTCGCTGCCCGGGCCGAACGCCACCCCTATCACCCCGGGGGGCGAGCCGGTTACGGCCCGCAGGGGAGCGCCGACGGGCCGCCCGGTCGCAGGGTCCCACAAGCGGACCGTCCCGTCCGCGTCCGCGCTCGCCAGCAGCGTGCCGCCTGCGCTGAACGCCAGCGCTCTCACGTCGAGGCTTACCGGCTCATGCACGCCGGGCAGCGGCCCGGTCTCCGTGCTGAGCAGCGGCTCGGTCTCAGCGACCAGGACCCGGATCTCGCGTCCGGTGACCGGGTCCCACAGCCGTACCGTCCCGTCCGCATCCGCGCTGGCCAGCAGCCGGCCGTCCGGACTGAACGCCACCGCGCTCGCGCCGCCGATGGCGTCATCAGCCTGAAGCGGTGCGCGAGGAGCCTGCCCGGTAGACGGATCCCACAACCGGACGGTACCGTCCGCGCCGGCGCTGGCCAGCAGGTCCCCGGTCGGGCTGATCGCCACCGCGTTCACGCCATCGCCGGGGCCGGCGCCGGCCTGGGGGGAAACGCCGACGGGCCGCCCGGTCGACAGATCCCGCAACCGGACGGTACCGTCGGCGCCGCCGGCGGCCATCAGCTGGCCGTCCGCGCTGAATGCCACGCCGGTCACGCCGGATGGCGGGCCGGGCCCGGCCGGCTTGGGATGGCCGATGGCACGCCCGCTGGCCAGATCCCACAGATGTACCGTCCCGTCCGCGTCAATGCTGGCCAGCAGCTGGCCGTGCGGACTGAACGCCACCCCGGTCACGCCCGCCGAGCCGGTACCAGGCCGGAGCGGAGCGCCGGCGGGCCGGCCGGTCGCCAGATTCCACAGCCGTACCGTCCCGTCCGCGTCCGCGGTGGCCAGCCGCCGGCCGGAAGGGCTCCACGCCAGCCCGTTCACGCTCTCGGTGGCGTTACCACCCGTCTGGAAGGTACTTACGGCTCGCGCGGTCGCCAGATCCCACAACCGCACCGTCCCGCCCGCATCCGCGGTGGCCAGGCGCCGACCGTCCGGACTGAACGCCAGCCCGGTCACGTCGTCGCCCGCTCCGGAAGCAGCCGGGAGCCCAGCACCGGTCACCTGGCCATTCTGCAGGTCCCACACTCGCACCGAGCCGTCGCCGTAGGCGCTGGCGAGCAGCTTGCCAGACGAGCTGAAGGCCACCGCTCGCACGCCCCGGTTAGCCGGATCACCTGGCAGGATCCCGCCTTGCTGCTGCTCAGTCAGCAACGTCGCCATGACAGACATCGCCGACGGAGTGTGTGCGACGCTCCAGGCCGCCACCGCGAGCCGGCGCGCGGTCCAGGGATCGTACGGGGCGATGCTGAGACTTTTGACCACGAGCTGGGCAACGGTCTGCTGCCGGGCCGCGCTGGCCGCGTCGTTAGCCGCGAGCCCGGCCGCGCTGACGGCGATTAAGGCGAGCGCCGCCAGGCCGACGACAACACCGCGCCGCCTGCGTATACCGCGGCTAGCGGCGTGGTGAATGGCCCGGAGGAACTCCTCGCTGGTGGCCGCGAGCGGGGGGTAACGGGTCGGCGACCCCTGCCAGCGGGCAGCGGCGGCATCGATGGTGGCGAGCCGGCCGGGCTGGTACAGGTAGGAGGAGTCGCGGCCGTTGATGTCCCACGTTCGCGCGTCGGTGGCAAGCTGACTGTACAGGGCCCGATCGAGCTGGTCGTCTCCCAGCCAGTCCCCGAACTGCCGCCAGGCGTGCAGCAGCACGTCGTGGGAAATCTCGACGCTGTCCGTCCCGAGGACGAGCAGGCGGCGAGCGCTGAAGCTGTCGATGACCGCGCCGATGTCGGCCGTCATCTTCGGCCCCGGCGAATACAGCTCAGCACGGCTGCATCGGCGCCGCGCGAACTGGCCCTCTGGCGTGATGACGGTCAGCTGGGTGAAGACCAGCCGCGCCGCGCCCTTCTGCCGGGCGGTCAGGGTGTCGTAGGCGGCCTGGGCACTGCGGTTGACCGCGTCGGCCACCCCGCCCGCGCGCCGGTAGGCGCGCAGGGTCAGCTCGCTGCCTTCGCGGTGTTCCCAGGTGGCGGCCATCGCCTGAGATATCAGCGGCAGCGCGCCGCTGGCCGGCCCGTTCTCATCCCCTTCGCGTAGCTCGGCGAGGACGGCCTCGACCAGGGCGAGTTCCACGGCCAGGCCGGCCTCGGCCGCGGGCCCGGTTATCGCGAGCCGCAGTTCGGCCTCGCTCATCGGCCCGACCGTCACGGGCCCGCGCTCCAGCGCGGCCTTCAACGGCGGATAGGCGATGATCCGGTCGAGAAAGTCCGCGCGCACGGCCGTTACCACCAGGGCAGGCGGGAGTTTCTGAGGTCCGGCGGGCACCGTGGCCGCCGCATCCAGCACCGCGACGAACGCCTCCCGTTCCGCCTGGCCGGCAGCGGCGGCGTCGCCCGCGGTGAATAGCTCCTCGAGCTGGTCGACCACGAGAACCAGGCGCGGTGCCGCGGCCTCGGGTGCGATAGCCGAACCTGGAGCGGTGTCCGGGGCGGTGGCCGTCCGCACCGCCAGCTCGATCAGCATGGGTGCCTCACCCGGCGCCGCCGACAGCGACCGGTACATCGAGTCCGGTTCTGAACCCGAGAGATCGGCGAGCTGAGCGGCGAGTTCCCGCAGCGGGGTACTCGTCGGCCGGATCACCAGACGCGGCCAGCTCTGCGATCCTGGCCCGAGAGCACCGGCTGCCAGCAGCGGCATCAGTCCCGCCCGCAGCAGTGAGGACTTGCCTGCTCCCGATTCCCCGGTCAGCAGGAGGATGCCGGTCCCGTCCAGCCGCTGCAGCAGCTGGGCCGTCAGGTCACCCCGCCCGTAGAAGACTCGTGCTTCGTCCTCATGGAATGACACCAGCCCGAGATAAGGGGAGCCGGTCCACGGTGGCGCGGCACCCGTCGGACCGTGAACTGCACCCGGGCCGGCCTGTTCGGGCGAAAGGACCGGGGCTTGCGCGGCGGCCAGCACCTCGGCGGCTGGCGCACGGCCGCGGGCGGCCGCCACGAACCGGGCGCGTACCGGTTCGGTCAGGTTCAGTGCGCCGGCCAGCAGCTCGGCGGTCTCCTTACGGGCGGTCCGGTTGATGCCGCGCTCCAGGTCACTGACCGACCGCGGGCTCACGCCTGCCGCGTCGGCCAGTTCCTCCTGCGTCAGCCTGGCCTGCGTCCGCAGTTGCCGCAGCAACCCGGCGAATCCCAGCACAGGCTGCTCCGCCACATCCCCTCCGCAGGCCCCGGTCCAGCCGCAAGGCAGTCGGTCAGACCTAGACAAACCATATCGAGACCTGACGGTTATCACCAGGTACCCAGGCCGCCCAGGCAGGTAAACCGCATGCCCTCAGCCGGTCACAGCCAGTCCCGCCGCTGCTACTAACGCAATCCTGTGTTTGCTCCTGTGGCTTGTCCTGTGGGTCCGCACGTGTGGTGCCCAGCCAGCACGCCGGCCACGGTGAGAGCCAGACGGCGGCACCAGAGGCTAGGCCCGGTTCGTGCCGCGGAGAGGACCAGATCATGAGCGCTGAGGCGGCTCGCCTTCCGGCGGGCGGGTATCCGGTGGCCGCCGACCTCGTCGCACGGGCCCGAGGCGGGAACCAGCAGGCCTGGGACGCGCTGGTCGAACGGTATGCCTCGCTGATCTGGGCCATCTGCCGCCGGCACCGGCTCGCTGACGCCGACGCCGCGGACGTCAGCCAGAGTGTCTGGCTGCATCTCGTGGACCACCTGGACCGGATCCGGGATCCGGCCGCGCTGCCCGGCTGGCTGGCCACCACGACCCGGCGGGAGTGCAGCCGGATCCTGCGCGCAGGGCCGGCGTCATCCGGATCAGGGTACGGGCCGGACGCCGAGACCATCGCGGACGAGCAAGCCCGCAGCTCCGAGGAGGAACTGCTCACCGCCGAACGGCAGGCGGCACTGTACGAGGCGTTCACCGACCTGTCCCCCGGCGAAAGACGACTGATCGCCCTACTCAGCGAAGACCCGCCCCCGTCTTACGCCAAGATCAGCGCCGAACTGGGCATCCCGGTCGGCAGCATCGGCCCCAGCCGCCGCCGCTGCGTGGACAAGCTGCGCCGCCATCCGGCCATCGCCGCCCTGATCGCCGCCGATATTGCCACGGCAGACTAGGAGCGGCAGCCGCTAAGGGCTTGGTACCGCAGTCAACTGCGCGGCGAGGGAGCGCAGGATCGCGGCGGCCTCTTCGGCCATCCGCGGGACGAATTCCGCGACGCTGATGATGTCGGTGATCGCGGAGGCGACCTGGCCGGTCATCACCAGGCCGTTCGTCACGTCGCCGTCTGTCTGGGCGCGCTGCATCGACTCGATCTTGCGGCGGGTCAGCTCCACCGGGTCTCCCGCGCCTGGATGGCGGCCCAGCAGTTCCTCCGACGCGGCGTTGCGCAGGCCACGGCACGGGCCGTAGACGCCGTCGAAGGCGACGTCGTCGCCTTCGCGCGCGTCCAGCAGTGCCTGGAGGTAGGCCGGGTGCCAGTCGGAGTTGTCATGGCTGAGGATGAACCGGGTGCCCATGGCGACGCCGTCGGCGCCCATCGCCAGCGCGGCCGCCAGGCCGCGGCCGTCCCTGGCACCGCCGGTGAGCAGCACCGGGATATCGACGGCTTCGGTCACGTTCGGGATCAGCACGAAGGTATGCACGGCCTTGCTCGGGGCGTGCCCGCCCATCTCGAAGCCCGCGGCGATCACCACGTCGACGCCGGCCTCGGCCGCCTTCACCGCCTGCCGCGTCGATCCCGCCTTGTGCTGGTGGATCAGCCCGGCGTCCTTGATCAGGCCGACGTAGCCGCCGGGAAAGCCGGCGGAGGTGGTCAGGACGGTGAGCCGCGCGGCGATCGCCGGGTCGGACTCCCGCGCGGCGAGCGCGGTGCGGATGTAGGCGTCGGTGAACGGCAGCACGACGCCGGAGGCATCGACTCCGACCGGGATGTTGACCGCGAACGGCCGGCTGGTCAGCGCGGCGCACTCCTCGATGTGCTCCCGGAAGGTCCGCGCGCCGGCGGAGATATCGGCCGGCATGCCGGGCATCGATACCGTCCCGAGGCCGCCCGCGTTGGAGACGGCCGCGGCCAGCTTGGGCGTGCGGAACGGCCCGAGGCCCTCCTGCACGATCGGATGATCGATGCCGACGAGGCGGGTGTAGCGGTTCACGATCGGCGACATGACGCCTCCTGGTAGTCCTTCACGGCACCTGCACAATGTATTACACTCTTGGTAACTCGTTTTCCAGATCCGTAGAGTATCGGCGCGATGAGCGGCCGGTGCCTGAGCGAAGGACGTCACGATGGCGGACGCGCCGAACCCGCTGGCCCGGCTGGCCGAGGTGGCACGCGAGCCGCGAGAGTACATCGGGCGCTGGCGGTCCGCGCACCCCGGTCAGCAGGTCGTGGGCGTTCTGCCGATGAACTTCCCGCGGGAGATCGCTTACGCCGCCGGCACCTTGCCCGTGGTCGTCCAGGATGACCGCAAGCCGGTGACCGACGGCCGCTCGCTGCTGCCCGAGTTCTACTGCGGCTACACCCGCAACCTCGCCGACCAGGCCGCGACCGGCCGCTTCCAGGGCTACGACGCCGTGTTCATGGCGGATCACTGCATCCAGCTGATCGGCGCGGCTGACGTGATGCGGGCGGTGCTGCCGGACATCCCGGTGTTCTTCGGGATGCTCATCAGCTCGATGAGCGACACCTGGGCACCCGCCAAGATCGCTGAGATGATGGCCGAGTTCCGGGCCGAGTTCGAGTCCTTCACCGGGCACCCGGTCACCGACGAGGCGCTGCGGTCCAGCATCAGGCGGCACAACCAGGACCGGCAGCTGATCCGCCGGCTCTTCGACGAGCGCAGCTCGGGCCGCGCGACGTTCACCCCCGGTCAGCTCCAGGACATCGTCGGCGCCAGCATGGTCATGGACCCGGTGGAGCATCACGCGCTGCTGGCGGACGCGATCACCCAGGCGCGGGAGGCACCGCGCGATGACCGCGTCCGGGTCCACCTGTCGGGCCACCTGTGCCATGCGCCGAAACGCGAGCTGCTCGACCTCATCGAGGACAGCGGGGCCGTCGTGGTCGACGATGACCTGT
>Ga0302326_10025573_pt1 | contig 11967 bp, 9 predicted proteins | sample Palsa_T0_3_FD_202264 | JGI IMG/M metagenome (GOLD analysis project Ga0302326, IMG submission 202264) | Peat permafrost microbial communities from Stordalen Mire near Abisko, Sweden - Palsa_T0_3 | ecosystem: Environmental > Terrestrial > Soil > Palsa > Peat permafrost | place: Sweden: Abisko... | reverse complement strand
CGGTGTCGGTGCGGGCTTCCATTGAGGTCAGGTTTCGGCGGTTGCGCTAGCCGCTCTTCTTCAGCTCCGCCAAAACCAACTTCGCCAGTTCTTTCAGCGTCTCAAACACGCCCTGACCCGTGATGGCCACGCCTTCCAGCACCGGCTCTCCTTTTTTCCGCAGTTGCTTGGTCAGTTCTTCCACGGACATGGCGTTTGGCAAATCGCGCTTGTTCAATTGCAGCACGTAAGGAATGGTCGCGAAATCCAGCTTATGCTCCTTCAGGTGTTCGTGCAGGTTGTCCATGGTCTCGAAGTTCGCGTCCAGCCGCTCTTCCTGTGAATCCGCCACGAACGCCACGCCATCCGCGCCTTTCAGAATCAGCTTGCGGCTGGCTTCATAAAATACCTGTCCAGGTACGGTATATAAATGAAAGCGCGTTTTGAATCCGCGCACCGTACCCAAATCCAGCGGCAGAAAATCGAAAAATAGCGTGCGGTCCGTCTCCGTTGCCAGCGACACCATCTTGCCCTTTTGATTTTGCCCCGTGTGGTCGTAGATCCACTGCAAGTTGGCGGTCTTTCCGCCCAGACCTGGACCGTAGTACACCAGCTTGCAATTGATTTCGCGCGCGGGAAAATTAATGAAAGGCACGTATGGTCAGCTCGATCTCGGCCAGATTTTTATAGCATAGGCGCGCGGCGCAGGCCAGCGTTCCTGCGCGCTTCGGTCGCCGAATCATCACCGCGTTCTAGTTTCCGCGAGAATGCCCGATTCGCGGCGCTTTATTTTCGCTGCGTGCTGCCCTAAGGTAACGGGCCAGAGCGGGTATTTGGCCGCCGCGGCCCAACAATTGCCCTCGCGAGTAATCACTCTGCGCTACAGGCCCTTCTGGCCCGCACATGCCTGCCGCATACCGCGTTTGACGCGCCGTACCTGCTCTGCTAGCATCCGCCTCATGGCTAAAGCCCATAAACCCTCTCCGAGCTCCAAGAGCGCCTCCCGCTCCGACGCTAAGCCTATGAAAAAGCGTATCTTACCGCCAGCACCACCTCCCCAGCGCGGAGGCGTTGAGTTGGTTGACCCCCGCGTACAGGCCCAACTCAAGCTTTATGACGAGGCCTTGGCCCTCTTTCACCAGCAAAAATTCGCTAAAGCCAAGCAGGAACTCGAAAAAGTGATGGCCGGCCCCAGCAAGGAACTCATCGATCGCGCGCGCATGCACATCAACATCACCGAACAGCGCATGAAGCCCACGCAGGAGCAAAATCCCAAGACTGCCGAGGAACATTACCAGCGCGGCGTGGCCATGATGAACATCGGCCGCTGGGACGACGCCCGCGAAAGTTTGAATAAAGCCCGTAAGGCCGCGCCCAAAGCCGACCACATCCATTATGCGATGGCCGCGCTCGATTGCCTCACCGGTGAAGCCGATTCCGCCATGGCCAATTTAAAAGTCGCCATCGAACTGCGCGGTGAAAATCGCTTCCACGCCCGCAACGACGAAGATTTCGCCTTCCTGCAGGAAGACCCGCGCTTCACCGAACTCCTCTACCCGGAAAAAGAAGGCTACTCCGGGTAAACGGGCACTCCTGCCTGGGTGCCTTGCCTCTGCCCGCGTCTGTTGAACAAGCGTTTCAGATATTTTTAGAATTCGCAGGATCCACCAGAACTTACCGCGGAGTGACCGCCGCTGGCGACGTCTGCGCTTCCGGATAAAGCTTGTCAAACTCCGGGTCGCCGTGCAGCACGGCCAGGTCCGGATCGCGCCGTGCCCACACGGAGTCCCGGAAGCCGGTCTCCCACGCTTTGCGCAAGGCATCCAGCGCTTCGGCCTTTCTATTCAGCCCACAGTACGTACAGGCGGCGTTGTATAGAATCGAGGGTTCGTTGGCACGCAGGGTGAGCGCCATGTTTAATTGTTGCAGGGCGTCTTCCGTGCGCCCTAGGTCGGCGTAATCGCCCGCCACCAGCACGCGCGCCCGCGCATCTTCGGGGACCTGTTTCAAATGGTTCTCCAGCGCCGCCATCCGGCGATGTCCCATATTGCGCTTGGCTTCTTCCTTGCCCATGGCACCGAGCGAATTAATAATCGGCACATAAGCGTTATAGTCTTCGCCGCTGGCTTCGATGGCCGTTTCCGACACGTCGCCAACCTCCTGATAGCGTCCTGCGGCAAATAGCGAGCGGCACAGCAGATAATACGCGCCCTCGCAATCGCGCTTGCGCTCGATGGCTTTCTTGACCATGCGGATGGCCTCGTCGTGCAGTTCCGCCGCATATAGCACCCACGCCTGGCTGACCTGCACCTCGGCCAGGTCCCAGCGCAGCGCCACGGCCCTCCCGGAAGCTTCCCGCGCACGCTCCACCCACACTTGTTCGCGGCTATAGTTGCAATAAAACATGGCGCAGGCATTGGCGCACGCCGCATACGCCAGCGCGAAGCTGGCATCCAGCGCCACGGCATTCTCGAACATCTGCAAGGCAAACTCCAGATCCTGCCGCGTCTGACGCCGCGCATAGCGTTTGCCCCGCAAATACAAATCGTAGGCCTGCAGATTTTCCGTCGGCTTGACCGCCAATGCCTCCAGTTCTTGCGGCGAAAGCGTAATGCGCAAAGCCTCGGCGATTTTGCGGGCCATTTCATCCTGCACTTCGAAAACGTCCTTCATCTCCCGGTCGAAGCGCTCCGACCATAGCGGAAAATCCGTCCGCGTATCCACCAACTGCACGTTGATGCGCAGCCGCGCGCCGGAGCGCCGCAACGTGCCGGTAAGCACATAGGCCGCCCCCAGTTGCTGCCCAATCTGCGCCGGAGTTACCGGCTTGTCTCGAAACGCCAGAATCGTGGGCCGCGAAAAAGTATTCAGTCCGCGGATCTTGGATAGCTCGGTGATCACATCCTCGGTAATCCCGTCGCGCAGGTATTCGTCTTCCTTCGCCCCGCTCAAATTTTCGAAGTACAACACCGCCACGGATTTCCCGCTGGGCTTGGCAGCGCCAGGATCCGAATCGGATTTTTCCTTGGTGCGGCGTTTGCTCGATTCCAGATCGCGCTTCAGTCGGCTCAGATCGGTTTTCAACTCCGTAGCCGTCTGGCAGCGCAAGCTCCGGTCTTTCTCCAGCGTCTTTTCCAAAATGCGCACGAAGTCGCCGGGCAAAGCCGGATTCAGCTCGGCCGCGGGCTGCGGCTCGCGGTTCAGGATGGCGTCGAAAATCACCGCCGAGGTGTCTCCCGCAAAGGGCAGCGCCCCGGTGGCCATTTGGTACAAAACCGTCCCGGCGGAAAAAATATCCGTCCGCGCATCCACCAGCTGTCCGCGCGCCTGCTCCGGCGACATGTAAGAAATCGTGCCCACCGCCGCTCCCGGGGTGGTCAGCTCATTCGCGGCTGTCTCCGCCTGCTCCGCCGCCAATTCGCCCTGGCGCATTTTCGCCAGCCCAAAATCCAGTATCTTTAGCTCCCCGCGTTCCGTAAGAAACAGGTTGGCCGGCTTAATGTCCCGGTGCACGATGCCTTTGGCGTGCGCCGATTCCAGCGCGTCCGCCATCTGAATGGCCAGCGGTAGCAGCTTCTCCATTTCCACCGGCTTGCCCGTCATCGTTTGTGCCAGCGTATCCCCCGCCAGCAGCTCCATCACTATAAAATGCCGCCGCTCGTGCTGTTCGATGGCATGAATGGTGCAAATGTTCGGATGATTCAGCGACGAAGCCGCGCGCGCCTCACGCTGAAAGCGCTCCAGCGCCTGACTGTCCTGCGCCGTTTCCGGCGGCAGAAACTTTAGCGCCACTCGCCGGCCCAGCTGTGCATCTTCCGCCTCATAGACCACGCCCATGCCACCGGAGCCAACCTTTTTGAGAATGTGGTAGTGCGCGAAGGTCTGTCCAACCAGAGAAGGTGCGGAGTCCGACATGGGCCGATCATGTTAGATGCTCGCCGCGAACGAGTCAAATAATGCCGTCTTGGTTGGAGCTGGTGAGCTCCTGTGGACGCAATTGCCAAAGGCTTACGGTTTGCAGCGTAAACTCACTTTCCCACGCCCTTTCCGGTACACTTCCTTGGCCAGATCGTTCCGCGTTTATTCGCATAGTTGTCACACTATTTTCTTGCTGCGAGCGTTTCATGCCGAAAAAGAGCGCGCCACCAAAAATTCTCCGCCGCGGCTTCCGCGTCGTGGCCCTCGGTGGCGGCACGGGCCTTTCCACGCTGCTCCGGGGACTCAAGGAGTACTGCGTTCGCCGCAGCGACGACCACCCGACCCCAGAACGCCCCATCTCAGACCTCGTGGCCATCGTCACCGTCACCGATGACGGTGGCTCCTCCGGCCGCCTGCGCCGCGAGAATCGCATCCTCCCGCCCGGCGACATTCGCAATTGCATGGTGGCGTTGTCAAAAGATGAAGCGCTGCTCGGCCGCCTTTTTCAATACCGTTTCAAAGCCGGCCAGGGCCTCATCGGCCACAATTTCGGCAACCTCTTCCTCGCCGCGCTCACGCACATTACCGGCGACTTCTCCGAAGCCATCCGCGTTAGCAGCAAAGTGCTGGCCATCCGCGGGCGCATTTTCCCGTCGACGCTTTCCAACGTACACCTCGTCGCCACGCTCGAAAATGGCCGCGTCGTGCACGGCGAAACACGGATCACCGCCAGCAACTCCCGTATTAAGAAAATCGCTCTCTCCCCGCCGAACGTCCGCGCCATGCCGCTGGCCATCGACGCCATCCGCACCGCCGACCTCATTCTCCTCGGCCCCGGCTCGCTATACACCAGCATCCTGCCCAACCTGCTCATCCCGGAAATCGCCGCCTCCATCCTGCAATCCAAAGCTCCGCGTGTGTACATCGCCAATCTCATGACCCAGCCCGGAGAAACCGCGGGCTACGCACTGGCCGACCATCTGCGCGCCATCCAACAACACACCCTGCGGGAAAATTCCCAGCGCCGCGTCATCGATTACGTCGTCGCCAATCGTCAGCCGGTCAGCGCACCGGTGGCCCGCCGCTATCGCGCCCAGGGCGGCGCCGAACCCGTCAAGGTCGATCTTCCCGCGCTGCAAAAAATGGGCTTCCGCGTACTGCAAGAAAATCTGCTAGAAGAGCACACGGTAATCCGCCACAACACGCGCCGCCTCGCCCGACTGTTGGTAGCGAAGTTTTTGTAGCGGCCGCCTTCTGCCTGCCCCGATGAAACCGGGGGGCCGTCGCCTTCTTGCGCGCCACTAAAAGCGCGTCACTAATATCCCGTCACTCCGCCCGTAACGCCTCATTCGGATCAATCCCCGCCGCCCGCCGCGCCGGCAAATAACTCGCCAGCGCCGCAGCCGCCAGCAGCGTCAACCCCACTCCGGCGAACGTCAGCGCATCCGTCGCCGGCACCTCAAACAGCAGCGACTTCACCAAATCCCGCAGCGCCACCGCTCCTACCATGCCAAGCGCAATCCCCAGTCCGCACAGCAACAATCCGCGCGACAGCACCATTTGCAGAATCCGCGCCGGCGCCGCCCCCAGGGACATCCGAATGCCAATCTCCCGCACGCGTTGACTCACCATCAGCGCCATAATCCCGCCGATGCCTGCCGTGGCAATCACCAGCGCCAGCCCCGCGAAAATACCCAGCAAACTTGCCGTCACGCGCGGCGAAGCCAGCGATTCATAGCGCGCCTGCTCCAGCGTCAAGACATGCGTCACCGCCGTTTGCGGATCCACGTCGTGCACCGCGCGCGTCAACGCTCGCGCCATGCTGCGCGGCTCCGCGACAGTGCGCACAATCAGCGTGGCAGGTTGCGCATTCTGCGCCTGCGGCACATAAAATTCCGGCACGGGCGCGTGGTTCAATCCAAACTCCCGCACGTCCCCGACCACGCCCACAATCGTCCCCCAGTGCTGCCCGCCGTCCGGGCTCATGCGCTTTCCGAGCGCCTCTTCGTTCGGCCAGTACTTCCGCTTTGCCGCTTCATTGATCACCGCTACCAGCGGCGCTTTCTCGCGGTCCGTCTCCGCCAGCAGCCGCCCGGCCTTCAATGGAATGCCCAGCGCCGCAAAATAATCCGGCGAAACCGCGGCATACGTGCTTACAGGCAGCGCTTCACCCGGCTCCAGCGCGCGTCCATCGATGGCAAACGTGAAGGACACCGCCTCCGGCCCATCGCTGATCGCTTCCGGCTCAAAAGGATACCGGCTCGACACCGCTGCCGACACCACGCCCGGCTCCGCCTTCACGCGTTCGAGCAGTTTCTGCAATACCACTTTGCTCGCTGCATCGTCCGTATATTTCGACCAATTGAACGTCGTGCGCATCGCCAGCACACGCTGCGGCACAATCCCGGCATCCGTGTGCTGCATCTTGATCAAACTGCGCACCACCAGTCCGGCGCCGATCAGCAGCATGAAAGAAAACGCCACCTGTCCCACGATCAACACGCTGCTCACACGGCTTTGCCGCCGCCCGGAACCCGCCGCCCCAGCCGAACCTTCCTTCAAGCTGCTCGTCAAATTCGCGCGTGAAAACACCGCCGAAAGCGTGCCGAAAATCAGGCTCGTGCCCAGCGCCACCCCCAGCGTAAAGAGCAGCACGCCCGCATCGAGGTGAATTTCCCGCGCGCGCGGTGTCAACCGCCCGGCAAAATCCACCAGCAGCTCCAGGCTCCCGTACGCCAAAAGCAGCCCCAGCAGCCCGCTCGCCATCGCCATCAGAAAACTTTCCGTGAAAAGTTGCCGCAGCAACCGGCTGCGGCCCGCGCCCAGCGCGCTGCGCACCGCCAGTTCACGTTCCCGCCGCGCCATGCGAGAGAGCGTCAGGTTCGCGACATTCGCGCACGCAATCAGCAGCACGAACGCCGCTGCTCCCAGCAGCAGCAAAAGCGTGGGCCGCGCCGTGCGCGTCAGCTCTTCCTTCAGCGGCGACGCCTCCGCCGCATAGCCCACATTTCCCGGATAGTATTTCGGATATGCCGCCCGCAGTCCCGCCGCAATCGTGGCCATGTCTGCGCCGGCCTGCGCCACCGTTACGCCGGGCTTCAGCCGCCCAAACACTTCCATCATGCGCATGTCGCGATTTTCCGTGTGCATCGGGCTGCTGCGAAACGGGCATGCCGACGTCGCCATGTACACATCGTTCTCGTCCGGATACTGCGGCACCGGCGGCAGGACGCCCACCACCGTGTGCACCTTGTCGTTCATCTCAAACGTTTTTCCCACGATGTCCGCGTCCGCGCCGAAATTATTTTTCCAATATTCATAGCTCAGCAGTAGCACTGCCGGCGCGCCCGGCTTCTCGTCCTCCGCCACCAGCGTCCGCCCCAGTAGCGGCTGCACGCCAAACAGTTCGAAATAATTTGCCGAGACTACTCCCGTGCGCACGCGCTCCGGTTCGCCGTGTCCGAAAAGCGTGAAAGACATGGAGTGATATTCCACGAGGCCAGCCAGCGTGCGGTTCTGCTTGCGGTAGTCGGCAATCTCTTGCACCGAAAACGACAAATCGTCTACGCCCACCTTCTTTTCCGTCTGCCGCACCTGAATCAACTGTTGCGCCTGCGTGTACGGCAGCGGCCTCAGCAGCACTGCATGCACCACGCTGAATATCGCCGTATTCGCGCCGATGCCCAGTCCCAGCGTCGCCACCGCGATCGCCGTGAACCACACATTTCGCCTCATCATGCGCAGCGCGTACCGGCAATCGTCCTGCAGAATTTGCCAATGTTCCCTCGGTGCCATGGTGAAAATGCCCGCGATGGTCTCCCGCCACAGCCGCAGCGCGTCCAGCGCCCCGCCGCGCTCCTTCACCTCGCGCTGCTGCTCGCGAAATACGCCTTCCATCTCGCCTTCGTAATTCGTCCGAAAATCAAACGGGAGCACCCGCATCAGCGCGCGAAACATTCGTTGCGACAACGTCTGGCTCTGTTTTTCCATCGTGCTCTCTCCTTCGCCGTGTACCGTTCGCCGTGTTTCCCTTTGCCGCGCATCTTGCGAATCCGAGCCGTATCTTGCTTGTCGTTACGCCAATTTCGGTTTCCGAAAAAGTTTCTTCACCCGCGCCTGCACCAGTGCCTCTTCCATGCGCTCCGCTTCCGCCACCGCCACGTCTCGCCCAAACGCCGTCAACAGGTAATACCGCCTCCGCTCATCGTCCAGCACCACCTCCGGCCGTTTGCCGGATTCCGCGATCAATCCCGCGCTTTCGAGCCGCGCCAGATTTCCATACAGCGTCCCCGCGCTCAGCCGCACCTTATCCTCCGTGCGCCGCGCCACTTCCTTCAAAATCGCATACCCGTGCTTTTCGCCATCCGCCAAAGCCAGCAAAATGTGAAACATCGCCGGCGTCAGCGGCAGAAACGATTCCGTCTCGCGTTTCTTGTTCACCGCTTCTCCTCGCTACTGCTTCGGTCACTCACTCCGCGTCTGACCGTATCTATCGCTCATCGTAACACTATATCGTCATACGCTATAGTAGTGCCGCAAGTTCCCTGCCAGTAAAAATTGATCCGCTACCGATGAAAGCAAACCAATTGCGGGTGTCCAACTTGTCCTTCTTGCTCGACGCTGTCCGCTTTCGGGAGCCGGCATCCCACCTCCGGGACAATCTCGCCGCAGTCCAAAGCACTCAGTGCTTGGCATGCTAACCGGCGCGAGCGTTCTGCCTGCCTTGGCGTGGTCCCTGCAAGGTGCACTTCCCAAGATGGAGCACGGCCACTGAGTGGACGTCCCTAAACGGAACCGAAGTTTGCTCATTTTGACTGCCCGAGGGTTCAAAGCGCGAGAACTATGCCTTGCGCTGATCAGCTCAAACAACAGATAAGAATACCCTTAGACGATTAACAGCGGACGCGGGAGCGTTGGGTTCTACGCCTTTGTTTCGCTGGCCCTTGGCCTGCATTAGTGCGGATCATGCTACCTCCGGCGCATAGCAACCGCAAAGAACCGGAGACGAAACATTTTTCGCCGAGTCTGACGCGGGAGTGTGCGCGGAACACAAGACCGATTTTTGTGCTGGGGCGTTTGGAGACTTCGTGTTTGATGGTCGCGATTTTGGCGAGCGTTTGGATGGGCGGATGCGCGCAGAGCTCGGGTGGAGGGATACAACCACCCCCGCCGCCCCAGATTGCGGTTACGGTATCGCCGACAGCGGGAATGGTGCTGCTTGGAAATTCAACCACGTTTATGGCGACGGTTACGAATACCGGCAATACGGCGGTGACGTGGAGCGTGAACGGCGTGGCCGGAGGAAGCACTGCTGCAGGCACGATTACCGAGTTGGGCGTTTATACCGCGCCAGCAGATTTGCCGTCACCGGCTAGCGTGCAGCTTACAGCGACCAGCGTGGCGGATCCGACCAAGGTGGCCAGCGCGGCAGTAACGATCAGCAGCGACATCGTGGTGCAGATTGCGCCGAATGTCGCGGGCGTGGAATTGGGCGCCCTCCAGGCATTCGTAGGTACGGTGCACAGCGCGGGACACCCGGATATCGCTTTGCGCTGGAGCATTGCAGGCGCGGCATGTCCGAATAATTGCGGCTCCGTGGGCACCAAAGGAAACTATTCCGCGCCACAGATTTTGCCGACCGGGGCTGCGGTGACGGTGACGGCGCAAAGTGTGGCAGATCCATCGAAGCAGGCTTCGGCGGCGATTACGATCACCAGTCACCTTTCGTTGACGATCGTGGCACCGGCGATGGTGCCGGCGAATGGGAGCGCAGCCATTGTGGCGACGCTGACGCCGGTCCCTGGCTCCAGCCCCAGCGAAGTGCTGAACTGGACGATTAGTGGCGCGGGGTGCAGCGCGTCGAGTTGCGGGACGTTTTCTTCGATTCCCCAAGCGTCGAGTTCGGGCAACGTGACGACCAACACAGCGACGTATAAGGCGCCCACCGCCGCGCCCACGCCTGATAGCGTGACGGTGACGGTCACGCCCCAGGCGGACCCGACGAAGGCGGCGTCCGCCACGATCAGCATCATCCCCACCATAGGCCTAGCGATTACACCAGCGACCGCTACGCTGGCCGCAAATCATCGCGTGACGTTGATGCCGCAGGTGAACGGCACCGCAAACACCACTGTGCTTTGGAATGTGAACGGCGTGAGCGGCGGGAACGTCGTGCTGGGGCAGATTTGCGCCACCGGATCGAACCCGTGCCAGGCGGTGACAGGCGGAGATTCCGGGCCGGTGGACTATCTGGCGCCTGGGACGATTCCGACGCCTGATCCGGTGACGGTGCAAGCAGTAAGCGCGGAGGACGCGGGCGACAGCGCAACGGCGCAAATTACGGTGATCAATCACGTGGTGGTATCGGTGTTTCCCGGGAGCGCGACGCTGGCGCCGATGACGGTGCAGGCGTTTGCAGCGTCGGTGCTGGGAACGAGCAATCAGAGCGTGGTGTGGCAGATTGCCGGGGCCGGCTGCAACGTGGCAGGAGCGGGACCGTGCGGCGCAATTAATACGAGCGGGATTTATACAGCGCCGGCAACTGCTCCGGCGCCCGATGCGCTGCAGGTGGTGGCAGTAAGCCAGGACGATACGACGCAGTCCGGTGCGGCGAATGTGACGATTTCGACCGGCGCGAACATCTTGACGCTATTGCCGGCCAGTGTGTACGCCGGGGCAGCGCAGGGATTTACCTTGCTGGTAGATGGCAGCGGATTCGTGGAGGGAACGTCGGGCACGGGCTCGAGCATACGCATTGCAGGGAGTGGGCGGACGACCTCATGCATTTCTACCTCGCGGTGTTCCGCGCCGGTGACGGCTAGCGACGTGGCGACGGCGGGAAATGTCGCGGTGCAAGTGATCAACCCGGACGGTACGCAGAGCAACAGCCTGAATTTAGTCGTAGCGCAACCCAACAGTTCGGATGCGATGGTGACGTTGACAAATGCGACGCCCAGCGCGACGGCGCAGAACGTCGAGGTGGTGGACGCGACTACCGCCGGAATTTCGACGCCGGACGACGATGTGGATTTAAATCTGGCGGCGCTGGGCATGTTCAATGCCGCCGCCAATTCCTGCACGCTGGCGGGAAATCCTGTAACGGTCACGCGGCCCGCATCCGGAAGCGCCACCGCGGATTTGTGTCTTTTTTCCGAGGCAGGATTGGACACTAGCATGACGTTTACGGTGTCCGGGCCCGCGGATATTACCGTGATCGCCAAACAGCCGGCGGGGCTGGGGATTCTACATATCACGCTGTTGATTCCTGCGGGGGCGTTTCCCGGGCCGCGCACGATTTTTGCGGTGTCGACAAATCTGGATGAGGCGGCCGCCAGTGGCGCCCTGGAGGTGCAGTGATGAGCAGCGCCAGAAGTCGGAAATGTCTGTGGATTTTGCTGATTGCGGTGATCGTGCTGACGGCGATCGTGGCCAGTGCCACGACGCTCGAGCCGATGAGCTTTACTGCTCTTACACGCAGGGCGACGCGCATTGCGCATTTGCGGTGCGTCTCCGTGCGCAGCGTGTGGGAAGGGGGAGAGATTTGGACGGAGTCGCGCTTTGCAATTCTGGCCGAAGAAAAGGCGGATGCGGCCGGCGGGAATGCGGCTCGGGCAGCAAGAAGTGTCGATGGAGCGGCGAACAACCTTACTGTGCGAATGCTCGGCGGACGGGTGGACGGGATGCGCTCGCATGTGGATGGCGTGCCGGAGTTTCGCGCGGGGGAGGAAGTGTACTTGTTTTTGTGGCGGCGGGATGGCAGCGAGCCGTACCGGGTGCTCGGCTGGACGCAGGGGACGTTTCGTGTGGCGCGAGACGTGCATACCGGGGAGGGACGGGTGACGCAGGATTCGGCATTGTCTGCAGTGGACGGTGAGGCTCTGCATGCCGAGTCACGGGAATCCTTGAACGGCGCAATTCGCGGGATGGCGGCGGGAGCGTTTGAAGCCAAGTTGCGACGGGAATTGCAAGCGAGCGGACGGTGAGGGTTCAACGCGGCAACCGCGGCCTGCACAGATAACACCGTGGGAATTCGACAAGCGGAAGGGATCGGGGGAAGTTATGCGAAGGGGA
>Ga0302326_10025571_pt1 | contig 11968 bp, 11 predicted proteins | sample Palsa_T0_3_FD_202264 | JGI IMG/M metagenome (GOLD analysis project Ga0302326, IMG submission 202264) | Peat permafrost microbial communities from Stordalen Mire near Abisko, Sweden - Palsa_T0_3 | ecosystem: Environmental > Terrestrial > Soil > Palsa > Peat permafrost | place: Sweden: Abisko... | reverse complement strand
GTTTTCGGTCTTTAATGATTGAATTGCGGTTCTGTAGTCTTCCGTTTCCCCGCGTTTCACCTGCCGATATGCCTTCCGCAGACCGGCGACACCCTCAGCGTATTCGAGGCGATCTAGGAGCGATTGGTAGCCGCCTGCACTTTGAATGACCAGCTCCGGCTTACCGTTCACGGTCAGAACTTCGGGCACGTCGGCCAGTTGGAGTCGCTGAACGTGAGTCTTGTGGTTCCGAAGGAAATCCGTTAATGAGTGAATCTGTCGTAGGTCGAGCATTGTGTTCCCGTATTGGATCAGATAATTATATGATACTTCCACGGCTTGAGAGCGGTCTCATATCAGAAACGATCGCAAGCGCCGCTGTTCGGTTTAGACCGGCCAGAAAAGGCTGTTCCCAGCCCCCACCTTTAGCACGCGTTGAGCGTCCAAAGAAGTGATAAGGGACGCACTTGAGGCTCGCGTCAAATCGATGGAGATGCTCTCCCGCTCCGACCCGTTAAGCATCGATCGCGCCGAGTTACTTGAACTGGTTGGCGACGGACCGTGGGTGATCCGGATGCTGGTCTTGCGCATGTTGGGCCGACTGCGTTGGGAAGGAGACGAAGTGCAACTCGTCAGAGCGTTTGTGCTGGCGCAACTCCAAGACCCAAACACGTTCGTGCGCGCTTGGGCTTTGGATGCTCTAGCGTGCTTGGCGGTCGGTGACGAGACCCTCGTTCCCGTCGCCTCAGAAGCGATCGCAGAAGCCCTCACCGCAGGCCCCGCCTCGGTGCGGGTTAGGGCGCGATACGCGGCGAGTCGGCTTGGACCGGGGCCGCAGCCTCGTCCGGCTCGTCGAGCAGTTCCTTGATTTCCCGTTCGATGCGAGCCGTCCCTCCGGCGTGATTGAACTCTAGCTCCCCGTTCCAGCGCTCCCTGATGTGGCCGCGCTTGTCCAGCAGGTAGATAGCGGGCCAGTATTCTTGGCGCCAGTTGTCCCAGTTCTGAGCCTTGCCATCGACCAGGACCGGATACTTAATGTCGTGCGCCTTGACCGCGTCTTGCACGTTGGAGAGCTCGCGCTCAAAGTCCAACTCCGGCGTGTGAATGCCGATCATCGCAAACTTCTGATCCTTAAACAGTTTGAACCACTCGTTGTACTGAGGAAGGTTGTGCTTGCAGTTGATGCAGGCCAGAGTCCAGAAGTGGACCAGCACGACTTTGCCTTTAAGCGACTTGAGAGTGATCGGCTTCTCCGTGTTAATCCAAGTTGAACCGACCAACGCTGGGGCCGGCCCGACGTCCGGCAAGTCCGCCGGAGGGCGCGCCGATCCCACTGCCGCCACCAGGGAAGTCGCCGCAACCACAAGAAACTTCATACTCGGTGGACAAACATCAAGGGCCGGGAAGTTCCCCTGTCGCATGGAACTTCCATTCCGGGTTCGTTTGTATCCTGCAAGAGCATGGCTGTACCAGTTGATCCGTCCTCGCTGGCGGAACGTTACGAGGCAGTGGCCAGGACCTTGGAGGGAGACTTGATGCGGCATAGCATGCGCCTCTGTGGAGGCGACCAGGATTGGGCCCAGGATCTCGTGCAAGACGCCCTGATCGCTGGTTTCTCGGAACTAAGGGCCGGTCGGCTTGAGCTGGAGCGAAACGTGAAGTCATGGCTCTTGCAGGTCATCACCAACCGGTTTATCAACCAATACAATCGTAACAAGAAGTGGACCGCCGAACGGCGAGTTGAAGACGTGGAAGCAGAACAAGCCGAGCAACCCTTATCCGCCAAGATCGAGGCGCCCGATGCCACGGTCACGGCCAGCCTCGAGGACCCAATCTTGCTGGCGCTGTCCGATCTCCAAGAGGACCAGCGTGCTTGCGTCTTGATGGTCGACGTGCAGGACATGTCCTACATCGAGGCAGCCGAGGTGTTGAAGGTCCCGGTCGGGACCGTGCGGTCACGGCTCGCCCGAGGAAGGCTTAAGCTCTACTCACTGTTACTTCCCTATGCCAAGAGTCGGAGATACGTATCATGAGCGCCCTGTTTAACAACTATCCCGTCGGTGCCCCGCCGGAACTGCATCCCTGCGAGCACATGATCACCCTGGTCAGCCGGCGCTCCGACGACTCGTTGCGGGGACCGGCCAAGTGGTACACCGACTTTCATGTGATGACCTGCACCAACTGCCGGGAGGCGCTTGCGGGCCTGCGGGCGCTGCGATTGGAGATCAAGAGCATTGAGGGTGAAACCGTGCACGCAACGCTGAAGTTGTCGGATCAGCGGTGGCAGCAGGTCAGGGACCAGATGCAGCAGAGTGATTGACCGGTAGACTCGCCGCAACCGCAATGTTGCCGAATCGTCTCGTTCTCTCCGCCGTTTTTTGCCTCGCCTCTGGGTTCGTCCTTGCCCAGGTGCCGGCTGATCTTGCCGCCCCGAAGGACTTCAAGTCGGGACGTGCCTCCAGCACCGATCCGAACCTCCACAACGCGGACGCCCGCCCCATGGCGCCAGGTCAGACCCTCGCCGTCGCGGATATCAAAGGCAATGGCCGCTTGACCCACATTTGGTTCACCATCGCATCCGAAGACGAGGACCACCTGCGAGAGTTGGTGCTGCGAATTACATGGGACGACGCGAAGCGCCCTGCCGTCGAGTGCCCGATCGGCGACTTCTACGCCCAGGGACCCGGCAAGTACGTCGAGTATCGAAGCGCCCCGATTTCGGTCGGCGGGAGCATGGCGCTTAACTGCTACTGGCCGATGCCGTTTTCCAAGCATGCGGTGGTGACCGTCACCAATGAAGGGAAGGGCAAGGTCGATGCGCTCTACTGGAACATCGACTACCGGTTGGAGAACCACCCGCAAAGGGAGATCCGCTATTTCCACACCCAGTACCGGAACTTCTTCCCGGCGCCCAAGGGTGAGCCTTTGACGATCTGCGATGCGAAGGGCAAGGGCCACTTTGTCGGCACGATCGTGACCGTGATGGCCAACAGCGACGGATGGTGGGGCGAGGGGAACGACTACTGGTATGTCGATGGCGAGAAGAAGCCATCTATCAGCGGAACCGGCAGCGAGGACTACTTCTGCGGCGCGTGGGATTTCGGGCACGCCTTCCAAACCCCGTTCTTCGGGGTGACCTATTACGACAACGAGAAGTTCGGGGGAGAGAAGCGGGGCATTCAGAACACGGTCTACCGCTGGCACATCCAGGACCCGGTGCCGTTCACCAAGTCGCTGCTCTTCCAATTGGAGCACGGAAGCTGGGGCGGCAACGAGGATCGGACCCCGTACCGGAACCACTACACGACGGTTGGTCTGTACTACTTGGACAACCCAGAAGGGGAGGGTCCGGCGCTCGCGCCTTATGCGGAGAGAGTGCCGCAGTTGCTCGGGCCGGCCAGTTCTGGCAGTCACTAGCATGTGGCGCGGATGTCGTGCCGTGCGGCTCTGGGCCTCGGGGCAACCAGCTTAAGAAGCGACCGCGCCTCTTTGTCCGGCACTTCGGTCACTCGGACCGAGGCAGCCTCGCGCGGCGCAAGAGGCCCTGGCGGCTGTCAAACCAGCTCAGCAGTTGTTGCGCCACTTCCGGGCTTGGGAGGGGCCTCTCAATCCCACCTCCAGGTCCGGTCCTGCCGCTTCCGGTGGGCGCCCCTGTTTTGGGATCCCTCTTGACTGAAATGACCGAGGAACTGCCTGTTGACATGCGTATCACCGTGACCGTCTTGCCTTGGCGTCGCAGGTTTGCTCAGCGTAGAGCTTGCCACACCCTCGGGATAGTCCCATACAGGAGAACCACGAGCAGAAAGCCGCCTGTTATCCATAGCCAGCCCACGATCACATGTTACGCTCGTTTCGGCAGTCGGAAGCCCCGAAAGTCGGGTCGAGATTCGCCTGCTTTCTGTCGAAGTCTCCACGCCAAAAACCTGCCTCAGATACTAAGGTTCCCCATCAGTCCGCCGATGATTTAGTCAGGATGCTTCGACTCGAAGGGCAAATCGATCGGGAATATCTCTCCGAAATATCGGGGGGCGACTCTGACTTTGAGAAAGAGCTCGTCGCGACCTTCCTCGACTCCGCGCCGGGCCTGATCCACGAGTTCCGTTCTGCGCTGATTGCGAACGACGCCAAGGCGGCGGTCCACACAACGCACACGCTCAAGGGTAGCAGCCGCTCGATCGGCGCAAATCCGTTCGCCCTCACTTGCGAAGCGGCGGAGAAGGCTGCGCGCGAAGAGGATCTGGACACGTGCCGGTCGTTGGTCGTTTCGGTTGAGACAGCATTCCAAGTGCTGAGCCAAGCCGGTCACGCATTTCTCGACGAAGCGGCCTGAACTCGGCTATAATGCCAACCATGGAGCGCAACGTTTTGACTGCCAAGGCACTCGATGCTGCGCCTGTCGCCGCGTCCTTCTTTGCGTATTTTTGGCGAGACTATCACCCCACGCCGTAGGACGCTCTTTACCAAACTTAACGAAAGCTCCTCCGGCAAACCCGGAGGGGCTTTTTTTGTGACCGATCGAAATGAAAAATCCCACCAAACATATCCGAGAACTGGCGATCGTCAAGGTCGTGGCCGGCGGCAGCCGGCAAGATGAGGCACTGAACGTGGTCGGCGCCTGGAGCGGCCGCCTGCTCGAACTGTCTTCGACCCACTTCACCGCCGAGCTGACGGGTGAGCCGGAGAAACTTTCATTCTTCATCGAAGCTCTCTCCGACCTTGGGTCGGTTTCGTCGATTCGATCCGGGCCGCTTGGTTTAGCAGACTAACTGGGACACCGGCGGGCTATAACTGTCGTACGAACTTGTCATGGATCTGAACACACCGGCCGTCCTCATCTTAATTCTCGCCGCTGCGCTCGACCAAGCGCAGGCGCCGCTGCCCGCAGGAAAGGGCCGGTACGTGCAGACCGTTGCCTCCGGTGACCTGCAGCGCGAGTTCGTGGTCGATGTCCCCACCGCCTATGACGGCAAAACTCCGCTGCCGGTGGTTGTGGTTCTCCATGGCTGGACAGGGACCGATGTCCTGGCGGAGAAATACACCCGCATGGCAGAGGAGTCCGAGAAGGGCTCGTTCATCGCAATCTTTCCCCAGGGTCTGGGCAAGCCGAATTACCTCGGCTGGAACGTCGGTTGGATCGATCTCACCGGTCAAAAGAAGGACGACGTCAAGTTCGTTTCGGATGCCCTCGATTACGTGGAGAAGGAGCTCAAAGTCGACACTGCTCGCGAGTATGTCTGCGGCCACTCCAATGGTGCGTTCTTGGCAAACCTGGTCGGGTCCCAGCTTGGAAATCGGGTCGCGGCAGTTGCTTCTGTCGCCGGTACGATCGGGAACACCCGTCAGCAGATCCCCGATCCCGTGGCGCCGGTCAGCGTTCTCTTAATCCACGGTATGGCCGACAACATGGTCTCTTATGCGGGTGATTCCAAAGCCCTGTTACGTGGGATAGGGGCCCGCGAATCGGCGAAGTGGTGGGCCAAAGAGGATGGATGCGGGCCGCTGGCGAACGAATCGACAAGCGATGGGGGCAATGTCATTACGACCATTTACTCCGGCGGGAAGGGCGACGCGGACGTTGAGTTGGTGACTATAAAAAACGGCAGCCACAGTTGGCCGGGCGGATGGCAACGCGACGCTAATGGCCTGGCCAAGCTGGAAAGTGCCACCGGCGTTGATGCGGCAGACTTAATCTGGAACTTTTTTAAGGCACATCCCAAGCATTAGCTATCAAAAAGACGGTCATCGGGTGTACGGTTCTACCAAGGAGTGTTTCCTAGGGCAATGACGACGCGAGAGAAGATCGCACACCTTTACCGCCGATTTGGATTTGGCGCGACACAGGAAGAACTGGATCGGGGCGAACAGATCGGGCTGGACGGCGCGATGCATCGACTGCTCGATTACCGAGCCGTGGACGAGGAGTTCCCCGTTCACCCGTACGAGTTTTCATGGCGGTCGAAAGGGGAAGCCGACCCCGGCGCCTATAACTACCGGTCATGGTGGGCCATGCGGATGGTCTGTGGCCAGCGGCCCGCCCAAGAACACCTGACCCTTTTCTGGCACGGCCACTTCGCGGTAGGGGACGACAAGGTCGAGAACGGCCCCATGATGCTCCAGTATCTGGACACCCTGAGGAAGCACGCCGACGGCAAGTTCGTCGATCTCCTAAAGGCGGTCTCAAAAGATCCGGCGATGATGCGCTACCTGGACTTGCAGCGAAGCCTGGTTGGGAACCCCAACGAAAACTTTGCCCGCGAGGTCATGGAGCTGTTCACTCTCGGCATCGGGAACTACACCGAGAGCGACGTCAAGGAGGCGGCGAGGGCCTTCACCGGCTGGAGCTATGTGGACATGTTCTACGAGTTCCCCGGGCCGAACGAAAAGCGGCTCACCGAGTCGATGGCCAACGAGCGTCCATTCAGCGCGTACTGCTGGATGCCGGCAATGCATGACGCGAAGCCAAAGACAATCCTGGGCAAGACCGACTTCTTTGACGGCGACTCATTCTTGGAGCACCTTGCAAGCCATCGGCAGTGCGTCCGGTTCATCTGCAAGAAGCTGTGGACGTTCTATGCCTATCCGGATCCGGAGGCTGAGGTCATCGAGAACCTGGCCGATGAGTGGGCTAAGTCGGGCGGCGACATCAAGCATATGCTGTTTACGATCGCTCGACATAAGCAGTTCTGGAGCGACAAGTGCGTCGGAGCAAAGATTAAGAGTCCAGCCGATCTCTGCGTTGGAGTCGCCCGCCAGATGGGCGCGGGGCCGGCGCTCATGGCGCTTAGGGGGCCCGCAAACGAGACGACCCCGATCACCCAGCAAGTGAGTAACAACTTATACGGCCTGGTCGATCGAATGGAGAAGTCGGGCCTCAGCCTGCTTTACCCGCCTAACGTGGCCGGGTGGAAAGGTGGGAAGGCATGGATCGGCCCCGCTCAAATGGTTGAGCGGTACCGTTACCGCGGGATCATGCTTTACGGCAATAAGGGCGCTGGCGCCGGAGCAGTACACACCCTTGCATTCATCAAGTCCAAGAATCCGACTGATACGACCGGAATCGCAAAAGCCATCGCAGAACTGTTTGATGTGCCGCTGGACGACACCGGCATCAAGATTCTCGCCACCGTTGCGGATCGGCGCGGGGGAATGAAAGTTCTTGACCAGCCGAACAACTGGGCTGGGATGCTCGACCGGTCGCTTATGGTTCTGATGGCCGCTCCAGAAATGCAAATGTGCTGACCAAAACTTCCGCAAATCGGCACGTTTCGCGAGAAAGCCTCTAGCTAGTACACTCGCTCGCAAGAGGCTTCACAAACATGATGTTGAGACTTTCCATAGGACTTGGATTGAGCTTCGCCGCCGCGAACCTATTTGCCCAGGCTCCGCCTGCCGGACCGACCCCTGGGAGTTTGTTCTCGGTTGACGAGCGGGGGGCGATCGTCTCCTATTGGGCGGCGGCAAACCGTTACGTCGTTTCACCGCCCGACGATGCCAGCACGAAAGGGCTTTGGCAGGTTCGGCTGACGGTGGATGGCTCCACATGGCTGTGGAACTACAACAAGCTACGCAAATTGACTGCTCCACCAACCGCGACACCGACGCCGGCCAACCCGCAGCAGCAAGCTTGGGAAGACTGGCTGGTGAAGAAGCTGGCTCACGACCGCTGGGAGGCGCTTATGAAGGCTCGTGCGTCGAACAAAAAGCTGTTCGGAATCGATGCTCCTGCGCCTGACCGAGGGGCTTCCCTCGACGAGCCGACCCCTCCTGGCCCGATCCCGGTTGACATGCTGTTGGCGGTGGGAGACCCTCCTCCGCTGGCACAGGCAACGGTGCCCATGCAATACAAAGTCAATTTCGATGAAGGGACGGTACGATACACCGACAACGTGCGGCTCGGGAGCCCGCGTTATCCCTACTACCGATTCGCGGATGGCGTGATGTCTGACGGACAGGCGGTTAAGGACGTTCCGTCCGACGCGCTGGATCACCTTTTCAAGCTCGGGGGATGCTCCGATTTCCAGGCTCACGTCATGAAAGCGGTATCGCAGCTCGAAGGCGGCTTCGACTCGATCAACACGTACGACACGGGCTACGTGAGTGTCGGCTTTATCCAGTTCGCCAGTCTGAGGGAAGGGGCAGGATCGCTCGGCACGCTGCTGCAGGCGTTTAAGACAGACAATCCAACCGCCTTCAACAACGTGTTCCGTAAATACGGAGTCGATATTGCCAATGGCCTCTTGGATGTGGTGGACCCCTCTACCGGGGCAGAAGTGTTCGGCCCCGACGCGAACACGCGCATCATCGAGGACAAGCGGCTGATCGCGGTGTTTCAACATGCCGGGCTCTACAGCGACGAGTTCCGGGCAGAGCAGATCAAATCTGCGATGACCCAGTTCTTCCCGGCCGACGATCCGATCAGTCTCCAGATGCCGGACGGCACAATGCTAAACGGGAAGATCTGCGACTTCATCAAGTCTGAGGCCTGTATGGCGACCCTCTTCGACCGCAAGGTGAACACGGGCAACCTGCGAAGCCTTCCGGGCGTGGCGACCCAGATCGCGAGCGCGCATCATTGCACCTCTTGCACCGATCTGGCCAACTTTGAGGCGGATATTATGCACGCAATGAAGTATCGGGCCGATTTCTCAACCGACCCGACCCTCAGCCAGCCGACTGCGTCCAACCGACGTTAGGGTTTGAGCGTCCCGGTGATGGTGGCGTCTACCTGCATGCCGCCACCCATCGTGACGCTCCAGTTCTTCGTGTCGAGCTTGAACTTCACGACTTTTCCGGTTCCGTTGACCCACCAGGTGCCGGACTCGTCCAAGCCCCCGGTCGTAGCGTCCTTCACGGTGCCGGTTACCTTGAGCGTGTCCTCATTGTTGACCTTCTCCGTATCAGTCGCGGTGTAGGAGTAACTGACCTTGGAGTCCGGGGGATTCGTAAAGTCTGCTTTCCATGTCAAGCCTTTGGTCAACGGCATTGACGGAAACACGAACAGCAGGGCGGAAAACATCTTGCGCCGGTCGTCCGAGTCAGCCGACTGGAGCACGTTCTGGGCCGAGACGACGCCCTTCGCATCGTCTCCCGGGTATTGGCTTCCGTCCACTGCCAAATTGTCGAGAGTGAGGTGAACCGGAAAGCCCTTGGAATCGGAGTCGCCAGTGACCTCCTCAGTTAGGTCCATGGTGGTGTCGTGCTGTTGCCCCCCAACGGTGGCGTCACACTTGAGAGACCAGACGTATTTCTGACCCTTGGCCAGTTTTGGGGTGACCGACAGGTCCTGAAGCACCGGAAAACCGAGAGAAAAAGCAGCCACAACCAGCATGCCTAAGAGGTTAGCATCAACTGGTCAGCCAACTCTTCCAATATTCCGGGTCTTCGATCCCCGTCGAGCCTGCGGCCAGCTTGAACGGATGGAAGGTGTCGACCATGACCGCCAGTTCCTCTGTGCGGGTCGCGCCGAGCGACGCTTCCACCGCGCCTGGCTGCGGACCGTGCGGAATCCCGAGCGGGTGAAGGGTGATCGAACCTTCCTCGATCCCTTTTCTTGCCCCGTACTTGTCGTTGACGTAGTACAACACTTCATCGCTATCTACGTTCGAGTGGTTGTAGGGGATCGCAATCGCGTCGGGGTGATAGTCCAGCATGCGGGGGCAAAAACTGCAGACCACGAACCCGTTCCCCTGAAAGGTTTGGTGGATTGGGGGCGGCATGTGCAGCTTGCCGGTGATCGGGGAAAAGTCGTGGATTGAGAAAGCGAAGGGAAAGACGTAGCCATCCCACCCCACGACGTCCAGCGGATGGTATGGATAGTGGTAGAGGGTCAGCCGATTCCGGGCCCGGATGAGAACCGAGGTCGCTTCGCGGGCCTCGTGGGTTTCTAGGGATTCGGGCCCTCGAATGTCTCGTTCCGTATAGGGCGCATGCTCAAGGAGCTGACCATATTCATTTCGATATCGCTTGGGGATCTCGATCGGGCCAAAGCTCACGAGGGCGATCATCTTGACCGGAAGCACATCGAAAACGAGCTTGTAAATCGTCCCACGCGGGATCACCAGATAATCGCCGGGATGGAAACTGATCGTTCCAAAGAGCGACTCCAGCTTCCCGGAGCCGTTGTGGATGAAGAGGCACTCGTCACCTTCCGCGTTCTTGTAGTAAGTCTCCATCTGCTCCGCGATGTGAGCTTGGGACCACGTCACGTCCTGATTTCCCATGAGCAGCACTCGGCCGCTCACTGCGTCGCCGCACGGTTTCAATCTGGCCGTCTTGAGGTGCCGATGCCGGAGCGGCTCGTCTCCCAGGTAACTGAGGTTGATCGCGCCTCGGTCCTCCCATCCGCCCACTTCGGTGGGCTGGTGGATATGGTAGAGGGTGCTCATTGGGCCGCTGAAGCCGCGGGTGGAGAAGAGCTGTTCGGTATAGAGTCCCCCGTCCGGCTTGCGGAACTGGGTGTGATGCTTGTGGGGAAGGTTTCCTAGGCGGTGGTATCTGGGCATCGTCGCCTCCTGGTATCGATGCCCTATTCTACTGACGGCTTGCCACCGTGGTTCGAGAGCACGCTCAGGCGGTGCGTGCCATCCGGTCGCTCAGCGCCATCTCGTAGAGAGCCGCATAGCGTTTTCCGCTGTTGGTCCAATTGAAATTTTCCAGCATCGCCCTGTTAACGAGCTTGCGCCACTGCATGGGCTCGCGGTACGTCCCGGTTGCCCTTTGGAGCGCGGCCAGGAACTCGAACGGGGAAGCATGCATGAAAACAAATCCGTTTTCACTCTCCACAACCGTATCCTTGAGTCCGCCGGTGGCGCGGACGATCGGAATCGTGCCGTACCGCATCGCGATCATCTGCCCGAGCCCACACGGCTCGAACTTCGATGGCATCAAGAACCCGTCGCAGCCGGCGTAGATCCGCTGGGCCAGCCCTGCGTTAAATTCCTCTACCAAGCGGACACGCCCGGGGAATCTCGCCTGAAGGGAGCGGAAACCAGCCGCGATGGCGGGATCTCCCAGGCCCTGCACGACCAGTTGGGCGGGAAGGTCGACGAGCGACTCGGTGACCTCCATGAGGAGATCGAGGCCCTTCTGGGAGCTAAGCCGGCTCACCACTCCGAAGAGGGGATCGCCTGACGACTCGAAGCCGAGCTCCTGAAGCAGCTCCGACTTGCAAATCGCCTTGTTGGAAGAGTCCTTTGCACTGAAGTGAGCTGGGATGTTCGGGTCGGTCTCTGGGTTAAAGAAGTCTCGGTCAATCCCATTCACGATGCCGGAGAGCCTGCCCTCTTGAGCGAGATGCTCCATGAGACCCTCCAACGAGTGTCCGTATTCGGCGGTCTGAATTTCGCGAGCGTAAGTCTCGCTCACGGTATTGACTCGGTCTGAGAAGACGCATCCGGCCTTGATAAAATTGACCCTTCCGAACGCCTCGACCTGCCGGGGGTTGAAGAGGCTGCGGGACAGCCCAAGCTGATCGAGCACTTCGATCCCGAAGTCGCCTTGGTAGGCAAAATTGTGGATGGTAAAGACGCATCCCACATCGCTGAACCGGTTCGCCCACTTCTCCCGCATGAGAACCGGAACAAAGCCGGTGTGCCAATCATGGCAATGAATCACGTCCGGCTCCCAATCCAGATTCTCAAAACTCTGGAGGACGGCCGAAGAGAAAAAGAGGTGATGGTCTCCGCCGGGCTGGTAGAGGGTCTCGCTGGAGACCGACTTGTCGAACCACTGGTCGGTTCCGACGAGGATAACCGGCACCCCATTAACGGTCGTCTGCCAAAGTTCCGTCGTCTTCTTCCAAGACGGGTTGATCTCGGTGGTGAAGGTGTCGCCGACCGGGACCGGCTTCTCGCTAGCCAGATCGTCGATCATCCGGTAGTGGGGCAAAAAGACGCGCACGTCGTGTCCGAGCGCCATCAGCGCCTGGGGGAGAGATCCAACCACATCGGCCAGACCCCCGACCTTGGCGATGGGACTCATTTCAACGGCA
>Ga0302326_10025567_pt1 | contig 11968 bp, 8 predicted proteins | sample Palsa_T0_3_FD_202264 | JGI IMG/M metagenome (GOLD analysis project Ga0302326, IMG submission 202264) | Peat permafrost microbial communities from Stordalen Mire near Abisko, Sweden - Palsa_T0_3 | ecosystem: Environmental > Terrestrial > Soil > Palsa > Peat permafrost | place: Sweden: Abisko... | reverse complement strand
CGGGAAAGCCCGAGGACGTTGGCATGTCCTCCCCGCGCCTGCAGCGAATCCACGAAGCCATCCAGCGTCACATCGATGCTGGAGAAATCTCGGGCGCCGTGACGCTGGTAGCCCGGCGCGGCCATATGGTGCACTTCGAAGCGCACGGCCTGATGGATATCGAATCCAAGCGTCCCATGCAGACGGACGCTATTTTCCGCATCGCATCGATGTCCAAGCCGATCACGGGCGTGGCCGTGATGATGATGATAGAAGAAGGAAAGCTCCGGTTGAACGACCCGGTTTCGAAGTTTCTGCCCGAGTTCAAAGACCCCAAGGTGGCCGTCGCCAGGGGAAATGCGGGCGGGTCTTACCTCGTGCCCGCCGATCGCGAACTAACCATACGCGATCTGCTCACGCACACCAACGGCCTGATGACTGGTGGCATCGGATCGAAGTCGGGTCCCCCGCGGCCGGTCGCCGGCGACACGCTGGCAAGCTACGTTCCCCGCCTGGGCGCTGCCCCGCTCGACTTTCAGCCGGGCTCGCAATGGGCTTATAGCGGACTCGCGGGTCCGGACACTCTGTCGCGCATTGTGGAGATCGTTTCCGGGCAGCCGTACGACGAATTCCCGCGTACACGCCTGTTTGAGCCGCTGGGGATGAAGGATACGTTCTTTTATCCTCCCGACGACCGCCGGCCGCGCCTCGTGACTCTGTATAGCAAGAGTCCGAACGGTCTGGTGAAGGCGGAGAATCAGGACGGCTTCTCGCTAAAAACCTACTTTTCCGGCGGCGGAGGACTGATGTCCACTGCCGGCGATTACCTGCAGTTCGCGCAGATGCTGCTGAATGGCGGAGAGTCCAACGGCAGGCGTTTTCTAAGTCCGCGGACCGTGGATCTGATGGCTTCCAATCACGTGGGCGATATGTTCAACGGGAAACTGGGGCGGCCGGCGCATGGCATGGGATATGGGTTGCTGGTGGGCATCGTCGAGGATAGCGTGGCGGCGGGACTGCGGGTTTCGAATGGAAGCTTCGGCTGGGATGGCGCGTTCGGCACCCAGACGTGGATCGATCCCAAGGAGAAGATGGTCACCATCGTCATGATCCAAACGCAGGTGACGCCGGTGCAGAGAGACTTCGAGAACGCCGTGATGCAGGCGATTGTGGAGTAAGTAATGATTATCGGAAACACAACCCTGGGGCTGGCCGGCGTGCTGCTGGTGGGCGGACTGGCGCGGCTATTTGCGCAGACGCCGCTTCTGCCCGGCCCAGGTCTCGCGCAGCATGACTTCTTCTACGCGGGCGAGGCCAAGACCGAGCGCATGTTCATCGTCCGCAAGGGTGAAATCGTCTGGTCGTATACCCATCCGGGCAAGGGCGAGATCAGCGACGCGGTGTTGCTTCCGAACGGCAATGTTCTGTTCGCCCACCAGTTCGCCGTCACCGAAGTCACGGCCGCCAAGAAAGTAGTTTGGAATTACGACGCGCCTCCGGGCACGGAGATCCACACCGCGCAGCCGATCGGCGCGAACAGTGTGATTTTCATCCGCAACGGCGATCCGGCCAAGGCCGTGGTGATGAACAAGTCCACGGCCGCCATCGAGCATGAGTTCACGCTGCCCGTCAAGAATCCGCAAAGCGTCCACGGCCAGTTCCGGCGTGCCCGGCTGACCTCCGCGGGTACGCTCCTGGTCGCACACATGGATCTCGGGAAGGCCGTCGAGTATGACTTGAACGGCAAGGAGCTATGGAGCGTGGAAGCGCCGGGCGCCTGGTCGGCCGTGCCATTAGCGAACGGCAACGTCCTGATCGCCGGCGGATCGCACAAATATGTGCGCGAAGTGAACCGCCAGGGCCGGACTGTGTGGGAATTCACATCCGCCGATGCGCCGGATTACCATCTCTCCAACCTGCAAACGGCCACGCGCCTGCCGAACGGTAACACGCTGATCAACGAGTGGTTCAACGAGTGGGCGGGAAGCGTGGATCCTGCCAATGCGCCAGTCCAGGCCATCGAAGTGACGCCCGGCAAACAGATAGTCTGGGCCTTGCGTTCCTGGAAGCCGCCAGCGGACCTGGGGCCGTCGACCACCATTCAAATTCTGGACGAGCCGGCCGCAACCACCGTGGCCTCGCCCCGTCCCTAGACCGCACCCGTCGGGTTGCAGTGGACTGACCGCACGGGGTCAGGTGACCGAATAAGGTCAGGCACTCCAATCTTACGTGCTGAAAAGCCCCTTGACCGGCGACAACCGCGATGGGCGCTCACGTGCACTTGTTAGCCAGGAGGCGTCCACATGTTTGCGCGGCCAGGATATTCATTATTTCTTCTGTCGGTGGTTTTGTGTTTGCCGGGGGGTGCGCAAGCGCGCAAAGCAAGCCGGTTGAAAGCGCCACCCACATTCGAGGCCGATCGCGTCAACGATCCAACCCAGTCGCCCACCATAGGCAAGAACGCTCGCGGTTCGGCCGTGCTGCGCGCGCAGATCCTGTTGGACCGCGCCCGTTATTCTTGCGGCGAAATCGACGGCGACTACGGCACGAACCTGGAGAAGACGGTGGCCGCATACCAACGCGACCATAATCTTCCCGTGAATAGCGTGGTCGGGCCCGAAACGTGGGCCTTGCTGAACGCGGACCAGGCGCCCGCCTTGATCGCCTACACGATTGCCCCGGAGGACATGGCTGGACCCTTCGTCAAACTGCCCGCCGACCTCATGGAACAAGCCAAACTGCCATCGCTCGGATACGAGTCGCCACTCGAAGGCTTAGGCGAAAAGTTCCACGCCAGCCCAAGCCTGTTGAAGGCGCTCAATCCGGGCAGCGGCTTCGACAAAGAAGGCGAAACCCTGCTGGCGCCGAACGTGATCCTCGCGCCGCCGGGTCCTGCGGCTTCGGTGGTGGTTTCCAAGTCCGATAGTTCAGTTACTGCACTGGACGCGGATGGAAAGGTCCTTTCTTACTACGTGGCTACCATTGGCAGCGAGCACGATCCGCTTCCCATCGGAGACGAGAAGATCAAGGACGTCTTGCACAACCCCGTTTTTCACTACGACCCGCAGCTTTTTTGGAACGCGAACCCTTCGGATCAGAAGGCGGAGATCAAATCCGGGCCGCGGAACCCAGTTGGCGTGGTATGGATGGGTCTCACGAAGGAGCATTACGGCATTCACGGGACACCGGCGCCGGGAAGAGTGGGCCACGCCGAATCGCACGGTTGCATAAGGTTAACCAACTGGGATGCATCCGAACTGGCCACTATGGTCAAACCCAGGACACCCGTTAAGCTCGAGGAGTAAGTGATGCGCGGAAGCTCGGCAGTAATCTTTATCGCGGGCTTTGTCTGCGGAGCTTTATGTGTTGCGCTGCTCGAGCGGCAGGCAAAAGTCCAGGCGCAGCCGGCTCAGACGGCGTATATGGGACGTGCCGCCTCGGCCGGGAGCCTGCCGGACCGGCCGCCGATGCACGGTAGTGGGACGCGGCTCATCATACCGGTGGAAGGCATCCACGCCGCGGGCCTTCGAGACAACTTCAACGATGTGCGCGGCTCTCACCGGCACGAGGCGCTGGACATCATGGCTCCCCGCGGCACGCGCGTGTTAGCGGCCGGTGCGGGCCGTATTGAGAAGCTGTTTCTGAGCAAACCAGGCGGCTTGACGGTCTATGAATTCGACGACAGCCGGACCTACTGTTACTACTACGCGCACCTGGATGCTTACGCGCCCGGCTTGAAGGAAGGCGCTCTTGTACAGCAGGGCGATGTCTTGGCCTATGTAGGCAGCACCGGCGACGCATCGCCGGACGCGCCGCACCTGCACTTCGCAATTTTCAAATTGGGGCCGGAAAAGCGTTGGTGGCAGGGTACGGCCATAGATCCGTACACGTTCCTCACTCGTGCGCAGTAAACTTCGCCGACACCATCCAACCCGGGTCGGTGCGGATGGCCAGGATTTCCTTTGCTTCATCGACCACAATACCCCGCAGCGTAATCAGCGTATTGGTGTCGTTGTCCTCATTTGGAAGCGCGAGCTCCAAATGAACGATGCAGTCCGAGTCAAGCGTGACGGAGGCTTGTGTTGTGCCCGACAAGTTGCCCTGGCGGGTTAGAATGAAATCTCCGCTGGCGTCCGCCCGTAGCAGACCTTTAGCGTTCAGCGTTGCCGGAACGTCGCCGGGCACCATCGGGTTGTAACTGCCAGACAGTGCAAAGTCGTACGCTTTTCGCAGGTCCGCGCCCTTACATTCAACTGCAGTCCTCGCCAGGACCCCATGTTGAGCCGCACCCGGATCGGTCTGCTGGAACTGCACACCTTTGGCATCGGCCGTCATCACGCCGCTGAAATGTTGGAGCGCGCCGGAATCGTCTTGCAGGCTCCACGACACCGTGCAATCCGCGCGGGCCTCATAGGTTCCAGTAACCGGATTGCCCAAGAGCAAGCCGGCAAACATAACCGACGAGTAACCACTAATCCCGCCCTGCCCGTCGAAGGCGATCCGGCCAAGGCTAGTCACCGGCTGCGACGCTCCGGAAATCGTGGTGTCGCCGGAAATCTGAAATCCGTACGGGCCTTGGAAGTCAAGTGGGTTGCAAACGTCCGCGGCGCAGAGGGGCAAACCCAGCAGAAAGACAAGCGTAACCAACGGATAAGGCGTCATACGGACAATTAGATGCACGATACGGGCCACAGGTTCGAGGTGGACGACCGGCTTCTGCCGCACCACATGGTTTGCAAGATGTGCCTTGCAAGGTGCAGGAATTGCACGGTCTCCCCGTTCCGCGGGTTGCTATATATCCCGCAGTCTCCGACGGCACGCAGGAGTCACGAGAGGCAAAAGCCGGGAGGGCGCGCCGACTGTACTTGAGCTAACGGTTCGCGGGTGTCGACTGACGCCCCCAAATCGTCCTGGCAACAATGCGTCGAGCGTTTCTCAGGCACCTCTGAGCAAGACCGAGTGGCAGATGGCGTGCAAGGGCTCGGGAGGTAGCTTTGAGGAGCGAATTGTTATGACGACGGTAAGACTTGGAGTAACTACACTGTTTCTTGCGGCTCTGGCGTACGCGCAGACCCCCGCAGTCAACGTGGGAGGAATCGTGAATTCCGGAAGCTATGCCGCGGGAGGCGTGGCGCCGGGATCCATAATTTCCATCTTTGGCACGAACCTGGCAAGCCAGATGACCGTGGCCAGCGCTATGCCGCTTCCGACGACACTGGATATTGTGACATCGGTTACGTTCAACGGCGTGGCCGCCGGGTTATACTTCGTATCTCCGGATCAGATCAACGCCGAAGTCCCGTGGAACGTCCTGCCGACCGGCACGACCAGCGGAACGGCGAGCGTAGTAGTTACCACCACCAGCGGCGCCTCTGCCGCGCAGACCGTGCCGATAGCGGCGGCGGTGCCCGGCATTTTCACGACGTCGGCGAACGGCGTGGGCCAGGCGATAGCGACTAGTTACACCGACATGGCCATCGCCGCGCCGGCTTCTTCGGTCGGAACCGCCAACACACATCCCGTCCAGACCGGAAGTTATTTGATCGTCTGGTGCACAGGGCTGGGCGCGGTGAATATACCGGTGGCCAATGGCGCGAACACCGGCAGCCAGACCGCGATGACCGTGCTGACGCCCACCGTCATGATCGGCGGAGTCCAGGCAATTGTGATCGGTGCGGGGCTTTCGTCGCAATATGCGGGTGAGTATCAGATAGGAGTGCAATTGGCGCCCAACACGCCGACGGGGGCTGCCATCCCCCTTCAAATCACGATCAATGGCGTGACCACCGCGAACACCGTTACGATTGACGTGGCGGCGCCCCCGGAGACACCTTTGGCGGCGACCTGCACGCTTACCTCTACCGACTGCACGGCGATCACCCTTACCGGCGACCCGCCAGCCACTACGCCTTTCGCGGGATATGCGGATCCCACCATCCGGCAAGACCCTCAGACCGGTACGCTCTGGATGGCTTACTCGTGGCCCCATACGATTACGGTTGGCGCGTCCACATACCAGGGGATCGATACGCATGTCTCATACAGCACCGACGGAGGCGTTACCTGGAACTACCAGGGCGCTCTCTATACGTCGCAGCCCGTCACAAATCCGGTTACCGGCGCCACGGATTACACGGCTAACGAAGTCATGAATCTGTACCCTCAAGTCGTGAACGGAGTCACCTACTGGTATGGAATCCACTCCATCTACTACGTGCCGGGGACCGGCGCTGGCGGCAGCAGCGTAGAGTCTTACACCAAACGATGGGAATTCGCCATGGCGGCGGGAACTGCGACCACCGGCCCCATGGGGCTGGCCGCCGCAACGCCGCAGTACCTGGGGCAGAGTATAAACACTTACGGGCAGGATTTTCCGGTCTCCCAAAACCTAAGCTCGCTGAACTCTAACCTGGCCGGCTGCGCGGAGTTTTTTGAGCCGGCCCTGGTCATGTCTGGCGCCAATCTTTACCTATTCCTTAGTTGCACGCCGACCAGCGGCGACCCCACCGGAATGTTTTACGCGGTCTTTATGACACCCGATCCCCAGACCAATGCGCCCAACTGGACCTGGACCTATGTTCCGGAGGCAGCGCCGCTATTCGCCGGCCTGGCGGACGCTTTGAGCATAGGTGGCTATCTGGGACAAGGCGCCAATTATCTGACTCAGATGGATATCGCGCCCGGCAAGACCGCCGGAGTCATGTTGGCTATCGTGACCGCCGCTTACAACGATTCAACCGGAAAACACAGTCTCGGCTGTGTAGCGGCTGAACTGTCCAGCATCGCGCCGCCGGCGTTTGTTTACAACGCGCTGGGCCAGGTGCAAGTGGATGCGGTGATCACCAGCTCGGATTCCATATCGGGCGGGCCCGGATCGTGCACCTACTCGCCCTACTCGGCAACCGGCATGATTATGGGCCACCTGCAGACAGCCAATGCACCGCAGAACGGTGGTGTTTACACCTTCCTGATGCAGTCGTTCCTGATGCCGTAGAGTCACCGAAAAGCGCAAAGGGGCGCGTGTCCGCGCCGCCAAATAGGGCAACTCGTGAGATCCCGGCGGCGCGGTCGCGGCCAATTTTGCGCGGGTCACTCAGAAGGGGGACGGTCTTCCGGCCGTCCCCCAAGTTTTACACGCTTCGGCGGGAAAGCTCTTGCATCTGTCGTACGCTCCGGCGCATCCAATCCGCGGATGGCCGGGTAGACATGAAAGTTCCGCGCAGTTTGTACCTGGAAGACCTTGCAGCCGGCCAGCGATTCACTTCCGGATCCTACATCATAGAAGAAAGCGGCATCAAAGCATTCGCCGCGGAATTCGATCCACAACCCTTTCATCTTGACGAACAAGCCGCTCAGGCCAGCGTGTTTCGAGGTCTGGCTGCCAGCGGCTGGCATACGGCCGCAATCGCCATGCGCCTGCTGGTCACTAGCGGACTGCCTTTGGCCAATGGCATCGTCGGTCTCGGCGGAGAACTCGCCTGGCCCCGGCCCACGCGGCCCGGCGACACGTTGCGCGTGGAAAGCGAGATCGTCGAAATTGCGCCTTCACGCTCGAAACCGAACCAAGGCGTTGTCACCGTAACAAGCCAAATGCTGAACCAGAACGGCGAGCCGGTGTACGTGTTCACTGCCAGGCTGCTGGTGTTCAAGCGCTCGTAGCGCAAGGCGCTGCTCTACGCCGGAGCGCCAGCGCGCCCGTCGGGCAAGCCTCCGCGCAACGGCTGGCTGTGTGACGCAGACCTTCGGAAAGAGGCATGCCGAAGGGCGCCGCCACGCTGACATCGAAGCCGCGGCCGATCAGGGCCAGTCCCCATTCTTCGCCTTCGGCGGCGGTAATCCGTACGCAAGCGTCGCAACAGATGCACTTTCCCGGCTCATAGATCAACTCCGGATGTGAAAGATCCTGTGTAAAGCGCCGCCGCGCGCCCGCGAAACGGTAGATATCCGCGCCGTATTCGGTGGCCAGCGAGCGCACCAGGCAGCAGTCCGCTTTCCCGCAGCCGCAAGTAAGGCAGCGGCGGGCTTCGCGGAGCGCGTCCGCGTGCGGCAGGCGGGGTTCCACTTCGTCGAAGCCGGCGAGGCGTTGCTCCATGGGGATCTCCGGCGTGCGCCCGCGCGCGGACTGCTCGATGGCGCGAAACATGGCGGCGCGTTCCCTGTCATCCACGGGATGCATGGCGATGGCGGCCGTGGACGGCTCCCCAGATACAGTTTCGCCCGACAGGAACTGATGAATCGAGGCTGCCGCCATTCTTCCCGCCGCCACCGCGCGCACGGCCAGATCCGCGCCCAGGACGGCGTCTCCGCCGGCGAAGACTCCGGGCAGGTTCGTGGCCAGCGTATGGGCATCGGCGGCAATGCCCCAGGCGGTCACCGCAAGCCCTTCTCGCTCGGCCAACGAGCGCTCCACGGACTGCCCGATGGCTGCGACTACGGCGGAGCACTCGATAGTGAAATCGGAGCCGTGCACCGGGACCGGCCGGCGGCGACCGGAGGTGTCGGGATCGCCGAGGGTCATGCGTTGGCATGTCAGCAGCACACCGCGCGCGTTGCGCTCCAGCTTCACGGGCGCAACTAACAGATCGAGTTGCACGCCTTCGGCCTCGGCTGCTTCCACTTCCGCCATCAGGCAGGGCATCTCCTCGCGGCTGCGGCGATACAGGACCCGCACATGGCGTGCGCCCAGGCGGACGGCGGAGCGGGCGCAATCGATCGCTGTGTTCCCGCCGCCTACCACGACGATATCGTCTCCCAGCGGCGACGGATTCGCCAGGAACCCGGTGCCCGCCAGGGCGTGCTCTTCGCCTTCGCAGCCCAGCCCCTGCGCGCGCTGCGCACCGATGGCCACGAACACCGCATCGTGACGCTCCCGCAGCCCGGCGAGAGTGAAGTGCTCGCCCCACCGCTGACCCATGTGGAACTGCGCGCCGAGTTCCCGGATGACGCCGATTTCAGAATCGAGCGCGTCCTTCGGCAAGCGGTAGGCAGGAATCCCGTAGCGCAGCATGCCGCCGGGAAGCGCATGGGCATCGAACAGCGTGCAGGCGTGGCCCTTTCGCAGCAGATAGTAAGCCGCGGCCAAGCCGGCGGGGCCGGTGCCCACGATCGCTACGGATTTGCCGGTGGATGGCGCGCGCGGCGGGGCGTAGCCATGCAGGTCGGCTACGTAGCGGTGCAGCGCGCCGATCGCCAGGCCCTGGTCGAGATCCGAGCGCCGGCATTGCCGTTCGCACAAGCGCGGGCAAATCCGCCCGAGGGAGCCGGGCAGGGCCAGACGCTCGGCGATGATTTGCGCGGATTGGCGGTGGTCTCCGGTAGCGATGCCGCGCAGAAAACCGGGAATATCGAGTCCCGCGGGGCACTCGGCCGCGCAGGGCGCCACGCATTCGCCGGCATGATCGGAGAGGAGCAGTTCCAGCGCGATCTTGCGTGCCGTGCGGATGTCTTGGCTATCGGTGACCACCACCATGCCATCCGACGCGGGCATGGCGCAGGCGGGCGAGAGCGTGCGGCGGCCTTCGATCTGCACCGCGCAGAGGAAGCACGATCCGGCGGGCTCGATGCCAGGCACGTGACACATGGTGGGGATGCGGATACCCAGCCATTGGGCCGCGGCCAGGATGGTGGTGCCGGGAGGTACGGTGATGCGACGGCCGTCGATGGTGAGGGTCAGCATGGGGGCTCCAGGGCGGCCTGGGAGGCCGCCGCAGGCCATGGGCCTGCCCCACTTATCACCTCAATAGCGGCGTCTTGGCAGGCCTGGCGGCACATGTCGCAACGCGTGCAGAGCGTATCGTCCACTACGTGCTTCTCGTAGGGGCGATAAGCGATGGCGCCCACCGGACAAGCCTGCGCGCACAACGTGCAGCCAATGCAGTTATCCGTGACGCGATAGCGGATCAGCGCCGGGCAGCGGCCCGCCGGGCAACGCCGCTCGTTGAGGTGCGCTTCATACTCATCCCGGAAGTACCGCAGCGTGGTCAGGACCGGGTTGGGAGCCGTCTGCCCCAACCCGCAAAGGCTGCCGCGCGAGACATAATCGGCCAGTATCTCAAGTTTTTCCAGATCGTCTGGGCGACCCTGGCCTGCGCACAGCCGCTCCAGAATCTCGAGCATGCGCTTGGTGCCGATGCGGCAGAACGTACACTTGCCGCACGATTCGGCTTGCGTGAACTTCAGGAAGAAGCGCGCGATATCCACCATGCAATCGCGGTCGTCGAGCACCACCAGACCACCCGATCCCATGATTGCGCCGGTCTGGGCCAAGGCTTCGTAATCGATGGGCGTATCGGCCAGCCGCGCGGGGATGCAGCCACCGGAGGGTCCGCCGAGCTGCACGGCTTTGAATTGGCGCCCGTTGCGGATGCCGCCGCCGATATCTTCCACCACCTCGCGAATGGCGATGCCCATGGGCACTTCGATCAGACCGCCGCGGTTGATCTTGCCGGCCAGCGAGAAGACCTTCGTGCCGCGGCTGGTGGGCGTGCCCAGCGCGGCGAAAGCGGCGGCGCCGTGGCGAATGATCCACGGCACGCAGGCCAGCGTCTCCACGTTGTTGATGATGGTCGGCTTCCCGCGAAAACCGCGCTCCACCGGGTAGGGAGGCCGCAATTTCGGCATGCCGCGCTTGCCTTCGAGCGACTGGATGAGCGCGGTCTCCTCACCGCAAACGAACGCCCCGGCGCCCTCGCGAACTTCCAGGCGCAAGCTTCCGAGAAGACCGCGCTGCTCCGCCTGGCGGATGGCCGCGCGCACGCGCTCGACCGCCAGCGGGTATTCGGCGCGAATGTACAAGAAGCCTTCAGCGGCGCCGATGGCGTAGGCGGCGATGGCCAGCCCCTCCAGCACGCGGTGGGGATCGGATTCGAGCACCAGGCGGTCCATGAATGCGCCGGGATCGCCTTCATCGCCGTTGCAGATTACGTATTTGACGGGGTCGGATTGCGCGCGGCCGAGGGCCCATTTTCGGGCGGTGGGGAAGCCCGCGCCGCCGCGCCCGCGCAGGCCGGCAGCGGCGATCGCGGCGATCACTTCATCGGGGGTAAGGTCCGCGCGGCAGGCGGCCAAGGCGCGGTAGCCGTCACGCGCCAGGTAATCGTCGATGCGCAGCGGATCGATTTCGCCGCAGTTCTCCAGCACGATGCGATGCTGCTTGCCGGATGGTTCCAAGGTGGGCGTGAGATGGCGTTGGCGCGAGTGCTTGCGTACAATCTGCTTCGCCATCGCAACCGTGACATTGCCGTAGGTGATGCGCCCATCCGCGGTAACGACTTCCACCAGCGGCTCGCGATAGCACATGCCGTTGCAGCCGACAGACTTCACGACCGCGCGGGCGCCCGCTTTCCGGACGGCCTGTTGCAGGGCATCGCGCACGGGTTCTGCGCCGCTGGCCACACCGCAGGAGCCGAGACCGATGCGGAACTCGATCATACGGTCACTCGCAAGGCTTCGCAGGCTGTGGCAGGCGTCAGTTTGCCGGCAGGGTGGCCATCCACCATCAGCATGGGCGCCAGGCTGCAGCAGCCCAGACAGGCGACTTCATCGAGGGTGAACTGGCGCGCGGCGTCGGTGTCGGAGCCTTCGGGGATCGCCAGGTAGCGGCGCAGTTCCTCGGTGATCTGGCGCGCGCCGGAGACGTGGCAAGCGGTCCCGTGACAGACGCGGATGACGTGTTCTCCCACCGGAGAGCGGCGGAAGCGCGCGTAGAAGGAGGATGTGCCGGCGATTTCGGCGGGGGTGATTTCGGTTAGTTCACAGACGCGGCGCAAGGCTTCGTCGGGGAGGTAGCGATAGTGGGTTTGAATGGCCTGGAGCAGGGGGATAGTGGATTCTTTGGTGCGGCCTAGCTGGGCAACGGCGGATTGCACGAAGGCCAGATCATCTTCAGGGGCCCGAGGCAACTTGGCTTTTTTGTGGGGCGGGCAATACTGCCCGCAGCCGGCTTTCAGCCGGCTCGGCCGCCTAAAAGGCGGCTGCGGGGCGTATTGCC
>Ga0302326_10025566_pt1 | contig 11968 bp, 12 predicted proteins | sample Palsa_T0_3_FD_202264 | JGI IMG/M metagenome (GOLD analysis project Ga0302326, IMG submission 202264) | Peat permafrost microbial communities from Stordalen Mire near Abisko, Sweden - Palsa_T0_3 | ecosystem: Environmental > Terrestrial > Soil > Palsa > Peat permafrost | place: Sweden: Abisko... | reverse complement strand
CGGCAATGATCGCCACGGCCTGTCCGGCGGCGATTACTTCGAACTTGTCCTCGAGCGCCTCGATGAACGGCCCGTCGGGGGCGCGTCGCCCGTCCGGACGCGGATCGACCCGCCAAAAGGCGCTCCAAGACGGGTCGGAATCTCGGATCCGCGGCATCGGCTCGTCGGCGATGTCGTCGAGGGTGATCGACTCCTTGCCTGCCAGGCGATGGGTCAACGGCACCAGCAATACTCGGGGCTCGTCGTAGAGGACGGTCACATGCAGCTGATCGGTCGGGAACGGCAGCCGGGTGACTACCGCGTCAACTCGATGGTCGAGCAGGGCATTTCGCGCCTGGTCCCAGGCCAGGTGCATCACCTGCACGTCAGCGTCCGGGTGCTCGCGGCGCATCGCGAGCACCGCCGGGGTGACGATGAGCCCCACGGTGTAGCCGATCGTGATGCGACTGGGCTGCGCGGCGGCCCGAGTCTCGGCTGCGGCGCGGGCCGCTGAACGGAGCAGCGCCCTGGCCGCGGGCAGGAAGACTTCACTGGCTTCGGTGAGTCGGCTGCCCTGCGGGGTGCGGTCCAGCAGGCGAGCACCCAACTGCTGTTCCAGTCGTCGAATCTGCCGGCTCAGCGACGGCTGTGCCACCCGCAGCGCGGTGGCGGCGCGGCCGAAGTGCCGATGATCTGCCACGGTCACGAAGTACCGCACGAGTCGGAGGTCGACGTCGACCGGCGGGGTCTCGTTCATGTCCGCATGATAATCGCCGACTGAACCAAGAAATAGCTCTATGGCGGTGATGAACTGCAGTGATGCCTAATCGGTATTGAGTATTGCGAAACAAGTCTTGGACGAGATGCCGGAACTGGCCGCAGGGTGGTGTTACCGCTCATCGCTAATTCAGGGAGTACATCATGCGAGTTTTCGTCACCGGCGCGTCGGGACACATCGGGTCGGCATTGGTGCCCGAACTGCTCCAGGCCGGGCACCAGGTCACCGGCCTGGCCCGTTCGGACCAGTCCGCCGCAGCGCTGAAAGCCGCCGGCGCTGAGGTGCAGCGCGGCGCCCTCGACGACCTCGACAGCCTGCGCGCGGGAGCCGCGGCATCTGACGGCGTCATCCACCTGGCCTTCAACCACGACTTCAGCGACTTCCTCGGATCCGTTGAAACGGACCGCCTTGCCGTCGAGGCGATGGGGGAGGCCCTCGTCGGCTCCGGTAAGCCTTTCGTCGGCACGTCGGGAACGCTCATGGTGGCGTTCGTCGAGGGCCGACCTGCCACCGAAGAAGACACCCTGCCCGCCGGACCGCGCATCGATTCAGAGAACTACGCAATTGCGTTGGCCGAGCGCGGTGTTCGCTCATCGGTGATCCGGCTCGCGCCGCTAGTGCACAGCAATCTCGATCACCACGGCTTCACCGGCCATATCATCGACTGTGCCCGAAAGGCCGGTGTGTCCGCCTACATCGGTGATGGTGCAAACCGCTGGCCCGCGCTGCACACTCTCGACGCGGCACGGCTTTACCGGCTGGCTCTGGAATCCGCGCCCGCGGGCTCGCGGTTGCACGGCGTTGCCGACGAGGGTGTGCCCTTCCGCGATATCGCTGAGGTCATCGGTCGCCAGTTGGATCTGCCCGTGAAGGGCATCAGCGGCGACCAGGTGTCAGAGCACTTCGGGTTCCTGGCTCCCTTCGCCGGGTTGGATGATGCGACCTCCAGCACCCTGACGCAGAAGATCCTGGACTGGCATCCGGAAGAGAACGGACTGCTTGCTGATTTAGAAGACGGCCACTACTTCGCCGAGGAACAGCACTGATGGCGACTGTCGTCGAAGCCGCTCGCGAGGCATTGGGGCCAGTCGGGGTGTGCCTCCCGGGCTCGTTGACCGTCCCTTTGAATGCTGATCGGCAACGCGATGCCATGCGGCGGTTCGACCATGCCGGTTATCGGACGGTCTGGACCAACGAGGTGCTCGGCAAGGACGCCTTCGTGCAACTCGGGGTGCTGCTCGCCGAGACCGAGCGGATGGTGTTCGGGACCTGCATCGCCAACATCTGGGCCCGGCCGGCCCAAACCATGCACGCCGCCGCCGCCCAGCTCGCCGAGGCCTACCCGGGCCGGTTCGTGATGGGTCTGGGCGTCGGCTATCCCGAGCAGGCGGCCAGTGTCGGACGGGAATTCGGCCGTCCGTTGGTCACGATGCGCGACTATTGCCAGCGGATGGAAGAACCGACGTGGCCGCCCGTCCCTGATGCCGCCTATCCCAGGATCATCGCTGCCAACGGCCCGAAAATGCTTGCGCTGGCCGGCGAAATCGCCGACGGGGCATTCCCGGCTGGGCTGCCTGCGGAGTTCACCGCGCAGGCCAGGGATGCGCTGGGGTCCGACAAGCTGCTGGTCGTCGGGCTGTCCCTTGATCCTGATCCGATGGTTGTCGGGGATAGCGCACATGAACACCTGCTCGCGGGTGCCGACCACGTCACGATCCTGCCGCCGCTGGGCGGCGATTTCGGTGTTGGTATCGACCAGCTCGAGAAGATCGCCCCGGCCCTGACCGGACTGGGCTAACTCCGCGACGGGTTGGTGTAGACGCGGGTCGGCGAGATCAGTACGGCGGTGCGACGTTCTTCGCGCATCACCCGGTCATAGGCGTCCCAGTCGTCGTGGGTTCCGCCGGCCGCGGTGAAGATCTCGCGAAGCATCACCCGCAGCCGCTCCTCGTCGACCTCGGGGTGGGGGTCGTCGGGCCCGATCAGTTGGGCCGTTCCTTCGGCGGTGGCCCAGCGCCAACCGGAGCGGGCCGTGACGGTGGTGCGTGGATCGGCGCGTAGGTGGGCAAGTTTCCGGGCGCCACCGATGGCAACCAGCCCGACTACCGGCTCGTTCGTAAATGGGTGGGGTAAGACACCGGCGTTGACCACCGACGCTTGGGCGCTGCCGTCGCGACGCAACGTGGTGAACACGACAAGGCCCTGGTCGGCGGCGGCGAGCTCGCCGAAGGCTGGCAGGTCGGTCATATTGGAAGGTCCTTTCCGGTTCGTTGCTGTGTTTCAGCCCCGGAACGCCTCGTTCCATTCCCGACCTGCGGAAAGTGTTGCTGTGCAGCGCTACTCGTACTCCACCAGGACCGACGGAGTGTCAGGCACGGCCTGGCAGGTCAGGATGTAGCCGTCGGCGATCTCGTCGTCCTCGAGCACGTCGTTGGTGCGCATGGTGGCGGCCCCCTCGACGAGCTTGGCCATGCAGGTGCCGCAGTTACCGGCTTCGCAGCTGAACGGTGGCGACAGGCCCGCCCGTCGTGCGCTCTCCAGCAGCGTCTCCCCGGCGACCCGCGGCACCGTTGCCTTCTTGCGCTCCAGCTTGATGGTCACCGTGCCGCCCTGCTCAGCGCCGCTCGCGGCGGCCGCGGGCGCGGGCGTTTTGACCGCCGGCGACGCGTCGAAGTCCTCGACGAGGACGGTCGCGCCCTCCGGCAGTGCGGATCGCACCACAGTCATGAATCCCTCGGGCCCGCAGACGTAGCAGTCGGCATCTGTATCCGCGCCGATGAATTTCTCGACGCCGGCCGAATCCAGCAGCCCGTGCTCGGCGTCGATGTTCCGATCTACCGAGAACCGGCCGGGGTACCGCTCGATCAGCTCGTCGATCGCGGCCTCGAAGATCACCGAGGCTCGGTCCCGGTCAGCGCACAGAACCCGCACCGCGCGGTCGGTGCTCGCGAGGGCGCTCTTGGCCAGCGACAGGATTGGTGTGACACCGCTGCCGCCGGCGAAGGCCAGCAACGGAGCCTGTGTCGGCCTCAACACGAAGGTTCCGGCCGGCCGCGTGATGGTCAGCTCGTCACCCTCGACGACGTTGTCGATGATCCAGTTCGACACCTTGCCGCGGGTCACCCGTTTGACCGTGGTCATCACCTCGGTGTCGGTCTCCGGCGCGCTCGACATCGAATACGAGCGGTACAACTCTTCGCCGTCCACGGTCACCTGGAAGGTGCAGAACTGTCCGGCGCGATAGGAAAACGGCTGTTCCTCGGGGGCGAGCACGTAGGTACGGCTGTCGGCGGTCTCCTTGACGATCCGGGTCACCGTGGCCCGATGGAACACGTGGCGCTCCGCCATCCCTGCACCTTCCACACTTGCGTTCTTCCCTTCAGAGAATACTATTCTCTCAAAACGATAGGATGTTCTCAATGTCGTCGACGGCGCTGGTATTCGAGGAGCGGCGCTACACGCTGCCGCAGCTCGGGGCGTTGTCGGACGGGCTGGCCGCAACTTTGCGCGGGCGCGGCGTGACCGCCGGTGGGCGGGTCGCGTTGATGGCGTCGAATCGTCCGGAATTCATCGTCGCCCTGCACGCGATCTGGCGGCTGGCCGCCGTCGTCGTGCTGATCAGCCCGTCGTGGAAGCGTCACGAGGTCGAGCACGCACTGGCGTTGACGAACCCGTCGCACGCTGTCGGCGACAACGATGTGCTGTCGAGTCTCATGCCGATGCTGCATCTCGACGAACCCATCGTCGCGGGCGAGCCGGAGTTCAGCGACGCTCCTGCGCCGGATGCCGATGCGGTATTGGCGTTCAGCTCGGGTACGACGGGTCTGCCGAAAGCGGTTCGGCACACTCATCGTTCGCTACAGGTCGCCGTCGGGCATTGGCGTGAGGCGCTGGGTTTGACTGCCCGCGATCGCATTCAGATCGCCACTCCGCCGTCGCACATTCTCGGATTGCTCAACATCATGACGGCGTTGCAAACCGGTGTGTGGATGCGCTTGCATCGCCGATTCGATGTGGATCGAATGTTGCAGCACATCCAAGACGATCGGATCACCGTCGAGATAGCTGTCGCGCCAATCGCTTTGGCCATCGCCGCGAACCCCAATCTGGAGTCCTACGATCTCTCGTCACTGCGGTTCATCATGTGGGGAGCGACGCCGGTCAGCGCGAGCGTCGCCGAGACCGTCACTCGTCGAACCGGCGTCGGGTGGGTTCCGGCGTACGGGACCACCGAGTTGCCGGTGATCGCCTGCAATCCGCTCGACGGCGCCCGACTCGACTCCGTCGGCCGGCCGGTACCCGGCGTGCAGGTGCGAGTTGTCTCGTTGCAGACCGGCGAGCAGGTCGGACCCGGTGAGGTCGGCGAGATCCAGGCGCGGGCCGATTCGCTGATGGCCGGCTACCTGCCGTGCGAAGCGACGCGAGATGTCCTGTGCGACGGCTGGTATCGGACCGGTGACGTCGGCTACCTGGACGCCGGTGGCTGGCTGCGGATCACCGATCGGTGCAAAGAGATGATCAAGGTGCGCGGCTTTCAGGTCGCGCCCGCCGAGATCGAGGCCGTCCTGCACGGTCATCCCGCCGTCGAAGACTGCGCGGTGTTCGGTGTCCCTGACGGCGCGGACGGGGAGTCGGTCGTCGCTGCGGTTGCAACCCGAGAGCCGGTCGACGCCGCCGAGCTCACCGCACGGGTCGGTGAGAGCCTCGCGTCCTACAAACGTCTGAGTCGTATCGTGTTCGTGCCCGAAATACCTCGGCTGCCTTCCGGAAAGGTGCTGCGCCGAGTTCTCAAGGAGCGCTATGGATGTACGACTGACCGCTGAACAACAACAACTGCGCGACGCAGCCGCGAAGCTATCTGATGACCTAGGGCCGGGATCGGTGCAAGACCTCGCCGACGACGGGCGAATCGGCAAGCTCGACAAGCGGATCCAACAGACGGGCTGGCGATCGCTGCGCTCCGACGGTGCCTCCGGTGTGGAAGTAGCCATCGTCGCTGAGGAGTTCGGCCGCGGATTGGTCGATGCCCCGTTCCTCGGTCCGGTGCTCGCGGACGATCTGGCCCGGCAAGTCGGTGACGAGGGCTCCGGGTCGACGATCGCGGTGAACGGTCACGCGATCGACGCGAGAGGGTGTCGGCGCGCGTTGACATTGGACGGCACGACAGTGTCAGCCGTCGATGTGGGCGCTGCCCGCGATGCGGTCGACCTGACCAGGGCCGCAGCGGACGTCAGCGGAACGGCAACCGCCGTGGGCGATCTGGGCTCCGACGCCGTCCAACGCTGGCTGGCACTCGCGCTGGCTACCACGTCTGCGGACCTGGTCGGCACGGCCCGCGGTGCGCACACGCTGGCGTGTGATTACGCGAAAATCCGTGAGCAGTATGGCAAGTCGATCGGCTCGTACCAAGCTATCGCACACCTACTCGCCGAAAGTCTGGCCCTGATCGAGGGCTCGGTCAGCATCTTGCGGCACGCCGCCTGGGCGGTCGACGAGTTGGATCCAACCGAGGCGATCCGCGCCGGCCGGTTCGCAAAGGTCTACTGCGCGCGCGCCGCGCGGACGGTATGCGAGACCGCCATTCAGGTACACGGCGGCATCGGCAACACCTGGGAGTGCCTGGCGCACGTATACCTGCGCCGCGCGCTGACGTCGACGCAATTGTGGCCCGTCAAGCTGGAGGAGATCAGCGTTGGACTTCCGTGACTCGCCCGACGAAGCCGCCTTCCGGGATCGGTTGAGATCCTGGGTTTCGTTGCACGCCAAAGAGTTTCCGAGCTCAGGTGACGAGTATTGGGCCCGGCAAGGCGAATGGCACAGTGCGCTCTACGAGGGCGGCTTCTTCGGGCTGTCCTGGCCGCGGGAGTACGGTGGGCAGGAATTACCTCCGGTGTATGACGTCATCCTCGACGAGGAGCTGGCCCGTACCGAGGCACCGCCGCGGCCCAGCCTGGGCTATCTGGTCGCGGGCCTTAGCCGGCACGGCAGCAAGGAGCTGTGCACTCGCTTCCTGCCCGGAATGATCAACGGTTCCGAGCGGTGGTGTCAGGGCTTCAGTGAGCCGGGGTCGGGCTCGGATCTCGCATCGCTGACGACCACCGCTACCCGCGAGGGCGACAACTACGTCATCAACGGACACAAGATCTGGACCAGCTACTCCGATGTCGCGGACTGGTGTCTGCTGCTGGCTCGCACCGATCCCGGGGCCAAACGGCACCGGGGCATATCGGCCTTCATCATCCCGATGAAACAGCCTGGCGTGCAACAGCGTCCGCTGCAGATGATCAACGGCGTGACCACAGAATTCGGTCAGGTGCTGTTCGACGGTGCGACGGTGCCGGTCGAGAACATGGTGGGCGCCCCCGGCGAGGGGTGGCCACTTGCCATGACAGTGGTCGGCCATGAGCGCGAGCCGTCCACGTTGGGCTACGCGGCGCGCTACGGCAAGCTCGTCCGACAGCTGGCCGCGCGCACCGACGGCTCGGCGAATGAGGAACTCGCCTGGGCCGCGGTACAAACCGAGATGTTGACCCACCACGTCCGGCGGCGGCTGTCCGAGCAACTCGACGGGGTGACCCATACCTCGGACGGATCGCTGGACAAGCTGCTGATGACTTGGGTGGAGCAGTCCGTCGGCCATGCTGCGTTGGCGGTGGGCGGCATTGACGATCCACATCTGCTCAGCGCCTACCTCTATAGTCGCGCGCAAAGCGTCATGGGCGGCACATCGCAGATCCAGAAGAACATCATCGCCTCACGAATCTTGGGATTGGGAGCCTGACGTGTACGACATGCCAACCGAAATCGACGTTCAGGCCGACGGCCCGCTGCGGATCATCACGTTGAACCGGCCCGAATCGCTCAACTCGGTCAACGACGCCCTACACCATGGCCTGGCAAAGTTGTGGCAACGGATGAGCGACGACCAAAGCGCCCGTGCCGCGGTGATAACCGGTGCGGGACGGGCGTTTTCGGCCGGTGGTGACTTCGTCTATCTGAACGAGTTGGCGGGAGACGCGGCACTGCGCGCCAAGACCATCGCCGACGGGCGCGAGATCGTGCTCGGCATGGCGCGCTGCCGAATTCCGGTGGTGGCCGCGGTCAACGGGCCGGCCGTCGGGTTGGGCTGCAGTCTGGTCGCGCTGAGCGACATCGTCTACATCGCCGAAGACGCTTATCTCGCCGACCCGCACGTGCAGGTGGGATTGGTGGCCGCTGATGGCGGACCGCTGACCTGGCCACTGCACATCAGCCTGTTGCTGGCCAAGGAGTACGCGCTGACCGGCGCACGGATCCCCGCTGCGCGAGCGGTCGAACTGGGCTTGGCCAACCACGCGGTGGCCGATCCGGTCGCCGAGGCATTGAAAGCCGCGAAGAAGATCCTCGAACTTCCGCAGCAGGCCGTGGAAAGCACCAAGCGCGTCCTCAACGTGCACCTCGAGCGCGCGGTGCTGGCCACCATCGACTATGCGCTCTCGGCCGAGAACCAGTCCTTTCAGACCGAGGACTTCCGCTCGATCGCGGCAAAGTTGGCAGCCGGCAAGAACTGACCGGCGAGCCGCACCTGCCCTCGCGCGGCGGGGGATCGCCGACATCCCCGCCTCGGAGCGGCAACGCCGGCTCACCGCGAAAGGCGCGCCCAAATTGTCGCTCCGAGGCGGGCAACTCGGGCCTCGCCCATTTCAGGTAACGCTGTGGCGGATGTGACCCCAGCGATTATTTCGGCGGGAAGCACACCGCGGCGTCAGATGTGGTTCGGGTTGGCCGGATTCATCGGATTCATCGGGCTGGCCGGATTCAAGGGATTCATTGGATTGGCCGGGTTATCCGGATTAGCCGGGTTCATCGGACTCAGTGGGTCAGCCGGGTTATTCGGATTCTGCAGACTATTCGGGCCGTAAGGACCGACATTGCACGCCGCGCTCGCGCTCGCCACGCAATCCCCAGGGTTGAACGGGTCGGGATTGGCCGGGTCCGAGTTCGCGGGGAGGGCGAAAGCTGTAGCGGGTACGGCGACGAAAACACCAGCCGCCGCCACTTTGGCGATAACACCACAGGCGTCTGAAGCGAGCGTGATCCTCATCGAAACCATCCCCTCCGCGTGCGCGAATTAGCTACCCGGCTATTAGCGCACGTCGACGCGAGATTGCCGCAGCTTTTTCGTCATTTCGGCGGGAAGCGCAGCGCACCGTCCAACCGGATGACCTCGCCGTTGAGGTAATCGTTTTCGACGATGCTCTGCACGAAGGCGCCGTATTCGGAAGACCGGCCCATCCGCTTGGGGAAGGGGACCTGCGGGCCCCAATAGGCCTCGAGTTGGTCGCCCGCCTTGCCATAAGCGGGAGTCAGGAACGTGCCGGGGGCGATGGTGACGACGCGGATCCCGAGCGGCGACAGGTCGCGGGCGGCGATCAGCGTCATGCTGACGACACCGCCCTTGGCCGCTGCGTACGGCAGCTGGCCGATCTGGCCCTCGTAGGCGGCGATCGATGCGGTGTTGATGATGACACCGCGGGCACCCTCGTCGACCGGTTCCTGGCGCGCGATGGCCGCGGCGGCCAGGCGCAGCACGTTGAACACTCCGGTCAGGTACACGTCGATCGTCGTCTTGAAGCCGTCCAGGTCCAGCGGTGAACCGTCTTTGCCGATCAGGCGCCCGCCGCTCGCTGGCCCGCCGTGCGCGTCCACCGAGATACGCAGCGGCCCAAGCGCTTCCGCCTCAGCCAAAGCTGCGTTCACGTCTTCGGTATTGGTCGCGTCGGTGCGGACGTAGCGGGCGTCGAGCTCATCGGCCAGCGCCTTACCCTTCTCGTCGGCCAGATCGGCGATAACCACCTTGGCCCCTGCGGCGTGCAGTCGGCGAACCGTGGCCTCGCCCAGGCCGCCCGCGCCGCCAACGACGATGGCCGAACTCCCGCTGATCTGCATTGCTGTTCCCCTTCTTGCAACTCATACTCTCGTACTGAGAGAATAATATTCTCATATCGCCACGGGCGCCTCGGGTCCCTGTTTGCCGAATTGGAGAAAGCCGTGAGCAACGACGTTCTGGGCGCTCCCGTCGGCGGCAGGATGGGTTCGGCTACCGTCATCGACGTACCTGCTTAGGGAGTCCCATGTCATCGCGATCGACGAACAACGAAGTTCTGGTCATCATTGGCGTCGGCGGTATGGGGGTTTCGGTTGCCCGCCGCAGTGGAGCGGGCCGGACCATCGTGCTGGCCGACATCAACGCCGAAGGCTTGAACGCCGCCGCGGGTGCCCTCACCGAAGACGGCCATCAAGTGCTGACCCGCGAGGTCGACGTCACCTCGCGCAGTTCAGTGGCCGCGGTGGCCGAGACGGCCCGGGAGGCCGGCCGAGTCACTGCGGTGGTGCACACCGCGGGGCTTTCGCCGCAACAGGCATCCGCTGAGGCGGTGCTTGCCGTCGACCTGCTGGGTGTCGCGCTGAGCATCGACGAATTCGGCCGAGTGATCGAGCCCGGCGGCGCCGGGGTGGTCATCGCCAGCATGGCCGGTCACATGCAGCCCGCGCTGGATCCGGGGCTGGAGCGACAGCTCGCGAGCGTGCCCGCCGAGGAACTGCTCGGCCTCGAGGCCTGCTCGAACATCACCAGCAGTCAGATGGCGTATCCATTCGCCAAACGGGCCAACCAGATTCGGGTGGCCGCAGCAGCCGGAACCTGGGGTGAACGTGGCGCCCGGATCAACTCCATCAGCCCCGGTGTCATCTCGACGGCGATGGGGCGGCTGGAACTCGACAGCGAATCGGGCACCCTGATGAGGGCGATGGTCGAGAACTCAGGGCTGCGGCGTCTCGGCACACCCGAGGACATCGCGGCCGCCACCGAGTTCTTGCTCGGCCCATCAGCGTCGTTCGTCACCGGGACCGATCTGTTGGTCGACGGCGGAGTGGTCGCCGCGATTACCACCGGGACAATCGATCTGGCCAAAGCCCTCGCCGAGCGCTGATCGCTGGTGTTGCATGAATCCATGACGCGCACTGCCGATCAGCTGGTCACCGAATTCTGCAAACTGTGGTCGTCGCCCAACCCGGAAGAATTGGCCGGGTACTTCACCGAGGACGCCGTCTACCACAACATTCCGATGGATCCCGTGCAGGGCCGTGAGGCGATTGCGCAGTTCATCGCGGGATTCGTCGCCGCGTTCGACGGCATCGACTTCAACGTGCACCGGCAGGTCAGCGACGGCGCGGTTGTGATGAACGAACGCACCGACGTGATGCACCGCAAGGACGGCGGGGAGATCCCAATACCGGTGATGGGTGTCTTCGAAATACGTGACGACCGCATTGCGGTCTGGCGCGACTACTTCGACATGGCGGCAATCACCACAGCGTTCAGCTAGTCGACCGACTTTCCGGTCGCCGCGGCGTAACCCGCGCGGTAGCCGAAAACCATTGCCGGACCGATGGTTCCGCCGGCACCGCCATAGGCGCGTCCAGTCACCCCACCCATCGCGTTGCCAGCGGCGAACAGACCCGGGATGGGCTCACCGCTGACATGCAGGACGCGTCCGTCGCGGTCGGTGCGCGGTCCGCCCTTGGTGCCCATCGCGCCCACCGACACCGGAACCGCGTAGAACGGCGCGGTGTCGACGGGACCCAGCGTCTTGCCGGCCAGCGTCGTTGCGTGCTCATCACCCCAATAGCCGTCGTAAGCACTTGAGCCACGGCCGAAGTCGGGATCAGAGCCGTCACCGACCTGGTGGTTCCAGGCGTCGATGGTACGGGTGAGCCCGTCGAGAGCGATCCCGGTTTTGGCGGCCAACTCGGTGAGATCCGGCGATTCGCAGAACCAGTCCGGCACCGGCCCGTCGGGGTCGACGCCCAAGAACCCATAACGCTTGAGGTGTTGTGCATCAAACACCATCCAGGCCGGGTCGTTGACGTAGCCCTCGCGCGGGTCGAGGTAGTGGAAGGCGCCGGCCATCGAGTTGTAGTCGCAGGCCTCGTTGACGAATCGCTTGCCAAGCCGGTTGACGATGATGCTGCGCGGTCGAGTCCGTTCCAGTCGCACGCTGCGACTGCGTTGGTGCCCGTCGATTGTGTCGCCCGGGATCTGCACGATCGGCACCCACCACGCCTCACCCATGTTGGCCAGGTCGGCGCCGTGCGCCATCACCATGCGCAGTCCGTCGCCGGTGTTATTGGGCGGCGAGACGGCACCGTGCATCGGGCCACGCAGAAAAG
>Ga0302326_10025565_pt1 | contig 11969 bp, 5 predicted proteins | sample Palsa_T0_3_FD_202264 | JGI IMG/M metagenome (GOLD analysis project Ga0302326, IMG submission 202264) | Peat permafrost microbial communities from Stordalen Mire near Abisko, Sweden - Palsa_T0_3 | ecosystem: Environmental > Terrestrial > Soil > Palsa > Peat permafrost | place: Sweden: Abisko... | reverse complement strand
CAGAGTCAAGGGCGAGCTCCGCTCGCGTGACAAGCTGAAGCATGTCCTACGAAAAGGCCAAACTCCGGAAGGAGTGAGAAGCTCACCCCTCATCGGGACTATCAGAAGTAAAGCTTGAGCGCCAACTGCAGCGCGCGGGGCGTATTGATCTGGCTTCCCGATCCGGTCAGCACTCCGAAGGTGGCGCTTTGCAGCGTCGTGGAGCCGGTGCCGAAACGGATCCGGTTGAGCGCGTTGAACGCCTCCGCGCGGAATTCCAGCGAAGTCTTCTCGCGAATGGGGAACGAACGCGTTATGGACAGGTTCTCATTGAGGTTCGGGAACAGCCGCAATTTGGGGTTATAACGGGTCACGTTGCCCAGGCTATTGAGACTGGTGCCGCTACCCTGAAGTGGGAACGGGCCGGTCCCGTATGGCACGAAAAACTTATCTTTTCCGGGATCGAAACTGCCCTGCCAGTTGGGCTGCCAGCCCTCATACGACGTCACATAGGCCGGTACGCGGCCACCCGCGCCGCTCGGGTAAATGGGAAGAGTCAGCGAAGTGCCAATACCGACCGGCGTGCCGCTCTCGTAGACGTTGATGCTCGCCAGCCGCCAGCCGCCGATTATCCAGGCGGCCGCCCCATGGCTTACCCAGCGCCGGTCCTTTCCGAAGGGCAAATCCCAGACGCCCGCGAATTTGAAATCGTGCGTCACATCGAACTGGCCGATCGATTTTTCGAGGCCTCGATTGAACTGGTCGGCGGCGTATTGCACGCCCCACGCTGTGTCCGAGTCGGTCAGGAGCTTGGAAAACACGTACGACGTCTGGAACGTCAGACCGTTCGCCACGCGCTTATTGAATTTGACGATCGCAGCATGATAGGTGGAATGACCGCTATGATCGCCTTCACCCGCATAAGTATTGATATAGGTGTACTGCGGGAACGGGCGCAACGCCTGCGCCACCGTGGCGCCGTTGCCCCACAGCTTGTTGAATCCGGAAAACGGAGCGTTGATGCCGGCGGCGTTGGCCGTGGCCGAGCCCACCAGGCTGTTCAAGACCGTGGTGCTCTGCGCCACGGTTCCAAACGCCGTGAGGTAGCTCGGATTGATCTGGTTATAATTCAGCAATTCGGTCTGCAGATGGCTGCCCAATACTCCGTTGTACGCTGCCTCCACGACCGTGGAGTTGCCGAGCTGCCGCTGGATCGAGAAGTTGAAATTGTCGAAAGCCGGAAGCTTGGTAGTCTCGTTGCCCTGGAACCAGGCCACGTTGGTGCCGTTGGAAACCGAAGGGTTGATGAAGGGAGGAGCGGTCCATGGCGGCATGCCCCCGTCCATCGTGAAAGTGGGCAAGATGCCCGCATCGCTGCTGGAGAACCCCTGCGTCAGCGTGTATCCCATGTTATGAGTCGACCCACTAACCGACGTCAAGGCCCCAAACGAGCGAGAGTATGAGCCGCGAATCACCGTCTTGGTATCTTTCGAATAGGCGAAACCGAGGTGTGGTCCGATGCCCTTGGTCCATAAACCGCCGAGCATCTGGGAACCGCCGCAGCCGGAACAGTTGCCCGCAAATACCACTGCGCCGGGTATGCCTCCCGCGGCCGGGTTAGGGGTGGTTGGCGAAAAGTCGCTCCATCGGCTATCAAGGCCGGAGGGCGGCAAGTTGATGTCGTAGCGGATTCCGTAGTTGACAACCAGCTTGTCGGTAACACGCCAGTCGTCTTGAATATACCCGCCGAAATACCAGAAATGTTGGCCGATGAAGCGAACGGTATCGATTTGTCCGCTGTCGGCATAGCCCAACAGGAACGACGCGAAGGCGTTGCCGCCAGCGTTCGGGTTGGATCCCCCCGCAACGCCCGTTTCCTGGTAACTGAAGCCCACGCAGCCGGCTTCGCACTGGCGGCCGAAACCGTTGTAGTGGTTGATCTGCAACATGCCGCCGAATTTGATGGAGTGGCGCCCCTTGAGCCAGGTGAAGTCGTCATTGAAGCCATAGACGGTGTTTTCCGAGCCGTTGTCGGCCTGGCCGCCCCACGTGCTGTAAGTGTCGCCGGTGCCGCCGGAGAACAAATTCACTAGATTGTCGTTGCAGTTCGGAACGTTGCCCATACAGAACTTGCTCTGCCAGTTGCCTGTGTATTCCTGCGGCGGCTTGTGATCCTGCCGCCAGTTGTTTCCGCCGGCGTAAAAATTATTGATCTTAGTCGGGCTGAGCGTCCATATCCAGCTAAAGCGATATACATCGGTCTGCTGTAGCAGATCGTTGTAAGTCGTGTACAGGCCGGGGAGCGTGGGCGGGCCGTCCGGACCGGCCGTCTCGTGTTCTTTGTCGTGGCCCCAGTAGCCGGAAATCCGGTACTTCTCGCTGAAAATGTGGTCCATCTTGACGCTGAGCTTGTTGACCGGGTAAACCTGGGTTCCCGACGTCTCCAGGTAGTTGTTGTTCACGTATGCGGCTGTTCCCGGAACGGCGCCATTATTGGGCGCCAGCGATCCGCTGCTTTGAAACACGCTGAGTGCCTTCAGGGACACGGGGCTGAACATACTTTGGGGAATCGCATTACCAGGAAAAGGCGTGCGCGTGTACGTTCCGTTGGAGTTCAGCGTCTGGCTTTCCGGATTGTAAATAGGAATCTGGGCGCCGCTTGACGTGACCCAATTGCTGAAGTTGCCGTTGTACATTTCCGGAGTCGGAACCGTGAAGGCCGTGCCGTTGGCGCCCACGCGGTTGCGAAATCCCTCATAGGAGAAGAAGAAGAACGTCTTGTCTTTGCCGTGATAGACCTTGGGAATCCACACGGGTCCGCCGACGGTGGCGCCGAAATCGTTCTGCTTGTAGATCGAGATGGGAATTCTGGCGGCGTTGCTGAAGAAGTTATTGGAGTCGAAGTCGTTGTTGCGCAAGAATTCGTACGCCGACCCGTGGAACTGGTTGGTACCCGACTTGGACACGTAAGTCAGGTTGCCGCCGCCGGCATGGCCGTATTCCGCCTTGAATCCGTTGGACTCGGCGGTAAACTGTTCGATCGCCTCTACCGACGGGGAGTTGGAAGCTACCCAGCTCATGGAAAGCGCGCGGCTGGTATTGGTGGAGATGCCATCGAGCGAGGTTCCGTAAGCCGCCGCTTGTCCTCCGCCGATCATAAAGCCGTTATCCCCGCCCAGATTCTTGGCATCGGGGGTAAGGGCCGCCAGATCGAACGGGGTCCTGACCGTTCCGCTTACCAACAGCGGGAGGTCATTGACCAGCGTGTTTTCGATAGACGTGGCGGAGGTAGCGTCCTGCGTCTGCAACTGGACGGCGGCCGCCTGTACTTCCACCGTCTGCCGCGACTCGCCTACATCGAGGTTAGCGTCGGCGCGCACCGTACTAGCGGCGTCCAACGTGATGCCGTTAAGCTGGAACGTCTTAAAGCCAGCCTTTTCGACACGCACGTCGTACTTTCCGATGGGCAGGTCGGGGACGGTAAACTCGCCCGAGACGTTGCTCGTGGTAATTATGGTGACGTTGGTGGCTTCGTTGGTGATTTTGATATTGGCAGCCGGCACGACCGCGCCAGAAGAATCGTGCACAGTGCCAGTAATGGTGGCGCGTTCCGACTGCGCCCGAATGGTGCCTGTGCCAAACATCACCATCAATATCAAAACGGCGGAACAGCTTCTGACTCTCGACATGGAGCCTCTCCTCACCCCGCTTCGCTCCGTCTATGAACGCTGACGGATAAGGCCCTCCAAGGGCGTACCCATATTGGCCCGCGAAGCAGCTATGGGCTAGACATTATCCCTTCCCTGCGAAAAAGTCAATAATTTATCTAATATTTTCTGCGCTGATTCGATCAGGATTTTCAGCAATGGGAACCAGAACACCAGCCGTTCACTTCAATGCCAGCCGGAGCATCTCCACATCGCGCTCGTCATTTGTAGAAATGCGATAGAAATGCGGCGACACCCGCAGCCTTTCAAAGCCGGCGCTTTTCGCCCCCGCTTCGCATGCCTTCGGAATCTTCGTGTCCAATCCCGTCCTGGCCCGCGACGGATGAACAAACAGTGCGCGGATTCTGGCCGCATCGCAACACGGAGCGACGAGACTGTCGTCGCGGGCCGGCGAGCAGCCGGTGCCGAAAGGCGTTGCGCGGCGGCGACGAAGTACGTGCGGTCCTCGATCAACACCGGGTCCACTCCGAATACCGATCCCAGCGCACTCCCTCTCGCTCGTTGTGTAGTCCGCAGCTTGCAATTCACGGACAATGCGTCGATGAGTTCGTTTAGCGCCGGAATATCCTCCGCCGTTGCCAGGCGAACCAGGGTCGCTCCGTCGTCTTCCATCGCCATGTCGATTCCTCGTATCAGCAAGCCACGAATGAAGCCGGTCGGTCGAAAACAAAGAAGTTAATCGAGCCTCCGAGACATCGTGTCCCAAAAAGCCGCCGCTCGGCCCAATTCCTGTATAATCGCGCCAATGAATTTCCCGAATCGATGTCTGTGTATAGCGATGCTGGCTGCGATGGGGCTCTGCGCCCAGACCGCGCGCCACATTGCCAGCCCCAAGGAAGAGTTCGACTTCGAAATCGGCGCCGATTATCGCCTGGTCAACTACACACAGTTGGAAGCCTATTGGAAGAAACTCGCCGCGGAATCCGACCGCATGAAACTCTCCGATATCGGGATGACTGCCGAAGGCCGCCACCAGTGGATGGCCATTGTGTCGTCGCCCGAGAATCTCAAGAACCTGGCGCACTACAAGGAGATCTCACAGAAGCTCGCGGCGGCCGAGGGCGTCTCTTCCGAGCAGGCGCATGCCCTGGCGCGCGAGGGTAAAACCGTGGTGTGGATCGATGGCGGCTTGCACGCCACCGAAACGGCGGGATCGCAGCAACTCTTGGAGATGGTCTACCAGGTGTTGACGCGCAACGATCCCGAGACCCTGCGCCTGCTCAACGACGACATTATCCTATTCGTGGCTGCCAATCCCGACGGGCAGGAACTAGTGGCCAACTGGTACATGCGCGAAAAGGACGAGACGCACCGCAGCATGAACGGTCTCCCGCGCCTTTACAACAAATACATCGGGCACGATGACAATCGCGACTCCCTCACTTCCAACATGCCCGAGACCGCCAACATGAACCGGCAGCTTTTCATCGAGTGGAATCCGCAGCTCATGTACAACCATCACCAGTCGGGGCCGGCCGGCGAGGTGATCTTCATTCCGCCATTGCGCGATCCGGTCAATCACAATCTCGACCCGCTGGTCACCCTGGGAATCCAGGCCGTCGGCACCGCCATGCACGCGCGCCTGGTGGCGCAAGGCAAGGGCGGCAGCGGCATGCGCACGCAGGCCAATTACGACGGCTGGTGGAACGGCGGCATGCGCAACACCGCCACTTATCACAACACCATCGCGCTGCTGACGGAGATCATCGGCAATCCGACGCCCATGGAGATCCCGCTGATTCCCGAGAAGCAGCTCTACATCAGCGACCTGCCGCTGCCCATCGCGCCGCAGCCGTGGCACTTCCGCCAGACCATCGATTACCTGATGGAAACCAATCGCGGCATGCTGGACTACGCCTCGCGCAATCGCGAAGACCTGCTCTATAACATCTGGCGTATGGGAACGAATTCCATCGAGCGCGGCAGCAAGGACTATTGGACCATCACGCCCAAGCGCATCGAGGCCTTACGCGCCGCGGCGGGCGAAGCGTCGGAGGGCGGAGCCGGGCGCGGGCAGACCGCGACGGGTGGCGGCGATTCTCCTGGAGGCGGCTTTGCGGCGCGCGGAGTCTCCGCGGCGCTCTACGAAAAAGTTCTGCACGATCCCAAGATGCGTGATCCGCGCGGCTACATCATGCCGTCCAATCAGCCCGATTTTCCCACCGCCACGCGCTTCATCAACGCGCTGCTGAAGAATGGGATCAACGTGTTGCAGGCATCGGCCGAGTTTCAGGTGGCCGGCAAGAGCTATCCGGCGGGATCGTATGTGGTGAAGACGGCGCAGGCATTCCGGCCGTTTGTGCGTGACATGTTCGAGCCGCAGGACCATCCGCGCGACGATTTGTTTCCTGGCGGCCCGCCTATCCCGCCATACGATATCGCCGGCTGGACGCTGGCGATGCAGATGGGTGTGCAGTACGACCGCATTCTCGACGGCTTCGACGGACCGTTCAAGAAGCTCGACGGACTGCAGAAGCCGATGCCGCGGACGGTGACAGGTCCGGCCAGCCCGGCGGGATATCTGATCAGTCATCGGAGTAACTACTCCTTCACGCTTGTGAATCGTCTGGTGAAAGCCGGCGCCGAAGTGTACTGGCTGAAGGGCTCGGCCTACGTCGGGAGTGTCGATCTCGGCACCGGCGCGATCTGGGTGCCGGCTTCCGGCATTGCCGCACCGGTGCTCCGCCAGGGCGCGAGCGAGTTGGGGATCGCCGTGTACGCCGTGGCGCAAAAGCCCTCGGGCGACGCTTACCGAATTCCCAAAGTGCGCATCGGCCTGTACGACCAGTACGGCGGCCTGATGCCTTCCGGCTGGACGCGCTGGCTCTTCGAGCAGTACGAATTTCCCTTCGAAGTGGTGTATCCGCAAACGCTCGACGCCGGCAATCTGAAGAGCCGCTTCGATGTGCTGGTGTTTCCAGACGGCGCCATGCGGGGAGCGGCCAGCCGCGGAGGAGGAGGCCGGGGTGGCGCCGATCCGCAGGACGTGCCTGACGAGTATCGCGGCTGGCTCGGCCGGATCACCGCGGAGAAGACCATTCCGCAGATCAAACAGTTCGTCGAGTCGGGAGGGGCAGTGGTGACGGTGGGGAGTTCCACCAGCATGGCCGCGCTGCTGGGTGTGCCTCTCGCCAACGCGCTTACCGAAAAGCGCGCCGACGGACAGGAGCGCGCGCTCGCCCGCGACAAGTTCTACATCCCCGGATCGCTGATGCTGGCTCACATCGATAACACCAACCCGCTGGCGTACGGCATGCCTGAAACGGTGGACGTGTTCTTCGATAACAATCCCGTATTCCGCCTGTCCGCGGACGCCAAGTCGAAGGGCGCAACGCCAGTCGCATGGTTCTCCGGCAAGGAGACACTCGACAGCGGGTGGGCGTTAGGTCAGGACTTGCTGGATGGCGCTGCCGCCGTGGTCGAAGCCAAGGCTGGGGAAGGGAAGGTGTTCGCGATGGGGCCGGAAGTAACTTTCCGCGGTGAGCCGGACGGCACTTTCAAGCTGCTTTTCAACGGCCTGTTCTACGGCGCCGCCCAGCCCGTGACTCTGCGTTAAGGGAGGGTGGTTGTTACCGGCGCCGAAAAACGGTATACCGGATCATGCTTTCCCGCATCGCTTTGTCTCTTCTTCTGGCCGGTCCTTGCCTGGCCCAGGATGTCGCTCGGATGGACCAGATCGTCCAGTCCTATGTGGCCGACCACAAATTCATGGGGACCGCGCTGGTGGCGCGAGGCGATCAGGTGCTCTTCAACAAAGCTTATGGCTCAGCCAACCTTGAATGGAATATAGCCAACACTCCCGACACTAAATTCCGCCTCGGATCGGTGACCAAGCAGTTTACGGCGGCTTCCATCCTGCTGCTGGAGGAACGCGGCAAGCTGAGTGTGAACGATCCGTTCAAGAAGTTCATGCCCGATGCTCCCGCGGCATGGGACAAGGTCACCGTCTTTCATCTACTGACTCATACGTCCGGTGTGGCGGACTTCACCAGCCTCCCGGAATATCCCAAGATCGAGCCGTTCGCTACCACGTCCGCCAAGCTGATCGAAGTTATCCGCGATAAGCCGATGGACTTCGAACCGGGGACGCAATGGAAGTACGACAACTCGGGATATGTGCTCCTTACTTACATCGTCGAGAAAGTAAGTGGAGACAGCTACGAGAAGTTCGTGCGCGAGAATATCTTCACACCGCTGGGAATGAAAGATACCGGCTACGATTCCAACTCCGCGATTATTTTGCACCGGGCATCGGGATATGTACCCGGCTCCGGCGGAATCGAGAACGCCGGCTTCATCCATATGACCATCCCGCAAGGGGCGGGCGCTCTTTATTCCACCACCGGAGATCTGTTGAAGTGGGAGCAGGCCCTCTTCGGCGGCAAAGTGCTGACACCGGCTTCGGTCGCTAAGATGACCACGCCGTTCAAGAATGACTATGCCTTCGGCCTCGGGATCGAGACAACGGGCGGCCATAAGAGGATTTCTCATGGCGGCGGGATTGAGGGTTTCAATACCGATCTGGCTTACTATCCCGATGACAAGCTGACTGTCGTTGTTCTGGCCAATTTGAATGGGCCCGCGGCGGGCGACATCGCCGGCAAACTGGCGGCGGTGGCGCACGGAGAGACGGTGACGCTGCCCGGCGAGCGCAAGGAGATCACACTTGACTCCAAGGTACTGAGCCGCTATGTGGGCGTGTACCGCATGCCCGGCGGAGACCCGATGGTGGTGGCGCTCGATGGCAGCCAGCTAACAACCAAGTTGGACGGTCAGCCCGCTTTGCCGATTTTCCCTCAGTCGGAGACTATGTTCTTCCTGAAAGTGGTCGACGCGCAAGTGGAGTTTCCCAAGGATGACGGTTCGGGCAAGGCAAGCCAGTTGACGCTTCATCAGAACGGCAGGGACATGCCGGCGCCGCGGATGGACGATGCGGAGGCAAAGAAGACCACCGACGCGGCGGCGGCTTTCGCCAAGCGCCTCAAAAACCAGACGCCGGCCCCGGGCAGCGAGGAGGCGGCCAATAAGATGATTCACGATTTGTTCAATGGAAAGCCGGACGAAGCGGTGCTGAGTCCTGCCGGCCCGATCCATCAGCAACTGGCCGGGCTTCAGTCGGAGGTCGCGGGGTTCGGCGCCATCCAGAAGATTGCGTTTCAGGGTGTCGGGCCGGGCGGCGCGGACATCTACTCGGTGAAATCGGCAAAAGGCGCGTGGGAGTTCCGCATCTGGCTGAACGAGGATGGCAAGGTGAAACAGGCCAACACTCGCGCCGTGCAGTAGTCGAAGAAAAGAGGCTTTCGAATGCTTAGGCTGAAGCTGTGCGCTCTGGCAGGATTGTCGGCCGCCGGATGGGCGCAATTAGCGCCGCCGGCTCGTGAAGTACCGCTGTATCCAGGTCCGGCTCCCGGTTCGGAGAATTGGAATTATGCGGAAAAGTCCGCCGGCACGCCGGACATGCCACAGGCGCAGAATATCGTTCGACCGGTCCTACTCTACTATCCGGCGGATAAGGCGAATGCCGTGGGAACCGCGATGATCGTCGCGCCGGGGGGCGGTTTCCGGACACTGATGATGTCGTACGAAGGAGTGGATGTCGCGCAACGGCTGAACCGGATAGGTATCGATGCGTTTGTTTTGAAATACCGGACGATCTATGTGGGCTCCGATACGGCTGGGAAAGATGCGCAGGCGGGTCAGAAATTGCCCGAGTTAGCCGGCGCGGACGGGCAGCAGGCAGTGCGGCTGGTGCGCCAGCATGCCGCGGAGTTCGGCGTTCTTTCCAATCGGATCGGCATCATTGGTTACTCGGCGGGAGGCGCAGTACTTCTCTCGACGGTTTATGGTCCCGCCGATGGAAGGCCGGATTTCGCGGCTCCAATCTACGCCGCCGGCGCGGATTCGAGTGCGCCGCCCTCGGGAGCTCCGCCGCTGTTCATCGCGGTGGCGGCCGACGACCAGGCCGTCGGGTACCAGGGGTCGATCGACCTGTTCAATGCGTGGAGAAAAGCGGGGCTGCCGGCCGAATTGCACGTGTTTCAGACCGGCCGGCACGGCTTCGGAGTCAAGGGTGGCGGCGCCGACCACTACCTGGACCGTTTAGAGGAGTGGCTGAAGCTGAACGGTTGGCTTACCAGGGCGTCGAAATGACCGGCAGTGCGCAATAAGAATCGGGACTCGGGATCGGTCTGCCCCCGATTGGGTTCCAATCGTATCGAATTGAGACCGGACGCTCCGAATCCGACGAGCGACTCAACGACCGACCCAACGAGGCATAGGACACACGGGCGAAGTAACACCTAAGTTGGGCGCGCACGGCTCCTCTCCGTGGGTAAGATGCCCTGCACTTTGCCTGTCGAGTTTTGTTACTGTGGGCGGAAGGATGGAAATGAATCGTCGACAGTTCGTCACTGCGACGGCTTGTGCCGCGGGTGCGCCAGCGCTAGGCGTTTCTTCGCCTTCGGCATCGAATGAGCAGCGGTGGCTGGCTATTGCGGAGAGCCTGAAGCCCCGGCTCCACCGGACCCCTATGATGCCGGCGGCTCTCGTCAGCATGACACCGGACAACGCTCAGTTCCTGCACTGGCGCGTCGAATCGGAACGTTGAGCGCGCCCGCGATTGTGCTGAACGCTTCCGGAGACCCCGTTGCTCTCGTCGAGACAGCACGCCGCGCAATTACAAGCGTCGACGCATCCATTCCCGTTTTGAACATCCGGACGCTCAAGCAGCAACTGGAACGCGGAACCATCGTCCCGCGCCTCACCGCCGATCTAGCCGCGTGTTTTGGCGCCCTTGCCCTCCTGATGGCCGCCATCGGACTCTACGGCGTCATGTCCTACTCCACCACACGTCGCACCTCGGAAATCGGAATCCGGATGGCTCTCGGCGCGTCACAACAGAGCGTCTTATGGATGGTCATGCGCGAAACGCTACGCATGCTCGCCATCGGAACTGCTTTGGGGCTTTTCGCCGCGCTCTATCTCGGTCGCTTAGTCCAGAGTCTGCTCTTCGGGGTGGATGTGAAAGATCCCGTCGCCGCCTCGATCGCAGTAGGCGTCCTCGCCCTTGCCGCGGCCCTCGCCGGATTAATCCCCGCACTTCGCGCCGCCCGCGTCGATCCGATCGTTGCGCTGCGATCCGAATAGACGGAAACAAGCGGGCGTTCGGCCTGTTGTCCCCGCGCTCGGCGGAACATCCGACGCCAGGTTCAACAGCGCCGGAGTTCGCCTATACCGACAGTCCCAGTGCCCTTGCCGACAGAAGCGCTACTCGTACAGAGCGGCGTTAAGGACGAATATCGGAAGCTTCTGCGGAGCAGCCTGCGGTGCCCGGAAGCACCGGCACCCGCAACCGCCTTTGTACGAGTCGGCGACAATACTTTCGGCATTGAACGCACCCGTGGCGCCACTCGTTTCACGGCCACTTGATCCGGGATGTTGCTATGAGGGATAATCATTTTCACTTCGCAGACAGGACTGCCCATAGACGGTTACGAGAAAAATGTTCGCAGTTACTGGAATTACCGGCAATGTGGGTGGAGAGGTGGCGCGCAACCTTCTGGCTGCTGGTCATCCCGTCCGAGGCGTGGTTCGCGAAACCCGCAAAGGCGAGACGTGGGCGAAACTGGGCTGTGACCTGGTTGAAGCGGACATCAACGACGTGGCCGCGCTTACCGCGGCGTTTAAGGGAGCTGCTTGTGTCTTCGTGCTCGTCCCACCGAATTTCGACCCGTCGCCTGACTTTCGCGAGGCACGGGCTGTAGCCGCCACATTGCGATCGGCGCTCGACGCCGCGCACCCCAGTAGGGTCGTATACTTGTCGACCATCGGCGCGCAGGCGACCCGATCGAACCTGCTCACGCAGCACTCCATAATCGAGCAGGTGCTTGGAGGGTTGTCGATCCCAATTTGTTTTTTGCGGCCAGGATGGTTCATGGAGAACTCCAGCTGGGACGTCGCTCCGGCCAAGAACGGCGCGTTCCCGAGCTTCCTGCAGCCCCTCGACAAGCCAGTACCGATGGTTGCCACGGCCGACATCGGGCGTGTGGCGGCCGAACTCATCCAGACCACTTGGAGCGGCCGCAGTGTGGTCGAGTTGGAAGGGCCGCACCGTGTGACCCCTGAGGAGATCGCAGCCACCTTCGCCGACCTGCTTGGTCGTCCGGTGCGGGTAGACGTCGTGCCACGCGAGACTTGGGAGTCGCTGTTCCAATCGCAGGGTATGAAGAACCCCGCACCCCGTATTCAAATGCTCGATGGCTT
>Ga0302326_10025564_pt1 | contig 11969 bp, 9 predicted proteins | sample Palsa_T0_3_FD_202264 | JGI IMG/M metagenome (GOLD analysis project Ga0302326, IMG submission 202264) | Peat permafrost microbial communities from Stordalen Mire near Abisko, Sweden - Palsa_T0_3 | ecosystem: Environmental > Terrestrial > Soil > Palsa > Peat permafrost | place: Sweden: Abisko... | reverse complement strand
TTTGAGTGCCTTGAGCGCCTGTTTGGCCTTCGGACCGTTGGGCACGATCTCGAGATACATCTGATAATTGCGCTCTGCCTCCGCATTGTTCTTCAGCATGCGCTGGGTCTCGGCTAAACCAAAAATAGCGTCAACGTCGGTGGGGTCGGAAGCGGTCGCGTCCTTAAACCGTTGCAAGGCGCCCTTGTAATCGCCCTTTTTCAGGTAGAAGCCTCCTACATCGATATCCTTTTTGGCGCGGGCGGGGTTTGGCTCCAGGGGTGGTGCCGCTCCCGGCTCTCCCAGGTCGATGCTGGAACTGCTGGAGCTGACGCCGGGAGGCAGGTCGCTTTTCGGAGGTGCCGTGGGCGGTTCGGAAGCCTTCTGGGCATCCTTGGCTGCCTGGCGAGAAACGTCCTCTGGGAAGGGGTTGTCGTCCGCCGTGGGTTTCTTCGGGGTATCGGGAGTTTCCCCGACCGCGTTGCCCGCATCTTTGGCCGCCTGGCGTGAAACAGCCTCGGGAAAAGCGTTGTCGTCCTTGGTGGCGGGCTGCGGCGTTGGAGGCGCCTTATCCTTATCGTCCGCCGGTTGCGGGGTTTGTTCGGGCTGAGCCTTGGGCGCAGGCTTCTTCTGCGGCTGGGGTGCGTCTGGAACCGCCTGGCCACTGTCGCTCTGCGCCAGCCCGCTCGGCCCGAGCATCAGCCCAACGGTGAGACAAGCGAGGATAAGGTGCCCGTTACGCATGGTTACTCCCTCAAGTTTAGACGCACGGCCCCAACCTTTCCAGCGTGTGGCGTGACTAGAAATGCAAAGTGTCGTAGTGCGCGAGTTTTCCGGTAGTCACCGCAGTGATGCTTTGTATCGCGGCTCCCGCGGGTAACAACGTCTGTCTATCCCTGGGTATCCGCGTATCAGGGCACGACTTTAGTCGGGCCGTGAGGTGCGGCCAAGATCTGGGCCCGGTAACGACGGTAGCAGAGGGTGAAGCCCAATTCTCTTTCGGTCTTTATACGGCCCGACTAAAGTCGTGCCCTCATACAAAGCTAAAACACAGCATCCAAAAAGCCCTCAATGCCCACGGCTGGGTGGCAGGGCTGAAGCCGGGCCCTTCGTGTAGACCAACGAATCCACGGTCCGGCGTGTTAAAAATCTAACCAGGAAACCATCATGGGTTTGATAATTCGCTCTTCATCCATACATGCCGCTGGCTGTTACACCACCTCGCCGATCTCCAAGGGGGTGAAGGTTGTGGAATACACCGGACCTCGCGTCAGCAAACGACAGGCCGACGCCCGGTTCAAGGACTCGAAAATTACCTACCTCTTCGGCGTGGGCGACGGCTCGACCGTAATCAACGGTTTCGGCATGGCCATGTACATCAACCACTCCTGCGATCCCAATTGCGAAACGGAAGAGCTGAATGGACGGGTGTGGGTGATGTCGCTGCGGGCCATCGCGCCGGGCGAAGAGCTGACCTACGATTACAACCTGTACGACGGCGACGAGGACGAAGCACGCTGCTATTGCGGAGCCCGAACTTGCCGCAAGACGATGTACTCGCCGGAGGAGATCGCGCGGCGTAAGCGAGCGGCCAAGCGGAAAGCCCTCAGAGCCGCGGAAGCGCGGAAGCAGGCGAAGAAGGCCTCCGGCAAAACCGGGAAAGCTGCGGGCGCACGCGGCAAATAGCGTTCGCGACGGACTACAATCAGTTCAGCAGCCTCGCTTAGCCGGTTCCGCTAAGCCCGTGTTCCTCCCCTATGGCTTACCAGGTTCTTGCCCGCAAATATCGTCCTCAACGCTTCTCCGATGTCGCCGGCCAGGAGCACGTGACCCGTACCCTGAGCCACGCTCTGGAACAGGAGCGGGTGGCCCACGGCTACATCTTCAGCGGCCATCGCGGCATCGGCAAGACGACCATCGCCAGGATCCTGGCCATGGCGCTGAACTGCCGCAACAAGATCGGCAGCCCGGAACGGCCCTCCGCTGAGCCCTGCGGGGTTTGCGATTCCTGCCGCGAGATTCGCGCCGGCAACTCGCTCGACGTGATCGAAATCGATGCCGCTACGAACCGCGGCATCGATGAGATTCGTGAGTTGCGCGAGGCCGCCCGCTATGCTCCGGCGCGCGATCGATACAAGATTTACCTGCTCGATGAAGCCCACCAGATCACCGATGCAGCCTTCAACGCCCTGCTCAAGATCCTGGAGGAGCCGCCGCCGCACGTCGTCTTCATGATGGCGACGACCCAGCCGGAGGATATTCCGCAGACCATCCGCTCACGCTGCCAACACTTCAGCTTCCACGCGGTCAAGTTCGACGACATCGTGGCCCAACTGACGCTGATCGCCAACCAGGAAGGAATCCTGGCCGATGCGCAGGCGTTAGCCCTGTTGGCCGAGGCCGGCGACGGCTCCATGCGCGATGCGCTTTCCATCATGGACCAGGCCATCGCCAGCGCCCCCATGGTGGACGGCAAGGCCAAGCTCGACGGCAACGAGATCAGGGAGTTGATGGGCACAGTTCCGGACGCCGTCTTTGAGCGGATTCTGGAAGCCATTGGCGAAGGACAGAGCGCGGCCGTCATGGAAGAACTCAACCGGCTGCTCAACGCCGGGAATAGTCCCTCACAGATGGCGCGGCAGCTGGTGCGCTACTTGCGCAACTGCCTGATGGCGAAGCTGGGCGGAGAAAATACCGGGCTGCTGCAGATCTCGGGCGATGAACGAGCCCGCGCCATGCGCTCAGCCACCCTCTTCGGCGAGGAGGATCTTACTCGCTTTCTGCAGGTGATGCTGCGCACCTTCGACGAGCTGAACTACCGCCAGGAGCCGCGCCTGCACCTGGAGCTGGGGCTGATGAAACTGGTTCACCTGCAGCGCCTGTTGCCTCTGGAGCAGATACTCAGCGGCCTTCCGGCCCCCGCGAGGAGCGCCCCCAGTCTCAAGCCTGCGTCCCCATCCCCAGCGCGCGCTCTGCCGGTGCCGCCGCCCAGACCTGCCGCGATAGAGCCGGTAAAGCCTTCTGCTTTCGAGCTTGACCGCCAGCGCAAGAGTGCTGACGAGCCGGAGGCTGCCCCGCCGGCGCCGCCGCCCCCGCCGGTGGAAACCACGGTGGCAGCCTTGCCGGTCGAGCCTGAGCCGCCGGCGTCCAAACCTGGCGAAACCAATCTGGACAGCCTGCGCGATGCGGTGGCGGCTGCCCTGGATGAGCAGGGCCACAACACCGCCGCCTCCCTGCTGGGAGCCGGACGCTGGAAGCTGGACCCGGATGGCGCCATCCAGGTGGAGGTCGGGGTCAAGAAAACCATGCTGGGCCTGACCATGAATGGCGAGGCGTGGAAGATTGTGCGGGAGGCGCTGCGCGATGCGGGCGCGACCCAGAAGATGACGGTGGTTCCGGGCGATGCGAATGAGCCGGCCAACTCCACCCCACGGGTGTGGTCGCGCGATAGCATTGAAGCGGTAGCCCTGGGAAATCCCCTGGTGCGGCAGGCGCAGGAGCTCTTCCACGCGGAAGTGCGCAGCGTGCTTGATCTGAGAGAAAACCCGGGAAATGATTCCCGCGGCAAAGGTTGAATTCTGGAAGGTGGAGTGTTGCTGTGAATCCTTTGAAGATGCAGGAAATGCTGGAACAAGCGCGCCACATGCAGGACCAGATGCAGGAAAAGCTGAGCCACACGGTGGTGGAGGCATCCTCAGGCGGCGGCGCGGTCACAGTGAAGATGAATGGGCAAAAGCAGGTGCTGCAGCTAAAGATCGATGCGGCGGCGGTGATGAGCCTTAGCTCCAGCCCGGCCGACGTCGAAATGCTGGAAGACCTGGTGACGGCAGCATTCAACGAAGCAGGCCGGCGCGCCGATGAGGCGATGAAGTCCAATCTGACCGGGATGCTGGGCGGGTTGAATCTGCCCCCAGGACTTCTTTAAAGCGTTTTCACAAATACGTGATGTTTTTGAGAGCGGCTATGTGCAGGCGTTCTTTGGCGGAACGCCTGCGTAGAGTGCAGCTTCCTCGCAACCACCATTCGTGAAAACGCTTGCGTCAGGAGCATCTTTGTCTCAATTCGCAGAACCCATGGCGCGGCTGATCGAGGAGCTGCGCAAATTGCCAGGCATCGGGGCCAAGAGCGCGCAGCGGCTCGCCTTCCATATTCTGCGTGCCAGCACGGAAGACGCCGGCGCGCTGGCCGACGCGGTCCGCGAGTTGAAGGCCAGGCTGTTGCTCTGTTCCACCTGCAACAACATCACAGACGTGGACCCTTGCACTTACTGCTCCAGCGCGACCCGTAGTCAGCGGGTGGTGTGCGTGGTGGAGGAGCCGGGGAACATTGCGGTGATTGAAAAGACCCGCAGCTATAACGGTGTCTATCACGTATTGCACGGTACCCTGTCGCCGCTGCACGGGGTTGGACCGGAGCATCTGAGGACCGGCAGCCTGTTGGCGCGGGTAGCGCAGGGGGAGGTGGAGGAAGTGATCCTGGCGACCAATCCCACGGTTGAGGGCGAGGCGACTGCTGTCTACCTGGCTGACTTGCTGCGCAGCGCGGCGGTGCGCGTGACCAGGATTGCCACCGGCGTGCCCGCCGGCAGCGACATCGAGTATGCCGACGAGGTCACCATGACACGCGCCATGGAGGGACGGCGCGAGTTGAAGTTTTAAGCCGTGAACAGAACCCGGTGCCGCTCGATATGGGCGGGGGGCTTATTTCGCATCGCTTATTTCGCACCCTCCGCAGAGAAAAGCGGACACTTTCGGTGCCTAAGGCGTCGACGCGCACCCTCTGCAGGCAAGCGAAGCCCCTTATGCTGTGGATAGCGGGCGGAAATGGAAGGCAGCAGTGCACTCAGCTCGGAGCGAGCGGGGTCACACAACACGCTGTCGCGCATCAGCCGATCGTTAGATCGCTCTTGGCGGGTGGAATTCCGGTATGAGCTTCCGTTATTACCGGGTTTCACGCACACGAAAACGGCTCGCCCTTGCCTGCGGTTTTCTTTCCCGCTACGGCATGCCGGCGGGGCGCGCGTTCCTGCGTAACGGAGTTCCCCCGGATGTCATCAAGACCCTCGGCTCGTGAGTGAGAAGCGCGGCGCCTTGTCCTAGCAGTGCCCAACGAAGGTTTTGGTTCTTTATCAGCAGCTCAGCGACGATCGACCGCAACGCGTGATTCTCCTGGGCTAGTTGCTGCCCGTCCTCATTCTGGGAATCGTGAGAATGCTCGACGCTGCTGGGGCCGGTTTGCGTGTTCCCTATCATCGTTGCATCCTCGCGTTAGCTCTCTTCTAACAAAATAGATCCCTCCTAAAAAAGACGAAAGCCCCTTTGGTGCTGCGCAGAGGGGACTCTTTCGTGGCGTTCCGCACCATCCGCGACACCGCTGGTTCCCTTCTCTCTTATCTCTGTCACTCAGAGGGCGTAGCCAGGGACGCCTGCATTTGCCCGCTGCCGGATGGGACCACTGTCTTTATGCCAGGATTGAAGATTGCGAATCCGCCGGAGTGGCTGATGTAGACACTTTGGAAGATGCTCGTCGGCAGCAATCCGTCCGAGTCCGCCGGCTCCCCCTGCGAAGGGATCCTCATGAGGACATTGGGGAGATTCAGGTTACCGACCCGCAGCATCTTCACCAGCACTTGCTCGACCGGGCGACGGCTTGAGACGGAGACTAACGGCTCGCGATAGGCGCTTCGAAAGACAACGGGAGCGGTTGCGCCGGAATCCAATAGAACCGTCAATGCTTCGATCCTCAGCTCAGGTACCTGCACCCGCAGCATCAGGCGGCTCAGAGTCGCCTGACCCTGAAAGCTGCCGCGGCTGCTTAACGGCACGTGCTCGCCGAGAAGCATCTCGCCCATCGGCCCCGGCGCTTGTTCCATGCGCAAAAGGTGGTGACGATTGTCGAGCAGGAGATCGAAGCGGCTTAAGAAGTCTTCCCCGAGGATGCCCCGCACACCGGGAGAACCCGGAATCACGCCGTCGGGGAATACGGGTAACTTAAGGTCGTTCACCGCCGTTCCGGCCACTTCCAATCGATTTGCCAGCACCTTCAGCAGCACCAGGGATTTCTGGGATGTATGTTCGATGGTTTTTCCGGTGACCGGCAGCTTGAGCTGGGCAGCTAATTTTGCATCGATAATCGTGGTGGTAGTACCGGTATCCAGCAAGAACTCGAACGGACCGGCTCCGTTGACCTTGACCGGCACCACGATGCCGCCGTCACCCACCGTCTTGAAATGGATCACCGCTGGGTTGGAGCCGAAGGTTGCTGCCATTCCGGGGGAGACTACCAGCAAGGCCATGACAAGAAGCACAAAAAGCATCAGACGAGAGATCGGCATGAAGTTTTTCCTCGGCTGCAACACTGGCGCCTGGCCCGGCGAATAGTCTTGACGGAGTTCTGGCTATTTCTTGGTAAAATCCTTCCCTGCGCGATTGAAGGTCCAACTACCGTGCTATGAAGCACATATACGAATTCGAAGACTTTCGCGCAGACCCCGCCGAGCAGCTCCTGCTGCATGAAGGGCAGCCGGTCGCTCTATCGCCAAAGGTGTTCGAGACGCTCCTGATCCTGCTCGAAAGCGAAGGACGGCTGATCGACAAGGAGGATTTCATCAGCCGGCTTTGGCCGGGGGTCTTTGTCGAGGACGTCGCCTTGGCCAAGAATATTTCCCACCTGCGGAGGATTCTGGCCGAAGGAAAAACGGGAACCGAGATGATCCAGACCGTGCCCAAACGGGGCTACCGGTTTGTAGTGCCGGTAAGAAAGGTGCTGGATCAAACGGCAGAGCCCTCCCCCGCCGGCGACCTGCCAGCGGCTCCGGCTGAACCTGGGCAGGGCCGGGCTTGGAGTCGTTGGGCCATCGCTTTCCTCCTGCTGGCCGCTTCGAGCCTCGGGGCGTTCCTCTTCTTGCGCCACAAGCACCCGGTCTTCACGGAAAAAGACACGGTGGTGCTGGCGGACTTTTCCAATTCGACCGGCGATCCGGTATTCGACGGAACGCTGCGGCAAGGCTTGGCGGTGGAGTTGGAACAATCCCCTTTCCTTAATCTGATCTCAGATCAGCAGATCCAACAGGCGCTCAGCCTGATGGGCCAGCCGGCCGATGCGCGGCTTACCCCCACGATTGCCCGGGAGATCTGTGAGCGAACCGCGAGTACCGCTGTCCTGGAAGGTTCCATCGCCAGCCTGGGCAGTGAATACGTGTTGGGCTTGCGAGCTATGGACTGCCACAGCGGAGCAGTTCTTGCCGAGGAGCAGGGGCATGCAGCCACCAAGGAAGGGGTACTGAATGCCCTGGGGCAAATCGCCAGCAGATTCAGGAGCCGGGTTGGGGAAACGCTGGCGACGGTCGAAGAGCACAACACGCCCCTCGCCGAGGCCACGACCCCATCGCTCGAAGCGCTGAAAGAGTACAGTACCGGCTGGAAAGTCGACTATTCGGCCGGGGAAGCCGCTGCCCTGCCGTTTTTTCAACGCGCCGTGGAAATTGATCCGCAATTTGCCATGGCCTACGCTTCGCTCGGCCTGATGTATAGCAACAATGCCGAATCCGCCCTGGCCGCGGAGAACGTCAGCAAAGCATATGCGCTCCGCGATCGCGTAAGCGACAAAGAGCGCTACTTTATCGACGCTTACTACGACGGACGGGTGACAGGAAACATGGAAAAGGCACAGCAAACGTGCGAGGCGTGGGCGCGGACCTATCCTCGCGAGATGGCGCCGCACACCTTTCTGGGGGGATTTATTTACCAGGCCTCTGGCAAATATGAGAAGGCTGTTGAAGAAGCCGGCAAGGGCGGAGAGATCGAGCCGGACGCGGCGATCGTATACCTCGAGCTGGTGTTGAACTATGCGGCGCTCGGCCAGCTGGATAAGAGCCAGAGGGCCGTGCGCGCCGCGTCCGATCGCAACCTGGACAATGCGAACCTCCTGGTTACGCGCTACGACCTGGCGTTTTTGCAGGCAGACAAGGCCGAAATGGATCGCATTGTAGCCCTGGCCCAGGGGAGATCGGGCGCCGAGGACGGCATCGCAGATCATCAAGCATTTGTCCTGGCATACTCCGGTCACTTGCGCGAGGCAAGAAAGATGGCAGAGCACGCTGTGGCTTTAGCGCAGCAGGCGGCCCATCCAGAGAGGGCGGCCATATTCGAAACGGGAGCTGCGCTTTGGGAGGCCTTCTTCGGGAACCAGGCGGCCGCGAAGCGGCGCGCAACGACGGCGTTGGCGCTGACCAAGGATCGAGAGGTCGAGTATGGCGCGGCTTTTGCCCTTGCCCTGTCGGGAGACTCTTCGCAGGCCCAAGCCATGGCAAATGATCTGGAAAATCACTTTCCGGATGATACGGCCGTGAGGTTCAGCTATCTGCCGTCACTGCGCGCCCTGGCTGCACTGGATCATGGAGAGTCTTCTCAGGCGATCGAGCTACTGCAGGTAGCGGCTCCCTACGAGCTGGGCGAACCGCGAAGCCATATCCAGGGCTTCTTTGGCTCACTCTATCCCATTTATGTTCGGGGCGAAGCTTTTCTGGCCGCACGGCGGGGAGCCGATGCCGCCGCGGAATTCCAGAAAATCCTCGATCATGGTGGCATTACCTTCAGCGATCCGATGGGCGCGCTGGCTCGCCTCCAACTCGCCAGAGCCTACGCTTTGTCTGGCGACAGGACCAAGGCAATGGCCTCGTATCAGGATTTTCTAACCCTCTGGAAGGATGCTGATCCAGATATCCCGATTCTCCAGCAAGCAAAAGTCGAGTACGCGAAGCTCCAGTGATTCTTGCCCTAGAGTTTGGCCCGCGCCAGCGCCAGATCCATCAAGGTCTGGTGCGTTCCGGCGGCTTCTGGGCCAATGGCTCCTGATTCGGGCCGCAGCTGCACGTATTTTCCGTCGGGGTCGAGGACCCATGCCTCCCGCCGGTCGTGCAGGCAGATATAAAGGATCTCCCAAAGGCGCTGCCTGGGGCCGGCGGCCCGCACCGGCGTGACCACCTCAATGCGTTTCGAGAGGTTGCGGAACATCCAGTCCGCCGATCCGATGAAGTACTCGCCGTCGGCCGGATCCTCTTTTCCGTTGGCAAAGTAAAAGATGCGTGAGTGCTCGAGGAACCGCCCGATGATCGAACGAACGCGGATGTTTTCGGTGCGGCCGGGCACTCCCGGGCGCAGGCAGCAGAAGCCGCGAATGATGAGATCGATCGATACCCCCGCCTCCGAGGCCTCGCACAGGGCTTCGATCATCTCCGGATCTTCCAGCTGGTTCATCTTCGCGATGATCCGCGCAGGCTGGCCGGCGCGCTTGTTTTCTATCTCGCGACGGATAAGATCGAGCAATCGCGGCCGCATGGTGATGGGAGCAACCAGCAGCGAGTTGAAACTGGGCTGCTCGGCGCGCCCGGTGAGGTAGTGGAAGAGATTCACGACGTCCTCGACAATCCGGGCGTCGCAGGTAAACAGGCCGACGTCGGCGTAGAGCCGGGCCGTCTTCACGTGGTAGTTGCCGGTGCCGATATGCACGTAGCAGCACAGTCCCCTGGCCTCTTTGCGCACCACCAGCGCAGTCTTGCCATGGGTTTTGAGCCCGCTCACGCCAAAGGTCACGTGCGCGCCGGCGCGCTCTAGCTCGGCTGCCCAGTGCAGGTTGCGTTCTTCGTCGAAGCGCGCCTTGATTTCCATGACGCAGGCCACTTGCTTGCCCCGCTCCGCCGCGCGTATCAACGATCTGACAAAAGGCGTATCGTCGCCGATGCGGTAGGCCGTCATCTTGATGGAGACGGTCTGCGCATCGTCCGCCGCGGCGCTGATGAAGTGTTCCACGCTCGCGTCAAAGCTCTCGTAGGGGTGGTGGACGAGCAGGTCAGCGGCCCGCATGGCAGTAAAGATTCCGCCCGGTCCCTGCGGCAGGGCTGCCGGCCAGAGTGGGGTCCATTCGTGGTCCTTCAATGAGGGAATGGGCAGAGCAAGCAGCTCGAAGAACGAGGTGTAGTCCACCTCCTCTTGCATTTCGTAGAGATCGCCGGCAGCGAGCTCGAAGCGCGCGCGCAGCATCTCGACGATGGCGGGGTCAGCTCCCGCTCCGTATTCGAGACGTACCACAGGTTCGTAACGGCGCTGGCGAATCTGCTCCTTGACGATGGTGCGGAAGTCCGCCGCAGGGTCATCGTCGACTTCTACCTCGGCATCGCGCGTGATCCGGATCATGGTTACGTTGCTGATTTCCATGCCGGTGTAGAGGCTCGGCAGGTTGCCGCGAATTACTTCGTATAGCGAAACCAGCAGCTTTTTTCCGGGTTCGAGATCCGACTCCAGGAAGACCCATTGCGTGAGGCCGCCGGGAACCTTCACGCGAGCGAACATGGTTTCTTCCCTGGCCACATCGCGCAGCCGGAAGACCAGAGAAGTCGACAGGTTGGAGAGAAAAGGAAAGGGATGAACGGGATCGATGACCAGCGGAGTAAGCGCGGGAGACACCTCGGACTTGAAATACTTGCTTCCCTCTTCCTTTTGCCGCGGCGTGAGGTCGTTCCACGAGCGCAGAAAGACTCCGTGTTCGGCCAGGCCCGGGACGATCACTTGCCGGCAGCACTCTGCCTGGCGCCGGAGCGAGGGCAGCAGTTTATCGCGAACTTCCTGGGCGAGAGCGCGCTGCGCATCGGTGGCCCCCTGCCGGAGGACGGCCTGGCGCTTCATAAAGAATTCATCCAGGTTCGAGGTAAAGATGGCGAGGAATTTTGCCCGCTCCAATAATGGAGTGCGTTCATCGAGAGCTTCGGCCAGCACTCGCTCGTTGAAGTCCAGCCAGCTCAGATCCCGGTCGATCCAGACAGGGGGCAACCCGGGAGACAGCGGTGCGTTGAGAACGCCATGGTCGCCTATCGACGCTAAGACAGTAGTTGCCATAAACCTCTCCCTCGATCCCCCAGATTCTACGGCGCGGGTCTACATAGAAGTGTGAATGGCATGTTGCATTGAGGGCTTAATGCGTGCAGAGTGTCCACTGGTAAGAACACCTCCAAGGAGGGTGCGGCTTCAGGCAGGCTGCGTAGAAACGCGCGATTGGGCAGGAAAGGCGCCTCATGCGAAATTACGGCATTGTCAGTAAGTTCCCCCCAGCCGGAGCGTCGGGGTGGGCAATTTACCGAAAACCCCGTTTTCCAATCCTTCGTGAAAAACGGCTATTTCTGGGAGGTCAGCGAAGCGCGTTGTCACCTGAACCGAGTAGCTCAAGTAGCGCCTCGATTTCAGAAGTGGCCATCAATCCGGCGGGGTAGATTCCAAGGGTTCTCGGCTGATACAGTACAGTCCAGTCGCCCGCCTGCTCGAGGCTAAGGTTAAGCACGAGCGGAACGTTCCTGAAAATGTCCGGTTTACCTTGCGCGGCAATGACGGTCCGACGCCAACTGCCCTTCCCTTCGCCTATACGGCAATCGAAGATGAGGATTCTCAGACCGTCGCGTTCACCGTCAATCACGTTCCAGCAAGAGCTGATTCTCTGAAGACCAGTAGTCTCGAGAATGAGAGAACGGGGGAGAGCCTTTCCTAGAAAGACAAAGCGGAACTTGGACGCTACTTGTTTCATGGCTAAGGAGCGCTGCCGCTCCCGCCACCAGAAGACGGCAAGAGCAACCCCAGCCAACATTAGAGCTATGAGAGCTATACAGGACGGTCGTCGCTTTCATCACCTAAAAGACTAGCGGAAGCTGCCTTCAATCTGATTTCTTTCCCGAAAAGTCGGGCATCGGTGTGTTGAGGGTCCCCACCGCTGCAATGCGATTTACCGGGAATCCCTTTTCAGACAATCGAGCGACCGCCAGCGACCAGCACGTTAATATCGCAGCATGAAACCCTACTGGGTTGAAACCGGCAATCAGCTTCGCCTCGCCATCGTTCCCCGTCCTCGCGGGGGCGACTGGCTGGAGGACGAACTGGATCAAATGAAACGAGCGGGGATAGATGTATTGGTTTCCATGCTTCAGATCGACGAAGCTACTGAGCTAG
>Ga0302326_10025563_pt1 | contig 11969 bp, 11 predicted proteins | sample Palsa_T0_3_FD_202264 | JGI IMG/M metagenome (GOLD analysis project Ga0302326, IMG submission 202264) | Peat permafrost microbial communities from Stordalen Mire near Abisko, Sweden - Palsa_T0_3 | ecosystem: Environmental > Terrestrial > Soil > Palsa > Peat permafrost | place: Sweden: Abisko... | reverse complement strand
GGGACTCGTGAGAAAGACGAGAGCGGCTTACGTAGGAATCGATTGCGAACGCACATTCAACTGATCCACTGTTAGCGTTCCGATTGAGAGCCTCTCGATGCGAGCCTCCAAGATTCGCAGACGCCTGACTGTCATGGCACCAACGACGAGTGCACCGATTGCCATCGCACCAAATGCGACAGCCCCAACCGCGAGTGCGCCCACCGCTTTGCTGCGTACTTTTATCTTACCCATCGCACTGCTTGCCTGCGTCATAGTGCAACCCCCGTATTTATCAATTCTGGTTTAGCTTCTTCGTCGTCGCAACCGCAAGGCGGAGGATCATGTTCCGCGGCAGAAGTCTCGCCCCCCATGTGCCTAGGCGGTTCGTCAGCTTGCCCGGATACACTACTATCTTTCCCCTCTCGAACCCACGCAGAATCTCACTGACGACGGGTCCGGGCTGGTCCATCTGTTTCGCCTCCAGCTTAGGATTCATGTGTGCGAAGAAGTGCGTTGCAACAGGTCCGGGGCAGGCTGCGGTGACCTTCACGCCGGTCTTTTCCAGCTCCAGAGCAAGCGCTTCGCTAAAGAAAAGAACGAACGCTTTGGAAGCCGAATACAGAGTTGCACCGGCGAGCGGTTGGAAAGCGGCGGTTGACGCCAGATTGATGACTCCGCCACGTTGGGCGGCCACCATACCTGGAACGAACGCACCGGTCAGCGCAACGAGAGCACGCATGTTGACATCTACCTGCTCTAGTTGCTTCGTGAGTGGGGTGTCCAGGAAATCGTCAAACACCCCGAGACCGGCATTGTTGATTAAGAGGTCGATGTGGAGATTGCGACTCTGTATCTCGGCAATCAAGCGCGCTAATGCTTCAGCCGATGACAGATCCGCGGGGAGAGCGGTAACCTCTATATTGGCGTCTTTCCGCAGTGTCTTCGCAAGACTATTCAGCTTGTCTTCGGAACGAGCCACGACGACGAGATCCACTCCGCGCTTCGCCAGTTCGCGCGCGAATGCCTCGCCCAACCCCATCGAAGCGCCTGTAATGAGTGCCGTCATGCCCTGGTATTTCATTCTTCACCTGACTGCAGCAAAGTAGGCACAAGAGATATTGCTCCTTTTGCGGCAGATTCGTTAACATTCGTCATGGGCGCTCTGTCAGCCGGAGGACTCGAAACGAGCGAAGCCAATGGAGCAAAAGAAGTGTTGTCAATTATCGACGCCCGCAGACAGCTCCAAAGCATTTGGATGGTGTCACCTGTTTTCCCGCGGATACAGCCGGCTTCCGGCAACCTAGTAGTTGCCACATGCACCTTGATTTTGCTTGAAGGTGACTGCTTCATCGAGATGGCTATCTTTCGATCTTTCCGCGTCCGAACGATAGGGTGACGCCGATGTGTTTTTAGGAGATGTTCAGAGTAACGGGCGCCAGCGACCAATGGCCGCACGTCATGAATTCCGTCGGAGAGGCTTCTGATTGGGAGCGTGGGGGGCCAGGAAGGAATCTTGAGATGGCTGAGACAGGAGGCAATCAGTTTGAGGTCACCGCCTTTCTCGCCAATGCGGGATTGGGACGAAGGATCGTCCAGGTAAAGACCAAGGGTGTCATCTTTTCGCAGGGACATGCCGCTGACTCCGTTTTCTATCTTCAGAAGGGTCGTGCGAAACTCGTTGTAGTTTCCAGCAGTGGCAAGGAAGCCACAATCGCACTGTTTTCTGCCGGAGACTTCATTGGAGAGGGAGCGATCGCCCTAATCGCTGGCCTTAGATTAGCAACGGCCGTCGCAACTTCCGCGTGTACAGTGCTGAAGATAGAGCGATCGGAAATGGTCCGTGTGCTCCACGAGGAACATGCATTCAGCGATGTATTCCTGAAATTTCTTCTTGCCCGCAGCCTCCGAATCCAGGCGGATCTTGTCGATCAGCTTTTCAACTCCAGCGAAAAGCGTTTGGCGCGGCTCCTGCTGTTAATGGCGGAGTTCGGGAAACCGGAGGATGCGGAAACGTTGATTCCGAAGATCACCCAGGAAACTCTGGCGGAAATGATTGGCACCACCCGATCCCGCGTCAGCTTCTTCATGAACCGCTTCCGTCAGCTGGGTCTTATTCAATACGACGGTCGTATCCGCGTTCATAAGTCATTGCTTAATGTACTTCTGCACGACTGAGCTGAAGGCGCGGCGGTACTCCTTTGGAATGAGGTGGCCGTGCCTCCGGTGCAGCTGTACGGCTCCCTCGGGAGGGAAAAGAGCGTCTCTCTCAGACGGATTGCGCTTCAGCAATCGCGGATCGTGCGATTGCTAGGAATTCGTTGGCGATCAAGCTGGCGCCACCGATTAGGGCGCCGTCAACGCCTGGCCGACTGAGCAGCGCGGCCGCGTCATCGGGCACGACACTGCCTCCATACTGGATGGAGACCGCGTCCGCAGCAGCCTTTCCGAAGATCTGCCCGAACCGCGCCCGGAGCACCGTATGCGCTTCCTCGGCTTGCTGCGGAGTGGCGTGGTGTTGGGCATTGCCGATCGCCCAGACCGGCTCGTAGGCAATGCTGACGCGGGGTAAGGTGTCGCTTTGCACATTTGCCAATCCCAAACCGAGCTGGCGGTCGAGGAGAGCCTCCGTCTGGTTCGCTTTGCGCTGTTCCAGCGTTTCCCCGACGCACAGGATGACGTCGAGTCCGGCAGCCAGAGCGGCCTTTACCTTCTCGTTGATGAACGCGTCGGATTCGCCCAGTTTGTGCCGGCGCTCGCTGTGTCCCAGGATGACGAACTTGCAACCGAGATCGAGGAGCATTGTTGGGCTAACCTCGCCGGTAAATGCGCCCTGCTTTTCGGGGTACATGTTTTGTGCCCCAAGCGCGATGCGGCTGCCCTTGAGGATATCTCCAACCAAAGCGAGATAAGGAAAAGGCGGACAGAGGATGATGGATACGCCTTCCTGATTCCTCAATCCATTGACGATTTCTCGCGCCAACTGCCCCGCATCCGAAGAGGTGGTGTGCATCTTCCAGTTGCCGACGATGGTTTTTTGTTGGACGCTATCCATCGTCATGAGGCCACCGCTTGGAGTGCAGCCGGAGGTTCGGACAAGACACCAGTGCAATGGTCTCGCTCCACCATCGCATCATATTGGCCCAGCCGTGCCGCGCGATCGCACTTCGCTCGATGGTAGAGGGCCTCCTGGGCCGCCACCATGTTGTGCGGATCGCCATGCCATATCTGTAAGGCCGGCTCCTGGATGGCACGGCCGTAAGAAAACGCGAGTTCCCAGGGTAGTCGCGCCTTGAATCGGACATTCATGGCATTGAGACGGGCCGATGCAAGTTCTCCCGACTGTCCGCCAGAGAGGAACGCAACCCCTGGGACCGCGGCGGGCACAGCCCGCAGTAGACACTCGACGGTCGCGTCGGCTATCGCATCGGCATTCTCCTGCGTGGCACAAGCCGATCCAGGCAGGACCATGTTGGGTTTCAAGATCAATCCTTCCAGTCTTACCCGTTGCGCGTAGAGTTCGCGGAAGAGGGTACGCAGCACCCGCTCCGTCACTTCGCCACACGTGTCCAGTGTGTGCGCGCCTTCCATGAGCACCTCCGGTTCGACAACCGGGACCAGCCCGGCTTCCTGGCAGAGCGCCGCATACCGCGCCAGCGCGTGAGCGTTGGCGTCGATGCACCCTTGGCTGGGAAGGCCATCGCCGATAGTAAGCACGGCCCGCCATTTGGCGAAGCGCGCGCCCATCTGCGCATACTCGACGAGACGTGCCCGTAGCCCGTCCAGGCCCTCCGTAATCTTCTCTCCTGGAAATGCCGGCATCGGCTTTGCCCCGATGTCCACCTTGATGCCGGGAATGATGCCGAGATCGGCGAGAGCGTTGGCGAAGGGAGTGCCATCGTCCTTACGCTGGCGAATGGTTTCGTCGTAGAGAATGGCGCCACTGATCGACTCGGCAAGACCCGGCGTGTTGATGATTAATTCGCGATACTGGCGACGGGTCTCGGCGTTCTGGAGAATTCCCCATTGGGCGAAGCGCTTGTTGCAAGTCCCGGTACTTTCGTCGATCGCCAACAGTCCTTTTCCGTCGGCAACCATCTCGTTTGCAGTGTTTGCGAGAGCTTGGATATTCACTTGGTGTCGCTCCATTTCCAGTTGCGGATCTCCGGCATATCCTGGCCGTGAGCGTTGATGTAGTGCTTGTGCTCGATGAGTTTGTCCTGCATGTTCTGCTTCAGATAGGCGCCTTTAGAGCCCAGATTTGGAACGCGATCCACCACGTCCTGCACCAAGTGGAAACGATCCAGGTCGTTCTGCACGCGCATGTCAAAGGGCGTGGTGATCGTGCCCTCTTCCTTGTAACCGCGGACATGCAGCTTGTGGTTCGTCCGCCGATAGGTCAGCCGGTGGATGAGCCACGGATAGCCGTGAAAACCAAAAACGATGTGCTTGTCCTGGGTGAAGAGCGAATCGTACTCCAGGTCAGTGAGGCCGTGGGGATGCTCTGTGGAGGGCTGCAGCTTCATTAGGTCGACGACGTTGATGACGCGAATTTTCAGTTCAGGCAGATGCCAACGCAGGATGGAGACGGCAGCGAGGATCTCCAGCGTGGGTGTGTCGCCACAGCAGGCCATGACTACGTCCGGCTCGCTTCCCTGATCGTTGCTGGCCCACTGCCAGATGCCGAGGCCTTCGGTGCAATGGACGACGGCCTCGTCCATAGTCAGCCACTGCGGCAGAGCGTGCTTACCCGCAACTACCACGTTTACGTAATTTCGGCTGCGCAGGCAGTGATCGAAAACAGATAAGAGGCAGTTGGCGTCGGCCGGCAGGTAACAGCGTACGATGTCAGCCTTCTTGTTGATCACGTGATCAAGGAACCCGGGGTCCTGGTGCGTGAAACCGTTATGATCCTGCTGCCAGACATGCGAGGCGAGCAGATAATTCAGCGAAGAAATCTCGCGCCGCCATGGCAACTCATTGCACACCTTGAGCCACTTGGCGTGCTGGCTGAACATCGAGTCGATAATGCGAATGAAGGCCTCATAGCTGTTGAATAGCCCGTGCCGTCCCGTCAGCAGGTAACCTTCCAGCCAGCCTTCGCACTGGTTTTCGCTGAGCATTGAATCGAGAACGCGGCCTTGCGGCGCAAGGAACTCGTCATTGCCGTATTCTCGCGCGTCCCATTGGCGATTCGTCACTTCGAAGACGGCCTGCAAGAGGTTGGAGACGGTCTCATCTGGTCCGAAGATACGAAAATTTCGCTTGTCCTGATTCAGCCTGGCCACGTCACGGAGGAAGGACCCCAGCACCAGCGTGTCTTCGACCTGAATCGCTCCGGGTGAAACCACCTTGACCGCGTGGTCGTGGAAGTCGGGCATGCGCAGGTCGTGCAGCAGGAGTCCGCCGTTGGCATGCGGATTGGCGCCCATGCGACGGTCACCCTTCGGCGCCAACTCGGCGAGTTCCCCGATGAGCCGGCCACTCTCGTCAAACAATTCTTCGGACTTATAACTCTTCATCCAATCCTCGAGCAGCTTGACGTGGTCGGGATGGGCGCCATCCACCAGAAGCGGCACCTGGTGGGCGCGAAAGGTTCCCTCGATCTGCAGGCCGTCGACAAACTTTGGCCCGGTCCAACCCTTGGGCGACTTAAGCACGATCATCGGCCAGCGGGGCCGGGTGACGTCATTGTTGTTTCGCGCATTTTTTTGGAATTGCTGGATATCTTCGATCGCCTTGTCGATGGTGGCGGCCATGAGCTGATGCATCTTCTCCGGCTCATCGCCTTCCACGAAGTACGGCGTCCAGCCGCAGCCGCGGAGGAACTGCTCCAGTTCGTCGTGCTCGATGCGGGAAAGCACGGTTGGATTGCTGATCTTGTAGCCGTTCAAGTGCAGGATGGGCAGTACTGCTCCGTCGGTGACGGGATCGAGAAACTTATTCGATTGCCACGCGGTGGCGAGTGAGCCGGTCTCCGCCTCGCCGTCGCCGATGACGCAGGCAACAATCAGGCCGGGATTGTCGAAGGCCGCTCCAAAGGCGTGGCTGAGCGAGTATCCCAATTCTCCGCCCTCGTGAATCGAACCGGGCGTCGTCGGCGCGACATGGCTGGAGATGCCTCCGGGGAAGGAAAATTGCTTGAACAGCAGCTTGAGGCCGGCTTCGTCCTGGCTCACGTTGGGATAGACTTCGCTCCACGTGCCTTCGAGGTAGACGTTGCCCACAATCGCGGGCCCGCCGTGGCCGGGGCCGGCGATGTAGAACATATCCAGGTCGTACTTCTTGATGGCGCGGTTCAGATGCACATAGATAAAGTTCTGGCCCGGCGTCGTGCCCCAGTGTGAAACCACGAGCGGCTTGACGTGCGCCAGAGTTAGCGGCTCTTTCAGTAGGGGATTTTCGTAGAGGTAGATCTGGCCGACCGAAACATAATTGGCGGCGCGCCAGTACGCATTCATCTTGCGGAGCTGCTCTGGCGTAAGCGTGTTGGTGATTTTGAGGGACTCTTCCTGACTCAATTCTTCGGGTGTCTCGTGAAGCAGATCTTGAATAGGCATGGGATTGTGTTCTCCTGGTTGCGGCTGAGATTTCAGAGCTGTGTAACTACTTGGCGGTCATTCGATCATCGCCAGTTTGCGTTGTGTCTTCGTTTTCCTGGATGCCCGCGACGTCCGTCTGCAATCCGAAAGACGCAAGCTTGGCACTGGTAGATCTGTGATCCTTGTGAAGGATGCCTCGCATCCCCAAACCTTCTGCGATCTTGACGAACATCGCGGTGTTGTCGATAAAGACGACTTGCTCAGCCGGTGTCTGGGCGAGGTCAAGCGCGAGACGAAAGATGTCGACATCTGGCTTGCGCATGCGAACAAAGCAGGAGGAAATGAAGGTATCCGCCAACTGGTCCAGCCTGAAGGTGCGAATGCGGTGCGCATTGACAGCGCGTGATTCGTTGCTGACCACAACAATCTTCAGATTGTTCCGGTGCTTTAGTCGAGTGATGAGTTCGATCATCTTTGAGTAGGGCTTCGATTGAGCGAACATGAAAACTCGGAACTGATCCCGCGTGAATGTTCGCTTCTCATAAAAGACCACCCAGCCGAGGTATTCCTGAAAGGTGAGCTTTCCTTCTTCGTGGGTCTCGAAGACCAGGCGATGTCGCTCATCCATCTCTGCCCAATTCAGATGGAATTTCCTGGCCGCTCGTTTGCGGGCGAGATGGTCCCACCCATTGGTGAGCAGCACGCCGCCGACGTCCACGAACAGTGTAGTAACCGGCAACGCTCGTTTCATTGAACCTCCGGCAGCCCGGACTCAATTTCTGACACGGTTGGTGTTTCAGACAATTTCGATATGTGAGGCTAGAGTGCAACGGAGTAACGCCATGGAAGGACCCTTGGGCGCCTCCCTGGCTGCGGTTCACACTGCCACCAGTATTCAGCAAACCCAACCCAAAAGATGAGCAGTTTAGCTCAAGGCTGAAGAACACCTAAGATTGCTTTGCACAGGCGCGGTCTTGTTTTCGCAAGCAGCCAGCATGACACTTTCAAAGGCTCTTGGGCCTGCGGACGATTTCCACGGAACAACTCGAATGGCGAGCTACAAATTCAGCTGCGCTGCCAAGCAAGAAACGCCGAATACCTCTTTGCCCATGCGAGCCAACCACGATCAAGTCGGCGCCCCACTTCGTGCCGGCGTCGATTATGCCCTCTTTCGCATCTCCCACTTCGACGGCGGTATCGGTCTTGAAGCCTGCACCGCAAAGTTCGCTCGCGATGCGGTCAACCAACGCGTGGGCCCGTAATCTCTCCTCTTTCATCTCAGGAGCGTAGCCGACGTCCATTTCGGGGATTGCAGGTCCGACCTGCTGCAGCACGTGCAAGACCAGGACCTCCAATGTCGGACCGAAACTGTTTCACAACCGCTCGTACCAGATCTCTGGAGAATTCTGACTCATCAACTCCCATTAAGACTTTCATGACGCCTCTTCCTAATCATGCAATAAGCCATAAAGACTACGCAGACTCAACGTCCTCCAGTTGCTCGGGAGACACCGGTTAGACTCGCCCTGGTGTCTGCTACGGTTTCAGTACGTCGCGCTGGTTGACCCGGCCACCTCGAAAGAAGCGGTGGCGCACCATATCCTGGCCAAGCAAAAAAATGATCGCTATCAAAAGGGCCAAAAAGAAGAACTTCACGAATCCTATCCAGGCTGAGTTCTGTTCCCCGGAGTTCGTCATTTTGAAATCAAGCCTCCTCTGAACTGCTTTCTCTGCCTTTGCGTGGAGAGTACGGGGCACACCAGGCTTGTCGTGCCCTCACACCAGAAGGCTCGCCTTTCAACTACATGCCCATGGCTTTACCCGTATAAGCGTGAAGCTCATGGATAAGGTCTTTGGCAGAAGCCGGAACCTGGACTTGGCCGTCCAGAATCTCATGCCTGTCGACTTTGGCTCCATACAGGGCCTGATCCCCACTCTTGTCTGCCTGAACCACTGCCCCGTCCAGACTCACTCCGGCAAAGACACCTTTGCTGCGAGAATAGGAAAGGATCTCAGCGTTCAGCTTGAGGTCCGTGCCCGCAGTGGCGCTGCGGCCCACGGGACCCGCAGCCACAGAAGCATCGGCTCCAAGTTTGAATTTGTCACTCAACAAGCTATGCAAAGCGTGGTCATTCATAAAAAGCATGACGAGGTCTGTAGAAGAGCCGCCTATCTGGTATCCCACGCTTCCACCGTCGATAGCCACGAACAGCGGAGCACTCCATCCGTGGGCGGTGCGGCAGACTGCCACTCCGCGACCGTAACTTCCTCCGAAGATAAAAGCGAACTTCTTATCTCCTGGAATGATGGCAATACACTTAGCCGATTCCAGAAGCTCTTGTGGGATCCCTTGATCCGGTGTATCCATTATTTGCTTGAAGACCTGGGCAGCCTTTTCGTTCCGGGCCACATCGTCCTCGCGGTCAGACGCCAGCGCGATTGGAGCCGCAACCAGCAGAATTGTTGAGAAGATCAGAAGATGCTTAAACATATACTCTCCTTTTTACTGTGAACGTGCCCATTAGAGATTGCTGCCGATTGACTTATCCAGTAGCACAAGATTGCCGGCAGAACCGGTCCCGTCTGCACCTATGAAGACATTTCGGCCTGATTGCCGGTGGATTCATATGTTTGCCGGCCCACGAGGCTGCTGCTCGACTCTGCCGCCGAGTTCCACATTGCCTCAAGATCAGCGATTGTTTGGGACACTTGGCAACAAGCAGATCGCTTTTTATTGATGATCGCCACTTATTTCAGCTTAAGTGGGGAAATGTCTTTGCGATGTCCTCAATTGCTCAGATTTGCTACACATTACGCCTGATAGTGAATGCTGACGTTTGATTTGGGTTGTTCTCGGCTCCTGCCAGCCGCCGCATTTGGCTCAGGGATGCCTGTCTCTGAGCTTGCCGTAGGAGAAATACTCTTGATCTCGCAATGCCTCAATCTAGAATGTGAACGGCCGCTCCTATACCTGCGCGGCGGCCGGATCGTCCGCACCGAGTATCGGATTGGCATGCCGACGAAACTGGAACATTTCTGGCTTTGCGGCGATTGCTCACAATACTTTGACTTTTGTATTTTTGTAGACAGACCAGCAGTTGCAATCCGCCGCGAGAAAAATGGTCAACGCTTTGTCAGAACAGAAGAGGCAGTATTCCTATCCAGCAGACAAGCAGCTGAGGGAGAGCAGCAGCTCATCAGCGGTGATGACGCAACTGTAAGCATGGGGAATCCTGTCCGTTGCTTGCCGGGCAAGGAACCGCTATACGCCAACAAAAGCCTAAATGGCTCTGCAAGCCAAACAGCGAGGCTGAGCATTCCATCGCGCTACTAAGTATCAGGACGTCACCCAAACGAACAGAGGAATTCATCATGTGCGCAACTGCAGTCGAACCCATCACTCCGCAGTCCAAGCAACCTCGAAGCTCAGCGCGCACGGTTCCCCCACCGTCGATGGGACATCGGCTACGGTGGACAGTATTTGCATCCTTCGCGGTTGTGATTCTCGTAACGGTGATCCTGGGCCTGGTTCAGAAATGGCTTTGGATGCGGGAGCTGAACTACTCCGGGATTTTCTGGACGCTACTCTCTATCAAGTGGGTAATGTTTGGCGTAGCCGCAGTTTCTGCGTTTCTCTTTCTGTGGATTAACCTCCGCATCGCAGCGAGGGCTATTGGGGATCTTATGAGAGAGACTCCCTCCAGTAATATTGTTGAAGCTTCTGAAGATGCTGCCAGAAGAATCAATATAGATCTCAGCTCCAGGCTGGTTTTGTTCCTGATGGATGTGGCGGCAATTATCGTGTCCGTCCTCTTTGCCATCAGTATCTCCGCACAATGGGATACATATCTCCGGTTTCGTTACGGTGGATCATTCGGCGTCGCCGACCCGCTCTTCAAGGTCGATCTTGGCTTCTACTTCTTCCGGCTCCCTTTTTATGAGCTCCTGCAGGGAAGCCTCATCTTTCTAACAGTGGCTGCTCTCGCCATAGTGAGTGGTTTTGTTCTTCTGGAGATGCAGCAGTCCGGTCGTAACCAGAGCTTCAAAATTCGCCCTAATACTGCCCGACATCTGGCCGTGTTGCTTTTCATTCTGTCGGCAACGTTCGGATGGGGCTTTTATCTGGATCACTATGAACTGGTTTATTCGACGTTGGGCGTCGTTTATGGAGCGGGCTATGCGGCTGCACACGTAACCAACGTCGTCCTGTGGGGCATGGTCGGCGTCTCTGCTCTGGCCTGTGGCCTCATCGCCCTGACCGCTTTCCGTCCACGCGCCAAGTTGCTTATTTTCGGAATCGGCGCATATGGTTTGCTTTACGTTCTCGGAGTTCTGGCGCTCCCGCAACTGGTTCAGGCGTTCGTCGTTCGACCGAGCGAACTAAGTCGTGAAACACCCTATCTGAAAGACTACATCGCATTCACACGGAATGCCTATAAGCTCTCCGCGATCCAGGAGACCGCTTATCCAGCTCTTACGGACCTGACTCCGGAGGTGATCGCGAGGAATCAGGACACAGTCCAGAACATTCGTCTCTGGGATTCGCGTCCATTGTTGCAAACGTATCAGCAGACGCAGGCCATTCGGCTTTACTACCAGTTTTACAACGTCGATACCGATCGTTACCATTTGGCAGACGGCTACCACCAGGTGATGCTTTCATCCCGGGAGCTGGCCTCAGAGCTTCCAACGCAAGCGCAAACATGGGTTAACGAGAATTTGCAGTTTACCCACGGGTACGGATTGGTCATGAATTCCGTGTCGAAGACCATCGGCGGAGGCTTTCCTCAGTATCTAATCAAAGATATCCCTCCGGTCTCTCAATACGGAGGACTGAACACCACCCAACCCGCGATCTATTACGGCGAGGTATCACCGGGGTACAAGATTGTCTCGACTGGCATCAAGGAGTTTGACTATCCGAAGGGCAATGAGAACGTCTATACGAGCTACCAGGGGAGCGGCGGAATCCCGCTGGACGGCATCTGGAAAAGGTTGCTGTTTGCCTGGACGCAGAGCGACGTTAATATTTTGTTCACCTCTTATCTCACGCCACAAAGCAAAATTCAGATCTGGAGGAGTGTTCAGGAACGCGTGTCGCAAATCGCGCCATTCCTGCTGCTCGACAAGGACCCGTATGCCGTAGTAAGCGACGGTAAACTGTATTGGATTCAGGACGCCTATACTGTCTCGGATCGCTACCCCTACTCACAGCCGCAGGCGAGCGGCACGGCGCAAGGCAGCAACTACATCCGCAACTCGGTAAAGATTGTTGTGGACATGTATAACGGCGGGGTGTCGTTCTACATCATGGATCCGAAGGACCCGGTTCTCAACGTCTACCGGAAAGCATTCCCCGGCGTCTTCAAGGATTTGACCGATCTTTCAGCAGGCCTTAAGGCCCACCTGCGTTACCCGCAGGATCTGTTCGCCATCCAGGCGTCCGAA